>Ga0070731_10000179_pt1 | contig 111087 bp, 114 predicted proteins | sample Coa_R1_2_FD_66448 | JGI IMG/M metagenome (GOLD analysis project Ga0070731, IMG submission 66448) | Surface soil microbial communities from Centralia Pennsylvania, which are recovering from an underground coalmine fire - Coalmine... | ecosystem: Environmental > Terrestrial > Soil >... | reverse complement strand
CGCCCGCTCCATCGCGGCCCTCGGATAAGCTTCCATGCTCGCATGGTCTCCCATCCTCACCGCCCGCTAAGCGGACATTTCACCTGCTATCTCAACCGGACATATCATGTGCTACCGACAGACCTGTTGCTCCCCCATTGACACCAACCTGGCCCCTGCCTTAGCCTGTTTGCCATTAGCGGGAAGATTCCCTCCTGCCTTATGTCTATGGCAAGTTTCTCGCTGCTTCCCCTTGACGTAACGGTCTTCTGTCGAGCGGCCTCGTGGAGACTGCATAACGAGAGTCGTCCGCAAGGAAGGGGACAGCAATGCGAAACGTCAAGAGGTTTCTCATCTGGGCGGTCGCGGCAATTCTGATTCAACTGGCCCACGCTCAGGCGCCCTCCACGACCGTGCTGCTAAACCCGCTTGGCCTCCCGTCACGCTGTGAAATCGGGGACAACGACTCGACGAACAAACTGCGCAAGGACCTTCAGCGCGCTTTGTCCCTGACGAGCAGACATGATCCAGTGCATTATTTCTGCATTGCCGAACGGATGAAACGGCTGGGCGACTGCCGCGCCGAGGAATTTTACGAGAGAGCAATTCAGGCTGACCCTGACAATCCAAACTACGAACTGTACTACGCTGATTATTTGAGGAATTTCAGAGGAGCCCAGACGCCGCTGTTTCCGCGCGCTGAGGATCACTACTATAAGTCACTGGCCAAAATTGAAGCCATTCCTGATTCACACGGGTTTACACGATCGGGGAATGACACGGAAAGCTTAGTCGAGAGAGGCCTTATCGCTCTTCATCAGCAAGATGGCATACCTCTCGCGTTCTGGCGGCCACAGTCAGATGCCGGCAAATCACAGAGAAGGCCATTCGCTTTCTTCAGTACCATAGATCGCTATCAGCAGTCGCCGGCGGACCTGGACCGGGAGGCTGATGTCCGAGATTACACGTCGGAAGCACTATTCGCCGAGAGCAGCCTACGAAGGAATGGAAAGCTGACTGGACAAGAACTCGAAAGGTTGATCCGCAACAAGAAGGCTTTCGAGACGCTAGACCGCATCAGATTCCGCTACAAGGCTTGGCCTTCCGTCGACGTCTATTATGTACATCGGCAAACAGACAATGCAGCGATCACCTCCTTCTACCTGCCAAATATCGATGAGAATCCCTTCAATCCTCGCAACAATTTCAACCAATTGCGACAAAACGATTTTGCCATACGGGGCGACAAGCCCTTCAGCCTTTCTCATTGCTTCGACATCAACCTGACGGCGGGATACCGCTACGTGCAAAGATGGGGACTAGTCGAAGGCGCCTCCTACGCGCACGAGAACATACCTCAACTCGATTCGAGAATCGCCATCTCGAAGTTCGTAGGTCCGGACAAAGCAAATCTCGCTGTGACATATACGTATCAGTGGATACGGACAGTTTTTCCCGGCTATGCGAAGCGATACAGGGACTTTCTTGGTGCGACAGGGACGTATCAACTCTTCCGGCCTCTCGGTCCGATCCACGGATCCTCGTATCAGAATCGCTTCACGGAGCGCGGTTGGGACTTTTTCGCCGGGCTCCTGCGCGACAACGAAGCGTACCTAAACCCGGATACCTTTCCGAGGCGACGCGATTATTTTTTCGGCACGTCACCCAAAGGGTTGCTGTGGAGAAGATTCGATTTGACCTTGCGAGCAACGCGCTTTACCTCGGATGTCAAGGGAATTGGTCAGCAGAAGAACTCGCAATGGCGCCCGGATTTGACAGGGCTTATCAGGGTAGTCGATGAAGACAGCGAGAAAGGCATCCCGCGAGGCAGACAAGGCTTGCATCTAGAATTCGTTCATTTGGTCGGAGGAGTTCGAGAAGACTTCGCCCAGACAGGGCCCGATGCTTTCGAGAATCACAAATACGGAGGCGGGATCGACGCAGCTTTTTACACGACCGGAAGCCAGACGACAATCCTCACCTCCATCGCCTACCATCGAGAACGCTACTTTAGTTTAGCCAGGAATGCGGATGCCCTTAGTGCAACGTTTAGTATCGGATTCTGATGCAGTCTTGGTTGCTGTTGGGTGTTTCACCTTTTCGGAAAATCGAGATTCGGAGCACCTATGACACAAGAAAGCTTGGCAACTATAACGGTCGCCCTCATTGGTTTGGTGGGTAACTTGGCCGGAGTTAGCGCAAACCTGTATATCCAATGGCGCAAGGATAAACACGAGGAGCACGAGAGGGCTCTTGGCGCTGACGCTACGGCGGAGATCAAACAGCGATTGGAGAAACAGAAAAAGGCATTGAGGCGTTGGCGGGATCGAGCGCTCGCATCCTTCATCCTCTCGCTGATTGTGATGATAATTGTCGGATTTCTACCTGGTGAAGAGAATTCTTGGTTTGTTCGAGTTAATCTAAAGATCTTCGTTGCTGCAGGGCTCGGTGCCGCGCTGGTTTTGGTCCTGCCAGTCGTTTTCAGCCGAACTCGTGGCCGAGGGGCCGACGATGAGACGGAGCAGCCCTCCTGGATGCGAATCCTTCTGTATGTTGGTTTGGGAGTCTACCTCGCTGGCAGCCTATTCCTCGGCTGGAAATTCATCGAGTGGGAGAAGCAGCCACCTCACGGCAAGCTCACCCTTGCAGCTTGGAGCTTCTTTGAGAGTGAGCGCTATCATCTTGCATTGACGGTGACCGATCGATGTACAACTAATTTTGGAAAACAAGCAAAGGATCTACAGAATACTCTAGCCAATACTTCCGCTCCCCAACCGCCCGTCGGGACCGTGCCACCGGCAGAGCAAGAGCCCATTTTCAGAAATGGTGTCTTGAATGACGTGGCAACATGCTATTGGATAAAAGGTAGGTCAGCGCAGAACCTGCACCAAAATGAATCTGCCAGGCAGGCCTTGACTGCTGCGTGTGGCTACACCTATGCCAGAACGTGGGACCCGAAAGGCTTTTTTTGGGCGCCGGCAAAGGACGCGTGCGACCGGTTGCAAGATCTGCAATGATCGAGATCCAGCGTCGTCAGAGACCGCTAACTACTACTACAGAAGGGGGTACTAACGAAATGCGAGTTCAAGTGAAACTGGAGCACGTTGTTTGGATACTATTGATTCTAACCGTGGCTTCTAGCACAGCTCAGGAAGGGGCAGACCAGCCAAGAAACGTCGAACTAACAAACGCTGCATGGACACCCTACAGGAATGGTGACTTCGCTGCAGCGATGACGGCTGCTGACAGGTGTGTGCGCCGCTTCAAAGATGAAGCAGACAAAGCTCAGGAGGAACTCCATAAGAAACACGCTCCGAATCCACCGACTGGTAAGGTTACGGCAGAGCAGAAGAAAGCGATATTTGACCAAGGGGTGCTCAACGATGTCGCTACGTGTTACTGGATCAAGGGAAGTTCGGCACAGAAACTGCATCGAGATGCCGAGGCCAAGGATGCGTACACAGCCGCGACCAAGTACACGTACGCTCGAGCGTGGGATCCAAAGGGTTGGTTTTGGTCGCCGGCAGATGACGCCACTGATCGTTTGCAAGATCTGAAATAACAATTCGTCGACGAATTCTGATGGTCGTCTTTGAGACGGGATGGGCGTGCTACTCCACACCCTTCAGCGTGAGGTCGAGGCCACAGCCATGGAGAAACCTCTGCAACAAACCCGGCGCAGGACCCTGAGCGATCCAAGGCTTGAGGTACTCAATCAAGCAATCAAGCGGATAAAATCTCCCGCAAACGCCATATTGGAGCACACGAACACGCTGCATCCGCATGTCTTCGCCAGACGCAAGCTCCTGTCACGGGAGTTGCATAGCTCGTTTAACCTCTATTCCTCAGAAGGTGTGTCAGAAGCCGGGGGCTGTTCCAGCCCCGACATCAGTCGGCGAAGGAGCGCTGTAAGATGCGCCCTCTCTTTTACGGATAAGTGCTTCAGCATGCGAGACTCGTTCTGTACGTGAGCTACTAGGGCCGCATCTACGGTCTCCAGCCCCAATTTTGTAAGCCGAATGCGTTGTCCCCGCCTATCTTCTGGATCAGGCGTACGTTTGACAAAACCCTTCTTCACCATCTCGTCGATCCGATAGGTGATTGCCCCCGACGTCAGCATCAGACTGCTGAAAAGCTGTGTTGGTGTCACTTCATAAGGCGGCCCCGATCGCCGCAAACTGGCCAGCACATCGAAGCTCCACCGTTCCAACCCAAACCTGTGAAACACGGAGACGAGCTGCGGGTCGAGCAGCCGTTCAATCCGTGAAATTCGACCGATCACTCCCATCGGCGACACGTCGAGATCCGGACGTTCCCGCGCCCATTGGCGGAGGATTCGATCAACCGCATCTTGCTCGGCAACCGCTTGTTTTTTCATCGACTTGCGATTGTGCATAATCGTTGCGGCCAGGACAAGCAATTATTATATGCCAATATTAAGAATCTCAATGTTAAGATATATCATCTCATTCGGCCGGGAGGATCTATGAACCGTGCAGCTTCGAGTTTCGCTTTGTTGGTCCTTCGCTTTGGCCTTGCCTGCGTGTTCCTCTATCACGGAGGCCAGAAAGTGTTCGGCTGGTTCGGTGGCTCCGGTAACTCGGAGACACGTCGCGCGCCACGCAGGTGCTCAGTTCGGTGCGTGTTTGCGGCCCTCCGTTCTGGAGGCAATGCATTGGCGGTCGTACCAGATGCCGATTGGAAGGCTGGAAGTATGTGGACTTTAACTTCCTCCAGGTGAAAGAGCAAAATCGCACGCACTTGTCATAATATACCTTGACACGTATATGCGACATAGAGTATATACAACGAATGGGATCTGTCTTCGAAATCATTGCCGAGCCGAACCGCCGCGCGATCTTGACCCTTCTGGTCTCGTCTGAACAGTCGGTGGGAGAGATCGAGCGCCGACTTCGTATGTCGCAGCCGACCGTATCCAAGCACCTGCGCGTGCTGCGTGACGCCGGTTTCGTCGAGTCGACGGTAGACGCACAGCGGCGTCTCTACCGGCTGAAACCTGAACCATTTCGGGAGGTCGATGACTGGCTGGCTCAGTTCCGTCGGTTCTGGTCCGTTCACATCGATGCCCTCGAACGCCACCTCGACCGCATGGATGTGTCAACACCAAAGAAAGCGAAGACTAAGGAGACGACGACGCGGCCCAAACCGCGAACGTAACAAAGGAGAAACGAAAATGAAAATCAAAGTGACCAACATATACGTGGACGACCAGGACAAAGCCCTTCACTTCTATACAGAGGTACTGGGATTTGCCAAGAAGAGCGATTTCAGCAATGGCCCTTTTCGCTGGCTGACTGTAGCCTCTCCCGAGGAACCGGACGGCACCGAACTTCAACTCGCGCTAAACAACAATCCCGCGGCCAAAACGTATCAGCAGGCGATGTTTCAACAAAGCCAGCCGGGAGCCATGTTCTTCACCGACGACGTCAAGGGCGACTACGAGCGGATAAAGGCCCGTGGCGCGGAGTTCACCATGCCGCCCACCGACGTGACCGGCTCGACCATTGCCATGCTGAAAGACACCTGCGGCAACCTCATCCAGCTCACCCAGTTGGCACGGTGGTCAAGCTAAAGGAGGAGAAAGTGACCGATCTCGCGCAGTACGAACCAGGTCCAGACAGTGGGGCGCAGGTACGAAAAGAAGGGGACAAGTGGACGCTCATTCTCGTCCGAGAACTGCGCCACTCGCCGGAAAAAGTCTGGCAGGCGCTTACCGACCCGGTGCATCTGCGCGAGTGGGCTCCCTTCGTCGTCGATGGGAATCTGGACACGGTTGGAGCCGCGGTAAAGCTCACATGGGTGGGAAATCCCACGCCGCAGGAAACTATCGTGACGCGAGCCGACGCTCCCGAGGTACTCGAGTATAACGACATCCGGTGGGAACTCGAAGCCCTTGGCAGTGGTACGCGCCTGACGTTGTGGCACAGCATCAACCGCCGCTTCATAGCATGGGGCGCCGCGGGCTGGCACGTCTGCTTCGACGTCCTTGGGCGACTCCTCGCGGGTGAGCCGATTGCCCGCATCGCAGACGCCGATGCCATGAAGTCCGCCGGCTGGCAGCGATTGGTTGCTGAGTACGCCAAGCAGTTCGGTATTGAAACGCCCACGTTGCCGCCTAAGGCGGATCAAAAGTCGTGAATTGAGGAGGATCGCAAAACAATGTCATTGAACTGGAACAAATGGATTCGGCTGACACACCGCTGGCTGTCGATTGCCTTTACGGCAGCCGTCATCGTCAACGGCATTGCCGTAGCCCGAAACAGGTATACGAACAAGCTGGGCCTCTTGGCGGTGTTCGTTCTCGCGTTGGAATTTTTCACCGGTCTGTACTTGTTCGTACTGCCGTATGCCACCAAGTGGGGCAGCGGTCGACGCACGGACTGAACGGGCGGCTTAGCTCCAACGCTAGACCCTGTTTACAGAGTTGAGTAGCGCAAACCATCTGCGGATAGCGGCAATATGAAGCGTTCCGAGATAAGGGTTAGGAGCGGGGGCGATGTGGGCAAGTCCGGGAAGCTTCGACGACAGTCAAATTAGAATTGGAGGCATAAAGATCCAATGAATCCATCAGAACGTATTGACGAGCTGATCGCAAAACTCACAGACTGGCGTGGGAAAACGTTAGCCAGCGTGCGCAAGAGCATCCTTGGGGCCGACCGGGAGATCATCGAGGAATGGAAGTGGATGGGAAGCCCGGTGTGGTCTCGCGACGGAATGATCGCGGTCGGCAACGCTCACAAGGATAAGGTGAAGCTTACCTTTTCCAGTGGGGCGAACCTCCCCGATCCAGACAAGCTCTTCAACGCGGGCCTCGAAGGCAACAAGTGGCGAGCGATCGATTTTTTCGAGGGCGACAAGATCAATGAGCGTGCTCTAAAAACTCTCGTCCGCGCCGCCATTGATTACAATCAGAGCAAATTGAAAAGGAAAGCGCCTGCGCGTACCAGAGCGAAAGCCCACAACAGTAAAGAGTGATGGTCGCCGCGTTCATCGCGTATGAAGTTTCCTGATGCCTTGCCATGATCGTAGAGTGTGATGCCGCTTCGTAATATGCGCTAGGAGGTTGCGTGCTAGGTCCCGGTATGCGTACGAGATCTGGGATTATCGTTGCGATGTTTGTTCACTGATTTCAGGCGCGAAACAGCCAACGGTGGCACTTTGCGGGCGCGGTCATCTATTGTCAGCATATGTTTGGCGAGTCGCCAGAATGCAATGCTCGCAGATGATTGCCACCTCTCTGAATGTCTGATCAGTTGGGAATAAACACGTATTGTCTCTTTCGGCCAGGACAAGGCGACCAATTGATGCTGCGTCAACTCCTTCTCAACGGTAATCCGGGGTAACACCGCCACGCCCATCCCCGCTGAGGCACATCTCTTGATCGCCTCGATGCTGGGAAGTGCAAGAGTTTTATTAAGAGTGGTGTCCGCTTCCAACACAGCTCTTTCGAACAGTACCCTGTAGCCGCAGCTTCTTTCGGTCAAAAGGAGCTGCTCATCCCGAAGCATATTCGCGTTCACTCGATGCACGGAAGCAAGTCGATGTCCAGGTGAAACCAGGACAAGAACATCCTCGGCTGACAGGGTCTCGACGATGAGGCTCGCGCTCTCGTGCTGCTGATCAAGGACAAACGCTATTTCGATCGAAGGTTCCAGCTTCAGCTCACCGGCATGAAATTCGCAATTCTCAGCTGCGATTAATACAATCTCTACCTGAGGATGCATCTTTTGAAACTTGCTGATCACACTCGGTAAACGATACGTAAGCAATGTCTCTGACGCGCCAATAGTCAGCACCCCACTCGGCTTTTGGTCATTACCGACGACTGTGCGAGCCTCCGTCGCTAGGGCAAGAATGCGATCTGCATAGCTCACCATCATTTGACCCGCCTTCGTCAGTTCAACGCGGCGACCGATTCGATCGAAAAGCGGAACCCCGAGGTCCTCTTCCAATGCCTGAATTTGGGCAGTCACGCTTGACTGCGCATAGCCCAAGACGGCGGCAGCTTGCGTCACGCTCTGTCGGGCCGCGACGGCCTGAAATGTTCGTAACTGGCGAAGTTCATACATATAAATCGTCTTTGTCGATTAGTTATATCGGAACAAATCGTTGGACGCAATCATTCCCGGTAAAGACACTAATTGAGTGGACGTGTCCCTTGCCTGGAGAAGCAGAGACAGCAGCGCGACATGCAATTTGGACATTCTTTTACGGCACGATCATGAATCCCACAGTGATGAAGGACTTCGGGGTAACGGTGACTGACGCGGTCCCTGCGAAGCTGCCAGGATTCGATCTGGTCGTCCGTCCTCGATCCAACCTCGTTCCATCTGATCGCGTCGTCGCGTTTGGCGCGCTGATGTCCGTGACCCATGACGACCTTACGACTATCTATTCCGGCCTAGAGAAGGACTTCGGACTCAAATATGTTCCCCGAGCAGTCCTTATGATTACGCGCGATGGCTTCATCTTGCCGGCGCTTTGTTACGACGAGACAGCGAATCGTCGCTCTTGGACGGCAACTTGCAGCTTCCTTGAGGAAACTCTCAGGCCGCTGTAACCGATCTGGACGATCTGATTGCGCTTCGAGAAGGAGCATATGCCAGGAAGACTTAGCGCAGGAATACTCGCGGCCACCGGTACGGTCGGCCAACGATTCGTCGAGTTGCTGGCGGATCACCCGAACTTTGAGCTAGTAGGGCTAGCGGCATCGCCCAATTCCGTGGGTAAGAAATACGGCGACGCCTGCAAATGGCAACTATCTTCCGACCCGCCACAAAAGGCCGCAAAAATGATCCTGCGCGATTGTTCGGTAGATTTTGACTGCGACGTGGTATTTAGCGCTCTTCCTTCTGACCAGGCGTTCGCCCTGGAGGAGCAACTTGCAGCGGCGGGTCGCAAAGTATTTACCAATGCCTCTGCACATCGTATGGGCGCGAATGTCCCCCTCCTCATTCCAGAGGTGAACCCACGGCATCTTGAGATGGTTCGCTCGCAAGCGACATTTGCGAGTGGCGGGTTTATTGTCGCGAATCCAAATTGTTCTGCGGCCGGATTGGTGACTGCCCTCGCCCCGTTGCACGAGGCGTTCGGAATCCGCGCTGTGATTGTAACGACGATGCAAGCGCTCTCGGGCGCCGGTTATCCAGGTGTCTCGTCTCTGGACATCCTCGATAACGTCGTTCCGTACGTTCCGGGGGAGGAAGAGAAAATGGCATTCGAGACGCGAAAGATGCTCGGCCAGTTTATGGACGGACAGTACCATGATGCTCTAATCAAGTTCAGTGCGCACTGCAACCGAGTCTCAACTCGCGATGGGCATATCGAGGCGGTGTCAATTGCTCTTGAGCGCCCCGCATCCTTGCAAGACGTTTTGCGCGTCTGGACTGAGTGGTATCCCATTCCCCAGCAACTAGGCCTATATTCGGCGCCGGAACGTGCGATTGTCTATCGAGAAGAGGAAGATCGTCCCCAAACTCGGTTAGACCGAAACGCGGGCAATGGCATGACCGTGACCGTAGGAAGATTACGCAAGTGCGAAGTATTGGACTTCAAATTTGTGGTGTTGGCTCACAATTCCTTGCGCGGTGCAGCTGGTGGTTCCATGTTGAACGCCGAATTGGCCCTAAATCGCGGATATCTCTCATGAACAGTTCACAACTCAGCAGCTCAAGGGGAGCAAAGAACGTAACGTTTGCTCTTTCAATCGGTGTAGCCCTCATACAGTAGGCATCCGCGTTTCCCGGCATTCGTGCGGGGCTGACAGGCTACGCTTCACCGCATCTGGTGTTACTGCGCTTGCTGACGGCAACGGCCACGCTTTTATTCATTGCACGTTCCAACGAGTCAGACTTCCACAGTTACAGCGTGCCCCCTCGCTGTTTCTGCTCGGACTGACGAGCATAACAGGGTACAACCTTACACTTAGTTACGGCGAAACCCATGTATCCTCCGGAACAGCAAGTCTTCTGGTCAACTGCGCTCCCGTTATAACGGCGTTACTCGCGGTTCTCTTCTTGAAAGAACGCATCCATCTGCGGGGATGGATCGGCCTAATTATGAGCTTGGGCGGCGTCGCCATTATCGCCACTACTTCCGGCAACCGTATTGCTCTCAATTCATGGGCATTCCTGGTCTTGCTTGCGGCGGCGCTTCAATCCATATTCATCAGTTTGCAAAAGAAACTTCTCGCTGATTATCAACCGTTCGAACTGACCTGCTACGCAATATGGAGCGGGACACTGGCAAGCCTGGTATTTCTTCCGGGATTTGTGAATGCCTGCAAAGCAGCGCCATTCCAAGCGACCGTCGCGATAATCTACCTCGGAATTTGTCCAGCCGCTCTTGCTTATCTCTGCTGGGCAGTCATGCTCTCCCGTCTGCCTGCTGCGCAAGCGGCAAGCCTGCTTTACGCCATTCCTGTGCTTGCATTCATTATCGCCTGGTTCTGGCCACACGAAAGCCTTCTGCTTTCGACTGCAGCAGGAGGCACTCTTGCTCTGGCTGGCGTCATGCTTCTCAATACGACAGGAGGTGCAGCAAATAATCAGAGCAGGGAGAAGCCTGTTGAGCCCCTACTCGATGGATGCTGCGAGGCGTCTGTTCAGGTTGTGCGAATAAATCACGAGCCTTGAAGTCTCGGAACCAAATCCCCTCCTGGATGTTGTCCCTATGAATTCAACATTCACCCGAAATGATTCCTATTGAGAAGGCGGTTATGAATTCTGCAACTGGAGCAATACAAATCGTCTCGATGGTCGAACTCGATACGAATGCCCTGACCGCGCTCAACAATGCGCACGCGGTCGAACTCTCCTGGGTCGAGAAGCCACAGTTCGAAAACTTGATTCGTGATGCCGTCTATGCGCGCGGAATTGCTCCTGCGAAAGGGTTTCTGATCGCCTTTGATCAGACTGCGCCCTACGCCAACATCAATTTCGAGTGGTTTCGAAGCCGCTACGAGAACTTCATCTATGTCGATCGAATCATAGTGGATAGTGCATTCCGGGGCCAAGGGGTTGCGCGTGTACTTTACGAGGACCTGTTCGAGTTCGCAAGGTCACAGCGGCAGAGCCTGATTGTTTGCGAAGTGAATATAGATCCGCCAAATCCTGCGTCGGATAGATTTCACAGACGACTAGGATTCACGCACGTTGGTGAGAGCCTGATCCCCTCGGGAAAACGTGTGCAATACCTTGCAAGAGACATATGAGTGGAAGATGTTGCCACGCAGGGCCTTCGTCACTGGTCACACCGCAATTCACAGTCCTCTGATGTAGGAAACGCCACATGGTATCAACGGCCCAAAAGATTCATACCGCTCTTCGCTGAATGTCCAGGTGTGCGTTCATCGTAGAAGCGCAATTCGAAGGGAGGATTCTGAAGGCTACGGACGCGAGGCAGGTGAGTTATGAGTGCGCGGTAGGAGCACGTACATTGGCCAACGCGCATTTCTCATCAGAACCTCAGAGGGAAATCTGCTTTGGGATTGTGTAGCTCTTCTCGACGATAAGACCAAAGCAGAGATTCGTCGACTTGGCGGAATCTCAGCGATTGCAATTTCTCATCCTCACTATTACACAACGATGATCGAGCGGAGCCGGGCCTTCGATAACGCTCCTATCTATCTTCATGAACTGAACCGTCGGTGGGTCATGCGGCCCGAGATACGTGGCCAAGTCTTCGGCGCGCGGCATTCGCTGGTGGGAGCGGCGGCGCCACTGGGAGCCGCCTTCGGTGGCATCCTGTTGCAGTATCTCTCGGCTCCGCGGGTGATCGCTATCTTTGGCATCCTCGCCGGGCTGGGTGGCCTCGTCTCGCCCTCACTGCGTCAGTTGCAACGCGGAAGCCCATAGGGTTCCAGCAGGGCGTAAACGCCGATCATGTTGACTGAGACGGGCCAACGAGGACACGGGTAGCTCAATTCTTCGCAAGATTAAATAAGCACGCTTCGCTAATATTTCACGCGACCGGCAGTCAAAGTGAATGAAACGTACCGGGAGGGCGATCACGGTTCGCACTCGCGAGACTGCCCATTTTGCCCAAACACGTTTGCCTCACAGAAAGAGATGATGATGACGGAGCACAGAGCTGCTGCGGGGTTGCGTAAGAGAAGCCGATTCCACATTCCATGGATAGTGAGCGTTTTGTTGGTGCTCGCGATCCTCCCCTCCATGCTCGCGGGACAAACTAAACCGAGAGTCAAGAGGGACAATGCCAAGGACGTGGCCGAGATAATCCGCCTTGAGAACAAGTGGCTGGCTGGCCTCCTGGCTGCAAACGTGGATGCAATTTCAGAGGTTCTGGCGGATGATTTCTCAAGGCCTGCTCCAGATTCTGGTGATTTCGTCACCAAGTCGCAGCTTCTCAGCTTCTACCGGTCCCACCTGTCCGAACAAGACCCCAATGCAAAGCATATGGAAGGCATGACAGTTACCGTCTACGACTCGACCGCGCTAGCTCGCAGCACGCTAACGTCCACTGACTCAAAGGGTCAAGTCATCTCCAAGTTGCTTTTTACGGATGTATTTGTGCGGCGACGCGGAACATGGCAAGCCGTGTCGGCGCAGGAAAATAAAGTTACAGGGCCCGAAGGCCAAGTTCACTGACGGACGAAAAGGCCGAGACAAGGTAACGTGGAAAAGCGATGCGATTACAACTGCGTGGCCTTCAACTCTAACTCGGCCAGCGCCATTTCCCCCAGCACAAAATCGCCTGTTTCGAGCATGGGTCGGTTCTCGTGCGCATCGTTGTTCCCGTAACGTCGGCACTCAGCTGCGGCACGAACAACTCATCCAAACTCGAGTGTGGGACCGGATCAATGGCGCGCAAGAACTTGCGGCCCCTAAGCATCCTGTGGGAGGGGAAGACCTCTCGGGGGGACAGGCGACGATTGCACGATAGATGTTGTGGTCTGCCCGTGAGTCAGAAACTTGTCCAGAACGCGATCCAAGTCTGGAATTTGTCTCAAAAAGACTTTGAGAATGAAACAGTCTTCGCCCGTGACACGATGACACTCGGTTATTTCGGGAATCGTCGGGGCCAGTTCGGCGATTTTGTTGAGGTGACCGGGAAGGGGCCGAACCCGTACAAAGGCTGTCACGGCGTAGCCCAGTTCCCTGGGGTTCAGTTCCAGTCGATAGCCGGCCAAAATACCGGATTCTTCCAAGCGTAGAATTCGTTCCTTCACCGCAGGATTTGACATTCCGACGCGACGCGCAAGCTGCGAGATAGGGGCGCGCGGGTTCTTCTGCAAAAGGCGGAGCAAGACAACATTTTTGCCATCAGCCAGCAATCCCTTACTATTCATAGAATTCAAGTAACATTTCTTTCAATCTTTAGGAAATATATTACATTTTCCTTGATTATATCATTCTGCAAATCGTCTCGAATTGGCAGTATGAAGAAGAAGGGGGAGAGCAAGGAGGAGGAATTCATGCCAACGCATCTCGATCCGGTTCTCACAGTGGTGATGCTTTTCTTCATTGGGCTCGTCAGTCCTGGCCCGAACTTCCTCGTTGTGGCGCAGACCACACTGAATTTCGGCAGAGCCGCTGGCCTGGTCACCGGGCTTGGCGCCGCATTGGGCGACGCTGTGTACGCGGGCATCGGGCTTTTCGGAGTCGCGCAGCTAATGCACGTTGGTCCTCTGATAACAGGCATTGAGTTCGTGGGCGGTTTATATCTCGCTTGGCTGGGAGCCCGAATGTTCTCGCATCGCGGAGGTAGCGCCCAATGGCACAGTTCGTTTCCAACGGAGGCCGTGTCCGCGCGAGCACACTTTTGGCGTGGTCTTTGGACAGATCTGGCTAATCCGAAAACAGTAGTTTTCTTCGCCGGTATTTTCGCGATCGCAGTCACCCCAGCAACGACAGGAACGGTCCGAGGGACAATGCTGCTGGGCATTGTGCTCACTTCGGTTCTGTGGCGCTTTTCTATTTCCGTTGTTTTCTCCACCCCGTTCATTCGCAAGGTCTATGAACGAACGCAACGGATCGTAGAGCGTGCGTTCGGCGCGGCCCTGTGTTTCTTTGGAGTGCTTCTCGTGAAACGAGCTATGTCGTAAGGTGTGCCGGGACGCGAATCACGGCTAGGGGGTTTCAAATGGTTCCGCAAACGGCATGGCTGGACCGCAAATTCATTTTCGATGTGCCCACCGGGATATTTCCGCCGCTACTCGAGCGACTGCGCGGCACGCCCGCACGAGCCAAGGATTTGGTGGCAGGTCTCCGAGAACCCGTGCTAGAGGCACGTGTGAATGACAAGTGGTCAGTGAAGGAACATCTCGGTCATTTAGTCGATCTTGAACAGCTCGATGATCGGCGTCTAGGTGAGTTCTTGAATCATGCGAAAGTACTGTCGGCTGCAGACATGGAGAATCGCGCTACCGAGGTGGCCGATCACCGGAGTGTTCCGATAGCGGAGATCATCCGGAGGCTGACCGCTGGTCGAGATGCTTTAGCGCGCCGGCTTGAAGGGCTGAAGGAGGACCAGGTCGGGGTCGTCGCCATCCATCCTCGTTTGCAGAAGCCGATGCGCCTCGTGGACTGGGTTTACTTTGTTGCCGAACATGATGACCATCATCTAGCGCAGGTCCGGAGGGCGATCACAACACTCCTAGGCTAAGCGACTTCTCTCACAGGAGATAAGCGCCATTTATACGTTATGGAAGGAGCAAGGTGTCTGATGTTAATTGAGAACGCCCGGGATCTATTTGAAATCCCAAAAGACGTCACGTATCTGAACTGCGCCAACATGGCGCCCCAACTGAAGTCTGTAACCGAGGCAGGAGTCGGAGCAGTGCGCGCGAAGGAAAGCCCCTGGAAGCTCACTGCTCCCGAGTGGTTTTCCGGAGCTGAAACATTGCGCGGATTAGCAGCGCGTCTATTGGATGTCGAGGCCGATGGAATTGCGCTGGTTCCGGCGGTTAGTTACGGAATTGCGGTAGCCGCTCGAAACCTGCCCGTTTCATCCGCCCAAACCATCGTTCTGCTCGATCAGGAATTTCCCTCGAATGTCTATGCGTGGCGTGAGTTGGCGCGCAAAACTGGATGCCGTATCCGCACGGTGAGACGCTCCGGTAACGCATCCTGGACGGAAGCTTTGCAAGACGCAATCGATGAAACGACCGCGATTGTCGCCGCGCCGCAATGTCACTGGACCGATGGCAGTAAGGTCGACCTGGAAAAGATTGGAGAGCGAGTCCGGGAAGTCGGATCGGCCTTGGTGATCGATGCCAGTCAGTCACTGGGAGCCTGCGCTTTGGATCTAGCCAGAGTGCAGCCGGATTTCTTGGTGACAGTTGGTTACAAGTGGCTACTCGGCCCATATGGGCTCGGGTATCTGTACGTCGCTCCGAAATGGCGGGAATGTGGAAGGCCGCTTGAAGAGTCGTGGTTGACACGGGCAGGAAGCGAAGATTTCGCTCGATTGGTTGATTACAGAGATGAATACCGACCGGGAGCGCGCCGGTTCGACATGGGCGAGTTTCCCCAATTTGTGCTCGCCCCAATGGCTATGGCAGCCCTGCGACAGATCCTCGCCTGGGGAGTGCGCAACATCCAAGAGTCGATCTCTACGCTCACCACAAGGATCGCTGATAATGCGCGAAGTGAAGGCTACATCGTACTTCCGCCAGACCAAAGGTGCGGCCACATGATTGGCATTCGGCATCCGGATGGCATTCCCGGCGAATTGGCCGGGTTACTCAGGGACGCGAGAGTTTCTGTCAGCATCCGGGGGGATTCCATACGAATCGCTCCCCATCTCTATAACGATGGACCTGACATCGAACGCCTGTTCGAAGTTCTGCGAGGAACGCATGTCGGCGCTTGATTTTGCAGCTGCACCAATGATCTGGGCTTTGGCAGTTCTGGGATCCGCTGTGCTCTGCGCGAGCCCCGGGCAAAATCCGGCGGGCGCCGACGAGAAAGACACGACACCGATTATGACCAAGACTCAGAGAGACGCTGATGCCATCCGCGAGATGGCGCGCAACTCGACCTATGGCTACGAGCAAGTCCGATTCTTGTCCAACAACATTGGTCCGCGGCTGAGCGGATCACCGCAAGCGGCTGCCGCTGTCACCTATGTCGCCGAGCAACTGCGCGCATTGGGACTTGAGGTGCGTCTCGAGCCGGTCACTGTACGCCACTGGGTGCGCGGGAGAGAAGAGGCTGAACTGATTCGCTATTCAGGACAAGTTGAGGGCACCATTCAGAAGATTATCGTCACGGCTCTCGGAAACACGATCGCTACACCCGATCAAGGAATCACAGCTCCAATTCTCGTAATCGACAGCTTCGAGCAGCTCGATGAGTTGCCGGCAGATCAAGTGAAAGGGAAGATTGTCTTATTCAACTTCCGCTTTGATGATTTCGCAGCCGACGCAGGTCGTTGGAAAGAGGCTTACACCACTGCTGTTCAGTACCGCAGCAATGGGCCTGCCCGAGCCGCAAGAAAAGGAGCGTTAGCAGCGCTGGTTCGCTCCGTGGGCTCAGGCAGGTTCCGTCTGGCTCACACCGGATTAACAAAATATGCGGAAGGGATTCGGCAAATTCCAGCCGGAGCCGTACCAGCAGAGGATGCGGACCTGATCGCCGGACTCGCCAAAGAGGGACCTGTTGAGATTCACCTTATGCTTGCGCCACACGAGCTTCCTTCCGAACAAAGCTACAACGTCATCGCCGATCTGAAAGGTGACGAGACGCCCGAGCAGGTCGTGGTCGTGTCCGGACACCTGGATTCCTGGGATTTGGGAACCGGAGCTCTCGACGACGCCACCGGCGTCGGGATCGCAATGGATGTTGTCCGCGTCATCAAGGAGGTGTGCCCGCACCCGAAGCGGACCATTCGGTTTGTTGCGTGGATGAATGAAGAAAACGGCGGTGCGGGTGGCCGCGCGTATGAGCAGGACCATGCCTCAGAGCTAGGCAGCCATGTCGCGGCGATTGAAATCGACGACGGAGACGGCAGGGCCCTCGGTCTCAACGTGGCCGGACCCGACGAGAGAGTTGCCAAGATTTCGGAACTTCTGCACGCTATCGGCGATCCTATCGGCGGCGTTGTCAGGGTTAGCGATAGCCCGGGAGCCGATCTCAGAGCGATCAACCAGAAGGGAGTTCCAGCCATCTCGCCGTTGCAGGATGCACGGCACTACTTCGATTATCATCACACGGCGGCGGACACATTGGACAAGGTTCGGCCTGAGGAAATGCGGAGAGTAATCGACGTAATTGCGCCGTTGGTGTACGCGCTCGCCCAGCAGGAGTGACGCCTGGCAAAACTCAAAGAGAGCTGCATGTATATCGCGGTTCTAGGTGCGGGCGCAACTGGCGGATACTATGGCGGCTTGCTCGCCCCTGCAGGCCACAAGGTATCTCTACTCGCGCGAGGAAACAATCTCGTCGCTTTGCAACAGCGCGGAATTGAAGTATGCACAACGGCCGCCGATAATCGCCACGCGCTTGTATTAACGACGGATCCGGTCAAACAGAGTATTCGGGGCGGCGGGTCCGTTCGGTTCCGCCACCCTACTAGAACGACTGGGAGACCCGGGCATCGAGGAATTCTCCGAGCTTCGCTGTCGACCTGAATTGTGGAATCGGTTCCATCTCCTTAAACACCCCGTAAAGGCATTCGACAGAACTCCAGATTGTTCGAAACTGGAATTCCTCCGGCCGCAGCGCCTCCACAGCGTACTGCTGTTATTCATACCCCGGACACCAACGTCGGTCGCATCTTCCTTGTCTTGGGTGATACGTATGTTCCCTAACCTCGGGTTTTGCGGGGAGTCGCAATATTGGCCAGCGGAGCAACGGATCTTACTTGGACAAGATGGCGCCCTGCGCTAATGCACGCCCCAGGATGATGATGCCACGACGGATCTCGCGCTCGTCGAATGCTGCGAAGCCAAGTAACAGACCCTCCACGCTCCTGCGGTTCAGAGCGAAGCGATCAAGCCCTAGCGCCTCAATGCCATGACTTGCCGCCAGCGCTTCCGCTTGCCGAGATGACATGCCATTTCGGAGAAAACCCGCCGTATTCAGACCCGCCTGTATGGGTGAAACGTCAAGTAATCCCGACAAATGCTTCTGCGCCTCGTGTTGCAGAGCACCCAGCCTTTCGGCATACATGTCGCGCATCCTCCGAATGTGTCGTCCCAGATGGCCCTCTGTGATGAAGTCGCAGAGAATTGCTTGATCGAGGCTCGGGGTATGGAGGTCTATGCTCAGCCGCAGCACTAACAGTGGATCAAGCAGCGCTGGTGGCAAAATGAGATAGCCCAACCGCAATGACGGAAAGAGTACCTTGTTGAAGCTTCCCAGAAAGATAACGGAGCCAGCCTTGTCCAAACCCTGGAGCGCGGGTATCGGCCGACCCTCGAAGCGATACTCGCTGTCGTAGTCATCCTCAATAAGGAAAGCTCCGGTTTCGCGGGCCCACTTCAGAACCGCTATCCGACGTTCAACGGGCATCGCCATGCCCAACGGAAACTGATGTGCGGGCGTCAAATAGGCGGCTTTTGCCAGCTTGCACAACTTTTCTCCTTGCGATACCGAAAGCCCACCTGCGTCCACTGGCACGGGAATAATCCTTGCGCCAGCCTGGTGAAAGGCGGCGATGGCGCCGAAGTAGCCTGGATCCTCCATCCAGACAGCTTCCCCGGGTTTGATCAACAGACGAGTGATCAGGTGCAGACCCTGCTGAACCCCGGAAACAATCACGACGGAGTCGGCGGAGCAATTCACCCCACGCGACGAACCTAAGTACACGGCGATGGCCTCGCGTAATGGCGCATACCCTCGCAGGTCGCCACCGGCCAGCAGCGAGGGAGAGGCTCGGCGCAATCGGCGACCAGCAACGCGTGCCCAAATCTCTACTGGGAACTCGGTCAGCGCAGGCTCGTATGGTCGAAACGGATGCGCGGGCCGTGAGGTAGGCAACCCTCGAATCGGTGCCGGCAGCTTCCTTATTCGCGGTTGTGGTGTCGATTTCTTGAACACGTCTTGCGACAGCCGCTCATTGATGCTCGTGCCTGCCCCGACTCTTCCAATCAAATACCCTTCGGCCTGCAACTGTTCAAAGACGGTCACCACAGTTCCGCGCGAGACCCCGTATTGAAGCGCAAAGTCCCTGGTCGCGGGCAAGCGTGCTCCGGGCGGCAAGCGCCGCTCGAGAATGGCGTCTCTCAGTTCTTGGTACAGCCATCTCGTGAGCGTGCTGTGAGCTGGCCTCTCGTGGAGCGCGAGTTGCAGCGAGCTGACATCTTTAGGCATCGATTTCAGAGTTCGCCGATTGGTATAAAGATTCTTCGCAATATGGCTCTATCAATCATACCAATACAGAAACTACTCTGGGTTGATGAAACATCGTCGACAATTTCTTCAGGCTGGTTTGGCGAGCCTGGCTCTGCTCGTACTGGATCCCTCTGAAGCGCCAGCCGCATCCGGCATAAAGGCCATATACAAGCGAGACCTTCCGCCCGTTAGCCTCAATGGCTGGCACGTGACGGTCCTTGAGCTAACCTTCCCGCCGGGTATGACTTCGCTCAAACATACTCATCCGGGCTTTGTTCTTGGCTACATCCTTGAAGGAGAATACCGCTTTCAACTGGAAGGTGAACGAGAGAAAGTATTGTCGACCGGTGATGTGTTCTATGAAGCCCCCGGCAGCATCCACCTGCCTTCCGGCAATACCAGCACAACGAAGCCCGCGAGAATTCTAGCGTTGGCCTTCGCTGAAAAAGGAAAGGAAATAACAAAACTGTTATGAACAACGAACGGGTTTTGCAAATCGCCAGAGTGCTTTTACGCCTAGCCCTGGGCGTCACCTTTCTCTTTTCGATCGGTGACCGTTTCGGCTGGTTGGGTCACTATGGTGGCAAGAATGTTTCTTGGGGCGATTGGTTCCACTTCGTGCAATACGTCGCCGTGCTGAACTGGTTTCTGCCAAAACGCCTCATTCCTGCACTGGCTATCGTGGAGACGATTATCGAACTCGGGCTGGGTCTCGCGCTCTTGTCGGGAGTCTACCAACGTGTAATCGCTTGGAGCAGTGCTGCGTTACTGACGTCGTTCGCCCTGACCATGAGCTTGGCCTTGGGGATCACCGCGCCTCTGAGCTATTCCGTGTTCACGGCGCTCAGTGCCGCATTGCTACTGGGCGCGGCAGCGGTGCCACATGCCGCTTGCGACCCGGTAGCAACGCGCCCAGCAGCCCCGCGTGGCGACGGCTCGTGTTTGCGAAATTCAGACGCGCTTTAGCTGACCAACTTTATCCAGCACCAAATCATGCTTTGGCCAAATGTAGACCGGAAACGACACTCCGAACATCATAGCCAGTTTATTCAAACCCCGCGAACATTGTGCCAATTATGGTGGCGGCGGTGGTGCCCGTGGCCCGCGCGTAGATGGCATGGCAGATTGGACGACGTCGTCTCATATTGAACGAATCCGAACTGCTCACGCGTTTGTGTATCACCTAGTCGATGCGAGATCGGCGCTAATTATGAGTTTTGGCATTCTGCTACGACGGTGGCGCGCTGTTCGGCATCTGAGTCAACTGAACCTTGCGCTGGATGCAGCCATCTCATCGCGTCATCTCAGTTGCATCGAGACGGGCCGTGCCCAACCGAGCCGAGAGATGGTCTTGCGTCTTGCCAAGACGTTGCAGATTCCACCACGCGAGCGCAATGCGCTGCTGCTCGCGGCCGGCTACGCTCCGCTATATCGTCACACCTGCCTCGGTGCACAAGAACCAGAGCCGGCGGGCGGCGATATTGGGTTTTTCATCGCACAACTTGAGCCGAATCCGGTACTCGTTTTGGATCGCTATTGGAACATCCTGAGGATGAATGACGGTGCAAAGCGGTTTTTCGCTCTTTTCCCCCCCTGCGATTCCGCTTTGCCTCTGAATGGACCGCGCCTTGTATTTCATCCTCAAGGGCTGCGGCCTTTCATCGAGAACTGGGAAGTGGTGGCAGCACGTATCATTCAGCGGGTGCATCGGGAGGCTGCAGAGAACCCCTCAGATGAGAGGTTGAAACTGTTCCTTGAGGAGTTGCTCGGCTACCCGAACGTGCCCAGTCGCTGGCGCAGGCTCGATTTGGATAACGCCCCTCGACCGTTCTTGACCATTGACTACAAGTGGAAGAACTCGTTTCTTCGCCTCTTTTCTACGCTTACGACCTTGGGCACGCCTCCGGATCTTGCGGGACAAGAACTCCGTATTGAAACTCTTTTCCCGGCAGATGAAGGCACCCGCGCTGCGGTGACACAAAGCGACTGATGCCTGACATGATCAGAACCTCAGCGGGAAATCTGCTCTGAGATTGTGTAGCTCTTCTCGACGATAAGACCAAGCGGGCATACGTCGACCTGGCGGAGTCTCAGCGATTGCAATTTCTCATCCTCACTATTACACAACGGTGCTTCGGTTCCGTTTCGTGGATGCGATCCAAGTTTTTTCCCAGCCGATGAAGCCGGTCGCGCCGCGCTCATGGCCGATTTTAGTCGCCAAGCGCTTGGAGTAACGACGGAACCCTCTTTGGCTCGCACGTTGTCCTCCCATGACCTCCGAGGTCATGGACAGCAGTCCTCCGCTCTCGGATACTGCGGGTTCTAGAAATGAACCGCTGGGGCCAACAAAATGAAAAGGAGCGTTTTCCGCCAGCGGTTCGTTGGTGTTGTTGTTCCTAGCTTTCGCATGCTGGGCGAGTCTTAGCATCCGAGGCGCGGCGGAAACGGTTCTCGAGATCAGCCCTCCCAATAGCACTTGGAATGAGACGGCACTGTACAGCTTCAACGGCGGAAACGACGTCGCCCTCCCCCCGGGGCTAGTTTGCCGTTACGGAAGCGGATATTTATTCGGCGTGACCGTGGAGGGCGGGACCGCCGGTTAAGGTACTGCATTTGAAGTGGGAAATTGATTCCCGAATTCATTCTGTAGTCGCTCGGAGTGGGTTCGAGGTCACTACCCGTTGAGTTTAACCGGAAATAATCATCCAGGCTTTCGCGGCACCATCGTGTGTCGCGTGAAGCCCAAGTGTGTCGCGGAGGAAGGGAAGGAAATGGGCTCAGAGAAATATTCTAGGAACTTCAGGTGTATCCGGTTGGTATTGGGGTTGGTGGCAGCAGGACTCTTCGCTTTTCTAACCGCTTGCGGCAGCAGCAGCGCTCCTAAATCGTCTGCGCCAGCTTTTACGAGCACTCCACCTACAGCGGCTGCGCAAGACCAGCCTTATTCCTATACGCTTGTCGCCAGCGACCCGGCGGGAAGCGCTATCACATTTGCGCTGACTTCCGCGCCGGTCGGCGCCACGCTCAGCGGCAGTGCAATTTCATGGACGCCTACCGCAGAACAAGCCCGCCAGAACAATGGGTTTTCGGTCACCGCAACATCGGCCGCCGGTGGAAGCGCAACTCAATCCTGGGCTGTCGCGCCAACCGGCACAGTCAATGGGTCGCTCCTCATCATGCACTGGAGCGCCGATGGCAGCGTAGGCATTGAAGCCAACCCGGTACAGTCGCCCATATTTACTTGGGCAGCGCTGGTGCCGCAGACGGATGGTTCGTTGACCGTTCTGCCCGGCACTGGATATCCCGACGCCACTTTTGCCATACCCAGCGTTCCCGCCGGTTACTACTGGTTGCAGTTTCAACCTGGCGCCGTGGTTTGGACGAACGCGAGCAACATGGATTATGGCGCCGACGCCATGGGGCATATCCAACTCCCGGGAACAGTGCAGGTTTTTGGTTGCAACATTACCGGACTTGATCCCTTTGATCCGATCAATGACGAACTGATCCTCTACAGTGTCAACGCGCAAGCCTTCGAATTAGGCCTGGAGGACGAGAATCCGGGCGACCCGCCTCCGGCGCCGTTTCCGGCGGCAGGAAGCACAGTCTGCGACGCCGCCCCGACCTTCCCCTTTAGCATCGAAGGCATCATCGGGATTTCTCCGAACCTTGGGGATGTCGCGACCACCGAACAATTCGAGGCGGCGCCACCCAATACCTTGGCGGCTCCCTTCAGTAACAATGTCTTCACAGTTGGTCCAGCGTTTAACCAAGCCTTGGATATAGAAGGCAACTACTTCCCACCCTTCCCAACCCTCATCGTGCCGGGAGCTTTGAGCCAAACCCAGCCCCAGTCGCAGGATTTCAACATTACTTTTTCAAGTTGGGAGAACGCCTTCAATGCCAGCGGTCCGGCGCCAGCTGCGATTCCTGTAGGCTTGGCAATTGAACTGAACGCCCAACAGCAGGCAGCCGCGATTGCGCGACCCAATCCAATGTGGTCGGGCGATTCGCCCAACCTGGCGGTTGCCATCTCCGGAACTTGGCCGCAGGATGGCAGCGGGAACAATACCTGGCCGCCCGATGGCGATGTCGGCACGCTGAGCTACAACGACCCCTTCACCACGGGAATGACCGCCAACTTCACGACGGTCTATGAAATCACCGCCGCGGCCGTATATTCAATCCCGCTCCCCGGTTCTGTGACGCCATTGCAGCCGGTGCTCACGGACACACTGTGGACTCCGACCCCGCCCACCGGATTTACACCCGGGGTTCAGCCCGTAGGCAATCCACAAATCAACGGAGCCAGCCTGTTCACAGCGGCCACGCTTCCGAGTGTTTCTCCGACCTTGTCTTGGACCGCGCCCACCGCGCCCGCGCCCGTGATTTACACCATCAATATTTGCGCCCCGGTGCAATCAACCGACTGCCGTAACCCCGGTGATGCGCTGTATTCGTTCAGCCAGTATTCGGGTACCAGCTTGACCGTACCGGCAGGAATTCTGAATCCCGGCACCGCTTACCTTTTCTTCATCGAAGCGGAAATGAGAACGGGATATGATCCACTGCATCCGCAGCGGTTCAGTCTCCCCTGGGCGACCGCGTGGACGGTATCGGCGGTAATGACGGTGAGCAGCAGCGCGACACCGGGAGTCGTGCATGGCAATCGACTGCTAATGACGGCAAAGCCGGGCCAGGCCAAAGCAAGCGGGTGGGCAGCTCAAGTGCCAACCGTCGGGTCAAAAACCGAAGAGCGGCCCTACCGTGCGGGGTGGCGTCCACAATTTATTGTGCGGAACGTGAGTGCCCAGTCGCCCTCGTCTCCACAATCGTCCACCAAGAAATAGCTGCTCATTCGAAGAAAGAGAGGCGGGGAATTCCGCCTCTCCTACTACCCCCGCAACCCGTCGAACGACTTGCCGAGCACATCGAAAGCGGGCGAATCACTCATGCTGCTGAGACTAATGTTGGGAATTACAACCAAGAGCAATTCCGTACCCGATCCAAGGTGTAGTCAGTCCTGCCCGACACGCCCCAGTCTTTTGCACACGCGGGATTAAGATTCCACCGCTCAAAAGCACTGTCGCGAATCAAGGTCGCGGCAGTCCCAAGCATTAAGAGCAAGTCCAAAGGGCGCTCGACCACACCCGTTCCTCGAGTGTTTGAACGTCGAGGTTAGGATGACCGATAAACTCCCGCAACGAGGTTCTCTGTGGCCCCAGTGATGGAGTTCGACACGAAGAACAATATCCTGCGAGGAACCCTGGATGGACGAATGACCGGCGCGATTCTGCTCGATTTCTACGCAAGAGCAGCCAAGTACATGGCCTCCCGCCCGCCCTGCCATGGGATCCTCTGCTTCTCGAAGGTCACGGATTTTGAAGTCTCTACTGCAGAGATTCATCAGGTGGCCTCTTTCCCGCCCGAATTTCCCGCTGGCTATATGCGAGTGCTCGTGACTCCAAGGGATTTCATTTACGGACTGGCGCGCATGTTTCAGATACTTACCCAGCAGACTCGGCCAGAGTTACAGGTGGTGCGAACTATGGAAGAGGCCTATCGCCTGCTTGAAGTCAGCTCTCCAGAGTTTCACCCGGTGGACGATATCGAGTGAACCGCGGTACTCCCATCGATGCCGGGGACGATCATGGCTTTGGTGATCATGGTCACTTGAAACGCGCCCAGCACTAAAGAGTGCGGATGAACTCTTGGTCAAACAGAGTATTCGGGGCGGCGGGTCCGTTCGGTACCGGTACACTATCAGAACGACTGGGAGAAACCGGGCATCGAGGAATTCTCCGAGCTTCGCTGTTGTCCTGAATTGTGGGATCGGTTCCAGCTCGAATGCAGAGGTGAACGCGTTTCGAGAGACTCCAAAATGGTCAGCGGCACAGATTTCCTCATACTTCGGTTCAAAGTAGGGGGCATGCACGGTGCGCCCACCTGCTTCCGCATCGGCTCGAGATTTCGTTACAGTCAATCCACTTCCACTGTGGCGCAGTCGATCAAGGAGAACGACTTCGAGTGCTTGGCGAGCACCGGCGTGAATGCGCCTGGGATAACGTTTCCAAGTTCCCCGTGGCGCGAATCTCGGGGATCAGAAGCCGACTTTAGCCAGCCCGCTGCCGGTGACTCTAATCTCTGGATTGCCCATCGCTCGGGCGGAACCAAGTGGTATCAGTCGCGAAGTGGAATCTGGCTAGCGGAACTGGCTCCGAAAGACGGCCTGAATGTGCTCCAGGCGCGCCCGCAATTGGTTCTCTTCGTCGGTGAGTTCCAGTTCGGATGCGACGGCCATCGCCGAGCGGAAGAAATCCTTCGCATCGCTGTAAAGACCGGCGGGGGAATACGAATCGTACATCTCCGAGTAGGCCTGCTCGCCCGCCGCGGTGAGCTTGCGCATATGCGCAATTCGGTTGGTCTCACGCCAGACCAGATAATGGTCACATCCGCAGAACCCGAACGAACCGTCGGCTATCGTCAAAGCGATCCCGTCACTCGATTCTGCGCCGCACACCACGCATGCCGCTTGTACTCCAGTTTCTGGGGCGACGGACCCAAACCACGGCACACGCCGGTATCCGTGGTCATACATCGAAGCATAGATCGGACCTTGCGGCGATGACGATCGGGTGTGCCAGTTCTTACAATAGGTGAAGTGTGGAATCAGGATTTCGGTGTGACGGATCGTGCAGAAACCGATGGTTTCCGACAGCGCACCCCACCGGCCGTCGTTGGAACGATTGAAACCGCAGGTTGCACAATTATCCGGACCACCGTTCGGCATAGAGCAGGCTCCAAATCGCGCGCATGCGCGCCATGGTTGTGGGCTTTGCAACTTGCAAAAATAGTGTAAGATGCCGGCACAAATCTACACAATTTGATATCTCCGCGGCTACAGGGCGTCGGGCCGCGTATCCGCCAAGGAGAACAATGACATTCAATTCGGCGAGGATGGGCGCGGTTCTTGTGCTGCTTGCGGCCCCACTGACTGCGCAGGTACCGGCGATTGCCGAAATTCCTGGCTGCGCTACCGGACCAGAGCGGGCGCAGCTTGAGCAAAGCAGGGCTGCGCTGGCGCAGCGCAGAGATCAACTGAAATCCAGAACTGCGGAGCACAACGGCAGATGCGGCCACGTCGTCCAAGGATCAGCTGACGAGGCGCCTTGCCATGCCGCGCAGGCCCAACTGAACGCCACGATTGGCCAGTATGCCAGCACCGTTACGGAATTTAACAAGCAGGCGGAGGCGGCAAAAGCCGCATGCCAGACACCAGTTTCGCCACATCCCCGGATTGGCGCTGCCACCACCGTGCGCGGAACGGTTTACTGGCTCACGAGCGACGGGCGAAAAGCGCCTATCACCAGCGGCGGTCCCGTTTATTTAGGCTCGCGAATTATCACGGAAGGCGACAGCCGCCTGCAGATAACGCTACTCGACGAAACCAATTTTACCCTGGGCGCAAACTCCGACATGGTGCTGGACGAGTTTGTCTATGATCCGAACACCACCGCCGAGAAGATGGTGGCTTCAATGGCTAAGGGCACTTTCCGCTGGGTCACCGGCAAAGTCGCTCATGTCGACCCCGAGTCGCGCAAAGTTAAGCTGCCTGTCGGCACCATTGGTATCCGCGGCACAGATTTTGAGGTGCAATATCAACCGGATGCCGCCGGGTACATCAAGCTGTTCAGCGGCGAGTTGGAGTTCACCGAGCAGAAGACCGGCGCGGTGCGCCGAATGAATGCGGGCCAGATGGCAGTGATCGGCAGCAACGGAAGTTTGGGAGCGCCCATCGCTCTCTCACAGTGAAATCACTTAGGAGCTGGCGAGTTCTTGGCTGTGTCAGACTCTTCGAATGAGACCAGGAAGCTCTTCATCTCGTCGTTCTTCTGACGTTCCTGATACTCGACGTTGGTGCGCTGGTTGCTGAGGTTGGAGTACTGCTGCGCGAGCTGGGCTTGGTCACCTGTGCCGGAGTGCATCTGGGTGTTGATGTTGTTCAGCTGCGTGTTGATGTTGTTGACTTGCTGCTGCAAACCGTCGCGCTGGCCCTGGAGCTCCTGGTAGTGCGTAATCGCCTTCTGGTTGGCGGCCATTCTGGGCGGAATGCAGGCGCCCCAACTGCCCGATCCGCCCTGTGCGACACAGACCGCATTGGCGGAAGGGGCAACCACCGCTTCGTTGTGCGCCGCCTCTTTCAATTGCTGCAACGCGGTTCCACTGTTGGTGGGGATCCATCCGGCGCGGCCGTCGTTGTTGACGGTCGCGGCCCCAGCCTGCTCTGTCGGTGGCGCCTGCCGCAACTTCATCGCAGCCTGCTGTTGGAGTTGCTGTTGGCGGGCCATCTGTTGCTGCTGCGCCAACTGCGCCCGCGCCTGGTTTTCCTTTGTGCTTTCCTCGTTAATCTTGGCCCGGCTGGCCTCCCGCTGACGGTCGATCTTGTAGAACGCGCCATGCGGAATGTACTTGAAATCTTCCGCATGATAGACGGTTGAGTTCTGCGTGTCCTTGGCGAGTTGGGTATTGGCATCCTGCAGGAACTGCGAAGCCTCGCCGTACCTTCCAGCCTTGGCTGCCCTATGGGCCTGACTCAAGTCACGCTTGATATATCGCATGAAATCGTCGTGGTAGCGCTTGTAGTGGTTGTAGAACTGGACATTCTCGATGTGCTTTTCGCGCTCCGCCCGGGACACATGATGAGTGCCAGAACTGGCGCTGCCCCCGCCGCAACCGCTGACGCAGGTGTGGCCCACCTCCGGGGCTTGGGCAAAGAGAACAGATGGCGCAACAGCGACTGCGAAACAGGCAATTAAGCGGCGAAGAATCATGAGGAATCAGCGCTCCTTGGATATCGTTCGGGCAAAGAAGCGGGGAAGGAGTCAAGCCGCCCGATAAGAGAAAAGTGTGGCTGCTGGGGCAGTGCGTGTCAACGGCACCAGGGTACGCCCTTTGGTAATCACTTCTGGACCAGCCGAGCGTGCCGGTAGTCTCAAGATGTTTGTCGATGTTCACGTAGGTTCCCGGCGGTGCCCCAACAGCAACTTCGGAGCCCATTTCGGGGACTATGCGGCGGACGCCGAGGTTCTGGATGGTTGGTCTGCCATCCGGAGACTGACTTTAAGAGGAGTTGTGAGATCAAAATTCGGGGAAGCATCGGCCTCGGCGCTATTGATGCAGGCAAGAGAGAGTAATAAGCAATAAATGGCGGCGCGGCGCCACCGCCCCAAACCTAGAACGACTGCGAGAATCGAGTCTCCAGGAACTCCCCAGCTTAGCGGTTGCTTTGAACTGTGGAATCAGATCCAGTTCCCTGAATGACGACGTGAAGGCATTCGACAGACTCCAGATTGTTCGAGCTTGAAATACAGGTCGTGAACCGTTCGGGCAAGATGTTTGCGAGCCTCGGGCTTGCCTCAACGAACGCCTCGTAGATCCGTCAGTTCACTTCTTTGCCACACTTCGACCTGTTTTCGCATCGCCTCGAAATTTCGCTGCATTCGGTCCACGGCGACCGCGATGGAGTCGATGAGCGAAAACGACTTCGAGTGTTTGGCGGGCACCGGCGTGAACACGCTGGGGGCAAATGTTTACAGATTCGGGTCCCGTGAATACTAGATTTCCCCGAAGCCGACTTCCGGCCAGCGTTGCCCTTGGGGGATAACTTCCGGTATGCCCGTGATCCAGGAGGAATCTTCCAAAAGCGATCTACAATCCTTCTTCCGCTCTTTCAGATATATGAGCTACAAGTTCATAGGGGACCTGAGTCTGATCCCATATTCCGACAGCCAAGTCTGGATGTCCCGCCGCGAGGCGCGGACAAGCTGGCCTCCTGTGAATCGTGTATCGGCAGATACTTCCTGCAAAATAAAAGAAGGAGGCGTCAGGGCGTCGGCTTCCGCTGCCGAATCGAACTCCGCTTCGGCCAGAAGCAAACCTTCCAATTCGCCTTCGAATACGTCGATACCAAAAGGCGGCACGCTGTAACGAGTCTTGCTGAGCCGCATAGCCGAAAGTTGCGCGAACACACGAAACTCGTCCCCAGTCAGGTATATGGTCGTGATCAATCCCTGTTGCGCTCCATTTGCTCGGGCTGGAACCTTCTGAGTGAGCTTGAACATCGTCGGGCCACCGTCTTCACTTTGCTCCCGCAAGCGAAGAGTGGTGCCATCGATGTAGCGGTCGGTGATTCGACGGACTCGTACTGCAGTTACATTATTGGGAAACTGATCGAGAAGGAACCGGCGTTCACGTTCAATACTACCGTACTTGTGTGCTGGCAGCATATTCACATTTTTACTAGAAACCGGGCAGATGAGAAGTGGAGGAACGTGAGAAGCGAAAGAATGGGTTCCGTCCGGATTGTCGACAAACCTTACCTTACCAGATTATGGAAGGGTCGCCCGCTATTCGCTAACCGTCGGATCAGGGAAACCAATAATGTGCTGGCAGAGGAAAACGATCAATCGCATACTCCTGATTTACGAGTTCGCTACATACGCAGCACTTCGGTCTCACGCAGAGCGTGTTCGGCCTCTACAGGTCCCTGTACCTGGAAGGCGCGCATCCCAACTCTCTTTGCGGCTGCAACGTTAAGCTGGCTGTCGTCCAAAAACAGCGTCTCGGAACCTTCGCAACCGAGTGTAGCCAGAACGTGTTGGAATGCTTCCTCATCGGGCTTGATCTTGCCAGTCAGGTGCGAAGCGAAATGATGATCAAAAGCTCCGGTCAGGTCGCGTTGCTCTATCAATCTCGGCCATTGCAAGGCGTTGGTATTGCATAGAGTAGCGCGCACGCAATAGCGAGGAACACGTCTCACCAGCTCGACTGCTCCCGGCAATATTCGTTGACTCCGGATGTAGAGTTCAGTCAAAAACTCTTCGCTGCCAACCTGCAAGCTCAGCTCACTGATCATCTGCTCAGCAAAAGCTGCGGGTTGCATCTTTCCAGTCTCGAATGATCTCACTGTGGGTGAGGTAAGCCAGAGCGTGCGGACTTCCTCAGCGGTGACGCGATGACCGAGCCACGAGAGCAGCATTGCTAGCCCGGAAAGTTCGACCAGCACGCCTCCAACATCAAATAGAACCACACGAATCTCGTTTGGCTGAGACGTCATCCCTTATTTGCACCTGTGCGCTGTGAATAATATCCAGGTTTGCTCACCGACGCTACCTATCAGGAAATTTGCGTCCTTGTAGCCTCTGTATTACAAATACAGATCCTCGTCAATCTGGACGGGTCCTGGGCCACCCTTACCCAATCTGGTTACCTGAGGGCTGCCGTAAGCCAGTCGGCGCTGTCTCAGGGATTGACGATGCGGTGAAAGTCGAGTGCTGGGGGCCCCACCGAGGTCTGACTCAGCATCACGTGGACTTGCCCTCGATGATGCGTTTGGTGATTAAACAGATGCGTACATGCCACGTGGGCCGTCTCCACGTAGTCTTTGCCTTGATTGTTCGTGTAAGCGAACGACCGGCTCCAAAAGGTGGCATCGAGCCGTGCGAAAAACGCCTCAATCCGCGCGTCTTCGCGCGTCCTTCCGCTTCGCAGGTCAGAAAAATCATCGTAAAGAATTTGGTTTAGGGGCGGCGTCACACGTTCGTCGCTCTCGAATAATCCCATCCATCTTCTATCACCCAGCAAAATGTGATTCAACAATCCATGAATACTGCCGAAAGACCCTGCACGGTGCTTTCGGTACTCGGCATCGTCCAATCGCGCACATTTCGCAAACAGCCTCTCGTTTGCCATGCGATTGTATCGAGAGAGCATCTGAAAGTGAGTCATTAGATCCATGACATAAGCTTATATTAGTGGCCCGCAAGTGGGATGAGCGGCCCGAATCCTGAACCCAGCGAATGATTACGTCCTTTATCATTCGTTACCTGGGTTGGTACGCCCGCGACCGCAATGTGTGGATTATCGCAAGCATCCATTAAGTTGATGTAGGGTTTGCGGAGGGTCTGACTGGAACCATGCTGCGGAGTTTCCCAAAAGTCCGTTTTTGGCCCAATCATTATGGACGTTGATGTTCGGTGGCCAGTTTTCGAAAAGCCTATAGTAGAGCCCATTGACGCCGCGCTGCTGAGAGAGCGGCGTTGATAACTTCCGGGCGGGCCGCCTCTGGTTAGCATCAGTAAACTGATATCCTCGTCGTCTCGAGTGTGTCAATGGTGTACACATGGAGCCTCACCACGACTCTCATTCCCTTCGAAACCATGGAACTGAGCTGACTGAACAGATAGATCGCTGTTCTGAACTATCTCGGGAGCCCATCCCGCTTTCCCGCGATTCCCTCCCAAGAGAATAACGTGAAACGATTTCGGACCGCCGATCACAATACTCAAGACTGATGGGCTCAGTAAGCAGGGTAAGGAGCCGCCTCCACACGAACGACGTCCCACTGAGTTCCACTGGCTATGTTCATCTGAGGAGGATGCCATGACAGCGCTGACGACAGTCCGCATCAACAAACCAGTTTCGTGGACCCTGATTGCTGGTTCGCTTCTTATTGTGTCCCTGATCCTAGTTAGCGCGGCTTGTAAGCCGAAGGCTCATTTACATGAAGGACAAGTTCACGGATTTGTCGTCACTGAATTCGCAAATGTGGCGGGAGTGCCGGCAGAACAAATTGCCGTGCCTGACGTATCGGTGTATCTCAAGCATACGACCAGCGGGAAAAAGACTGCTGCAGTAACGACGAATGCGCTTGGACACTTCGCCACCGGAGAGGAAAAACCGGGAACGTATTACGTCTGCGTCGAAGCCAACGGGTTTGTCCCTGCATGTGATCCGAAGGTCACGACGATCAGCACGGGCACAGCTATTCTTGATCACAATGTGGTGATTTCTCCCGAGCAGGGTGTGGTGCAGGGCCAGGTGCTTTTGAAGGACGGGAAGCCCTGTTATCAGGACAACCAGCATTTCGGAACATTCGTTGTGACCAAGGTCTCTCTGTACGATGGCAGCGGGAAGTTGTTGAACCAGGCAAGAACCGTCAACACGAATGGTTATTATGTGCTGCCACACGTGCCGGGCGCCGGATCGTATCAAATCCGCGCTGACTGTGACGGGTTCAAGACTTCACGGTCCGTTAGCTTGTCCGGCCTGCAGCTGACGGGCGGATCGCCAGTCAATCTGCAATTGGCAAACTCTCGGCCGCACATCACTTCCGTGACGGCCGTTGCGAACGGAGCGATCGTGCAACAAGCTGCGCCCGGCAGCACACTGACGGTGCGCGTGGCGGCCTATGATCTCGACGGAGACACCCTCCACTACAAGTGGGCTGATGGCACGGGGAGTTTTTCCAGTCAGGATTCCTCCACGGTTCAGTGGACACTGTCTGCCACACCAGCCATGAACATCATGTGGGTAGAGGTCAGGGACAGCAAGGGTGGATACGCACGCGAACATGTCTCGATCTCAACTTCAACCTGGCAGCCGGTCTTTGGGGGGACCGTGCTGGATAGGGGTACTGGCCGTCCGGTCGCCGATGCGGTCATCACGATCAATGGCGCGCGCGTGATTTCCGCAGCCAATGGGAGCTTCGCGATCGCCGGAAGAGGCAAGGACTATCAGGCGCAAACCCGACTGGAGTTGGCCTCACGCTATGTGGTCAATGTGCGTAAGCCTGGTTACGCCTTGCTCTCGCGAGTCGTGTACTCGCGCACCCCTCAGATGCAACTTCTGCTTGACCGCGCCGCCCGGACGACCTGCAACCCGGGGTCGGTGTGCGCAGCGAGCGAACAGGGAAAACTCATTACTACCCACGTGCAGATTCCAGCCAACTCCATCGTCGATCAGAATGGAAGTCCAGCCAGCGTGCCGGTCAATGTGGATGTTCATGGCTACGACATCACCATGCCCGATCCGCTCCCGGGTGATTATGCCGCGACTGACAAGAACGGCAAGAACGCCACGATGACCACGTACGGGGCCATCAATGTTGACCTCACAGACGGCAGCGGGAACAGCTACAACCTGGCTCCGGGAAAAACAGCGCAAATCTCTATTCCGGTGAATACGGCTTTCCTCGGCCACGGAACGCCGCCTGCAACGCTGCCGTTGTGGAGCTACAACGAGAAGACCGGAGTGTGGCAGGAAGAAGCTACAGCCACATACGATCCCGTGGCCAAGGCCTACGTTGGAAACGTTCCGCACTTCTCCGCGTGGAATGCGGACGCGATCTTCAGCGGCACAGCCTGCGTTTTTATTGGCATCGACAGTTCCACCGGGCCGGAAGTGCCATTCCAGTTGCAAGCCGTCGTTACAGCAGCGAACAATGTGCGGCATCCGGACTTCACGGTTGACTCCACCGACGTACCCAACTTCACGTTCTACCGGATGATTCCGGGCTCGACCGTGCAAATCAATGTGCTTCCCTTGAGTGGCCCATCTGTGGTGATGGGAACATTCACGGTCAACGCCGGCTCGGTCATCAACTCCACATACGATGGTGCGCCCTATAACGGCATTCCTCCGGATCCGGCGACCGAATGCAACGGCTATGACAATGCTCTGGGGCCGGGGCATCAGCCGGTGATCAGCCTGACAATTCCCACTGGGCAAACTTATCTCTCGTTGAACGGGCCCAATCCGGCTCCGAGCCTCGCCGTGACTCAGGCGTATTGGCAGAGCGTCGGGGCGCTGGACGCGAGCAACAATCCCACAAGCACGCGGGGCACTTTCGGCGCCTGGAAACAAACGAACGGCTTAGGCCAAGGTGCGCTAGGGGCAAACTCTCCTGGCGAAGTGGAAGCGATTTACTACAACAACGGAGACCTCCAACTCGGGCGAGATATGCATTGCCTGCAGACCGGCTCCAACGTCGCCTGCTATGTAACCAATTACGGGACATTGCAGGGCCCCTCACAACCCGACATCACCGCGGCGGAATTCGGTTCCGCCAATCAAGTGCTGAACGCAACCACGAACAGCTACGTCGGGAGTGGCAATCTCGCGACCGTAGCTATGGAATACAACTCGACCCTGGGTAGCAACGCGGTCAGGTTCTATGCCTACGACGCTACCGGCGCTCTCTTCACCAACCCCATCCTGGATAGTCAAGGGCACAAATTCCTGCCGCAGAACTGCATGGCGTGCCACGGGGGAACTTACAACGCGACGACGAACAATGTGGACAATGCCAGCTTCCTTGCGTTCGATATCTACTCGTTCCTCTACGACAGCGCGGGCGGCACCTTCGGTCTAACTCCGGCGAATGGTGGCGTTCCCGTCTTTGGGACCACCACGATCAACCAGGAACAGACGTTCCGCCAATTGAATGCAATGATGTTGGCGACAAATCCAAATGCGGCCGATACAAATCAGCCGATCACTAATTTGATCAGCGGCTGGTATGCCGGATGTGGAGGCGTGAGCACGCCCGGTTGCACTGTATCCGATACCTACGCTCCGCCGCCACCATCGCCCGGATGGACTGGACACGCGCCGCTCTATCAGACGGTTCCACGGGTTTACTGCCGCACTTGCCATGTGGCAGAAGGCAGTAGCACAACTGGCTATCCGGATTGGACCCAGTACACCGACTTCAACGTTCCATCGTTTATCGCATTCGCCGCCTGTCCTCCGGCGAATCCAACGCCCACAATGCCTCACGCGGAAGTGCCCTTCAAACGCTTCTGGCTGAGCACGAATCCCTCGGCGCCGCAGTACTTGGCCGATCCGGTGCTGGGCATCAACATCACCACTGGTTGCACGCGATAGAACGATCAGCGAGAACTCCCCGCCGGGAATCTCCCGGCGGGGATTCGCAAAGAACGGCTTTCGCAAGCAAGTCTTCCCCGCATTCACAATGCACAACGTATATCGCTCACGAGTCCGTATTGATCGTCACGATTTCCCGAGCCCCGGTCTGACCGGATCCCCCGTGCGGCTTCGCCGGAGCTTGTAACGTCCGAACTTCAATTAAAGGAGAATCTCAATGCCCGGACAGCCAAGCTTCTATTTCACCCTCTTCAAGAAGTTTCAAGTGATCGACCACGTTCCAGACGGAACCGTTCACGGAGCGCCCGGAGGAGGCGGCACAGGCTTCGATTTGACCGATCCTAACGCCGCGGCCGGCGTCTTCTCCGCAACACCGGGGGTGCTGGCACCGGCGGACCCGAACCCTGCGGACAGTCCATTGTGGGCGCTGATGAATTCCAAGGCGATGGGGAATGCCGACTACTCTCCCGTAACGATTTCGAGCGGCCCCCGATTGGGCACCACCTGGCCAACCATGCCACCGGGAACGCCTCAGGCCTGGACCGACTTCCAGGTGACGCCAGCCTCAAACAAACTGCTCGACGTCTTCGGAAACTGGATTTCGGCAGGGCAGACCAATGATGTTCCGACCACCGCCATTGGTACCAAGCCAGGGCCGATTGCCGGCCCCCTCGACTCAGGAGTCTCGTTGTTCGTCTGCAGCATGCCGGGAGACAACGGTGTCCGGCCGGGCTCAGTGCCTTCGAACTACTGGGCAACATCATTGATCTTTCTGGTTGATCAGAGCAGCGGGGCTACAATCTTTCCATCCACGTTGACAGCAGGCAGCGAATACAATCTTGTCGCGGTGGTTGGGAACCGCGGCAATACCGATGCCGGCAACTACTTGCCTACTCCGGGGACCGGCGTCGAAGTCTCCGGCATCGTCATGGTATGGAATACCGTCGACAGTCCTGGCGTCGAACTCCCGTCTCTATCGAACCTGAACGTCACTGACGTCAACCCACTATATAACCAGTACTTCCTGAAATCCGGTCAATACGATGTTGTTGGGTTTCGACTTAACGTCCAGACGGTCTACGACGGAATCATCGCGGCCATCAATCAAGCCGTGGCCGGCGGGACCCTGAATCTGGGGGGACTCACCGCCGACGAATGGGTGCACGCGCAGCCCGCACATCTTTGTTCGAAGGTCGTAATCCGAGAGCAGGGTGGAGCATTCCCGAATTTCGGCGATACGCCCGTCAATAACAAGGCTCTTGCGCAGAGAAACCTGGCACCCTTCGACATCAACGTCCAGGATGACGGGGTTGTGCCCAATATCAATTGGAAGAACTTTGTCGTCGGTCAACCTTTCTTCCTGCGGTTGCCTGGAGCCGGAGCGAATCGCCTCTCGATTGAGACGGAACTGCCGCGCGAAGCCTTTCAGATTTACCTTGGGATTACGCAGGACACCTACGATCGCTTCTTCCGGGACCCGAAGCGAGGCGGGGCGATCAAGGGCTTCAAACAGCTTTCCTGCGAAGAACTCTGCCAGAGCAAACTGGGTGATCGGGCAAAGCCGTTCCCGCAAGCGGTTGTACTCCGGTGGGAGGGCCCTAACAATGTGATCGAACTGCCGCCCATGCCGGAAAAGTTCTACCTCGGCATGTCACTGGGCATCGAGTACAACGTCAAGAAGATCAAGCCGGGCATCCTGGGTGAGGTCACTCTTTTTCATCGTTGCATGATCCCGAGACTGAAACCCGGCACATGCTGCTTTGAGATCGTAGACACGGTTGCCGGAGGGTTTACGATCATCGTGAGAGCCAACGATCCGAACCAGATACCGCAAAGAAAGCACAAGAAGCATTGATGCTTGAGGATTCCCCCGCTCGATCTATTGAGCCAGGCGGGGGAATTCCCATGTTCTCTTTCAGTCGAGTCCAGCCCACCCAAATTGCCCCTAGGGTGCTTACGCACTGCGAATAACTCCTGTAAACGTTTTGCGCGTTTTCCAACGCTATCTACATGTGGAGTGCACCCTTCCGCAATCCCTTCTATTGGGCAGCCTTTCAACTCTATACTGAGTGAGGGTGGAAGGGCTGGAACTCAGCCGGTTTAATGCATTCGGAACGCGGCACCCCGATCCGTCTGGATCGTGAATGATAAAGGACGTTATCATTCGCATGCGGTTTATCGAGGATCTAGAAGGTTATCCAGAAACGGGCTTCGGGGAGGTCAGCGGGTCGGGAAAAGCATCGGCCCTCCGCACAACGGAAAAAGAGAGAACAATAAGGAGCGGCGGTCCGGCCGGTACCGCCGCTAATCCTAGAACGACTGTGAAAACCGTTCTTCGAGAAACTCGCCGAGCTTGGCAGTCGCTTTGAATTGCGGGATCGGTTCCAGTTCCTTAAACGCCGAAGTAAACGCATTCGACAGACTCCAGATGGTTCGAGACTGGAATTCCTCATACTTTGGCTCAAAGTAAAGGTCGTGCACGGTGCGAGCGAGGTGCTTGGGAACTTCCAGTCTGCCCTCGACGAATGCCTCATAGATGACGACCTTGGCCGTGACATCGGTGAGTTCGCTTCGCTGCCACGCCTCAACTTGCTTCCGCATGGGTTCGAAGTTGCGCTGCATCCGGTCGACGCCGACCGCAATGCAGTCAATCAGGGAAAACGACTTCGAGTGTTTGGCAAGCACGGGCGTGAAGTCCCCTGCGAACGCCATGTTGGAGCACACGAACACTCGATATCCGCAGGTCATTGCCAGGCGCATGCTCTTGTCGTGGGAATTACGCAAGCCGATGGAAAAGCGGCATCCTTCCATCTCGGTTGCGAGATCGAGAACCCCAAAGGCTTTCATGCCGTCTGGTGAGACTGCGTACTCGTCGTGCACGACTCCGATGTGGCGAAACCCGAGGGTCTCGATCAGGGCTTGCACGATCTCGTGGTGGGGGACCGGGCGGTGCGTTTCCGTTGCCGCTGGTGTCGGCACCAGCGCCAGTTCTTCGCGGCCAATGGTTCGGCCACTGTAGCCAATTAACGTACTTGTTTCTGACATACTTCTTTCCTCCTTGATGATGTGAAGCAACAATCCTGGAAGGTGAGCAAGACACGAAAGTCGTGAAGTCGTAAGGCCGAACGGCGCGCGACCACGCCGCAACCCACCTAGTTCCTGGCATTGTCGCAATGGCGAAGGGTGCTCACATGAAGCCATCACGCCAAGAGTCGAACGTCGGAATCTAAGGAATTAATGCGAGGCTAGAATTGGAGCCGCGAGGATTGAAAATGAATGGACACCTTCCCGAGGTCATCACTCTAAAGACAGAGTCTTCGACCCATTTCGGGTACGACAATCATCCAATTGCTGAGATCAATGACCACGTTGTTCGGATTTCGACAATGACAGAACCCTATCATTGGCATTTTCATCCCAACTCGGACGAGACATTTCTCGTGATCGAAGGACGGCTGTCCATCGAATTCGAGGGCGGATCGCTCGAACTCGATCCCGGCCAATTGCTTACTATCCCTCGCGGAGTCCGGCATCGAACCCGGCCGGTTGGTGGGCGATCAGTGAACCTCACATTCGAGTTAGCGAGGTCTGAGACCGTCGGAGTCTAGGACCGGAAATTATCCAAGATGATCGAAATGGACAAAAATCGGCTTGTCATTAAAGTCCATCGCAGACTCGGGCACGAACGAAGGTAAGCCGGGTCCACCGGCGGAAGATTTTGTGAACTAGCGCTCTAATTGTTGAATTTGAGCCGGATAGTGACGCCTGTTCCTGGACAGCTATCCGTCCGCACCGTCGCTTGCTTGACAATGATTGCGGTCGCTGCCCATATCCCTCAAACGGAGGCGTTCGAGGACGCTAAGAGTTCTCCTTTCTCCAGGTGCAGTGTCCGTTGGGCAACGCTGGCCGCATGCTGATCATGCGTTACCATCACAATCGTCTTGCCGAACCGCTTGTTCAATGTTGATAGCAGAGTCAGGACGTCGCCTGCGGATGCCGCATCAAGGTTGCCGGTGGGCTCGTCGGCCAAGATCAGGCTCGGATCCGTCACCAGCGCGCGCGCAATTGCCACCCGCTGCTCTTGGCCACCCGACATTTGCCTGGGAAAGTGATGCATCCGCTCTTCCAAGCCAACCAGCTTTAGCGCGGTCTCGGCGTGTTCCAATCTCTGGCTCTTGTTCAGATTCGTTAGCTTCAGCGGTAGCTCGACGTTTTCGACCGCTGTCAGAACTGGAATGAGATTGAACGACTGAAACACAAACCCGATATTCACGTTGCGCCAGAAGGCAATTTCGCGGTCCTCCATAGAGCCAGGATCTACTCCGAGGACACGAATTTCACCTCCCGTCGGTTTTTCCATCGCTGCCGCCAAGTGCAGCAGAGTGGACTTGCCGGATCCTGAGGGGCCCATCAGAGCGACGAACTCCCCCCGCTGAATCTGGATGTTCACGTCCTTGAGCGCGAAAACCCGAAATCCATCGCGTGCATGTTCTTTGGTAAGGTTCGAGGTAGTGATAATGGGATCGGTCATGATCTTCCTTTCACGCGGATTTTGTCTCCACTTCTCAGGTCGGCGGGAGGGTTCAACACGATTTCCTCTCCGCCTCCGAGCCCCGATGTAATTTCAACGCTGCCATTGTGCGTTTTTCCAACCATCACGTTGCACTGGCGAACGTGGTCGTTTTCAACCACAAACACCTGGTCATTGCGAACTGCCGCGAGCGGGACGGAAGCTCCGGGTGGAGTGTTGCGTACGTCGGCTGCGCCAGTCGTCTCCTCACGAAATGCCACGGAGGCATTCATATCCGGCCTCAGCAACTGATCGGGGCTGTCAATTTTGACCTTGACCTGGATGGTGGCCTTCTGGCGATCGGCCTCGGGTGAGACTTCCGCAATACGACCGGCGTATTTTCGGTCGGGATAAGCGTCGGTTGTGATCGTAGCCGGCTGACTGGGTTTCAATCTGGCAAAGTTGTTCTGGTCGATGTCCAGTTCTACTTCTAGATCGTCCAGATCCGCTAGGGCAACCACGTAGCCTTTGGCGCCTTTGTCCCCAACGAAACCGGTAGTAACGAATTCACCCTTTTCGACATTTCGCTCCAGGATTGTCCCAGAGACCGGGGCGCGAATGATCGTACCGTCCAGTTCTGCAGTCGCATAGGCAAGCACACCTTTGGCCTGGTCGAGTTGCGCACGCATGGAAGCGATTTCTTCTTCCCGCGGCCCAATTTGTTGTAGTTCGTAGCTTTGCTGTAGGGAGGAAACCTTGCTCGCTTGCGCGTCGTATCGATCCTGCGCATCATCGAGCGTTTGGCGCGCGAGTACTCCATCCGTGACCAGGATGCGAGTTCTCTTTAACGTAACTTCACAATTGACCAGGTCCGCGCTTGCGGATTCAAAATCAGCTTTCGCCTTCGCGATCTCTTGCGGGCGAGATCCTCGTTCCAGTTCTTGGAGTTTCGCCTTGAGATTTTCGACGGCGCCCTCTGCCTGCAGCACTTGCGCGCGATATTCGGCGTCGTCCAGGCGTACTACTTCTTTCCCCTGTTGCACGTGGTCTCCTTTTTCAACGCCGATCCAGGTGACCTTTCCCGGCACTTTGGCTGCGACCTCGATCTTGTGGGCCGCAATGATGTACCCGGTCGCGGCAAGTACGGTGTCGGGGTCGCTTGTGCCGGGGAGCGGAACCCGGTACACCTCGACTTCGGCTGACGTGACAACGCGACTGTAGGCGAGCACAACCACACCCATGAGTGCGCACGCCGCTACCGCAAATGTGGACCATCGCCCGAACTTCCGGGCATGCTTCGTCGTAGTTGCTTGGCGATCGATTCGTAGCGTTCTCAGTTCTGCTTCCATGTCAGTTCTCCCGAAGAGATGTAAGAATCTGCTTCTGTGCTGCACTTCGGGCGGGGAACAGGCCTCCGATTCCGCCCATTAGCCAGGCAAAGACAATGCCAATCCCGATCACAGCCGGTCCAATATGAAAACGAAATGCCGTCTCCGTCATCGTGTTGAAATTCCCGATGGCCGTGGTGACGTAGTTCAACGGCAAGACCACGAGGCATGCCATCAACCCACCGAGACTTGCCAGCAACTCCGATTCGATCAGGAAGCTGAGCAGAATGCTGCCCTGCGAAAAGCCCAGCACGCGCAAGGTGCCAATTTCGCGCGAGCGGCGCGCCACGGCGGCGTACATGGTATTCATGGCGGCAAAGCCGCTGCCGATCGACATAATCAGCGCTACCAAAATGCCCAGATGCTCGAGAGGAGCGCCCGAGGCGGCCTGTGCCTCGTAGTACGACTTCTCGGTTTGTGCAGTGACGTTCAAGCGTGGATCATCGTTCAGGGACGCCATGAGCTCGCCTAGCGACGGAGCGTCGGTGGCACGCAGCAACACGGAGCTGTATTGGTCCCGCCGATTGAAATAGCTGCTGACCTGATTGAGGTCAGCGAAGACCTCGCTGTTGACCGCGGAGGTCCCGGCGTCCATCACTCCCACCACCTGCCACTCCGAACTCCCAATCGCCAGCCACTCTCCGACTTGAGCCGCCGGACAACGCCGCGCGACTGCTGCGCCCACCACCACTTCGCGTTGACCCGGTTGAAACCAGCGACCTTCCCTCAGACGCAATGCTCGGAGTTGAACGCCGATCGGCAGCAGCCCTCGCAACGTCACAGCCTGACCATTGACAGTGCCTGGCTTTGGCAGGGTCACAGCGGTAATCATCTCGAGGGAGACCATGGGATTCGCTGTCCTCTGCGCAATGCCCGACTTGAAAAGCATGTTGCGGTAGGTTGGTTCGCTCATGGCACTGCTCAGTTCCGACGATGATCCTTTTCGCAAGACCAGGACATTCAGGGGATTGCCCGACGATCGAAACACCCGATGCAGCCCGTCGACTAACGCCAACGCCGCCAGTAACACGGCCACCGTCAAGGCCATCCCCAGTGCTGTGGTGATCGTCGCCGTTCGCCGGACCAGAAGGTTGCGGAGGTTGTAGGTCAGCGGGATGCGCATGGCTGTTGTCCCTTATCCTGAGTAACGCAGCGAATCGAGAATCTGGATCCGAGCGGCGTGCCGCGCCGGGATGAATGAACTCAGAGCTCCGATCAACCCGGCGATGATGACTACGAAGCCCGCAACCCCGGCGGTGATCGTGAGACGCAAGGCGGCGAAGGCGGTGTCGCTGTGCTGCACGGCGGTTGCCAACAGGCCGCCCAACAAAAGCCCCCCCATTCCTCCCGCCATCGACATCAAGATGGTTTCGCCCATAAACATGGCTAGAATCATTCCTGGAGCGAAACCAAGCGTCTTGAGAATGCCCACTTCCCGCGTGCGCTCCCGCACCGACATGGAGATGGTGTTTCCAGAGACCAGTAAAATGGTGAAGGTCAGGGCGCCGGAGATGGCAAGCAGAAATAGCTTAAGATCGCCGAGGAAAGATACAAAGCTCAGCTGCCACATGCGTTCTGATTCGCTCTTGGTTGGAGCCGGAGAGTCTTCAAATTCTTTGTCGATCGCAGCGGCGATGCTATCGACATTGCCGGTCCGGTCCACCGATGTGAGAAAGACGCCGACCGCATCTGCCCGGCTCGACTGTCCGGCCGCGACCAGAAGCTGGCGCAGGTATTCGTAATCGAAGTACAGATTTGCGTCCTCATCTGGATTGGAATACACACCCACGATCGTCAGTTCGAGATTCACGGGGAAGATATCTCCGAGCAGCGTGACGCGGTCGCCGATCTTCCATTGAAGTCTCTCAGCGAGCGCCTTCCCCACGATGCACGAGGATCGTGTGTGTTGGAATACCGCCGTTTGATCCTCGGTAAGTTCTACTTCCGGCTTGATCCGGAAGAACCTCTCGGGTTCCACCGCAAAGCGGGCGAAGAAATTCCGGGGATCGCGTGCGTCCTTATAAGTACCTCCGAACCACTGCCAAATCATGGCGTCCCGCACACCGGGGATGCTCCTGATCTTGGGAAGAAACGAAACGGGCATTGGTTGGGTAATGGATACACGGTGGTGGGTTACGATGCGAAGGGCGCCTGCCGGCGCCGACGCAGGCTCAAGAAACAGGGAACGATACGCCGCCGCCAAGACGCAAAGCAGGCAAAGGGAGACCGCGACGCTGCCAACCGTCAACACGCTCCTGCGGGGGTTCCGAATTGTGCTTGCCATCATTACTGACCAGAGCCGCAACATGCCTCTTGCCCTCCACCGAATGAATCTCCAACTCGGTACTGTGCTTTATCCGTCATTCGCATAGAGACCTTCCAATCCGTCGTTTGACCTCAGCGTTGATCGCGAACCAAGCGCGGTGTTACGCCACCCTTTTGGGCCGAAGAAGTTTACGGGCCGGCTCCTCGATGAATTCGTAGGAGGCCAGCGACGCTCCTATGGCAGCGGCCACAGAAAGCGCCACTCTCATCCCATGCGGCAAGTACGGCATGGCGTTGAATGCGTTGCTCATGACGAAAGAGTGCAGCAGGTAAAGGCTATAGCTGGCCTCGCCGAGGAGTACCAATGGTCTGAAGGTCAGGAACTGGGTCCATCGTGGCTGCTGGGCTACGCCGAAGATAATGGCCGCAAAGGCAGGGGAAAGAAAGCCGGCTGAAATCAGTGGATTGGGGATTGTCGTGGCCAACAACGTGATCACTACGATTGCGGCACTTCCACCCAGGACGCAGATGGAACCAAGTCTTGCATCGATCTTTCGGGTGAGGAACAATCGCCCGATCAGCACACCGACAAGGAATTCCGGAAGCCGCAGGAGGGGATTAAAGCTGAGGACATTTTTCCAAAGCAAGGTGGTTTCCGAGGAATTGATCTTGGCTAGGCCATCGGGGTGAACCAGAATGTAGGCCACCGAAATGGCGAGGCTTGTGAGCGAAAATGTTCCGATCCAGAACAGCAGCTTTCGACCCGGCAATGCCCGGGTCCAGCGCAACAAGAATGGAAACATGGAATAGAAGAAGGCCTCGACCGAAAGGCTCCAACAGACTGGGTTCCAGGTCAGAGCTCCCTGTGGAATCCATGCCTGTAGCAGGGAAAGAGTCAGGCAGGCGGCTAATACGAGGTGCCTTTGACTCCACGCGAAGAATGGAAGGTCCAGATGCCGCAGCGCGAAAAGGAAAAATGGTGCCGTTACGGCAAGCGACAACAGGTAGGCGGGATAGATTCGCGCAAAGCGCGCTTTCCAGAATCGGCTGGGATCCAGGTCGCCGGCTGCATGTGTGTAAACCAATATGAAGCCGGAGAGGACAAAGAAGAAGTTCACCCCGATATAGCCGATCCCGGCAAAGTTTTGATAAAACCAGGTTCCACCAGTGAGCAGTCCCTCGACCTTGAGGTGAAACAGAATGACGTGAATCGCGGCTAGGAAACGTAAGGTCGTGAGTGCTTCGAGCCGGGGACGCCCGAAACCGGAGTTCGAAGAAGTTTGATCTATCTCGACGGGTGCCTGTACTGCCAGAAGCTGCGTTGTGTGAATCGTTGCGGTCGCCATAGTTGCCCTCTCTTCACGACGCACTATGGCTCGGACCAGCAGGAAGCACAATGAACGCAGCCTTAAACTGGGCTTACATTCACCTCACACGGCAAGTCTATGATCCGGTGTTACTTGCGAGAGCGCACCGCCGGCTCTGCTAAGATTTCACAGAGAAGATTCACCCCAAAAACCATGTCTTTCCCAGCATCCAAGAACGTGGTTATTAACTTTGGACCCTTCGAAGCCAACCTGACGACTCAGGAACTCCGCAAATTGGGAATCCGTCTTCGGGTTCCCAACCAGTCATTTCAAGTGTTGGCTTTGCTGCTCGAGCGCCCAGGACAACTGGTCACCAGAGACGAATTGCGACAGAAGCTCTGGCCGGCGGATACCTTTGTTGAGTATGACCAGGGCCTGAACGCTGCGGTCAACCGTCTGCGAGACGCTTTAGGGGATTCTGCCGAGAAGCCGCGCTACATTGAAACCCTGCCGCGGCGTGGATATCGGTTCCTGGCCACGGTTGAGGTCGTTTCTCATGCTAACAATAATAATGATAAAGAGGAGGATGCGGAGCCATGCGACGCACTGCCATCCCCGTCGCCGTCGGGATCCGCCTCTACCAGACAACAACCTATCGAAACAGCGTCCTTTCAGGAGGATCAATCGTCAAGACCTAGGTTCCGGGCAATTCGCCCAAGGACAGGGCGAAAGGTCTGGGTGGCCCTCGCAATCTCCATCCTGTGCCTGACGGCCCTTCTGGTGTGGCGGAGGAGACGACCCAACGAGCCAGACTTAACCGGGCTCAGAGTGAATCCGTTCACGAGCCTTCCCGGCCGGGAAGTGGCTCCCACGTTCTCACCCGATGCCAGTCAAGTTGCATTTGCCTGGAGCAGTAATCTGGGAAAGGGATTCGATCTCTACGTGAAGACCATTGGCTCAGAACGCATGATCAAACTCACGGATCATGCCGCGCATTGGATCAGTCCCGCATGGTCGCCTGATGGTACCCAGATCGCATTTTCCAGATGGTCCGACGACCAGAGCGGCATCTTTGTGATTCCAGCCCTAGGAGGCCCCGAGAGGAAGCTGTCGGACGCCACGTTCTGGTACGAGCCCTTTATGCAGATCAGTTGGTCGCCAGATTCCAAGTCATTAGCCTACTGGTCGACCGGGGAAAGCGGTTCGCACATATTTCTGCTGCCTTTCGATACCTTGCGGTCGCGAATGATAGATCCAGCACTCCACTGTTGGGACATGGCCGCGCCAACGTTTTCGCCGGATGGGGAAAGGCTGGCTTTTGTCTGTACTTCCAGCATCGCGGTTTACGGTATTTATGAGCTGCCACTTTCCGGCGGCCCGCCGAAGCTGCTGGCCTCTATGATGGGCTACTTCCGGGGCCTGAGCTGGTCGGCGGACGGGAAGCGAGTCGTTTTTTCCAACGATTCCGGTGATGGAGGCTCGCTTTGGCAGGTGGACCTGGAGGGCAGATTAGCAAAGTTGCCTTTCGGCGAGGAAGGCTCGAATCCGTCCATCGCAAGCAAGGGCGAGAGGCTGGCCTACGTACGCGGTTCCAAGACGGTGGACATCTGGCGAGTCGACCTGAATGCACAGGAGCCCGAGAATTCCGCAACCAAACTGATCTATTCGACCCGCAGCCAGATCGTTCCACAATATTCCCCGGACGGAACAAAGATCGTCTTCGAATCGGACCGTTCGGGCACACACGAAATATGGGTGGCGGACGCCGATGGTAATAACTTGATTCAGCTTACGTCTTTTGGTGGCCCGCAGACCGGAAGTCCAAGCTGGTGTTCGGACAACCATCGTATTGCGTTTGACTCGCGCGCATCTGGTGCCTCTGCCATTTATATCGAGGACATCAACGAGAGACTTCCGAGGCAGGTGGAGACGGATGTTCAGAACCTTGCTCTTCCAACCTGGTCTGAAGATTGTCGATTGCTACTTGCCAGCGACGGTCACCATAATCTCTATCGCATTCCTTCCCCAGGAGGTTCTGCAAGTCGGATCAGCGACCAAGGATCCTGGTTTAGCGTTATCAAGAATGGGAGGGTGTTTTTCAATGTCATTGAAAACAACGACGTCGCGATTTGGTCTACTCCCTTAAATGGAGGGGAAGAGGGGCCTCTGACCGGCATGCCGAAATTTAACGCCGCGGAAAGCTGGACTGCGACCGCGCATGGTATCTACTACACGTCATCAAGCGCGACACCGCCTGCCGTGAACTTCTATGACTTTGCTACGAACAGCACGAGGCGCTTGCTCACCTTGCCAAGGCCGCCGAACCCGGGCGGAGGCGTTTCAGTTTCTCCGGATGGACGGTGGCTACTATATACAAACACCGATGACGCCCAGAGCGACATTATGGTCGCCGAGCATTTTCGGTGAGCGCGATCATTATCTGTTTGAGCGTTCGAATGCCCCTATCAGATATCCAGGACTATGGAACTGAATGGGCGACTCGTCGAACAGCCTGTCGACGGCGCGGACGCGTCCGCCGCCCGAGTGACGTCTATTGCCGCAAAAAGCCCTAGAGGCGCTGCGCCAGAAGTTCCGCATGGTGCTGCGTCAGTGGCAAAACTAAAGCCCGCCCAATCATCCAGCTCCGAAGGATATTTTGCGTCCTTGGATCTGGGCCTTTGGGTTGTCGCTGTTCGGTGTCATGATGATAGGCGCGGCTCGTATTCATATTCGGCTGCCCGAGCCTAGCTCAGTCGCAGTCAAGATAGTCCTGCTGCTCTTTGTACCTTTGTTGCATGGGTTAGATCGTATTTGCAGGTAGTTACCTGTATTGTTAGCGCAACAAGCTTGATCCGGCATTTGTTAACGCGCCAAGGAGGGTGTTCATGTCGATGAAGACGTTGTCGAGGCTTACCGCAGTGCTCGGGATTTGGTCCAGCTTGCTGGTCGTTTTATTGGTCGGGCTGTATATCAAGACAGGAGTGTCCCAGGAGTATTTTGAGAGCACGCATCCTGCGGCCGAATACACGAAGACGCTCATACGGCAAGCCGGGCTGCTGAACGTGACGTTCAGCCTGGATAATCTGTTTCTAATATCGTACGGCGCGTTTTTTGTTGGCCTTGCTGTGCTGTTTCGACATCGGACTGACCCTTTCATCCTCAAAGTTGCGGTTGGGGCCTTGTTATTGGCCGCGCTGTTCGACAGCGTTGAAAATCACCACATTACAGCGATGGCGCAGGCTGCGCTGGCAGGAATACCTCTCTTCGATGGAGAAATCAGAGCGCAGGTCGTGATAAGTTCTCTCAAATTCCACGCGAGTTGCTTTTCGTCGGTGCTGTTTGCGGTCGCCATTCCCCGCGAAACCCGGCTCGGACATGTCGTCACATGGCTTTACGCAGCTTATGGATTCTGCGGTATTTTGGTACTCACATCCCCGCAATCGCTGATTTTGTTCCTGAGTCTGCTGAGAACTGTCTCTTTTTTCCTGAGTTTTCTTCTCGTTGGAATCTTGCTGTGGAACTGGGTGCCCGATGGAGCGCAATTAAACGTGGAACAGAATTTGTCGGCTGCACTTTCCCAGTGAGATCTACCTGTCATGGCTCACCCTGAAATACGGAATGGCTGGCGGACATCCCGATCGAGGCACACTGTACACACAGTCCTACGGCGTTGTTCATCGCCACAACCGCGAGGAGTATCAGAAATCGTTGCAAGCCCAGCACTGTAAACTGCTGCATTCCGAAACGTGAGCAGGCCGGCATACTCATCCAAACAGTGAAGCCTGCTCTGGAACAGAAGGCTTGTTACGAGGTCTCCTGCCCGATCCGGGCCGATGTCCGAAGATGAGGACCGAACTCGAATCGGTCAGTTCCTGGACAAGCACGCGGGCGTTGGAAACACCCTCCAGGACGTTGCCAAATAATTCGGGCTTTCCGACTTCATCCATCGCCGCAGAAGCGGTCGGAAACAGCCTCCGGTGTTCGGCGTTGAGTGCTTTCCATACCGCATCTGCGGACTCCCCGATGCCATTCCTCTCAACCAGTTCCCGCGCCATCGCTGAGAGCATGTCGTCGTCTTCGTCGATGCTCTGCAATCCCTCTCCGGCAAACTTGCCTTCCATGGTGAGCGCCACAAGCAGCTTCTTCCCCATCAAGCGGAGACAGGAAGTCTGCATCGTCCCCTCAGAGCAAAGGAACTTCACCCGCACGGGCCGTCGCTGCCCGATTCTCCACGAGCGACGGCTGGCCTGCCGCAAGGTGTGTAGCGAATATCCAGACTCGTAGAAGATGATGGTCGGAAAGTCCAGCAGATCGAGACCGGTCTCCACCAACTTGGGATGGCAGATCACCACCTGGACTCCCTCTTTGACTTGTCGGGCGTACCAGGCCTCGCGCTTCGAGGTATCCACACTCGCGCGCAACACAGCCGTGCTGAGCCCTTCATTGCTCAGAATCCGTTGCAGTCGGGCGGTAACATCGTGCTTCTGTGTGTACACGACAAAGACCTGGCACCGTCGGCCCTCTGCCAGCTCTTTCTTGATCTCTTCGATCAGCCTGCGTTCCTTGGAATAAATGTGGTCCTCGGGTAGGTCACGGGGGTCCGCAATGACAAATCTCACCCTGCACTTTAGTTCGGGATCAAACTCAGTACCGTATAGCGTCCCGATCCCGTACGGGTGGTCGGGATAGAGCAACAGAGTGTTCAGCATGGTGCTTAGGACTGACCGGTTGCCCCGGTGAGCTTTCAATGCTTTCCGCATGTCCTCTTCGAGTTCGCGGTACGCTTCCTGTATCGGAGCGTCCATCGGTACGCTTAAATACGTTTCCTCGTATGGCGGGAGTTCTCCCGAGATATCTTCCAGAAACACAAAGGCGCACAACTGCATGAGGAATTCGCCAAACAACAACGGTGATGCTCCAGGCTTGCGCCGGACCATACTCGTCGTCTTCGCCTTAGAGCACGCATTGTTGGCGGGTTCGACTTTGGTCATGGTCTCCAGAACGCCGTAATCCTGAATGAAGGAACTGCGTCCCGCCGTGCCCCATGCGTAGCCATGCTCTTTCATCCGTTTTGCTTCGAGACGGAACAGCGTGTTGAACAGGTCGTCGGCGTAGCCGCCCAGGAGCGTACCGGTTAGCCCGACGATCCGGTCGGTGCAGGAGGCCAGAGTGCCCAGGGCGTTTCCTTGCGCTGTATCGCCGGCGAGTTGGTGAATCTCGTCGCAGATCGCGTAGTCAAACCATTCCGGCATGTAGCGCCCGATGAATTCAATCGGTGCCATGCGGCGAATCTTGTCTGAATCCGCCTGCCAGAGTGGGCTGTGCAGCGGGCGACAAGATTTCTCTCCCCTGGCTTCGATGGTTTCCGCAATCTTCACCTTCTCAAACTCACCGGCCGTTAATCGGCTGTCGTCGACAATCACTGGTTTGCCCGTGTCCGAATTCACCACGCAGCCGGCGTAGGGGCCAGACTGTGGTACCCGGTAAGCATGGCGCCAGAAGTAACCGAGCTTCGCTCGCTCACGGCCGACAATAAACAGGGATGGTCTCCCGCAGATTGACAGCCATCGTTTCCGCGAACTCGGCGAATCCCTGCGTAGCCGCAACTCGCTCAACGTTGTTTGCAAACCTTCGCGTACGATGCGGCCCTGCCTCAACCGCACCTCGTTCACTCCGTGGGCTTTGTTCTCGTCACCGCCATTTCGCAAATCATCGATCAGAAACACGCGCAGACCTGGCAATGTCAGAAACGCTTCCCGCGCCCACTTTTCGACCAAGTGTGGCGGAACCATGGCTAAGGCGGCGAACGGACTTCCCTGGCAGTGGACATGAATTGCTCCCAGCGAGATCAGCGTCTTGCCGGTACCGCATTCCGCGACCACCATGGCGGTCCGTGTCTTCAGCCAACGTTTGGTCACTCCCATGATGGCAATGGTTTGTGCAGGAAATGGTTTTCGTATCAGCCCTTCAATCCGAGGGGAAACTGGATCGTCGAATTGGTGCAGCGCAGGATACTCTTCGAGAATGCGCTCTCCCAGGAGATGGGCGTGGGCGCGCATATATGTGTAGATATCGCTGATGTTGTCGTGCGGCATCGACACCTCTTTTCGGCAACATTTCTCGGTCTCAATGGCCACATAAGAATGGCGTTCTTGGGTGTTCCGATGCCAGGTCCTTCCAAGCGGCCATCTGGGGGCGCCGTTTTTGGAAGAAAGGACGACTGAGATCGCTATGGACGCCTGAGGGGGGTAATGTCAGGGGTGGGCTGAAAACGCGAATTCTGCCAGATTCAACTTCTCAACTGACGGATTGCCCGTTAACCGACAGGTGATCGGATCCGGCACCACTTCTATTACCTCGACAGCTATCGATTAGCGCAACATCTCCGCGGCTGTAAGCGCATAGATCAGCGCGCATTGGGAAATGTTGCGGATTGGAACGAACTCGTGCGGCCCATGAGACACCGTCAGCAATCCTGGTCCGTAAGCGAATGCGGGAATGCTGCGAGCCGCATAGAATCGCGTTTCGAGCAGGCCGGGGCACATCTCGAACCCGGGTTCCTTCCCGGTCACGCTCGCTGTATGACACGACAGAATTACGCCGAGTTGATCCCCCGCTGAAGTTGCTGCCGCGGGTTCTTCTTGCAGGACCTCAATTTCGAAACCGTCAAGCGCATCGCGCAACCGGCGCCTTTCTTCTTCGAGGTTTTCTTCGGGATTCAGACGACGGTCGATCGTGAACGAACAGAATTCGGGGGTCACGTTAAAGTTCGTCCCTGCTTCGACCCGGCCGCCTAGGAGCAGAATGGATCTACGCGCCGCCGCTGGAGCAATGTTCTGCTGCGTTTCACGAAGCTCTACCTCCCTCTTGATGTCGGCGAGGCGGGCGATTGCCGGTAGGGAGCGTTCGAAAGCGTTCACACCTTCGAATTGCCGACCAACGTGCGCGGCTTTCCCGCGCATGGTGGCGCGCAGTGAAATGGCTCCGCGGTTGGCGTTCCAAATGACACCGCCTGTGGGCTCCGGAGTGAGCATCCCAACACCGTCTCTCCCGAGTAGCCCGCGGGCATCAAGATCGCGAGATCCGCGTGGACCGGCGGTCTCTTCATCCGGTACAAGCACGATCCCTATACGGCCGGTACTCAGAAGCCCCTCATCACGTGCCGCTACCGCTGCGTGAATCATGGCAGCCAATCCGCTCTTCATGTCCGATGAGCCGCGACCGAACAGATTCGCTCCCTCGACACGCGGCTGAAACTGATCCCGGTTTTGCGCCGGCACAACATCGTAGTGACCACTGAAGTAAAGCGTCCGCGCGCCAGTTCCGGCTGATGCAAGAACACACTCGCCCTCACGTCTCACATGATCAAAGCCGAGTCTGTTCAATTCCTCGAAGAGAGTGCGGGCGCATTCTTCGTAGTGATTCCCGGGTGGATTTTCCGATGGAATCGCAATCAACCGCTTCGTAAGGTCCAGTATCGCTGGCTCGGAGAGCCGTGCGCTCAGTCGGGATGAGAGTTGCTTGTTGTCTGAGATCACCAGTTTTGTGCTGTCTCCGTTTTCGAATCTCGATTGCACTCCCCATAATCTCATTTACCCGCAAATCGTGGACAGTCGGACATGAAAATCCGCATGGGTGGACAAACGGATGGAGATGAAACAAGAAGGACAGAGCGAACATTACGGCCGACCAGGGATCCCGGCCAGCTAGGAGGCCGACTTTGGATCGAGAAGAGTTCAGACATAATCTAAAGCCTGGGAACGGACGATGATCCAAATGGACTCGTTGCGGAAAAGAGCTTTCCAAGGACTGGCACAGTTTCTAGTGGCATTGGCGGTGTTGCTGTTTCTGCCCGCTTGGTCAGTTCGCTACTGGCAAGCTTGGGTGTTCTGGTTCGAGTTCTCGCTGCTGGTTACTTCGATCACGGTGTATCTTCTCCGGAACGATCCGGGCCTCATTGAGCGCCGCTTGAAGGCGGGCCCGCTGGCGGAAAAGCAAAAGCAACAAAAGATCATTCAGTGGTTCGCGAACTTCTTCTTCGTCCTGCTGATCCTCTTCCCCGGCGTCGACCACCACTTTGCTTGGTCGCATCTCGTCTTGCCCGCCGTTGTCGTGGGGGATGTTTTGGTAGCCCTTGGGCTTGGGATCGTCTTTCTCGTTTTTCGCGAGAACAGCTATACGTCGGGCACCATCGAGGTGAGCGAGGAACAAAGAGTCGTATCCACTGGTCCCTATTGCCTGGTCCGTCACCCTATGTATTCGGGAGCAATTCTCTTGTTGATCGGCATTCCTGTCGCGCTCGGGTCATCGTGGGGATTGCTCGTTTGCGTGCCCATGGTTGGGGTCATCGTCTGGCGATTGAGAGATGAAGAGGAATACCTATCCAAGAACCTGCCTGGCTATGTCGAGTATTGCGTCACAACCCGCAATCGATTGGTTCCTGGGATCTACTGATGCTCATCTGCTGTGCCCCGAGTGCCTGAATGGTCCACCGGCAGAAATAGGTCTTGGATACTTATGCCGGGCCACCGGATGGAACCGGTCGCCGATGGAAATTGGATCGCTCCACTCTCCACTCCCCAGCTCAGCCAGTCGAGAAACTGTTCCTTTGTTCCCTTGACGATTGCTGCATCACACCCAATGCCAAGGGCTTGCGTCAATGCATGGTGTGTCTTTAGTTCGTTCGCAAACCAGTCCGCCCACTCTGGGATTCCGGGAATCCCGTAGATATGGGCGATCGAAGCCCAGACAAACTGTTTGTCCCAGCCCGCCAACAGAATTCTTCCCGCGCCGGACGACATGTTCCCCAAGGCAAACTCCTCCGACATCCCGATCAGGTGACGCAGCGGCTTCTTCCGTCCCGACGGTTGTACCGAACCCTTGAAGCACTGCGCGTTTCGCTCCAGGCACACGCGAATTGGCTGCACGTCTGGTCCTTCAACCATGAACCGGTCTGCCATGGAAATCGCCGCGCTGACCGCCGCGATCTGTGTGTCCCCTCCAATCACGGAAATGAGATGGGCCTTGGCCTGTCGTGGTGGGTCTGGCAAGACTTCTCCTATGAAGCGATCCAAGCGCAGCTTGATGCTCGTAGTAGTCTTCTCCGTGCTCTTCACGTAAGTCAGCCAGCCGAATCGAAGGTGGGCATTTTTCATTCCGCCTCCTTTTTTCGTCGATCAGAACCTGGGGACAAGACATGCATCAGTTCAACCGCTCCCAATCATGGAAAGCCTGGTGCCGTAACCGGGGATTGAATTGGACCAGATATCGCATTGTCAGATGTTATTGGCAAGAAGCCGTGTACGAGCGGCGTCAGAATTCGCAAATGACCGATCCGAAGGCATTTCTGGCCGTCGGCCGAGACGGTTACAGCAAGTGTCGGTAGACGACAAATCCTGTCTTTTTCGCGACTCCATCATAGAACTTCATGGCGGTTTCATTGGTTTCGTGGGTCTGCCAATAAACCCTGGTGAGGCCAATTTTGATTGCGGCTGTGTACAACGCCTCTATGAGTGCCTTGCCGACACCGCGATTCCGGGTATTCTCCTTCGTAAACAAATCCTGAAGGTAGCAAGTAGGCTCTATTTGGATCGTACTTCGATGGAATAGATAATGCGCCAAGCCAACCAGTTCGCCATTCATTTCGGCCACGATGGCTTCCACGGGCTCATAAGCATCAAAAAATCTCTCCCAGGTTGTCCGGGTAACGTTCCAGCGAGAGGGCAGTAGAGCCCGAGCGCCCATAGAATGCGTTATATCCATTCCACAATTCAAGCCACTGTTGGTAATCAGTTCTAGCGACCGGACGGACGATCACATTCCCCCGGGAAGGATGCTCCCTGGTGGCCTCGTCATAAGAAGCATTCATCTCAATCTACCCCCGCAAACTTGGGTGACAACGGTTCGGGCATCATCTTCAAGCCCCCGGCCACGTTACCAGACGGGATTCGGTGTCGTCCATTGGCGTTCATCGAGGATTCCCGCAGCGAGATCTCAAGCCTGTATGTTCAAGAACTTCTCCCCCTTCTCTGTCGTGGCGGGGTCGCTCGTGCTTCCTCTGTTCGGAGCGATTTCGGCAAACGAATAGAATCGTACAAAACCACTCCGCTGAGGGAACGGCGCTGGGACCGGCAGGCTCCCCATACATCTGGGATCTTATCGGTGCGGACAGTTTCTTGAGAGATGGCCAGCATCATCGAGGTTTCGCCCTCACAAGCATGTCGCCCTTCAAAACTCGACTTACTTCTGTCGGGATCAGACTGATCTGGCCTTAGGATAGGATAAGGCATTGCGCGATGGAGACTGGGTTCAAACGCGATCTGCGAAACTATCCCCTGTATTTCCTGCTCTGGACAGTGTTGGGCCTCTTCTATTTCAGCCAAGGCCTCACTCAAAGATTTGTCTCGCATGACCCAACTCCCTGGTGGCATTACTTAGTGGCATGGCTCTCCGGAGTTTACATTTGGGCTCTTCTGACCCCAGCCGTCCTATCGCTCGGCCGGCGGCTTCCGGTGGAGCGGCGCAAGTGGTTGCTGCCGATCACTCTCCATTTTTTGCTGAGCGCAGGGTTCTCAGCTTTCGAACTCAGTCTGGAAAGCTTGCTGTACTCGCGCTTGCACCTCTTTCCCGCATTTTTGAAGGACTTTCGTGGAGCTTTTGCGCGGTTGCTGGTCATAGGGTTTCACGGTGGCGTCTTGAATTACTGGATTGTACTTGGGGCGCAGTGGGCAATCCTCTACTATCACAGATATCAGGAACGCTCACAGGAATTGCTGCAGTTCGAGATTCGGGCCTCCGAGTTACAGTCGCAACTCATGAGTGCTCGATTGAATGCGCTCAAGATGCAACTCCAGCCACACTTCCTCTTCAACACGCTGAATGCCATAACCGTGCTCGTGCGCCAGCAGAAGGGAAAAGATGCAGAACAGATGCTTGGCCACCTGAGCGATCTCTTGCGGGGTGTACTGGACGACATTGACGCTCAAGAGGTTTCGCTGCGCCGCGAGTTGGAATACCTGCGACTTTATTTGGCCATTGAACAGGTACGCTTCCAAGACCGGTTGCGGGTTGAAATCTCGGCGGATCTATCCACGCAAGATGTGTCGGTGCCGCAATTCATCCTGCAGCCGATTGTGGAAAACGCAATTCGCCATGGCATTGGCCGAAGCTCCTCTGCCGGCCGCATTCTGATCAGCGCGTCGAAGATTGATCGCGCCTTGCAACTCCGAGTACAGGACGATGGGCCAGGGCTTTCGCCTAGCGACTCGTTCGAAGACCGGGGCATCGGCTTGGCGAACACACGCGCGCGGCTGCAACAGCTTTACGGCCAGGCTGCGAGACTAGAGATCGAGAATTGCAACGGTGGCGGGGCGGTCGTCACCATGAATCTTCCTTTCCGTGAATCCCATCAAGAAATCATGAGAACCTATGCACTTCACAACGCTGATCGTGGATGATGAACCGTTGGCGCGGGAAGGGATACGGGCCCTGCTCTCGAGAGATCCCGAAGTTTCAACAATTCGCGAGGCCAGAGACGGACGCGAGGCGGTCGCCGCGATTCGAGAGCGTAACCCCGACCTTGTCTTTCTTGATGTACAAATGCCGGAGATGGATGGATTCGCTGTGGTGCGGGCAATCGGCGCGGAAAATATGCCAGCCGTTGTGTTCATCACCGCTCACGATCAATATGCAATTCAGGCGTTTGAAATTAACGCACTTGACTACCTGCTTAAGCCGGTGATCGAAGAACGTTTCGTCAAGACGCTGGTGCGTGCCAAGAGCCACATTCGTTCGAACGTGGCAGCGGATTCGAACCAGCAGATCATCGGGCTGCTCGAAACCATCGCATCGCCTCGGAAGTATCTGAAGCGACTTGCCGTGCGGTCTGCTGGGAAGATTGTGTTCCTCGATGTCGGTGACGTGGATTGGATAGGAGCCGCAGAAAATTATGTCGAATTGCATACCAGCCGGATGGTTCATCTGATTCACGTGACGATGAACACTGTCGAGAGATCGCTGGATCCGGAGATATTCCTTCGTATCCACCGATCGACCATTGTCAACATCGGCCGGATCAGGGAGCTGCAGTCGGGTGCGCACGGGGAATACTCAATCACCCTGAGAGATGGGACACGTCTTCAATCTGGTAGGATTTATGCTGACCGATTGAAGGCCCTGGCTAACAACCCGTTCTAATCGCTCCCTTCAGCCAGTTCGTCAAAGAATCCAACCTGCTGGTCAAGATCCGCTTTTCGCGAGTAGCGCGCATGCCGCAAACTGCCTTCTGAGGAAATCCCATGAAACTGAAGAGACCCCGAAATGTGCTCGTTGGCTTACTTGTGGCGATGGCATGCATTGCTGCCGGCGCCGATTCGGCAACTGATGAAAAGACAGTAGCCGCGCTTGACAGCGAATACCAGCTTGCGGTCAAGAACAACGACGCAGACAGGATGGCTCGCATTCTGTCCGATGATTTTGTCCTGATCTTGGGTACTGGACAGATTTATACCAAGACCGATCTTCTTAATAAGACGCGAACGAAGGAAATTGTATATGAACAGAACGAAGACACCGATAAGACCGTTCGAGTTTGGGGCGAAAACGCGGTCGTGACATCAAAACTGTGGCTGAAAGGTGTTGATAAGGGAAAACCGTTCGAGTGGCACGTCTGGTTCAGCGATACTTATGTACGGACTCCGTCCGGATGGCGTTACGTGTACGGTTTCGCGTCGCTCCCTCTCGAACTCCTTCACGCCAGCCCCGCGGCAACGAAGTGAGCAGAGTTGATCACTCCTTCGTCAACGAGGGCCCACTGGAGACCAAGAATGGCGGCAGGCGAAGCAATCCCGCCGCTCGCAACTAACGACGCACCATAAGATCTTCATACGCCGAAGTACGGCGACGCTACCTAACGTCCATACCGAACTTCGGCGCTCGATTGGTTACGTTCTCGATCTTTCATGTCGTTGCGGCGGAAGCATTCGACATGGCGCAGAGTATGATCATCGATCCTCTTTCCTTTCGTGCGTGAGAATCTGCGTCTTTCCGCTGGCAAAGACCAGCGTCAGCTCGTGCGAGAATCGCTCGCGGTCATGCAGGATTTTGGTTCCGTCTTCCTCCTCTTCCTCCCAATGATCGGTAAATTTAACGGAGCGCCAGTGGGCAATGTGGCGATCTGCTCCTTCGCCAAATACCCCATTGAGCATTCCGGCGGTGCAGAGCAGGCCGACATGTCCACCATGGAGCGGTGTAAGCGGCCGGCCTTTGACGTCATTCAGTTTGGGTAAAAGTACGCGGCCCGCCTGTCGGTATGCGGCTGACTCCAGTAACAAATCTTCAACCTCATCCAAGCGAATACCCACATGGGTCAGGACAACCGGCTCGGAGGCTGGAACTTCGTACTGGACTTCAGGATTGTCACCCAGAGGCTCGAGCTCGCTCTTCGTTGCCAGCGCTTCGAGGTAGCGCACTCCATCCAACAGGACAGCATCGGAAACCTTGGAATGTCGTTTGCGGCGTGTTCCGAGCACTACGATCTGCTTGTATTCGAAGCAAGCCGGGTTGGTGAGTCGAAATACGCGGAAATCCGTGAAATGTTCGCTTAGCAATCTTGCGCATTTCGCCAATCGCAGCTGCGGAATGACGAATGCCAGCACACCACTAGCCTTGAGCCAGCGATAGGTGTGTTCGAGGAAGACCAATTCCAATCGCTGATTGTTGCTCTCTCCGGATTCCCAATCGTATGGAGGGTTCAGGAAGAGTAGCGAGACCGCTTCCGGCGGGCACCGGACGTCCATGGTATTGGCTTGCAAAGTCTCGACTCCCAAGGCTCTTGCCTGTTCAGCTCGATTGGCGTCGATCTCAATGCCATAGCAATGAGCAGTTGCGCCCCGTAGCAAGTGAGTGAACGCCACGCCATCTCCCACGCATGGATCAAGGGCGGAGAACTCCTCTGGGAACGTCAGGCAATTCCTGAGACGCTCGGCTTCAACGGTTGGAAGCGGAAAGAAACCCAATTTTGCTTTACCATGAGGACGCATCGAGAACCTCTTTTGCGTTAGAACGCGATGGGCAGTAAACCGAACTACCGGTAGTTGGCGCAGGGCTGTGCGGGCACGTTCAGCGTGTTTCAGCAATGCCAGCTGACCATGCCCTCGGACTCCAGACAAAGTCTTGCTACCGTACTCGCTCAACAAAGGGAGGGCCCCTTGACCGTTAACCAGTTAAGAAAAATGGTGTTGATGATTTTCGCGATGACTGCAATGGCCACCGCGTACGGCCAGCAGGGACAATGGGCCAAAGCTGACAATCCGACGGCAAAGTTCATGATTGACGCGGAGAGGCAATGGGCAGAGGCCAGCTGCACTCACAACAAGATCGCGCAGAAGATCCTGGCCGACGACTTCCAGGGCACATCTCCGGAGGGACAACGCTACACAAAATCTGAAGAAGTTCTTGATGCAGCGGATACGTCGAAAAGCGCTAAGGATTGCCGGCTGGTCGAGGCGAAAGTCCGCTTTTTTGGAGACAGCCTCGCGATGGTTTATGGCAGGGAGACTTCCGTCCGGAAAGCCAAAGATGGAACCGAGCAATCCCGCTGCCTGATTTGGACTGACACCTGGTTTAAGCGGAATGACAACTGGCAGATCATTGCAGCGCAGGATACGCGCTTCGATTGCAAGTAAGAGTGGGCGTGCCTCCTCGCTTGACCGCTCGATTGTCACGCGGACTCATTGCCAGCTTCTCACCGATGCTCAATGCGGCGACCGGCGGTAGACTCCCCTCTCGATTTTGAGCTTCAGCTTTTTCATGATCTCTGGAGGATTGAGCCCGATTCTCTGAAGCTCTTCGGCTGCGCACTTCTTGGCATCCTGAAACGCGCCTTCATCTCTCCAGACGGCTATGGTCACAACGGTATGGCACCTTCCGCCATCCGTGTTCTCATAAACAAAACCCTCCACGAATCCGGGCAACGTCCGGAGGAAAGCGGCGCTCTTTCCCACTTCTGTTAAGAAAGCAACCTTGGACTCTTCGGGAACGATGAACTTATCAATCAGAACGACCTCCACGTGTCCTCTTTTTCTTCTAGGTAGGGACAAATTCACTTTCCTTTAGCCCTGAATCTCGCCACGAGCGGGAAGCGGTCCAGTCCGGCGCCATGCCAGCAGCGACAGTAAGAGACCAAGAACGACAGAACACACCACAATACCGATCGATTGCCACAATTCCGGTTTGGCGGACATGAGCAGCACAATGCCAAAGAACACGGTGATTCGAATGCCCAGCGAAATCTTCAAAAATGGATCCTGCAGCCGCCGGAGCAATTCGGATTTCATTGTTGATGCCTCGGCGGAACCGCGGCGTATGGCGCGCATACGCTTGCTGGTCAACGCGCCGAATGGTGCGATCAGCAGAAGAGCTACTATCGCAACCTTGGGCCACGCCAAGTCGAACACCGACATTCGCACAGCTAGGTAGATCCCTGAAAACAGCACGACGAAGATGGACGCGATTGCAAGCAAGGGAATGCCCGGAACGGGATCAATCCATCGGCGCACATCGCTCAAATCGGACGCTCGCCGCAGATGGAATAGCGCAAGGATCTCAAAGCTCAGGGTAGCGAAGAGGCCGAGTACCGCCGCGACATGCAAGAACAGAATGATGGAATAGAGTGTCATGTGTGTCTCCGTTTCGATTAGTTTGCGATTCCGACAACCTTGCGGATCGACGTCCCATTCTCCGCGAGTTGGATCATCAAGTCCGCCACGTCAGCTCGCGAAATTTTGAGGCCAAAACGCGGCAGGTGCCCCTCTTGCACCCGGTATTTTCCGGTGTAGGGCTTATCGGTGAGTTCCGGCGGCCGCACCATCGTCCAATCGAGCTCAGTGTTCGCAAAGATTCGTTCCATTGCCGAGGCATCGGCAACCGTTCTTGGAAGGAACAACCGACCAAGGAGATAGGCTGGCGGAAAAATGGAATTCTTGAACAGGAACGCGACGGATTCGACAACGACTCTTCGGACCTCGGCAGGCGGCATCGCAGCTGTTAAAGCGCGGGCGAAGCGCTCCAGCAGATTTGACTCCGCTTCCGACCTCGGAGCCCGCGGACCAAATCCCGACAGGACTGCATCGTGACCTTCAATGACCTTCTGTAATGAAGCACTGTTCAACAGGTCTCCCTGCCTGACGTTGATGTGGTCCCGGAAGTCCTTGAGCCGTTCCGGCGAGCGAACAAATGCCGTCACGACATGCCCGCGGCCGAGTGCCTGCTTGACCAGTTCGAGTCCCGTGCCGCCGGTCGCGCCCAACACCACCAGTCTTAGGCTCTGTTGGTTGTTTGCACGTCCGTTGCCGCCAGGCTCGGTATCACTCTGCATATTGGCTATAGATAACTCTACTGAGTAAAGGATGCTATAATTTTTTCGTCTTTGCCGAAGACCACAAGAAGTCCTTACAAATCGCTGGTTCGCGAACGCCAGGCCGCAGATACTCGCCGGCGGATTGTCGCAGCCACCCTGCAGCTTTTGCAGAGGGAAGGCTATGCCGGGATGACGATTGAGGCGATCGCTCGCCAAGCGGAAGTCTCGGCACAAAGTGTGTATGCCATCTTCAAATCGAAGACGGGCATTCTCATTGAACTCCTCGATGAGTCGGCGTTCGGGCCCGAATACGAGGAAGCCGTACGCAAGGCTTTGAGCGCGAAGGACCCGGAAACTCGCCTGCGGCTGGCGGCGCCGATCGCCAGGCAGATTCATGACGCCCAGAGTGCGACCTTCGATCTGCTACGAGGTTCAGGTGTGGTCGCACCCGAACTGGCAAAGCTGGAGCAACAGCGAGAATGTCTCCGTTACGAACGGCAGGAGAGGATGATCGTGTCTTTGCGGGATGCGGGAAGGCTGCGGCAAGATCTTGACTACACGACGGCCCGCGACATCTTATGGATGCTTACCTCACGCGACATTTACCGGATGCTGGTGCGTGAGCGTGGATGGTCTTCGCAGAAATACCAAGACTGGCTAGCAGACGCGCTCGTACGGTCCTTGCTGGCTCCCCGAAGAAGAAGCCGGAACGCAGCCACATGAAACGCACAGTTCGACCGCTTACGCCCTCTGTGTCGCGCTGAGTCCGTCTGAAGCGGTCAACTCCCTCACCGCGACAAAAGAGCAAAGACCGTTCACAGGGATCGGGCGCTCATCTTCAATCCGGTAACCGCGCTCAAGATGCTGTTGTTTTCGCTCCTCAAGCAAATCCGCTCTCGTGGTCACACGAATTCTCATGGCCATCCTCATTTCGTTATCGCTTCAATTTGGTTGGTAAACGCGGAAGTGATGCTCCGTCGCGCTGCCTGAATCTGGCTATGATGAAGAGGAATCACTCAACTGCAAAGCAGCAAACTTCTTAACCAAGCCGTCGATGGCCAAATTTGAAGCCTATTGCGATGACAGTGGAACAGACGCGAATACTCCCGTGGCCGTCGCTGCTTGCTACATCTCCTCTAAGGAGCAGTGGGAACGCTTTGTTAGGAACTGGGATGAAGTGCGTGAGCGGGAAGGATTTGATGTCTTTCACATGTGCGAATTCATGGCCAAGGCCGAGGCTGGCCATAAGCCATTTTGCGACTGGGACAACGTCAAGAAAGATCGGGTTTACAGAAAGCTGGCTTCAATCATCAACACTCGCATCTCTCGCGGGTTCGCGATCGCGGTTCCTAAAGCTCCATTCGACCGTTTCGTATTCAAGGAATTTAAAGACGGGTTCGCAGCCGATCACTACACCTGGGCGATCCGCGCCATGCTGGATGTGATTTCCGACTGGCGGGCAGACCACCAGATCTATGATCCGATGCAATACGTCTTTCATCGTGGCTCGCTCAGTCAAGACCGCATCGAACAAATCTGGAAATCGGAATCCAAACTAAACAGCGACCTGACAGCGCTGCGCTATGGCATGTCGCCGGAGGGCATCCTGTTTCAAGATGACGCTCTTTTCAAGCCGTTGCAAGCCGCCGACATTTTCGCCTGGCAAGTGCAGAATCACATGCGACGAACCGTCATGCTTGGGATTCCTTCTAGCGCCAGAAAGGCACATCCTAACGTCCGGATGACCCTCGACAACAAATTGGTGAGTGTCGCGTATTTCGGAACGGAGCAGCTAGAAAAGGTATTCTCGGAAGCAAAGTTCTACAAACAGAACCATGGCAAATGGCCCTGGGAAGACATTCCTTTCCGCAATCGCGCCAAGCTCGGCAAAGCAGGAAGCGTCTATTGAAAGCCTGTGTTCCATCTGCCCCAGCATCTTGGATGAGATAAGCCACTTCCGCGCGACTGACGCCCGGGAAAATGTAAAGTAATGTCTTCTCTATTGCGAAACGCAACCGGAGGACTATCTTGGCATTTGGGCGGCAAGAACTAGAGCACAGTTGGGCTAGAAAGCCGACATGCTGTTTCCGGCAGTAGGGTTAGGTCCCGAACCCGTGAGGGGGTTGCCGCCCATCACCTCAAGTCGCGTCAGTGAGAGTTCCGCTGGATCTTATTTCTGGTCAGGCGGCTTCACTTTCGACGCGTCCGACAAGGATTCCTAGGAACGAAATTGGCTCCTGCTCGGAACTGGTCACAGATGGCTTTCTGATTTCCCTGGCGCAACACGCTGCCCGTACATCCAGCGTTGAGGCCGGATTTCGGAAAGCCAGTCCTGCGCCGTGGGAATCCGGCCAGGTCTTCCTTTACGTGCTGCTCGCCAATGTAGCGTACTGGCACCTGCTTGCCATCACTGTTCACGACCGACACACCGAAGATGCGTTCTGCCAAAACAATGCCTTCAGTGTGATGACGTAAGGCGCGGTGACGGAAGTCGGCGAAGAATGCCTTTGATTCGTCAAACCAGCGATGGATCGCCAGGTAGTCCTCTGCCGTGCCGCCAAATTTCCGCGCGCTGCTCTCCGCGTGTTTGAGTGGATGGGCCATCGCTACACCTTGTATGTGCTCGTCGTGTAGTCCTCGAAACGATCATTCCGCTCGATCGTAATCTTGCGCGCGGCGACGTCGAGAACCACGTCGCCAAAGCCGCCGCAGTCGTTTTCGTAGCCCATCGGTACTAATGTCTCGAAATGTTCTTGCAGCGACGCCGCGTCATACTGAACTGGTTTCTGTTCTTCGTAGGCGTAGTATTCCGAATCGAAGCACTGCACCTCTTCGGTAACGCCGCTGTCTCCGTAACCGTCAAAGTGAACCGCAACAAAGGTGATGCCTGCTGCGGACAAGTTCTTGCATTCGGCGAGGATCGCCTCCTTAGCCGCCGCTTCCTCAGGAGGAAGAACTTTTTCTGTTTGGGATGGTTCGTGCTCCATACTATTGTCCTTTCAAATCGGGTCTATGCTCTGTCCACAATGTTCGAATACTGGTTGAGTCACAAAGCGCGAGGGCTGAACTGTGGGATTTTTACACTACGGCAAAACCCTACTGTTTTGTCTCTTGTTGCGCCGCTGCTTCGAGCGCAAGCACGATCTCGCGCAAGGTTTGGAGGTTATCGACCAGGTCGAGGGACTGCAAATTCAGAGAGCGGAGTATCCGCGTCAGAGCTTCCGGACCGACGTTGCCGACCGCCGCATCCAGTCGATAAAATCCCCGCTCCGCAGCCTGCATATGCGCCAGCACTTGCTGCTGTAGGGCAACGTCTTGAATGTCCCGTGGATTCCATACCCTGGCGATATGCTTCAGCAGGCCCCGGTACATTCGCCTTCCCAACCGTTCTGCCATTGCCTCGATGTGGCTCACGAGTGCGTTTGCGTCTTCACCGTTTGCCTTTCGTTCCTGTAACACCCCTCTTGGGCCGGACGATGTGCCGGACGACGTACTGTTTACCTGGTGATTGGGTCTCAATCCCTCCCGCCAGCCCTGCGGAGTTGCCCAGTCGAACAGTCTGGGAGTGTTCTTCGGTCGCTTTCGCTCGTCGAGATCAACCCATGCTCCTGTGAAGTGGTACAGATAACGGCCGAGTCCAAAGCAGGAGCAGGCACGTTTGAATGCCTGCGCCTCAGCCGCCGTGCCTGCGTTGTCGTTGTCCGCCCACTCCTCCCCAGTGGCTGAGTGGGACCCGAGTCCAAAGATCGTCAATTCGCACGTGACCAGCACCTTGGCGACGATCTTTTGATCCTTACTCCGCTCAAAGTTGGCGCTGGTGTACACAGCGTACCTGCGGGTCCAACCAGCCGGGCTGAACATGCCATTGAGCCGGTCGGTATAAGCGCGCTGATCCGCGTATGGGATCACTTGCCCACGCGATTGGCCCTGTGCTGTGTTGGTCACGCGCCACTCGATGACCGATGGCTCGAACGGAATTTCCAGTTCAGCAACCAGTTCTTTGATCTCCTGGGAGCTGAATTGCTGTGCTGTTTGCGTTCGAAGTGAAGCGATCCCTAAAGCGGAGTGACCTGCGCCTGTCGAGCGCAGATGAGCACCTCCGTTGGCACGGCCATTTGCAGCGGTCATGACTGTTTTCCTCCGGCCTGGTGCAGTTGTTTGGACTTTTCCTGGTGAGCCGAGCGAGGGGGGATGTCGGACTAATCTCGAGTGATGTACGTCCCGGTCATCATTCGCCTAGACTTTTGTGGCATCTTTCATCCAGCAGTCGGAACAGAACCTCCGCGTCGTTCGCGGCATCCACTGGGTCGCGGACCACCGCAGAACGGAGCGCATCCTTCAGCCAGAAGGAAGCCGCTGGATCAGACAGGACTTGCTCGACTTCGAGTCGCTCGGCCATACCACTTTTAGGGCAAGAACTTTTCCATTTCAGGCACTACACTGCCGCTCGCAACTGCGCCAGGTTGCAGCAAGTGGCAGTGACGGCATCCGACACAACTCGCTGCAGTGGTGATGCGAAGGACCGCGTCTTGGAACTGGGCTGGCAGACCCGCTGGTTCGCCACCGCGGCTGTAAAACACAGGACTCACCGTGCCTCGGAACTCTGCATCTTTGCTTGCGAGATCCATCTCCAAAGTGCCGCGCCGGCCGTAAAACAAGATCGAACTTTCAAGCCGCGGCCGTTTCCTCTCCTCCATGTTTCCCAAGAGATGGCGCGTGATGAGCAGATCGTACGTGCGTTGCACGCGTAACATCTGTAGTCGGACGAAGCCGGCAGAGACGACCAAGCCATGAACACCATTGACCGCGATGCAGTCTACTCGCTGCAGCCATGACATTGCGCCGCCATCTTCGTCTACAAAGCCGCAATAAGCTCCCAGGTCAGCTATAGCTCCGCCTGATTCCACTCCGCGGAGCACATATCTGCCAGCGAGGTGCTGATGCTCGATGGAGACTGCCGGCTGGCAATAGATTCCGGCGGTTCGCAAGCCCTTCAAGGCGATCGCTGGAAAACGCAAGCCGCGTAATGCAAGGATCTGGCTGTGGTTCATCGGTTGCGACTGCAATTGTTCTTGGTTTTGCATACTCAACTCGCAATTCTGTTTCGGATTGGGCAGCCCACCGCTACCCGGATCATCTCCTTCGTACAGCCTGCCCAACACTTGTATTTGCGCGGATCGGCGACGCAGATGGCCAAGTTGTCGCCACTTCGATCACGCCCCTGCTCGGCGCAGGATGGGCAACGAGTCCAGTAGTTTCCTGAACGGCGTTGCACAGGGCCGACGTGATCTAGGATTCGAAACTCGTGCCGCGCGGGATCATAAGGTGGCAGCACAATTTTCTGTTTCGGCTGAAATTCCTCCGGCATACTCAACCCCTTGACGAAGCCACTCATCTCGGCCTCTGTGATTTTCTTGAGCCGCTCAAGGTAGTCGAGTTGGGCATCGAGTCGATAATCCGCGCCGTAGAACCAAAAGCGCTGTCCCACCGCGCGATGGACGCCAAGAGGCCCGCGAAGCGCGTTGCCAAATTCCGCGTCCCCTAACCGATCTTGTCGGGGAAACACTTCGATCCCCTCCGCTAAGCCTGCTCCGCCTTTCACCGGCACTCTCAACCGTGTTGCCAGGTTGTAGATGTAAACTCGGCAGTCCCGTGCCAACAACGGATGCTCCGCGAATATCCAAAGGTGCCCGCCGCGGCGGGACTTTTCCAGCGCTGCCTCAACTCCGCCCCGGAGCAACTCCCACTGCAGCTTGAGCAGATCTTCCAAGGCATTTCCATAATCGGCATCGATGGCCACCCACTTCGACCGCTGAGTTTCCGGGTTGATGGCGTAGATTCCAATCGTGATCTGGCCGTTGAAGTGTTGCAAAACCGCCTCGCGTGACAGCCTGCGTCCATCCTTCGGCTTGTAGTAGTAATGTTTGCCATTGTTTCCGGGTTTGTCCGATTGCATCGTGTAGGCGAGGCGGTTTACGAACAGGCGCCAATAGCGGGTGGCCAGCCCTAAACTGGCAGACTTGCCTTCTTCCATGGCACTACCTCGCATCGGTTCCTACTTACGACAGGTTAGGAACTCGGTCAAATCGAATGGTTCAGAGGGGGTTCGCCTTCACTTCAGGCTTGCGCAGGTTCCCGAATGGAGGACTCGAGCAGACTGGAGTTGGACACGCAGTCGAGCAAGTGATACTCACCGAGCAGATCTTCAAACTCCGGTATCGTGAGCGTGTCGTCAGACCCTTGGTCGAAGGAGATCAGATAGAACTCCCGCCCGACACGATCGTAGATGTAAATGGCACCGGAGGCAGGATTGTCAGGCACCATCAACAGCACAAGGATACCCTTGGGCATCTGTATCCATCTTGTCGCGATACCTTCGCTCATCTGCACGAACCCTCTGACCAAACGATCTAGATTGGCTTCCTTTGAAACGCCAATCTCATCGGCACGGAAGAGATGATTGACGGACATGTTTCCTCGACTGCGTGGCATAGCGGTTCTCCTTTCGTTGTCGAGCTATCGTTTCGTTGCGGGTCGAGAACGTGATTGCTGCGGAGGGCGTTAGCTGAAGGGGCAACTCGCCTGCGAGGGAGGTGCCACAATTGCGCAGACATTCTGGATACCCTCCATTCGTGGACACAACGTCGTTTGGCGGACCTATGCTCAAAGGCCTTGGTTCACGATGGACGGGGTGCGCAGTCAGCAAAGTAGCGGGCCGCTATACACAGGTGTTGTATAGAGTCGCTATTTGGTAGCGAGTGCCTCATCGTAGGCAGCTCGTGCAATGCGGGCTATAACGCCCTCACGAGTGGCTTCATCAGCACGGCTGTCTGTGACCAGAACGGCGATAGCGAGTTTACGCCCGTCGGGGAGGGTAATGAGGCCCATGTCGTTGGTGGCGGCAGTAATGCCTCCATGAGTTCCAGAACTGCCAGTCTTGTGCGCGAGTGGAGTGCCTGGTGGAAGTCCGGCACGTAACCGGTTGGGGCCAGTAACAGAAGCAGTGAGCGTCTGTACGAGAAAAGCGTTGGCTGCTGGCGAAATCGGAGAATTGTGCACAAGGCGCTGGAGTAACTGTACAGCTGCCGCGGGCTCGATCCAGTCTCGATACTGGAGAGACTCGTCGCGATCCAGATCATGCTCACTATCGACTAGTTGGAACGCGGCTATTCCCAGTGAGCGGATGTAGCTTTGGACGATCGCCGGTCCCCCAATGATACGAAGTAACGTTTCTTCTGCACCGTTGTCGCTTTGACCGGCAGCAAGCTGGATGAGTTCGCGCAATGGCACATCGACGTTGGCATTGGGATAGCGATCCTGGAGAGGACTGTAAGCATTTGGAATGCGATCCTCAGGAAGGAAACGAACCATTCGATCCAAGGTGACATTCACGGGCTCTCCAGGCCGTTGGTCGGGAAAAAGCCTACCTGTATCGGCCAAATGAAGAACTGTCAAGGCTAGCGGATACTTGAACATCGACTGCATGGGCGAATGGTTATGCGGATTCAGATTGCAGTTGAGCGTGGTGCCTGGAAGAAGACAAGCGACCGAGACAGTTCCCTGGGCATCTTTCGCGATGGCAGCGACTTTAGCTTGCAGCAAGCTTTGAGAAAATGCTATTGAGGGACTGATGGCAAGAAGCAGAGCAAGCAAGCGCATTTCCTAATGATAGAGGGGGCGTCGAGAGCGTCAAGAATTGTTTTACGCCGTTGATAGTAGCGAGCCGAACACATGTTTCGAATCCGCCGTGGCGGTTAAATCCCCAGAAGTCGGTAGGTGTCGTCTTTCATAGTGTCTTCAAGCCGACAGAAGATCATCGAAGCAAGGGGGTAGTCAGGATTCATCTCCCTACACATCAGGAACATCCGAACCGACAAAACCCGCATATCCACGCCGAGAACAAGGTGAGAGCAATGCGGGAAGAAGGCAAAGGTGAGGCAAAGACGACACAATTTCTTAGTGTGGGAGGTTCGGGCCTCCTTTACGGGAGCACATCCCAGAACCTGGCCGTAATCCCGTCGCGGCCGGTCACGACCGTATCCAGCAAATGCCTCTCAAAAGTTGCCGCGTCGGCGAAGGCCAGTCTTTTGCGAACTGACTGGAATTCATGCACGAGGTGAACCAGCACCTCCATTCCCGAAGTCAAATAGAGTACGCATTCGATCTGGCGCTCGGCTTCAAGCGCCACACGTATTCGGTCGTACTGTTTGAGACTTTTCAATATTCGTTCGTATTCCAGCGCAAATCGGACCTTGCGATCACCGATCCAGACATCCACAATCGCGTCGTAGTCCTTCTGATAAGGAGCCCGGGAAATGGTATTGAAGGATGCAATTTCGATCTCCGACTGCCAGCCGGCAAGCAGGTTCGCGCGCGCCAGCGCCAACTGTACTGCGTTCAATTCCAAGGAGTGGAAGACCTGGGAAAGGTGCGGCAGGTGCTCGGTATTGGAATGCAGGACGGCAGTAAACTGGCCATGATGTTCGAGCAACGTGATGCCGTCTTTGGTGATGCGGTAGACCGCCGATCCCGCACCGTAAACGCCCTGACAGATCCCGATGTGTCGGGAATCCAGCAGCCGTTTCACCCGCCAGTTAAAGCTGTTCCGGGAGTGATCAAAGCCCCCCAGCCTCATCAATTCAAACAACTGATGGTGGCTGACAAACTTCGAGTTGCGCACCTGGCGTAGCAGCGGTATATCTCGTTCGGGACTGATGACCAGACTGCCTTTGGCATAGCGCATAGCAAGCTCGTTAGTCGACCTCTTCGGCCAGTTGCAAAGATGCTCCGTTTGGCAGATTTGGCTGCACGACCATCCGCCAGAGTCCGAGTGCACTGCGGACCCAATCTTCCGGTTCCATCAGGAGCAATACTTCCTGTCTATCTCGCAGCTGACTGATGGCAATCGGCCATATAGATTGCGACTTCCAAGCGGGATGGCGAAAGTCTAGAGCGCCATGCCGATCACTGGAGACCACGACAAGGTAGTGATCTGGAACCGCGTTCTTTGCCGCGCTCTTGACGAACAAAACACGATTACCGCCACAAGCCAATACCGGATCGGTGCACCAGAATGTCTCGCCAATCGAGCGGCCGGGGAAATGTGGATTAAAAGCGCTGACCCCATTGAACCGGACCAGACCCGGAAGCACCCAATATCGCCTGACCTTGTTCGCACAACGAATGCCCGCGGAGTTGTAGTAAGCGGCGTGCCGCGTGTATCGATGGGGATCATCGTGGTCCCGGCCGAAGCGCGCCCACCAATTACTGCCGAACTCTAGAATCTTCACCGACATCATTGAGGTACTCCATAAGCGCTTGGTTCACGCGCCGCATGGTTGCGATCTGCTCTGCGGCAGGCAGCTTGGGGAGGTCGCCGACCTGCTCCACGATTTGCCGAGGCAAGTGCATCTTGTGCTCGGAAAAGTATTGCCAGAGGTTCGCGAACCGTGTTCCTTCTTCCGCAAACTCTCTCTGCGCCGGAGGGAGAGCGCGCATCCGCCGCTCGTACTCCTGAGGGTCTTCAATCGCGCCTAGTTCTCCACCCGCCAAGAACCTGCCTAGGCTTCCTTGCACTGTAACCGCCGGTTTGTTCTGCTGATCTTCCTTGGACATTTGTCCCTACTTCCTATCTGAAGCCGGCTCGCTATTCGCCTTTCAATGCCCTATTCTTCTGTTGCTCGGTCTGCAATCGCAGTTCGGATTGGCTCAGTTGTCGTCGCAAGTGCTTCTCCTGCTCCTGGGATCGGCCCAACTGCTGCTCGAGCGAATTCACCTTCACAATGAGGTCCACTTCAGGCTTGAACAACGGGATCTGGCTTGTGGGTTTGGCTCCGTTTCCGCCTGCTTTTGCAAGCTCCGTTTTGGCGCTCAGTGGGCCGCTCTTTGCCGTGGTCACTTCGGTGGGTTGTGCCCCGGCGCCACGCTTGGGACCGCTTTTGTTGCCCTCTTGCTCGCCGCGCTCCAGCAAGGCTAGTGGTGATCGTAGCGCGCCTTCTCTGGCGCCTGTCAGCGCTTCCACTAGTTCCTGATTACGCTTCGTAGCCTCGTCTACCTGGGCATTGGCTCGGGCCAAAGCGTGTGCGTACTGTTGAAGCGCTTCCGCCACGACCCACTCCCGCCGGGCCTGCCGGTTGTGCTGGTAAACGATGATCACGAACAAACAACCAAGCAAGCCCAAGGCGACCATGTTCGACCAGAAGTAGCCGTTCTCAATGGTTTCCTCCAGCAGGAACTTGCGCCCTTCATCAATGCATTGCCCGTAGTTCTTGTCCGCGGGATTGATGCGTTTCAGCGCGAAATTAACGAAGCTATCTGCCGGCTTTTCGGCTGGACGCTGCGACGCGGGATCGTAGGACTGTCGAGCTTGCATCACTGCAAAGGAGGAGGCTCCCGTGCTCGCCAACAGCAGACAGATGATCAACATTCGGCTGGCGTGATGCAAAGTCATGGCAGCCGTCCGTTGCGCATCCATACACTGCCACTGCGCCGGATCGCTTCTGGATCTCTGAAGCGCAGGTTCGCTCCTTGAGCTTGAGAACCAGCGGAATGGAGAGCGGGATATATCCGGGGCTCAAGTCCAGGAAAGCGATACTGGTGCGGCACTCGCACGTGCAGATGAGAGTGAAGTGTGCCTTGGCGGTCGTCGGCCATTAAGATTTCCATTTGGCCGACAGGCAGGTTCTTGATGTGCTCGTCCTGGGCGCGCGTGTCTTTGATATCGGTTTCACTTCCAAAACCGACAGGCTCGTATTCCTCTTCAAAGACCCCGGTACGCCGGATGCTTAGCGTGCGCCGCTTCTGCCGGACGCGCGCCGATGCTTTCAGGAAGTGTTGCGTCGTCTCTTCGTCCTTGGTGCGCAGGATCATGTTGGTGTTCGGCGCCGAGGAGACCTCGTCACGAAATCCGCGGCTTACGGTCAACAGCTGGGGAATCGCCTGCAGGGAAAACAGGAAAGCGGTGTTGGTCCCGCGTGCCGTTTGTACAATCTGGGCAAAGTTCGAGTAAGCAAAGGGCGCAAACTCATCGAGGATTACGCTCACCATCGGGCGGTTCTGACCGGCGACTTCCGTCGAGTTCTCGTAACGTTTTCCGATGATCAACTGCAGGTTTTGCAGCAGCATCCGGCCAAGCGCCCTGACCGCTTTGGAGTTCTTGTTGGTGTTTAAGGAAACGAACAGGATTAATTCCTGGTCGATGACATCGTCGAGCGAGAGCATCTCGTCGTAGGCGCCAGTGATGATGGAGAGTTCATCCTGAAGAAAGGTCATCAGTTGATTCAAGAGGCCCTGGATTTTCGTGATGCGCTCGCGGTCCTGCAGGGACTGCATCAGCATCCTGGCCGACATGGCAAAGTTCAGGCGGCGCTGATTGCTGACGCCCTCAAGGGTCTCTAGTCTGGTACGGGCAATCGCAATCTGGTCCCGCAGTACCATCGGATCCAGCGCCATCACCATCACGTCGTAAAAGTTGTAGCGCTTTCCGGTGTATGTCAGAACGCGCGAGATGTCGGTGAGATAGTTGCCTTGATGGCCGTGAAAGAAGTCTCTTTCTTGATCGAACGACTCGAACACGAGACCGGAGTGCTCCTCGTATAGTCCCGCGTCACTGAAGAAAGCGTTGTAACGCACGGAGATGTCGGGGCGGGAGGGATCGAGCACGCGTAACCGGTGCATGCGGCCCGCTGCCTCGATGGCGGGCAGGAGATCGCTGAGGTATTGCTTGTCAGCCTTGCCATCGAAGATCAACATGGGCATCCGGCGGGGTGCTTCGGGAGGACCCCAGACACGGAAGAGATCCTGGGTAATGATGTTCCGCAGTAGAGTTGTTTTGCCGGAGCCAGTCGCTCCGCACACAGCCGCTTGCATGATGCGCGTGGCATCCGGCCACAACCAGGGTGTGCCGTGCACGTCATAACCGAGCACAATCGCATTCTGCGCGAACGCCGATTGCACGGCGGCGCGGTCCTTGGACTGGCTAACAAATAGTGGGGGGTACGGCCAGTTGTTTTCACGCCGATTCCGCAGAGTCACCGCATACCACACGATTGAGATGGCGCCGACGAAGGCGCAGACCGCGTAAAGAAAGAACTCTACGAGCTGTGACGGCCGGAAATGAAACCGGGCAATGAGGAAGTACAAGCTGGCGGAAAGCAGGCCTAGCACGATGACGGCGGCAATGATCGCCGGGTGCTCTTCATGATTCCAGTTGTTATCACGGCGGCTGAGGCGGTACTCATTCAGGGGCTTCATAGCTGACCGTAGCTGAAGAAAAGGAAAATGCCGACGCTAACAAGAGCAACGGAACCGAGAATGAGCAATAGTGGATTGACGCGGAACCGGCCGTTGCTAGTCCGTGGTTTCAGCGGGTCTCCAAGTCGTCTGATTACGTGGCTCCGAAGACGGTCCTCCGGAATTTCTGTCAGGAACTTGCTGAGGCGCTCGTGCATGCTGACATCCTCAGATTGCCTTTTGCAACTCATGCTCATAGCACCAGGGTCGCTCTGACATCGACGTCAAACACAATCTCCAACACTACCGGCGACTCCACGTCCTGCCGAATGGTCACTACGCCACGCGCGGATTCCCCAGGCAAAACGTCCTGGGGTTTGCTTTCCGCATGGGCAATTGGCCAAGGGATCGCCTTCGTGTCTCCAAGTCTGCGGATCGTCTGTGGGTCCAACTGATGGTGCTCCAAAGCAGGAAGCGAGATTTGGGATGCAATGACCTGTTGGCGGTACACCGCCGGAGCGCCAATGTGATATGGAGCCTTGCCCTGGTTGTCCAGCGCGTATTGGATATAGAGAGTGTTCTTGGTCCGAAGAACCTGTTCGATGCGCAGGCCGACTTGGTCCTTCAACACTGCGATCGCCGAGTGCTCAACAGGCTCCATGCCTAGGAAAGCCCGAGTCAGAAGCATGTCGGCGATTTGCTCCATCTGCACGGGCGGATCGACCGCCGGTTTCGCTGTAGTGACCGGGTTGTCAATGGCAAAGTTCATGTCCTTAACCTCCCCCGCGGGTTCCAGTTCGTAGCTGAAGCGACGCGAGGCCGTCCAGACGAACAGATCCGTGGAAGCCCCGGACTTCAAGGGCTTGAGGAACACCTTGTTGTCCTGGCGCTCGATTTGAAAGTCGGCGCTGCCGGCCGCGGCCAACGTGACCGGTTCCTGGAATTCGAGGACAGTCAAATGGTTCAGGGCCGTGGCGATGTGACTGACCTTGGTTGCCGCGGTCTCTGCCTGTTGGCCCGCGGAGGTGATCGTGCAAGCGCCATATATAAGGATGAGTGCCAAGGACCGTTTCATAGGGCTAGCCTTCTTGCTTTGAGCGGAGTCCCGGAGGATTCCGCCCAAAGAGGTTGTCGGTTAATTCTCAGCTCGCTTGCATGATCCATGGCGTATCGTTTCCGTCTTCTCCTGTGAAGGTAATGGACGGAAACTCCAATTCATCCAAGTCGGTGGCAGGCGATGCCACAGTCTCGGACTGGTTGTTGCCTGGGTTCGGTTTGTCGGCGAGCGCTGCGTTGTCGTCGTCGAGAAGGATTCGACCGTCCCTGTATTTCCACAAGAACGTGTGTTTCTGTCCTCCTCCTTCAATTGGCTCGATCAGAAAGGTCCGGCCATCAGGATCGGTACGAACGAGCCCTTCGGAAAGCTTGGGCAGATGTACGCGGACAGACCTGCCGCCGGTGCGTTCCGCCAGCTTGTTGATCAACTCCTGCGGAAAAGCGAGAAAGAGAATCGAGCCGCTGCCTTTGCCGCCGCACACAATTCTGTTCAGCGCCTGGAGCCAGCCCTTGCGGTTCTCCGTCTTGTTCTGGGCCCAGATCCGAATGTAGGCAAGGATCGCCTTCATCTCGTACTTGGCCCGGTCCTCATCGTAACGATAAGCACCCTGGGCCTGGGTCTTGGCAAATAGCTTCTGTCTCCGCAGTTCTCGATCCGTCTCTTTCCGGGTCGAGTCCCAATCGGTCTTGGCCTGGTCCAGTTGCTTTTTGAGTTGTTCTCTCCTTTCGGCAATCTTGCCGACAACGGCGGCGTAAGCCCGGTTGACGAAATGGCAGTCCTCAAGCATCGGGCGTGTGACTTCTTCACCCACCACGAGGCCCTTGAACGCCTCAATCGGTGCCTTGTTAGTCAGCAGGTCTTCTATGTCCTTCCGGACATGGTTGTAGAGTTTCCCGATGCGGTCAGTAGTCGGCGTATCGAGATGCAGAGGCAAGTCAGAAATCCGGCGCTCATTCTTGTAGCGAAGCCACGGAGCCTGACTTACCTGTTGGCGTATTTCGGCGACCAGCTTGAGGTCCGGCTGGACTTGCCATTTGAGGCTGTCGAGTGCGTTCTGAAGTTCCCTAGCCAGCCGGTCGGCAAGATCTTCTCTGCCGGACGCGCGGCACGATGTCATCAGATCGGTGATCGAGCCGATATGGTTTCCCCGCGCCTTCATGGCCACGTGCTCCAGGTTGAACCAGGGGTCTTTCGCTTTGTTCAGCTTGTTCTTCCCCTGCTGTTGTCCCGCGCCTCGCTTGAACCGCTTCTCCACAAACCGGGGAAAACGGTCCTCTTCAACCACGCAAATCCAGTCAAAGTCAAAGTCGCCGCCGTTCTTCTTTGCGGTCTCCGAATGGAGAACGTAAGCGCCCTCCATACAGAGCTGCCGTGTGATCAAGTTGCGCAATTCCGGCTCGGTCAACGTGCATTTCTGGCGGCAAAGTTCCTGTTTTAGCTGCGCCACGATCTCCTCGTCGGAAAGGTTTCCGAACGGCAAAAGATCGTCGAACATCCGTATCGGGTAACGAACACACAGGCCACGCTTCGAAGCCAGTGAGACGATGGCTCGGTGCTCGGGGATCCAGTCGGAACCGTGAAGCACATGGCCATCCTTCAGAAAGAGGTAGCCGTCGTCCACGAGGGCGAATGCCGGCAAACGAAATCCTCCTCCTGTCGCGACTCGGAATGCCCATCGCGCAAGCAGTTTGTTGAGCTGATTGTTGACGTAAGGGTGACGGACGATGTGACCGCTCGCGTCGGCCACGAGCAGCCCTTCAACAATGTTGAGTTCCTCGTTGTTGTCCTCGTCGAAACCGTCCGGCAAAGACCTGTCCGGATGCCGTCCCAGGATTTCCAGCAACTCCTCGTAGCGCCCCTCGCCGACGGCCCCACTCAGCTTGCGTACCTGGTCCATCGCCTGCGGCAGGATCTCAAGTTGAACGGAGTCTTCGGGCGCATGTTCTACGAGCGTGTAGCTGGATTCAAACTCGAGCTGGCGAGAGACCTCGCGGATTCCCACAGCGACATTGCCGCGAAACCTCCGGCCGGGCCCGAATATCGAATAGATCGACACCGGTACTTTCAGCCCTGGTTTGACAGCGCTTTCCGGCAGAACGAAATCCGTCTCCAGAGCGTCGGCGACATCGTCCTCCATGAGTTTGAAAGAGCCTTTCGCCTGCGTGTCGTGAAAGGCCATGCGAAACTGGTAGAACCGATCCGAGCGCAGGGCTTTGCCCGCGATCTCCCGTTTCGTTTGTTCTTCAAGCGCTGATTTTTCCTGTCCGTCCAAGTGCGGCTCTTTCTCTGGACCGTATCCGGACCGATCTTTGAGAAGTCGCTTTACCTGTTTGTCGAGGAATTCGTCATCGTGTTTTTGTTGCAGTTTTCGGAACACTGACCGCCGAATCCATCCCCGGCAATCGTTGGTCCCGAGCGCATGGTCCGGTACCACCAGCACACGCGCGTCCGGCTCCTCAATCATGACTTTGCAGGAGGAGACAAGTATCCCGAAATAGACAATCGCCGCTTGCGGCCAGTGCTGGAACCGATCGGCGATGGCCCGGCTGTGCTCATGGTCCACGAAATAGAACTTGCCCTTCTTCGCGGAACCACTCGCTCCCACGAGTTTGTAGTGGACGCCCCTCCAGACAAGTTTTGCCAGAGCGTTCTCGACCAGCGACTCCTCATACTCGTCCAAGGGTTCAACTGGTACGTTTACGTTGGCAACCCTGATGCCGGGATATAGAACACTCAACAAAGTATTTTCCAGGGGATCAAGATCGTTGAGCCGTGGCGTCACTCTTCCGTTGCGGTCGATTTCGAGGTTCTGAATCTGGTCGACCGGGATTTTGTGTTTGTTCGTCATTTTTGTTCTCCTTAACTTTTTGTCTGGAGTCCCAGCCGAGTTAAGGAGTTCGCATGACCGCTAGCTTCTCTCTCGCCTGGCCCCCTTTTTGTTCGGGTTTTCTGGCCAGGCTTTGAGTGGTTGAAGCCGGGTCAGCACATTTCCCCACGTAAAGCCGCGGGGTGCTCAAAGGACCAACCGTGATTGGTCTTCTGAAAACCTTTTCTGTGCTGTTCCACCTGCCGCGAACTAGGTTCGGGCAATGACCTGCCTCACGATTACAGGTTTGCTGCCGTTAACCTCCGGCACTGCCTTCCACGCCGTCAACGTGTAGAACGGCAGCCCACTCTTGAAGGCTTCAATCAAAGCCTCCCCTTCGCTTGCCATCTCTTGCCCGAGTTCTGGCTTGGCGGGAGATGAGCCCGTTCTCGGCAGGAAATAACGGAGGTTGCCGTCTTCGCTCGCGCGCTTTTTACGCCGCGCGGGAGCGGCTTCGGTAATTCCACCAACGCCTGCAGTCTTACCTTCCATCCATGACTCCTTTGCTTGACGCTCACCTCAAACTGTTCAGGCCCGCTTGTTGCAGGACCCAATCTCTCTTCTCGCCCTCAATCGCCCGTTCCCAGTACTCGCCGATCAGGATCCCGCTGGGATTTGTCTCGGATCTCCTTTCGATGACCAGGCGCACTTGGAATTCGCTGACCACTTTGTCGATGGTCTCGTTATGTTCGTGGACATGGTGGACCTCTTTGACTCCGAAGGCCGTGTAGGTCAGAGGATCGTCTTTTGCGGCTTCGAGCGAACGCATCTGAAATTCCGAACTGGTCTGGTCGTCTTCGATCTGGCCGATCGTGTTTTCTTTCTGCATGGCGGTGTAAGCTGTGCGCCGCAAATTCCCGCTCATCATGTTCAGGCTCTCTGCCCAGTTGCGGCTGACGTTCGAAGGCGAGAAATTCAGGTACCGCTCCAGGAAGAGGCGCACGAAAGCGCGTTTCTCAAAATCCGTTGGTGCCGACTCCGTGCCGCCGACGAGCGTAATCGAGGGCTTGGCCTGCCCCAGTACCGTTGCCTCACCGTTTGCATCGACGCGGATCACGGTGGCCGGTTGCAACCGCACATAGACTGCGAGGCCAAGAGCCAGCAAGGTTACTGGGACACACAGAAACGCCAGGGCCATGGCCCGGTTCGCGTAAGCGCGCAAGGCGCCATCATGCTCGTAATACCGACTGTAGCGGAGCTTCTCCGGTATGTCGGGTTCTTTAGACAGGTCCTTCTTTCTCAACCACATATTCGTTTACCTTCTGCGCGTTCAATGACGATCAATGACGCCGGCCAAATAAGCGGCCGAAAAACTTCCCTATATAAAAGAAGACCAGGGTCGTGATGCTGTACGGTCGGAACTTGGTCCCTTGCGGCTCCCAGATCGGCGGCTGCCTCCACATAGAAACCTCCTCTGCCAAAGCTAATTCTTCTCGGCATTGTTCCGTCCCGCAGCTCTTCCGATCGCTCTCCCCACGTTGAAACTGACGACCTGAGTGACCGAATGGGGTCGATAACTGAATCCATGTCGGTCACCTCGGCCCGACATCGCAACAGCGACATCTCGGTTGCCAGAACCTTCGTTGTGGCCTGTGGCATGCATAAGGGGACTGCTGTTGCTGTTCATGGCGCTCGCAACTCCCGAGCGAATGAAATCGGGCATTGAGGGAGTAGGGGGCGCTGTGGACGATGCCAACACAGTCGATGTGGTTGAAGTGCTGACACCGCCCGACGCCGAAGCACCGGCAAAAGCCGGACTGGCTCCAGCGGCAAAACCACTGACTCCAGCCAAAGCGGCGCCGGCCGCAACCCCGCCAGCTCTCACCAACGCAAAGGCTGTTGACCCGACATCGCCGGAAATGATCCTTTTGGCTATGAAGGGAATCAGCGCGATGGCTAGGGCATAAAAGATGCTGACCAGCCCAAGGATGACCGAATCACCTGTACCTTTCAGAAAACCAAGGAACCCGTTCCCCAAGATGTTATTGACCTGGTTCACCTGGATAGCGGTAATGAGCGCGCCGAACACGGCATAGAGAATGCCCCATGCATTCCAGATCATCACGTTGAAGGCATAAGCCTTCCCCAACTGACCGACCCCAGGGATTGGAATGAGGGCGAGCACCAAGGGGCCGACCACGTAGAGGATTGCGCCAAACAAGGTGTAGAAAAAGCAGAACACGATCATCGCGAGGGCATAGAGAAGATAGGCAATCACGAGCAGGACAACCGTGATCGTAGCGGCTGCATCGCCTGTGATAATGTCCGTAAGGGTCAGGGAGGGGTTGTTGGCGAACTGTTGCTGGAGCTGTCCCATCCAGCTCTGAAACATGTCTCCCGCACCGGAACTGCTGCCGATGAAATTCGCAACCGTGTTGAAGGATCCATTGACCCCGCGGAACACGGCGGCCCAGTTCGAAACGATCATCGCAACGATCAGGTACTTGATGGCTGTTCCCGCAAGCGCTTGCAAATCGCCGCCACGAAACGCAGCCTGATAGAGGCCGATCAGAAACCCAATCAGCAGGATGGCAAATGCGAAGTTCGTGACGGTCGAGATGATGGCGGTGCCGTCAATCCCAGCCAACGCGTTGTTCAAGAGTTGCTGGAAATAAAACACGGCTACTGGACTCCCTGTTGTAAGACCTGGTTACCCGTAGTCTGAAGTGTCGCCGCATGCGATGCACTGAACTTGAGCTGGCCGCTCGAGTTGGCTAACTCAATCGAGCGCACGCGCACTAGCTCGGCCATGGCGGATTGCGTGTATGCATTCGCCCTCACGAGCCACGCTGCGGTCTCGGCTTCCAAGATCGTGGAACTGCCGGGCGCGGCGGTTTGCAATTGCTGATTGATTTGTTCCGCTGCCTGAAGCTCCAGGTTGGCCAGGGCATCGATCTCGACCGCCTTTTTCATTGCAGCTTGTGCTTCCGCGTCGGTCATATCTACCATGTTCCGGACCGGCTGGGGCGCGTTCGCCGGCAGCATCACGGTCCCATACAGGGCTGAGTAGTTGCTTGTGATCTGGGGCATTGCCCCCGGATTGCCTGAGAGCAGGCTTTGTTCGAGCAGTTGCGGCGTGCGCAGAGTTGCACTCGAAATCGGCAACTGGAAGAGCTGGCGCATCTGGGCGAATTGGCCCTCGAATTGAACAGCCATGTTTCTGGCTTGAGTAATCGCGGTCAGGGGAAACACGACCTGCTGCTCGTAGTCTGCAGATTGCTGTTGGTTCTGCTGAATGGAACCAAGCGGCTGAGCCACCACATTGCGCAACAGACCGGAGATCGAGTTGAGCCCGACCTGCATCATGGCGCAGCACGGATCGAGTCCAAGCTGGCTGCGAGCCTTACTGGGGAGCAGGGCAACCACGAGGCCCAGACCGCATATTGCGACCACTGCGTTCCGGAGGACTTTCCAAATACGTGAGAGCGTGGGCAATTTCATTTTCGAACTCCTTATGGATGAGCTAGGACTTGCTGGATCTCGTTGAAGAGATTGTGCGTCGTTGTGGCGCTGTGCTTGATCGTCGCGTTCTGGTGAGCCAGTTTCGTTGCTTCCTGGCGCAGTTGGGCGGCAAGCATTTTCGCGAGCTGCGCCTGAGTGACAAGATCGGCGATGCGGGCCTGGGCAGTGACCATAGACGCCGACCCCGGAGCCGCAGTCATCGCCTGCTGTTCGAGAGAGTCGGCGAGAGTCAGCATCCCCTGAGTAGTTTGGTCGGAGACCATGGACGTCTTGAGCGAGTCCATGGCCATCGCATCGTCAATGTCCATGAGGTTGCGCTGCCCCGGCTGGGCAGTTCCAGACAGCGCAACCGGCTGGTAGACCTGCGTGTATAGCGAGGGAATCTGCCCAATAGACCCCGACTGGGCGCCTCGGAAGATCGACTCCAGTTGCATGGGAAGAACGAGGGTCGCGCTGTTGTTCTTGAGGCCTTCAATCTGGGACATCAGGCCCGTGTAGTGCGCCCGCGTTGCGCTGACAAATGATCTCGTCTGGTTAATCAGGGCCAAGGGCCAGATGATCTGCTGGCGAAAATTGTTGACTGCGGCACTAACCTTCCGCATTTCGTTCAACGCTCCCCCAATCGGGCCTTGGAGGGTGCTGGTGATGGTGTGAAAGAGAGACAGGATGTCTCCGATTGCGTCGGCCCGCAGTGCGGTTGGCGCCAAGACAACGGCGACGATCAGGACAGCGAGGAGACGTTTGCTGCGCGCAACTCCGCTCTGCAAACTCGTTACTGCATTTGAGATTCTCTTCATAGCGTTCTTGCTTCCTTTGCGACCTCGCCCGACAACTCTTCCGGAAGCGGGTCGAGATCCGCGAGACCGAATGGAAAAGCATCTGCCAACTGCCGATAACCTTCGATTCGTGACATGCCCTTGTGCTGCTCCAGACACCAGGAACGATAGGCGCGTTCTCGGGCGTAGGTCGTCACGATCCAGTAATCGATTGGCGCAGGGACCATGCGGATCGTGTGCGTTGTGTCTGCTTTTTCGCCGATCACCAGTAGGGCGTCCGCGCGCTTGCCCTTCACTGGAGCGCTAAAGTGCTTGATCTGGTTCAGCGCCGTCTCGTTCAGGTGGAGGTGCTCCCGTAACGCCGACACGTCTCCCGGTTGCTGCCCAACGATCTTCGTGGTCGAGTTCTTTACGATTCCCGCGCCATGAATTCTTGGGTTTGACTCCGTGCCAACAAAGTCTTCCGCAGTCTGGGATATCCCCCACACACTGGCGTTCCGTTTCCTCGCCGTTCGGAACAACTGGACCACTTCGGGCGCGAGCACGGGCGAGTCTAGAAGGAACCAGCACTCATCGAGTACCGTGATGCTCCGCCTGCCCGCCCTCCCGGACGCACGCTGCGCCGTGGCGTGGGCTATCAGGAGACTCATCGCGGTCTCCAGGCGCGGATCGTCGCTCAGTTGCTCCACGTTGAAGAACAACCAGGGATTATCGAGGGAGATTGTTGTAGGTTGATCGAACAGTTTTGAGTACACGCCCTTTTCGCCAGTCCAGCTGCGTAACTTGATGGCCGCGAGGTGAGCCTCATCCATGACCCTCTGGTTCTTTTCCTCGTCTCGCCATTGCGAGAGTTCATCGCGCAGGTCACAGAATGTTGGAATGGGGTTCGACGGCCGGATGGCCGCCCTCTTGTAAGTCCGAAGAACGGCCTCCGTAATGAGATTGTCGAGAAGTTCCGTGTCTTCGGCTCCGCCCTCACCGAGCATGTGGCGCGTCAGATTTTTCAGAAACGCGACTTGATCCTTGCTAGGTTCTCTCTCTTCTTCCGGCAGGTCCCACGGGTTGATCGTTTGTTCGGTGTCGAGCGACATCGTGATCATTCGCCCGCCCATGAGTTCGACCAATGGACGATACGAGTCACCACGCTCGATGATCGAGATGAGGGGGTTGTCCCTAGCCGCCATCAGCAGGAATTGCTGCACCATGAAGGTTTTTCCACCGCCGCTCTTGGCCATTACCAGCATGTTGGCGTCGCTTAAAGACGGATCGAACAGAGAGAACGGAATAAGCTGGCGGTACGGAGTCTCAAACAAGAATAGTGGCGACCTTGGCGTCCCCTGCCATGGCATTTCGACCGGCAGAAGGTCGGAGGCATTTGAGGTCAGCAAGTCATGGTCCCGCTTGTCAGGCTCCGCCATGGCGGGAAGCGAACTGAAAAACAGGCGCTTCTTGGCCAACGACTCAGCGACAGCCTTTGCCCCATTCATCCGCGCAATGGCATAGAGAAGCTGCTGTCGGCGGTTCTCGATGGTGCGCTCGGCTTGCTCCAACTCGGAAACGGTCGCTGCCGGTTGCGACGTACGTGTACCGATCACAAGACTCAACCGGGCAGTTTTCACCGAGCTCGAAATGATGTCCTGTTGTGCTCTGAGTAGTTGCGACTCGGCAACCTGTGCCTCAACGTTGACGCGGACACCACCGTGCGAGTCCCGCTGCGCGGCCTGCATCTTGCGCAGGCGGGTCTTGTAACCCTTTAGGACCTTGGCTTGGTCCGGAATCGTGACTTGGGCAGTCACAACGATGGGAAAGTCCAGGGCGGTCAGCTCGCGCAAGATCCCGGGGAAAGTTGCGTCGGGCAGTTCCTTCAGGCTTACGAACGTGTAGAAAACCCCATCGAGGTTGAGATAGGTGTCAGTCTCATCTACGATGCTTACGTCTGCGATTTGCTCGCGCGCGCTGCGGTATTCGAATTGCTCTTCTCCTCTTCTGTACGGCCGCGAGTCTGAGTGCAGTGGGTTGAGCGCCCGTTTCGCCTCAAGAAACAGCGCATCATCACTGAGTCGTGTTGCGCCGAGTTCCGCCGCTTGCAAGGTGGTTTCTACCCCTCGCAGCAGACTTTCGAACTCGGCGAGGAGATCCTGATGCTCTTGCCACGCGCGGTCGATGCACTTCCGAGCCGACAGGTTGAATGGGTTTCCATTCGGCTTCAGCGGTTTGCCGATGATGCGGTGATGAAGAACCGGGTCCCAGATGAAGTAGATGTGCAATAGCGGCCGTATGTAGTGGCCGTTCGCTTCTTTCTCTCTCCACTGCTCGACGCGCGCCGTATCGAGTGCAATTGCTTCCGGATTCTCCGACCTCTGACCGGCCACGTACTGATCGAGCAAGTCTCCCAGATCTTCCAGAACTTCGTAGCGGAACTGCACTCTCATGCTCTGTTCCGGGATCGACCTTAGTAAGGCTTCCATCATCAGCTTGCCCCGGTTCCTGCCCTCGTCGCTGGCGAAGTAGGAGGTCAGCCCCTTGAGTGCGTAGCCCGCCACAAAACTTCCGCTCGTCCGCACTACCACATCATCCAAGTAATCGCGGACGGCGAGTTGCTCGCACAATGCGGGTTCCAGGAGCTTTTTCTCGTGTTGTTCGAGCGTGAGCGGCACTACACTTCCTCCCTGATGTACGCGGCGGTGATTTCGCGGTCTCGGGCGACCGCACAGTAGGCGCGTGGCTTGAGGTACCAGAGGGCAAGATCGCGAATATAACCCCGCGGCCGACCGTACTTGAACAACATCAACAGCGGAACGATGGAAAGTGGCACTCCATACTGGACGACAATGCTCATGGGTATCCCCCCAATCTCACCCGAAACAAAGTGCCCGGCCACGTTGGTCAGCGCCGCTACGCCGAGCACAACAAACAGGTCTTCGAATTCCAGACACATGAATGTCACCCGCGTCTGCAGATTCCGGTTTACCGGTGTCACGTTCAATGCCATCTTTTCGTCTCCATTGAGTTAACGAACTCCCGCAGTTCCGTTACGAATCCAGAACTCTGCCAGCCGCAGCAGTCCTGACAATCCGAAGCAGCACATGGCTGTCACAAGATTCCGCACCCAGGCTTCGCCGATGGTCATCCGTTCGAGTAACCCCGAAAAGTGCACCACACTCAGCACCACATGCAGCGCCCCGTAAAGCGGCAGCAGGACATTGCCCACCCAGTTAACCAGGGTCAGAACGCCCAGCCAGAACTGGTCTGGATTGTTCCAGGCCGCCTGGTTGCTGAAAGATTCGAGCACGCGCAACAACCCTGAACACATGAGCGAAGCCAGGCCAGCCCACGCGAAGTGCTGCCACGGTTGCGCTTTGCCGAATCGGTAGATCCCGGCTGCCGCAAAGAGTCCCGCTATGGTCGGCATGATGACGTTGCCCAGCCAATTCGTCAGGTTGAGCATTCCGTTTTGGAACGACATGATCACCTCCGATCTCCGTTCTTTCATCAGCCGGCCATAGCCTGGACCAGCTTCCACAGCGCCGAAACGCTCAGGAAAGCCAAACCCGAACCAATCAGCGGCATGAATGGCCGGTGCCGGGCATAGTTCAGGATTGCCCCCACAACCGCGATTCCTGCCGCTTCCGGCAGGATCGTTCCTGCCAGGAAATTCCAGATCGAACTCAGCATGTCTGTCATGGCGAACTGCGAACCGCTGTTCCACGACTGCATCAACTGGACCGTGCTCGATGCACCCAACAAAAAGATCGCGGTCACGACCGACGCCAGCGGGCTCTGTCCCTGCGCCGCATCCAGCACGGCCTTCAACACGAAGAATGCCGCGAGCACCGGAACTAGGTGCATGACAACCACACCGGAAACGAAGTTGTTGAAGACCGTTTCCAGGCTCATGACCCAGGGGCTACCGATGCTGCCGCCTTGCGCAGGGAACGTGATACCTTGCGCAGCCAGCCAGGACAGCAACTGCGGCAGGGTGAGGAAAATGACCGACCAGAGGACCCACTTCTGAAAGTGACCACCCGCCTGGAAATCCAACCCGCCTTCCCGTCGCAGAGCGATTCCCGCGAGCACCATGGTGCAGATCGCGGACGGAACCGCCAGATCGAACAGCAGCTTCATCAAGTCGACGATGATCTGGGGCAGGGTCACTGCACTCTTCTCCTTACTGCACGCCCGCTGTACCGTTTTGAATCCAGAACTCGATCAGGCGAGTGAGACCTGATATCACCAGTAGTCCGGCCGCCGTTACCGCCCATCGCGCGACACCGCGCCCTTGGGAATAAGAGATGACTGCCATGACGACCGCTAGCGCCGCTCCGACAGGAGAGATCACATTGCCGACCCAGTTCACTAGGTTGAGCACGGTGCCTTCCGGCTGAGCTGCGGTCTGTCCCTGTACCGCTTGGCCCGTCGCCGGCTGGGTTCCCAAATTTTGGGCGTAACAAACGGAAGCGAGCTGCAGGCAAACAATCGCGACAAGATGCGCGAGCGCTAAATGATGCTGTCGATCTCTCCCACGGGAAAGGTCCATGGTGTTCCTCCTATGCGGCGCGTTGGTTGGCGTCTTTCGAGTACGGTGAGGAACATAAGGCTATGACGAATCTCGGGCAAATCTGTGAGGCGGGTCGAACGCTTCTGTTGCTGTGAATTCCTCACATCGAGTGCCTGGAATAGACTTCAAGGGCAGGCTCGATTACCGCACGGAGCGCGGCCGGACAGGAGATATAGACAAATAGCTCTGCTTCTTCACAAAATACAAGGGACAAATTCAAAGAAAATTTGTTGGAATTGTGAACATTTGACAGTAGAGACCATCCTTGGCACGGGCTGTGGGCTGAGAATTCTTTCTCAGTTAGCCAAATGAAGATCTGTTGGGATTTTGTGCATTTGATAAGTGGGACCAGACTTAGTTCACGTTGTGGGACGAGATTTCCCCGAAGCCGACTTCTGGCCCGCTTGGCTCGCCACGGTTTCAACTTCCGGCTTGCCCGTCATCCGTGATCCAAAACGCGGCAGCCCAGTAGATCACGACAACGTCGTGCTACGCTGAAGTGTGCGATCTCTTCCCTCGGTTCTCTTTCTGTTTGCATTGACGGCCGCCGCTACGCATGTCGGGTACGCGCTGCCTGTTGCGGTCCAGACGTGCTCCGTGCCTGGGATCCCTAAGAGCGCTCGCTGCGGCACTATCGAAGCCCTCGAGAATCCTGACCAACCTGAGTCCCGAAAACTCAAAATACACTTCGTGGTGATTCCGGCGGCAAACGGCCATCCGCGTCCGGATCCAATCGTTCCATTGCTAGGCGGACCCGGCGAATCCGCGATCGATGCAGCAGAATGGAGCGTGCATCGGCTCGAGCCGATGTTAAAGGACCGAGATTTGCTCCTCGTGGATCAGCGAGGCGCTGGACAGTCCAGTCCTCTGCGGTGTCGCTTTTACTCACCTGACGATCCTGCTGAAAGTCTGCGGAACCTGTTTCCGATTGCTCGTGTGCAGAGTTGTGCGAAAGACCTCGCCCGGCATGCTGATTTGACGCAGTATTCGTATCGGCGCTTCGCGGACGATCTTGAAAAGGTGCGCCGCACTCTCGGTTATGGGCCGCTCAATCTATTTGCAGGTTCCTACGGTACGCGAGCAGCACAGGTATTCGTAAGGATTTACCCCAGCAGCGTTCGAACCATGTACCTCGGAAGCATCGTGCCTATCGATATTGCGATTCCGTTGCCTGACGCAAAAGCCGCGCAATCGATGATGGAGCGTACTTTCGCAGCCTGCGAGTCCGATACTTCGTGTCGTTCTGCTTTCCCTCACGTGCGAGATGAATTTTCCCACGTAATGCAGCGCCTTGCATTAGGCCAGGTCTTTGTCCAGGTTCGTGGGCACGCAGAGACAGTCGAATTGAGTCAGGGCCGTGTTGCTGAATGGTTTCGTTCGTTGCTATACAGGCCGTCGAGTGCTGCGGACCTGCCTCGGCTAATTGATCGAGCGAATAAAGGGGACTGGGGCCAGATTGTGAACGGAATTCTCGATGACTCGCGGGATGCAGATCATGACTTAAGCTTCGGACTGTTGCTGTCCATCACGTGTAGCGATGACTTGCCGTTTGTACGCGAGGACGAAGTGGCGGCGGCGACCGCACATACGTTCCTAGGGGACTGGCGTCTGCGGCAGCAGCAGGCAGCGTGTAAGGTGTGGCCACACTCTGTCGTTCCCGCGAGCTATCGAAATCAAATACGCACACAAATCCCTACGATGTTTGTGTCAGGGGACGCCGATGGTGGTACACCGCTCTGGTTCACCAAGCACGCGGCTCCAGGCTTCCAGAATCGAGTCGAAGTGATCATGAGCAACCGCGGCCACACTGAATGGGCGCCCTGCATCGAAACGCTGTACCAGCGTTTTCTGAAACAAGGTTCCGTTCAGGGGCTCGACGCTTCTGCGTGCTCGCATCTTTCATGGCCACCGTTCAAGACGGAATAGCGCAAGGACAAGACGCAGTGTACCGACGAATGGGCCCTGGATCGCGCTATGGGGAAGTTGGAGAACTATCACTTCGACTCTGTGTGCGGATTGTGTGCCGGACCTCCGAGAATACTCGGATTCGGAGAGGGACCGATCTGACTTGCGGCCGATCGGTCAGAACAGAATGGTTCCCGCACATCCTCTCTAAAGCTGCGTGCAAAATGTGTGTCCAATAAGAACGGCTTGTCCGGAAGGAGTATTGAACAAATGGCGCGTTCTTTGCTGATTTCGTTCAACGCAAGTTCAGGACATTCAGTGGAAAAAGCGATGAAAGCAATCCTGGCGGAGAGGGAGGGATTCGATTACCTTCGTTTCTCGCAACCACCGGTGAAATCTGCACTTGCGCGATAATACCCTGTGTTTGAACGAGTCACAAGAGAATCCATTTCGAACTTGGCGTTTCCCCAATTTCTCCCCACCGCTGCGATTCTCACCAGGACGGTATCACTGGTATCAGCGACCCGTCGGAGAACTCAACACTCAGTCAGTGGCGAATCGAGGTCAAACATTTCGCTCGCCAGATCATGTTCAGCGGGAATCGCAAGTGATGAAGTGCTAGTTCTCTTGGTCTGATTTGAGTTGTTCTTCACACCGCTGTCGAAGCTTTTCTGGCACAAGACTAGAACCTCCGTTGGGCGACCTACTTATCTGATTTCAGTCGCTCTTCGCATTTCTGCCTAAACTTCCCTGGGCAATACGTCTTGAGCATATAGTGGGCGGCAGAGTCTAGACGGCCCGCTGCTGGGGTACCTGCGAGCGCTGCGCTGCGCTCGCGCATTAACTTTATCGCCGGCACCGCGTCACCGTGTCGAATCAGGTCCAACGCCTCTACGGCGTTCGCACACTGCAGGTTGTTGTCATCTTCCTGCTGAGCGATGAAATCTATAAGAGCCGGCTCTGCTGCGAGACCCACCTTCGCAAGCGCATCGACTGCGGGATACCGAGACTGCAGCCGCTGTGGTCCATTTGAGTCGGGCCGCCTGAAGCCCAGGTACTTGATCAGAATTGGGACCGCTTCCTCCTGGGGCAGGTCCCCGATCAGTTGGAACGCGGCGCGAGAACAAAACGCCGTTCTAATTTCTCCACGGTCCAGTGCATTGACGGCGTCGGTTGCAGATGCCAACTTCAGCTCATCACAACGCTGAGCAACACACGGACTTGCAGAGATTAGGACTACAAACAGTGTTGCGATTGGCAATCCGACATCTAGACGACGAGACATGAGGCCTCCCTTATTGAAGGTTCAAGGACAGCGGGGTCGTTCCTGTTCCCAATATATTGTCGCCGGGTACATCTTGTGAGAAAAACCCGACTCCATCGGAATTGGTTTGGCATGATAAGCGGACGTAGAAGTTAATTGTTTTGGAAATCTTTATCCCATCGGGTCCAACGGCGTACGTCTCGAAATTAACGCGGTGCCTGTAAGGAGGGTTATATACGACGTGAGACCCGTAATACCCGACGGCATCCAAATTAAACACTTGACCTGTTGCAGTCGAGGGGTCTGTAGAAATACTATCTCCAGTGTCGTCATAGGGTGGAGATCCAAAGCCACAAGGATTAGTTGGGGTGTCGGGGAATTGAGGATTGGAGCCGACCCAACATGACTCAGAATTTACGTTCCGCCTAATGGTAACAGGGCCTGTAAAATCCGAAGGAGTTACGGTCGCAACGAGTTCGTAACCAGCATAGCAACCATTCAGGGCTCCGTTGTCCGGAGGAGGAGGTTCTGGGAACCCACCCGACTGCATTCCGAGCAGTGTCTCACCGAAATTGTGGAGAAAGGTTTGGACAGGATCATTGGCTGATACGTGCAGATTACCGCCGAAACGTAGCTCAAGGTGTGCTGAAATCTGCCGCTTTGCAGTGTCATTGGCAGATTGGTTCGCATGCTGAAAAGGCGCGAAGCTTGGATCAGGAGTGGGTGCTGCGTTAGCAACAAGGGAGAACGATGCAGAATTCTGATAGCTGTAGCCTGTCCAGGATTGCGTAATGCCAGTTGTCACCTGTCCGTTCGCATTGCCATTCTGATCGTAAGTGCTACCGGAAGTTCCAACGACTCCTCCTCCTAAAGTCACCATCAGCGGTGTTTCGTTGGCCACGGTAAACAGCGTGCTTCCGGATGGAGAAAAACCGATCATCGAGTTTCCCACAGACGTGGAAGCCGTGCCGATGAAGTTGCCGTCTTGGCGCTGTAAGGTTGGCTTAATTGCGCTTTGTTGACCGGGAACGCCCGTCGTCTGGGCCTTCAAGGTCACGCTTGCGCCAGAAGTTGTTACTAGGTAGAACGATACTTTGGTGGACGAAGACGGGGGAGCGCCATTATTCATTGTGCGACTATTAGTGCTTATACCGTAGCTTGCCAGTGCGCCCTGATCAGCGTTGGTTATCACGCTGGGCATCGACGCATTCAAGTCGCTCTCAAAGAAACCTGATGCGCCGGCGACAGTCGAACTGCTCAAGTCTTCCAAAACTATCTTTGAGGAATCGCCCGCAAGTCCCACTCGGAGCAAACGCGAGTGCTCAGCAGTTACGATTTGGAGACCGTCTTCGGTGCCGTTATAGGAATATTCTCCATACTGATAGGGCAGGTAGAAATAGCCATCCCCCGCGATTATGGGAGTTCCAACGGACGTGTTCTCGGTGTAGTGCCAGTTAGGGAAGGTAAAGGATGAGTTCTCCATTGAAACGCTGAAATTCTGCTGGCCCGTACTCGGGTTGATGGCAACGACCGCCATACTAGATCCTGGAACGCCCCACCAACTTCCATACTGATTCGCTAGGGATGTGTGGAGATATGCATAATTACACTCGGTTGGATAAATACCTGTCACACTGACGACAAAGACAGTACCATCTGTACTCACGATGGGTGTTGTGAAACAACTGGTGGACGATCCAAATGCAGTGGAGGGGGTCCCGGTCACACCGTCAAGACGATAGATTGATTGCCCAGTGTTCACGACTGCCCCGCCCTGGAAATCCGGCAAGAATTGATTGCACGACGAAGTGCCATTTTGATCGGTGGTGGTGCCAATGCTCTTGCTCCACGCCACAGTCCCATCGCTCTTGATGGCTTGGAGGTTGCAGTCGGCGTTTAGGGCGAAAACATCCGCCACGCCGGTCGAACTGGGAACCGCAGGCACAATATTAGAGACACCGGAACCCTCGCCTGGGTTAGACCAAATCACGGTGCCCGCCCGTAATGCACTGGTCACAACAGTAACGTCGGCAGAAGCATTTCCGGCTGTAATCGTTGCGTTCCCAGAACCCACGGCGGTGATGATAGGAGGGTCGTCTGTAGAAAGCATAGCTACGGCGGTATTGCTTGAAGTCCAGGACAGACCAGTTACGGATTGCCCGGTGGAATCGAGCGCTTGAATTGATTGAGTACTGCCGAACACCATGGTGATTAGGTTGGGAACAAGCGTCACCGAGGTTCCACCACCGAAGTTTGTCGGCACAGTGAACGTGGTCGCGTTGCTCCACACACCACCTTGCTGAACCTTCGCGACTCCACTTACGGCGTTAGAGGCCACACTAGCCATTATTGTGCCATCGTTCCAACCAGTGACCACGCCGGGAGCGTTGCCAATCCAGACAATACCACTTCCTTGAGTGCTTCCGAAACCACTACCGGTAATCGTGATGACGGTACCTGCGGTTGCGCTGTTGGGATTGACAGTCCGGATGTTTGGTGTATCTATCGTGAACGGAACGGAGTTGCTCCAGGACCCGTTTTGAAGTACCTGAACTGTTCCCGATGCCGAACCTGCCGCTACACTTGCGGTGATTGAGCCGTCGCTCCAGTTGGTTACAGTTCCGGTGGCGGTTCCAAGCCAAACCATCCCGTTGCCCTGGTCGGTGCCGAACCCAGAACCGCTGATAGTCACTGAAGTTCCAGCCAGACCATGAGTTGGTTGGACGCTGCCAATCGCCGCCGAACTCACAGTGAGGGCAACAGAGTTGGATGAGAGTCCGTTCTGTTGAACTTGTACTACTCCGGACGTGGACCCGGCGCTTACGGTCGCCTGAATCGTCTGATCGCTCCAGCTCACGACAAACCCGAGCATGGTGCCGAGCAAAACGTTGCCCGTGCCTTCCGTCGCACCGAAGCCCGTGCCCGTGATCGTCACTTGTTGTCCCACGCCGGCAGTTGCGGTTGAAATGTTGCTGATGTTGGGAGCGATCTGAGTAGGCGGCGTAGTCACATTGAAGTTGGTTCCACCGCTTGCGACTCCATTCACGGTAACGACCACATTCCCTGTAGTTGCACCTGGAGGGACTAAGGCGGTAATTGATGTCGCACTCCAGCCTACGACCGGTGAAACGATACCATTGAAAGCCACCGTGCTTGATCCCTGCGCTGTCCCGAACCCACTGCCGCTGATCTGAACTTGCGACATGATTGCACCGCTCGTTGGAGAAATGCTGCTGACAGTCGGACTCACCGTGAAAATCACGTTCGAGTTGCTCTGCAGACCGTTCGCAAATACCGCGACGGGCCCAGTGGTGGCGCTGGCAGGGACAGTTGCTGTGATCTGACTATCCGCCCAAGCGGTAATGCTATCTGCCGGCACGCCATCAAAACTTACGGTGCTACTGCCTTGGTTTGCCCCAAAATTCAGCCCGCTGATCATTACGGGGGTGCCGACGGTTGCTGTGCTAGGCGACACACTCGCGACGGACGGGCCTTGTGAAGACGTAGTCACGGCAACGTTATCGAAAGTCGCAGTCGCCACTGCCGAAGTGCTGCCACCAGTCACCGCCAACCCGACGTAAACCGTTTGGGCCATGTTGATCGTTTGACTCGGACCAACTTGTGTCCAGTTGCCACCATCGGACGACGTATAGCTGCTAAAGGTGCTTCCACTTCTCACGATCTTGACCCAGTAAGGAAGGGTTGTGTTGACGTAACCGGGTTCGGCTGTATTTCCGCCTGTGGTGGTTCTGGCGTCAAAGTAGCAATACCCTCCGTAAGACGGCCAGTCGGCAGTCTTCGCGTTCGCCGACCCTGAATCCAGAGTTTCACGAATCATCACACCGGCGGCCGCAGAACCCGGTGCGTTCTGGACGCTCACCAATCGAGCCACGACACTCCCATCGCCTAGCATCTGTTGGTATACAAAATGAAAAGCGTCCGCCGTGCCGTAAATCTGACTGCCAGACCCACTCACGGTGAAGGTCCCGTCTGTGTAGGTTGCACTCCCGGCTACACCGATCGTTCCTACGTCGGTGTCTAGCCAGCCGGTCGGCAATGGCTGGGAAGTTACTACTAGTCTGACGGGATTGCTGGAGTTCATGTCCGGGGCCACGCTCACCGTCAGGAATCCCGACGTTGCACCAGCAGGAATAGTCACGTTAATCGAGGTGTCGCTCCACGTGTTGACGGTCATTGCCTGTTGATTCAGGAGTACCTCGCTACCTTGTTGCGACGCGCCGAAATTCGAGCCGCTGATGGTGATCGGACTGCCTACGGCACCTGTGGTCGCAGAAAGGCCGGAAATCACTGGGGTTGTGGTTCCCGAAGTACTGACGGAAACATTGTCGAAGGTGGCGGTTGCCAAAGCTGTGGTGTCTCCGCTGTCTACAGCCAAACCGACATAAACGGTCTGTGCCATGCTTATGGTTTGAGTGCCACCGACTTCTGTCCAGTTGATTCCATCGGACGAAACGTAGCTGTCAAAGTTGTTCCCGCTACGAGCCACTTTCATCCAATGCGGAGGTGTCTCATCTATAGAACCCGGCTCGGCTGTATTCCCGTAGGCCGTAGCCCTTACGTCGGTATAGAACGCATAAAACGACATCCAGTCCGCAAGCTTGGCATTCGTGGACCCAGCATTCAGAGTCTCTCGGATCATTACTCCCGCCGACACGAACGTTGTCCTACTCCCTTGAAGACTGACCAATCGCGCGACAATGCTGCCGTCGCCAGTAAGGGATTGGTACGCAAAATGGAACGAGTCCGTTGTGCCATAAATCTGGCTTCCCGCCCCACTCACCGTAAACGCACCGTTTGCGTAAGTCGCACTTCCGAACAAACCGAACGATCCTATGTCCGAGTCCAGCCATCCATCCGGTAACGGCTGGGGGGTCACCGTGAACCGGACAGCGTTGCTGTAAGCTCCGACAGCACCAAGCGGATTCTGCGGATCGTAGACCAGCAGATTTCCCGAGGCTGCGCCTTCGGGGATCGTAATCACGATTGAGGTTTCACTCCAAAGAGTCACGGTGACGGGAGAGCCATTCAACAAGACTTGGCTGGAGCCTTGTGCGAGACCAAAACCTGAACCTGCAATCACAACTTGGCTGCCTACATCCCCGGTAGTGGCGGAGATGCTTCCAATGCAGGGCATGGGGGTATTGGATGAGGTGGAGACGTTATCGAAAGTCGCGGTCGCGGGCGTAGGGCTAGAGCCATTGGTGACCGCCAAGCCCATATACGCTCTCTGCGCCATCGTCATCGTCTGACTCGCTCCTACTTGTGTCCAGTTGGCGCTGTCAGGCGAGGCGTAACTGGTGAAAGTACTCCCACTGCGCACTAACTTGATCCAATAGGGAGTCGTCGCGCTCAACGTGCCCGGCTCAGCAGTGCTTCCGTCAGCACCTGTCCGGGTGTCGAAGTACAGATCGCCATAGGAAGGCCAATAGGCGATCTTGGCATTTGTTGATCCTGCATCTAGGGTCTCGCGAATCATCACACCAGCAGCAACGTAGCCTGAGCCACCTTGAACGCTGACGACGCGAGCGACAATGCTCCCGTCTCCAAAGAGACCCTGGTAGGCGAAAGTAAAAGAATCAGCGGTTCCATAAATCTGCGTCCCCGTCCCACTCACGGTAAACGTACCGTTCGCATAGTTGGGGTAACCGCCAAATTGCCCCAGTGACCCAACCTGAGCGCCCCCCCACCCTGGTTGCTGACTGCAGAGGTAACCAGATGGCAGAGCCATGGCATAGTTCGCAGCATGGAGCCTACCAAGGAGACAGAAAAACAACGCGAAGGTGAAAGCGGCTAACCTGCAAGAACAAGCCACACGGGGAGACACGAATCGCATGATGGCCACTCCAACAAGCAGTATCGGCGTTAGATGCAACTCCACGGACAGGTTCTGGGAGGAACGGAAAAAGGGCAAAAATGCTATGGCCCCGCCGCCCTTAGTCTTTCTCGAATGCCTGACGATTTTCTAAGTTTGCGCATTCTCATCACGACTTAGCAAGAAACGTGCCTAGGCCGGATTTCGAGGGGAAGCAACGATAAGGATCGCTCGACGGGAGGAACCTGAAAGTCCTTCGCTCCCTGGCATCTCCTTGATCAATTGTTTGAAAGGGACCTTACTCGGACAGTCTTGTGGAAATCAATACTAATCTCGAGCTCTGTATCCAGGATCACGATGTCGAGTGATGCTTCTCACCTTAACATCTTCTTCGTTCCCCCGGGGCACTTCCGGGCTTCCACCGGCGCTGTACCATCTGCCAAAGAAACCAAGCCAGTGTCCGTTCAAGGCGGAATACAATCCCATCGCAACACAGAAACTTCAATAAACCTGAATTGCCCGTCTACTTATAGAGGTGTTGCTGCGCGCTTCAATGTTAAGGACCTTCGGACGAGAATCAGGCCACGGTGAACATTTGACAATAACAGCCGGACGATTGGACTAAAAGAGATCCAACAGTCGATGCCTAAATTAACTAACAATGTCCATGAAAGTTACCGATGGAAACATCGAAAGCGGGCAAGAGAGAGAGGCTCAAGAGAGGATTGATGAAGCCTTTACGCAGCTGCAGAATAGCCCTGTCGCACAAGCATACCGGCAATTGCGAGTGCTCACGACGAAACCTGAGCTATTGTCGGTCCTGTCTGAAGATGAAGCAAAAGCGATTAAAATAGCGAGCGACATTCTAGAAGAATCGCCGGAGGCTAGAGTTCTCAGTCTGATCGCGAGAGCTTCGGGGAGGGAACGTCAGTGGCCCGAATGGGGCGAACGTTAGACTTGAAGGCCCCCTTAAGGAACAGATCTCCGCTAATGCAAGGTCAGATGCCAGCGAAAATAACCTATGCCACCGAGCAAAACCAGGAGGGCCGCCCAAAACTTCTGTGAGACATCCTGGCCGATCTTAAACTGCTCGACGGCAGTTGGATCGTTCTTCAACTTGAAACAAAGTAGTACTCGACAAAGAACCAACTTGGAGGTGCGATTACCCAAAAAGCATATACGCGAGGATACCAATGTTGCGAATAAAGACTCAGGTTGACGCTAGCAATAGCAAGTATGAGCGCTGAGCACCCTACGATCCAGACCAAGCCGCGCCTTAGTGGGCTACCCCAATTGTTTGGCATAAAGACTGATCTCCGTCTGAAGTTGAGAGTTTCGAAGGTGAGCAGAAAGATTCCCATAAGTGCTGACATTGACGATAAATCTCAAATACTTGCGGGACTTCCTTATATGAACGGTAGAATTCCTCAGTTTGAGAGCCTCGTCCCAGTAACCCTGGAAGCTGTTCGCAGACTTCGGGTACCGCCACTCCGTTTACCCTAGCTACCGTGAGCAAAAACAAAAAGTGAACATGGGCAACAGAATGCTCTGGATAGAGTGGCGCCGTAACCTGAGAAAGAAGGAATGAAAGCTGCAAAGATCTGTGCCTTTCTTCCGATGGCGATGACAAATCCCAAATCCCGGAGGTGAGATTGTCTTCAGTATCCAGTTCATGTTGCAGAGATTCTTGGGCGCCGAAAGCGCGTTGATAACAGAGACAGAGACTTCGCATAACACTGCCGCAATCACTCCTGGAAAGGATGCTTGGAAAGACTTTCCTCAGTTCAGAGCGAAGGTCGACAGCATAGACATCGCCCGACATGGTTGAGGTATTCCGAGCTGCACGGCCTGCCAGACGCCCAGTAGCAACAAGCCTGCCAAGGGGATGTATGTCATCACCGCAAGCTCTCGCAATCTCACGAGAAGCTGCAGGCAGTATAGGGACGTGAGATATGCCAAGAAGGCTCGCGAGATTGCCTACGATAAAGGGATCGCTCCTCGCCTTTCCTCTGGTCACGAAATGGGCGACCAACTCCTTGTCGACATGGAAGTCAGCCAGAAGGTCTCCTGCGCGTTGATAGTGGTCGACCTGCAACGCAACCCCGGCTAGCCCTGCAGCATGCTTGTGTCGGACGCACAATGAAACATAGAACGTGACCAGGAAATCTCTCCAGCGCTCGTTCGACAAGCTATACGCATTTGCCGTTGTTGGGAAAAAGAAGGAATGTCGTAGCAGGGTCAAGAGCTTACCGGTGTCAGACACGGTCCTCAGGTTCTCGCAACACTCGGACAGAGTCAGGCTCATCTGGCTCTCTGCGGGCCATTCGCTGAGATGCGCTTGCCATTCCATGAGCAATTCGTCCGCGCCCTTTTTGATCTCTCCGATAGAAAGCTCCCTCTGAAACCTTCGATAGTAAATCCAAGCCACTAGTGATAGGGACTCGAGCGTCAAGCCTTCCTCGTAGGAATCCAGAACACTCTCCGCTGCTTCTTTCAGAATCCTCGTGGCCGTTTGCGCCTGAGGGACATGATGTGTTTTAAGAAGTGCACTTACGACCAACGGAGTTAGCAGAATCTGACGATCAGCCTCGCTGAGACCGGCGAGGCGATCGGCCAACCCGGGTATTAACTGCCGCACCTCATCGATTCCCAGGGGAGCCATGGGCAGATGAACGGAACTTCGGCGAACCTTTGAGAACCCCCAGAATGCGTCCCTAACAGCCAGAACCAATCGGATATCTACACTAGATGAGTCGCTTTTAGAAGAGGGTAGGCAGTCGGTGAATTGTTGAATGCTGATTGGCGGATGGCTCGAGATGAACTCATCCACGCCATCTAACAGAACCATCGTCTTACCGGCCGTAAGGCGATCTACCAACCAGGACAGCGGAATAACTGTAGGAAGGCCGGACGGCATCTTCACATCCCTAATCAGGTCGTTAGTGTGTCTGATCCAGGCCTGACATATGCTCAACCACAGATCTACTCCGCGGCTCTTTGACGCAACGTCATCAAGTCGTAACCTGTCGATGGGGAAAAAAAGAACTAGGCAGTCCGTTCGGCCGGCAAGAAAGTCCTCGGATGCCCTACGGCACAGCATTCGCAGCACCACTGACTTACCCACTCCAACTGGCCCGCTGACGATGACTCGTGGAATTCGATATTCGTTATAAATCAAGGTCTGCAATTGTTTCAAGCACGTATCCTGATCGAGTCCAGAAGACAGATCCGTGCGGCCAGGTTGACCGAAAAGCCTTGTCACCCCAGTTGTAGAGTTAACAGTTTGACATCGTTGTACAAGGAGGTGCGATACCGCCCGATCGTATTCCGACCGCCGAGTGCTCCATAAAGAAGCAACAACCGCGCGGATCCGCTCAGTGACGGCAAAGACAGATAGGGGAGCTGATTTAATCGAGGAATGTTGCCCACGCACAGTTATGTGTTGCCGGTCTGACGAATATCTGTAGTGCGATCCACCATACGAGACGATGTCTCCGCTACCCCTAATCTCGGTAACGGTGTCTACGTCAATAGATTCGGGTCGCGAATGCCCGATTTCATCGAGATGCTGAACAATATCTCGATACTTCGTCTCCAGATCTCTCAAAAACGAGCTATTATGCCTTAGTGCGATGTAGAATCTGTTTCTCCCACAATCAATGCGCCCGTTTGAAGCGAATCTGATCGCGTACGTCATTGGAGCGCACAGTAGACCAATGGTGGCTACAATGCGTCGACTCCACTCCGCCAGTCCCGAGTTCGCCCCAGCGTGGGGAACACCGAAATTGAAAATGTGTCGAGTACGCTTGAGCAGTTCCTTTTTGTTCGCCGAATCGAGAGTTAGCATCTGCTTAAGAACAAGACCACCCGCGCTGTGAACAAGGAAGATGAGGTCCTGATAGTGAAATCGCGGACAGAGTTGAGCGAGCAACGTGTGCAGAAGTTTGGCAACTTCTGGAATGCTAGTTTCAGAGAAGAGTCCAACGGGATACTGAACGTTGATCACGTCAAGATCCAGCGAGAGTTGGCTAAGCAATGTTGCAGGTATATCTTGCCAGCAAGCCTTGGCTCCGCTATTGATACCGTGAACAAACACCAACAGAACGCCTGGTACGAAACGAGGCGACTCTCTGTCGGCTCTGTGGAAGAAGCCATTCTTAGCGTCTAATAGAACGTCAGAACTCCAAAAGCTTCGCAAATCGGTCACTGCAGTCGGTGAGGCCACCATATTAGTTAGTGGCCCCCGCCAGCTTACTCTTGCGTGAAGCCATTTCTACTCGCTGCGCCACAGCAATGACCTTGCGGATATCAAACGAAATGCCGGCAGAACAATCTGAGTAATGGAGGTATGCCCGAACTGAAGTGGGAAGGTTCGCAGCCCGCTCTCGAACGAAGTCTGTCCACAACTCGAACTTCTCGCGGTCTGCTCGAAACTCCGTCAGAAATCGTCTGCTTGTGTCAAATCGGTACAGAATATCGCGCGCAAGCTGTACTCTCTCAAATGAGGAACGGCGGAACAAGTTCATGAGATCCTCTTCAGTCAGGAAAGAGCGTCGCTGCACCATGCTGTCAAACCCCAGTAGTTGATCTTTACGCCTGACGATGGCTCGGAAGAAGTCCGCGACATCGGCCGATAAGCAAATATCCCAAAGAAGCAGCCGGCCCTGTGGTGTTAGAGACTGATACAGACCATCGACAAACGAGGGCTGCTGACCTCTGTCGACTTCATGCAGGACCATTTTGCACGCGATAACGTCGTAAGTCCGACCGTTCTCTAGATCATCCGGGAATACGCCCTCGATGAATGAAAGCGTCGCGTTCCGAGAGGATAACCACTGCTGCAGTTCCATTCTTGCCCTTGATAATTGAATGGCGCTCTCGTCAATGAGATCTATTGTCAATCTCGTATTTCCTTGAGTTCTAGAATGTTCTGTTGCTCTCAACAGTTCTCGGGTGATCGCACCATAGCCGCAACCGCAATCCAGGACTTTGCTGTGAGTGTCCATGACGCCGGTCATGTCCACAAATGCTCGAAAATCATCGGGATGAATTGCATGGACTTCTTCATATCTGACTACGCGCTGGTCGAATGACGTCTGCCTGAACACTGGGGAAATGCTCCGGGTTGTCAGCTATTCGTTTGATGACGCTGGACGCAAAGGGGCCCGACAGAAGGGGAAGTGGGCGCGAGTCTACTACGACGAGCGCTCAGAGGCAAGCGGTTTGAGGGCCAGTGTTTTGAGCGTGATTTGTTACGAAATCCGAACAAACATCAGAGTAGGCAACAGAACAGACGCGATCGGTTTCTGCAATTGAATTCTACAGAGACACTACTTGAAAATCTGTCTGATCGGCGACTGACGGCCGATCAGCCACTTTTTGTTCGATCAACCTGAATATCCGTGCTTTGATGCCGCAAGAGTGCGCTAGTTGTGTGCCTCTCTTGCGACCCGAGGTCGGCAGCGGTTGGCGCATTCCCGTCTCAGTCCCTTTCGGGGAATAAGCGACATGAAGGCATATGTTGAATGCCGTGCAGTCGATTCATTCCGCCCTTGTCGATGCCCCTGAGCGATTGGTGGATCTCACGAAGGCGCTAGCGCGTAAGTTAGATTTTTTCCGGAATGACCCCGGCGCGTTGAAAGATATCGAAGAACTTAGCGACTTCCGTTCGGGATTGTGACCGACCTTGACGCTCCTGAACAGAGGTAATGATCACGCGTTCCTTGGCGCGAGAGAAAGCTACAAAGATTGCACATTCTTCCTCACCATCGCCTTTCGACAGCCCCCGGAACGGCCAATCCTCGAGACCAATCAGAACTACGCTGTGATATTCGAGGCCCTTGCTCTTATGGATGCTCATGATTGGGATGTAGCCCACTCCAAGAACATCGGAGATCGAGGCTGACCATGTGCCGCATCGAGTCTTCGCCTCAAAGAGCGCCTCCGCGCATTGTTGAATGACCTGATTGATGAACTCCGCCTGCAGGTATCGTTCATGTTGCTGGATAAAGCTCGATCGCCCGACGAAGTCTAGAGTGACGTTGATCCAAGCCTTCAGTTCCGCGAGAGTTGTGCAGGCATTGAACGCGAGTCGTTGTTGGGCAATAAAACTAGAGAGACTTCGAGTTGCTCTCCGTGTCAATTCGGAGTCTTCATCGATGCCGTGCATTTCGAACACGGTTTTCCGCAGGTCGTGCCAGTTTTGCGAAGCATGAGGGAAGGCGCAAACACTCGCGGTGTCAATCACGAGCCGAGTTAAAGGTTCGGCAAGCAAATCTTGAAGTGCATCCTGCGACCGGGCAGCGATACCATACCGGGCCAGGTACGGGCGGAGTACGTCGGCAGCTCCAGCCGGTAGAGCCCTGACCAACATACAGATGTTCTCGGGGGCAATTCCTTCTTGGCGAATCCACAGATTTAGTAGGTTGGATAGATATTGTGACTCCGAATTGTCATCTTCGAAGGTAAGCAGCCGACATTCGCCGCCGTCAGCCAAATTCGCTGGGGGGACCATCGCCGCGTTGGTTCCCGGCTCCATTGCTTCGATTAAGTGATTTTGAATCGCAACCAGACGGGGCGCCGAACGGTAGTTTGTCCTCAAGGATCTCCGTTGCGCCTGAAAGCTATGCTCGAAAACTTCGAACACATCGCGTTGCGCACCGGCCCACAACATTATTCTCTGTTTGTTATCGCCGACCGCTGTTATGCGAGCTTGCGAACCGGCAAACGCTGTATCGAGCAACGCGAATTGATTGGCCGTCGTGTCTTGAAACTCGTCTAGGAAAACATAGCGATAGGACAAGCGAAGCGCCGCCAGTAGACGCGGGTTTGACCGGAGGATCAGCTCGGCAAGCGAGCCGATCATCTGAAAGTCCAAGACCGACCGTTTCCCACCAAAAAGCACGTTCTCCCACAATGCTCGCGTCAGTGCCCAGGCTGAACCCGGTTTGACGGGCGCGTTAACATCAATCCGAGTACCTCCTATCCATTTGGCGTAAAAGTTGGGCAGATTCACGCCACGCACCTGAGCAGCCGTAACTCCGGCCCTCTCTGCTATCCCGAGCAGACGTAGCTCGAGTGGACTGGAATTGCGCAACTTCATGTCCACCAAGTAATCGCTTGTCGGCTGAAACTCCTTCGGTAATCCAAGACGAAATCGATCAAGGAGACTCTTAGCCCATGCGTCAAAAGTGTAGGACTCAAATCGTCGTGCGCGCTCCGGTCCGCAGCGGCGATCGACTCGGTCTCTCAGGTTTTTGGCAGCATCTCTCTTGAAACTGATTGCTAGTATTCGGTGCGGCGGGGAGCACTGGCCGGTTTCGAGAAGAAAACTGGCGCGCTGTGCGAGCATCTCCGTTTTGCCTGCTCCCGGTCCGGCGACGACGAGATCATTATGATCTGACTTGACCACGACGAGCGCCACGGGTTCCATACCTGGAATCCCTGCGGGCGTCCAGTCCGTCGAACTGATACGCCGGGTCACGCTACTGGTCCAGGCGGTGCTGCGATCCCGCTGAGAACCAGGCACCTTGCAATGAGTCGCCGAAGTACTGCAGGCATGCCCGCGGCAAAGGCCGTATCGGTCATCGCGTTGACTGCGTACAGATGAGTAACCGGTTTTCCTCGTCCGAGAAATAGATACTGGTACCAGATGAAGAGGTCCCGCTGAGCCGCTGTGTACGTCGATCCGTCTCCCCCCTCCGGCTTGAGCACTGCGGAACAAGCACTTTGGAGGCGCTTTTCTTTCGCTTGCGGATCGGTCGGAATAACCGGGCCCTGACCCGAATGCGCTGCTTGATATTGAATCGTGAATGCCTCAAGCAGCATGAAGTCTAGATCGAGGGGGTTCGAAAAGAAGACATCGTATCCTTCCAAGAACTGGAACCATTCAACAAGGTGTTGTGTGTGCTGTGGGGTTTGATTGCCGAGAGCGATTAGTTGCTGTTCGTTGATATGGAAACTGGCAAGAGTCAAATCAGCTCGATAACGGACCAATTGCTCGATCCCATACTTGATCCGGCCCCAACCGCCACCGAAGCGCTCGCGGTCGAAGTCGAGGAGGGTGACATGCGCGATTTTGAGATCGTTCAGCAAGCGCCAGAAGTGATGCACGTGCCGCCCGCCCAGAGGAACGACCGACACGAACGTCTGATCGAAGCTTTGCCCGAGGGCGCGCGCCGCTCGTGGAAGGATCACCTCTTCGCTGTCTCCCTCTCCCAGCACGACGAGCCTTGAGAAATAGATCTCTGGGTAGGCGCGCACCGCCTCTTTGACATACTTGAAAACCTCCCCCTGATCGACTGGGGGAAGCAATATCCTGCACACATTCGACCGGCCGGTCGTTGGGTCGATTTGGAAGTGACGGACGTTTTCTGGCTCGATGCGGCCAAGCACACTGGGAGATTGGCTCGTGAGAAGAACTTGAGCACTGTCATCAGCGGTAAGCTGCAGCAGTAAAGCGAGGATTCGGCTGAGGTAGTGAGGGGCGAGATGATTCTCAGGCTCTTCTATTGCAAATATTGTTAGAACCGGCAGGCCGGCAACGTCCATATTGAATAACGTCTGACCGGGATTTTCGGCCAGTTGGCGCTCAATCTCGAATCGAGCACCCACCAGTGCGAAATAAAACAAGGAGCGGAGCCCGTCGCTTAAACGATCCAACGGCTGCGGTCTCGCGCCGAGGGCGACGGGATTACCGAATACAGCCTCGATGCGCTTGACCAAGCTGTCAAAGTCCACGTCCAGCGGTTGCAGCTGGACGTTCTGTAGGCCCGTGTTGCTTTGCAGGTCATTCCATGCAGACGAGATGGCCTGCTCAAGGCTCTGGACTGCAACTTCACTGCGAACTGTATCCCGAACGTGGGTTGCTGCGTCCGTGGCGGCTCCTCGGGTGGCAGTAGCCCATTCAATCGCTTTCAACAGAGGCTGCAACAGGCTTCCTGAGACCTGCTTTAGCTGCGAAGCAGGATCGCGTGACGCTGGCACGTAGATCAGTCCGATATTGGCGCGATCGGGAGCGGATACACGTTTTTTTGAGTTTTCAGGAGGATCAACGTCAGCCGAGACAATCCAGTAAAGATTTTGCTCCACTTCGCCGCTGGATGTTGCATTTCGAGTCCACTCGGCTTCGAGGCGAATCCGACAATAGAGGTTTCCATCTGGGCCGTCGATCGCCATATGGCGAAAGCACTCGGGTATGCCACCTGATCCCTCGCCCGCGTCCGGATTCGGAAAATCAATCCTGGCTTCGATCCATAGAGACAGGTGCTGTATGTCGGCTTCGTTCGTCCCCGGCGCGAGAAAGAAGTCCTCATATTGAATGAGGCGGTCACTCGGGCGCGAGCCGAACATTTTGACCAGAGCCGTCAACGCGGCGGTTTTGCCGGTGCCATTCGAACCGATCAAGACAGCCAGCAAGTCGAGATCGATGGAACAAAAATTCGGACCAAAGCAGCGAAAATTGCAGAATGTCAGCCTGGATATTCTCATGGGGCACGGGTAGAAATCCTTCGGCCATGATTTTACTGGAGAAGACTTGGTTAGATGAGTGAGCCTACCGGGGGGAAGTAAAAGCTCCGGACTCTGATATAGGCAGCGGTGCGGATGCGAACAAGCGTTGTTTATCGGCGATTCGGGGATGTGGGACTTTGGCGACGGGCTAATTCCGCAGATACGACTTCCGAAGACTGCATACCGGGGCGTCGGTTCTCAAGGAGCGCATTATCGCCAAATCACTCACCTAGCCCGGATTTGGATTGTGAAGTCGGCATAGCGCCAGGGTTCTGGACAACACTGGATCCCTTTTCCTCTGCCCGTCTGTCGGTACTAACCCGACCGGCGAGCTGATAACTTCCGTGTTGCCCGTCACTCAGACACGAAAGGTTTGCCGCGGTGGCTTCCCGAGAAATCAGAAGACCGTGGCAGGGCAAAAGGTGCCGGTGTTTAAAACATCCCGTTCATGGAAGTGGGATGCGATAGAGGTTGCTGTGAGATGTTTCCTTGGTGAATGTGTAGCGCGAGCTGTCGGGGCCCGGAGAAATGTTGCCTTCCAATACCTGCGTGGCGACTGCGCGCAGTTCCTTCTCAGATTGAAATCCTGAGCTGGGGAGTTTCGGCAGACTACTGCCGCGGGGGATGGGAACTACATAGGTGTGTGGGCTGCCTGAAAATGCACGCTTGTGGAAATACATGACTTTGCCGTCGCGAGACCAATTGGCGTCACACCAACCCGCACAAAGCGGAACCCAAGGGCCGCCGGCTATCGGCACGGCCTCAGCGTCCCACCATTTGTCTTCTTTGTTGAGCGTGCGACCTACCATCACGAAGCGCTCATCGGGAGAAATTCCGAAGGCATAGTTGATGGGTTCGGACGTAATCTTTTCCTGCTCTGTGCCGTCGTCTTTCATGCGGTACAGGTAGGAACGCCCGTTCTCAGAGGCCACAAAATAAACACGACCGGAAGGCCCGTATTCCGGGTAGAAGTCGGCACCGGCCGGACGGAGCTGGCGTGGAGCGAAGCGATGTTCGGTAGAGGCCAGCCAGAACTGAAACCTGTCCTGGCCGTCGTCCGTTTCGTAGACGACGTGCTTGTCATCCGGGGAAATGCTGAACTCTGCTACGGACACTCCTGGCAGCACCTTGGACGCCTCACCTGTGCCGACGTCCGATACCCAAAGCTCGTATCCGCTGTTGTCCTGTGAGGCGCTCCCCTGTTGCAGGTAAAACAGACGCTTGCCGTCGCTGGAGAGACGTGGGCAACAAGCAACACCTCGCGAGACCTGCCGATTCCCTTGTCGGTCATGCACCCAGACTTCTGACTCGAAGGTGCCAACCGACGTAACGAGCGATTTGCCGTCTGGGGCCACGGCGATCCCGTCTTCTTCCCCCAAACTCGACGTCAGCTGCTCAGGCTTGCCATCGGGAAAGGCCTGGCGCCAGATGTGGTAAACCTTGGAGCCTGCATCCGAATCGAAGTACATCCACTTACCGTCTGGCGACCACGCGGCAGCGAAACAGCCTCCGGTCTGTGGCCCGACGGGCCGAGCCGCCCCACCTGCGAAAGGCACGAGTTGGCAGGAAATCATGTTCTTGTTTTCGCCCATCTCGGCTACCAACACCCACTTGCCATCGGGTGAAAGGTAAGACTGGTGAGCCATATCGTTCACGTTGGGCGGAACATACACATCGCGCAGCTCTGAGCGGCTCTCCGTCGAGGTCACAACGGAAAGGTGAACTCCACTCTTGATCTCGCTGAACATCACGTGGCGCGGGTCGATCCAGCTCAGCCCCGTGGCATTGGAGAGCAACAACTGGGGCTGGCCTCCGAGCACCGGCACGATCCACGTCTGCCAGTTGAGTCCACTTGTCCCGTAGGCAATGCGCGATCCGTCTGGGGAGAATACAGGGAGGAATTTATTCGTTTCATCGTGCGTCAGCTGGACCGGCTCACCGTCCGGGAGGATCTTTACATAGAGATTCGGCAGCCCACCGGTTCCCCTGAGAAAAGCCAGCATGCGCCCGTCTGGGGACAACGCCGGGTCGAAGCTCTCGCCGCTAAGATTGGTGAGTTGCACCCATTGCGAAGGGCCAGCCGGAGCGACGCTGGCCGGCTTTCGCGAGAGCAGGATCGCGCCCGCGACAATCACGGCGATGAGCAGCGTGGCGCCCACCAACAGGGGAAGCCGCGACTTTCTTTGCGGCCGGACGGCTGAAACTTTCGGCCTGGTTCCGGATTCGCTGTCGCGCTTCAGCCGTTGCAGGTCGGTGCGCATGTCGGCTGCATTCTGGTAGCGCAGGTTGCGATCTTTCTCGAGCGCCTTTCCGATGATCCGTTCCAGTTCTTCGGGAAGATCGCGATTGAAACGCGCCACAGGCGGCGGCTCGGTGTCGAGGATCGCTTTGAAGATCACGCCCGAACTCTCGCCATGAAAGGGCAATGCCCCCGTCGCCATCTCGTAGAGCACCGCTCCAAACGAGAACAGGTCGGTGCGGGCGTCGACTTCTTTCGCGCGCACCTGCTCGGGCGACATGTAGGCCACGGTGCCGATGGCCTGCCCCGGGCTCGTCAGGTGATCCTCGATCGCGACCGTTGTTTGCGAACTGCCGGCGCTGTCGGACTGGCGCGGCGGTGCCGTGACCTTGGCCAGGCCGAAGTCGAGAATCTTTGCGTGCTCGCGCCTGGTGACGAACAGATTTGCGGGCTTGATGTCCCGGTGAACGATGCCCGCGGCGTGGGCGGCGTCGAGCGCGTCGGCAATCTCGATCCCCAGCGACAAGATCAGCTCCGTCTCCATGGGGCGGCCAGAGATGCGGTGCTTCAGCGTCACTCCGTCGAGGTATTCCATCACCAGAAATACCTGGTCCCTATCTTTTCCGATCTCGTGGATGATGCAGATGTTGGGATGGTTCAGGGCCGATGCGGCACGGGCTTCGCGGCGGAAGCGCTCGAGAGCCTGTGGGTTTTGGGCGATGTCGTCAGGAAGGAATTTTAGAGCGACAAAGCGGCCGAGTTCGGTGTCTTCAGCCTTGTAGACCACACCCATCCCACCTCCGCCCAACTTCTCCAAAACACGGTAGTGCGAGATGGTTTGACCGATCACTGGCAGACCCCAAGCCCTTGGGTCGATTCATCTTACGAACGTGCCATCTGCTAGTCAACGAACGCCGGCTCCAGCACGAGCATGTCGCTTATGAACGTTCAAAGGTCGGCCGACGAGATAACTCCCGGTTTGTCGGCAAACCGGAAGTTATCCAGAAACGAGCTTGGGGGAGGTCGATGTCGAGCAACGGACTCGACCAGTCGGAGCTATTTTTCCCCGGTGACCGCTGCCGTTTGCTGTAGTTCTCGCTGTAGCTGAAGCAGTTGACGAAGCTCGTTTGTGCTGGCGGAACTTGTGGACAACGAGCCACCCAACGTGCTTTTTTCTGGGGCGGTCCCGGAACCTGCGGTCTTTTCGAGGACCACATAGATCGCAGTGTTCGCAGGGATGGTGACCACGACATGATCCGTCAACGCGAGTCTCGATACCTGCTCGTCCGAAGCTTCGCCGACGTTGTTGCTGACGCGCTCGCGGAGCATGTCCTCTTCGCTTAAAGGCTGGTCCAGGTTTCCTCGGCCCACCAGCATCGCCCCCACTTCGCCGATCCCAGATAAAGACCGAACGAGCACGTTCTTTCCGGTGTTCTTTCCTTCCACCTTGCCTTTGGGCGGGCCGAGGCTCAAGTTTGTCGCGACTCCTTCGATTGGGATGGCTGCCCCGTCTGGCATCATCAACGAATCGAACTCGATCGTCATATACCCGGAGCGGTCCGCCTGCTGAATGTGTCCTACGGCTTTAGCCCCTGCTGGAACGATGATCTCCCCCTTACATTCGTAGTTGTACTCAATCACGGCCAAGACCGGTGTCCTGACGGCAGTGCTGGCTGCGGATTCGAGACGCGCTCGCAGACGCGAGCCAGTGGGCAGCCCGAGGTCGATCATAGGCTCACTGTTGGCCAATTTTGGAGGACTTCCTTGTGAAGCCGAAGCGTTGCGCACGTAAGTGACAGAAGATCTCTCCAGTGCCTCCTTTTCGGCTTTGCTCATATCCCCTGGTTGCGTGCCGCCATCAGCCCCGGGTTGATAAGTAGGTGCCTGCCATTGCTGGGGAAAAGGTGGTACCGAAGCTAACGTTTCGCTCTGGGTGTTGCGTGACGACGGCGCCAACTGTCTGGTCGCCGTTCGCTGTAGATCCTGCTCATCAACGAAGCCTTCGTGGGTTGCTTTTGTTGGAGGTCTGCCGGAATCAGTGATCGGCAAGAGACTTGGTTCAACGGAAGAAGACTCATTCGGCTGAGTTGGATCCTGTTGGCCGGCAACTATTCCTCGCGGCTTTTGAACCGTGTGTTTATGCGGGACCGAGAGGGAAACGAACAGTAGCAGGGCAACCACCAGGGCGCCGGCTCCGATGATTACAAACTTGTTCTGTTGAAATTCGTGTCGCGCCCGTTGCCGCGTTCGCGTCGCGAAATCAATCGTCTGTCCGGCCGCGGTTGTTGCTTCAGGAACATCGGCCGCTGCTTCTGGAATCACGTCCGCAACAGCCGTCCCGTTCCCGTTCTGCGAAATCATTTTGTTTCTCCTTCTGGTGCCACGAATGCGACCGGGACAAGAACTGGTTGATCCACGCCTTCCGCTTGGGCCACCTGGAGCAGCATTTGTTCTCTGGATTCCTTGAAAGAGGGGCGGTCGAACACCACGACCCCGTCCGCTCTTGTGCCCGGAGGCAGACGTCGGATCGTTATCGTATAGTCCCTGATGGGTACGGGATCCGCTTTCACCGTCTTTTTGTGCTTGTCGTTAGACTTGCCTGCAAGCTGTATCTGCGGAGGCAATAGTTCAATCGTTTTTGACGAAGCATTGAGCACCGAAAACTCCACTGTCATTTGCTGATCCTTCTGGGTGATCCGCCCTACGGCGACCTGTAGAAGTTTGCCTTGCCAATGCGGATTCGGATCGCGTCGCGGTCTGGCGAATTCTTGGGCGCTGGTCGAAGATGGATCGCTCCCAACAGTGCTCGGCAACGGTTCCAGTACTACACTCTTCGTCTCGCCAATCACGAAGCTGGACGGCGAATTCCCGAGCAGAAAGCTATGCGGAAGGTCGTACTGCAGTACGAAGTCAACCGCTCCTGTACGATCCGAGTTTCCCGCACTGACCAAGTGCAACGAAATCTCATGCCCGGTTCTAGTCGTGATCAACGCGTTGGTTTCGGCGCGACTTGCGGTCGTCGGTTTCAGGAAGACCAGTCGCGGCTCGGCCTCGGAATGCTCGGCCTTGAAGGTGCCAGAATTTCCCAGGACTACCGAACTGACGTCCTCGGGCAATCGTACGGAACTGACGTACCCCGGTCGCAGGTGCAGGACAGTCACGCTTTGTGGGTCGAGCGTCAAGCGCAGGATTCGCGCATCGGCTAGAACCCTTGGAGGTGAGTCCGCTTGAGCCAAGCAATAGGACAGCGTTATCAAATGCACAAAGATCCAACAAATTCTCATTGGACTACTCCGCTCCTTACCGGCGCGGGATTCCTTCGTCGACCGCCCGCAAGTTGCGGCCGACAATTGGCTCGGATTCGGGATACATAGATCACGACTTCAGGATTGTGGTACGCGAGACCGCGCCGGGCAACCACGCCCTCGCCGGCAAAGTAACCTGCTGCAACCAACCGCAGATCGCCGTGGAATCTGTGCATAAGGCAGGCGAGGTAAAGCATTCCGCCGGAGACATTCTCGTTAATGTTGCAACGGTTCTGCACTCGAAGTCGTGCGGCCGTTGAGGGCATCAACTGCATCAGGCCAACTGCGCCTTTGCGGGAGACTGCGCACGGATGCCAAGCAGATTCCTGCTCGACTAGCGCTCGCACAAACCCTATGGGCACGCCGTAGTGCCGTGCATACGCCGCGACGTAGTATTCAGCTTCGAGCCGAGTGGCTGTTGTTGACGGCTGGGCCTGACCACATGGAACTCCACATGCGAACAGTACGAAGAAGACGTACCTGCTCATGCAGCGCTCCTCAATGCTTCCAGGGTGTATTGCTGAGCGTCGTAGATCAGGCTGGCAAACCCGTCACGCAGCAGCAGTTTTCTGCGGTCGGCCTCTGTCTTGGCCAGGAGGGGCAATAGGATGTCCCGCATTTCTGGTGTGACTCGCTCAGCCCCTAGAACCTTTAACGCCTGCGCGAGGTCCAGAATCTCCGAGACCGACGGCGGTTTCTCCAGACTCCATCCCCGCAATGCCTTGGCCAGCCCCGCCATTCCTGCGTGAAATTCACGGCTCGAATCCGGCGTCCTCAGCGCAACAATTTCCGCCTCTCGCTCAGCTCTCGGGTGCTCAACCCGCAGGTAAAAGCTGCGCCGGCGCAGGGGATCGCCGATTCGCCTCTCTTCGTTCGACGTGAGCACAACGAACGGAACGCTTCTCGCTTTGATGGTGCCCAGTTTCGGAATGCTGAGCTGCCACACGCTCAACAACTCCAGGAGCAACGCTTCAAAGGCATGGTCCACTTTGTCCAATTCGTCGATTAACAGGACACAAGGTTTCTCGAATTGCAGCGCCCGCAGAAGCGGGCCAGCACTGAAAAACTGCCGACTATGCAACTCGGCCTGCAAGAATTCCCAATCGGCAGCTGCGGACTTGGATTTCAGTTCGACGCAAAGCCTTTGCAGGGACTCATCGAATCTCCCGATTGCTTTCTCTTCGTTGATGCCCTCGTAGCACTGGAGGCGCTCGACCGTAGTGTCTGCGG
>Ga0070731_10000177_pt1 | contig 111877 bp, 76 predicted proteins | sample Coa_R1_2_FD_66448 | JGI IMG/M metagenome (GOLD analysis project Ga0070731, IMG submission 66448) | Surface soil microbial communities from Centralia Pennsylvania, which are recovering from an underground coalmine fire - Coalmine... | ecosystem: Environmental > Terrestrial > Soil > Unclassified... | reverse complement strand
ACTTGTGGCGAACTTTGAATTTCTCGAATGGACGGATTCCAATCACGTACGTCATATCAAATTCGTGGGATTGAGGACGGACAAGAATCCCCGGACTGTCGTTCGAGAATGAAATCACCGTGACGAAACATTGACTCAAGTGGTGCCGGTGCGGGTTGATACCCAGGAAATCCACATGTTCGATGATCGATCAGTCTGAGTTCTCACTCCTTTGAATGATTCATGCGGCGAGCCGACTGCAATGATCTTTCACTCCCCCAACTCCCTCTAAGTAATCACATTGAGGTGACTGCGGTTACTTTGACTGCCCTCTATCGAAGATGAAGCGACTTGCCGAATGGTATAAATCACAGCACTGTGAGCATCTCGTGATGGACACTGCCGTAATTTTGGAGAAGCTAATCGAAATCGAGAAGGCGCTCGGCGTCCGGGAGCTGGCGACGATCCGCAAGATGATAATCGATGTTCAGGAAAGCATTCTCGAAATGCAAAAACGATCTGTGGACACTCTTCGCGCCAAAGGTGCCTATATGTGAGACGCCCATTGGACGAGGATCGAACACCCGCGAACCCTGCGAGGTGGAGTAACCCTGGATGCTCTAGGTGCTATGGTTCTCTCGGTTCTTGCATCTCTGAACTGGGCACCTTGGTGGGTTCTGCATGAGGACGTTCGTGATCCCGCCCAGCATCCCGTTGTGATCAAACGACTTATGATCTGAGTTAGTCGAGATGCTGCTAAGGTGTCATATAACTCAAAGTCGGTTCAGCGGATGATAAGCTTGTCAGGAAGTGCTTAGAATGCGCCAGAAAACCCTCGAAGAACAACTGCAAGCCATTCGGAAATCGCTCGCCTATCTCGATGCCAAATCGGTAAATCCCTCGCGTTTTGTGTACGTTCGCGCCCTACTTCGTAAGCGTGCTGAAGAGTTGGAATTGAAGATCAGGAACGGAACAGAACAGGCTCCGAGTGATCAATCGTTGACGACAACATCAGGCGACGATTCCTTTAACTCCTTAGCAAATTTGGCGACGATGGCCCGATGAGCCAATGGCCCGATGAGGCGATTCATGCGTAAGGCAGGTCACAAGCCACAAGCGCCGGACACCTGTAGCCTATGGTGCGGCCTTTGGCTGTGTTGCGTAGTCGTTGTCAGGGCATGGCCGAAGAAATCCTCTGATTTGAATGACAACGAATTCTCCGGCACCTCTTGCCTGTGCCGAGCGTACCAACAGATTACTTTTGCAAAACGAAGATTCGCACTTGACTCAACATAAGATTGGCCGGGAAGACGCGTTCTCAGGGGGTGCGCTCGCAAGTGTGGCGTCGACGGAACAGTTGGGCTGTCAGACAGCGAGATTTTTTGTGTAGCGCTGGACTTGAAGTACTGTTTCACGGTTTCGTGTAGAAGGATCGCGCTTCCCCTGGCTGCGTGAGATCGTTAACTGGAAACGGCACTTACTCACTGTTCGCAGAGGATTTTGTCCAATGCGTTCTGAACCTCTTTGACTTTTGAGATTTCCTAGCGGCAAAGAAAACCCGGCCACTTCTCAAGCGACCGGGAAAAGCAGATCATTCGTCTTGGTTCTGATTAAGTTGAGTGTGCGGTCTGCTGGAACTTGCGTATGTGATCTATATCACTCAATTCTCTGACAGCGCTTTGTCCGCCAGGGAGACCCAGGCTTCCCGCGCCGAATGAATTTCTGAAGCCATGATGCGCAGTACGACAAGCGACAATTGCGGCTCATCCCGCATCAATTCGAGAAATTGATCAGCGCCGATCCTGTACGCTTCCAATTCGCCGAGGGCCTGAGCACCGAGGGTATAGGGCCTTCCGCCAACTACACCAGGTAATCCCAGCAGCGAGCCTGCTCCAGCCGGAACTCGCATCACGGTGACCCCATTCACTCTCATTGTGAGCAATGCTTCGCCGCGTTGAATCAAGAAAACAGACTCAGGATCGTCTCCTTGACGAAACAACACCTCGTGAGAGCCAAACCGGAACAGTTTCGACCGTTTCTGGACCTTGTAGGCTAGTTCGGGATCGACAGCATGACCAAAGGAAGTAGGTTCTGATTCGCCTGAACCTGAAAAGGGAAGAGAATGCATGTGGGGCTGCTCCATGATCGATGTTGCTCCACCAAACGATCAAATGATGTGATCCGCGTCACTTTCATCGGGTCGATGGTGCTCTCGTTTGTGGACAACAAAATGCTCTGCAAACCACAACACCCGATCCCATGACACCGTTACATCCCGCCCCGGTGCCGGCATCTCCTGGTTGCAAACAGAGCATCTGGCAGATGCGACATAGGCATTGTCGCTTTCATACGTGAAGATCAGTTCACTTCTCCTTGCTCCTAGCATTGTCCTTACCTCAGCCACTCTGACGAATGGGAATTGCCTTCGCCCTCTTGAAACACTCGGCACAATAGACGGGCCGCTGCTGGGTCGGCTTGAACGGAACAGTGGTTTCAGTTCCGCATTCGACGCAGTTCACGTGCCAATACCCTTTCCCTCGACGCGTTTCCCCACCGGTTCGCTTCGCCTTGCACTGCTTGCATCGCTTGGGATCGTGCATGAATCCCTTGCCGCTGAAGAAAAGTTGTTCTCCTGCAGAGAATACGAACGTCGCGCCACAGTCGGCGCACGTCAGTTCCCGGTCTACAAACGTCATAGAAGCACTCAGGCCAGCGGTAAAGGGGAGGGGAATGATTGTCTGCTGAATCCATAGAGTGCGCCCTTTTTTAGGAGTGCGTCAACTTTTTAATTATCGAAGTAGTCAACGGGTAATCTGGCCCGTTTGCGGCTCACAAGGAACTGGACAACAATTCCTTTGAAGCCATGCTCGGAGAAACGAAGCATGGGCAGGGATCACATGATGAGGCTTTCAGGAGTCGTACACTTCGACGATCTGACAGAGGGAGCAGTCAATCTTCTGCGTCAGTTTCAGCGCACGCACCCGGAGATCGAGATTATCTTCAGCTCCGATCTCCGCAGCGCAATCGCAAACTGGCAGTCCTTCGGAAGTCTGTCACGTCTCACTCGTGTTGCGGCCTCGGTCCAGATTCAGCACGCCGTCTAACGCGAATGCTAGAGTGGCCGCCAGGTGAGGACAGACATGATAGATTCGCTCTTTCTCATCGACAACATCCGCGATAAACATCGGATTGCCCCGCTCTTCTCTGAACGGGAAAGGTATTTGACGTACCTGTTCGAGATCGGTACTCGGCCAAAGCATCTTCGATATGTTGCCAACATGATGCTTCATATAGTTCGATTGCTGAACTTGGACTCAAGCCGCCCCGTCGGGACGGACGAGATTCTGAAAGGTGGTGAGCGTTGGGTTGAAGACACAAGTGTTTGTCGCGGACACCGCAGGGCATCCTCATACACATTTCGGCGAGTAGCCAGCAATTGGCTCCGATTTCAGGGAAGCCTCGTCGCGTCTCCCCAACCGGTGCCCCCATTCGGCGATCTAGCATCCGAGTTTTTGAACACGATGCGTTCGCAGCGCGGCTGGGCACTCAATACCTCTCGATGCTACCGATTGCGTATTTTGAACTTTCTAAAGTGGCTACAGCCTCGTTGTCCCGATTTTTCCAATGTACGGGCGATTGATCTCGAAAATTTCCTTGAAGCGAAGCGGTCAGACGGATGGTCGCGCGCTTCGATTGCGGGGGAATGCGGAGCACTGAGAGCGTTCCTCAAATATGCAGAACAGCAGCGATGGTGTGCGCGCGGGATTCAGGCCGGCATCTCAAGCCCCCGCGTTCCCCGCGTAGGAGAGAACCTGAGCGGACCGCCATGGGAGGACGTGCGCCGATTGATTGTCTCCATTGGAAATCTCACGCCCGCCGACCTGCGAGCCAAAGCAATGATCCTGCTTTTTTCGATCTATGGCTTTCGATCTGCCGAAGTAAGCGGGCTAGCGCTCGGGGACATCGATTGGCGCAGAGGGACAATCACCGTGCATAGAGCCAAACGGGGGAAGACCCAACAGTTTCCGCTCCAGACCGAAGTGGGCGAAGCAATCGCAGTCTATCTGGAAAAAGCACGGCCGAAATGCTCCTGCCGCAGTCTTTTCGTCACACTGAATCCGCCTCACCGTCCAGTTTTGGGAAATACGATAGGTACGATTACCAGCCGCCGAATAAAGAAACTTGGCATCGCATTCCAGCAATTAGGACCACACATGTTGCGCCGGGCCTGCGCCACACAGCTACTGAGAACCGGATCTTCTATTAAGGATATAGCGGACTTCCTGGGGCATAGTGACCTGCGATCCGTAAGCAGCTATGCCAAGTTTGATCCTGCTTCGCTAAGCAATGTCGCCAAGTTTAGTCTGCGAGGTGTTTTGTGACACTTGAAGAGGGAATCGATTTGTACATCCGGCGAAAGCAGGCTTCTGGCATGTTGTTTGGGAAAGGCAGCCGAACATACCGAGCGTTCTCGAGAGCGGTGGGCAATCTTTCTCTCAGCGAGATCAGCGTAGAGCACATTTTGAAATTTCTGAAGACCCCTCAAACATCGGGAGCCTATCGAGTAAAACATAGCCTTCTTCGACGCTTTTTCGATTACTGGGCCGCTCACGGCGAGATGGCGAGGTTGCCTATGCCCGATAATCGTCCAGCACAGCGATCAAGGTTCTTGCCGTATATCTATTCCAGGGAAGAACTCCGCCGATTGCTCCGGGCTGCGCCCATTATCAAAACGGCAAATGACAAGATACATCACAAGACCCTGCGCGCTGCTCTTCTAGTGCTGTATGCAACTGGCGCCACTGTCAGCGAGGTGACGAGGCTTCGCAATGAAGACGTTGATCAGCAGAAAGGCCGAGTGAGATTCTCTGGCAGCCTGCTCAAGGCCGGTCGATGTATCCCAATTGGAAACGACTTGCTCCGCGTCGTGCGGCAATATGTCGAGTGGCAGAAGCGCCTTGGCGCCCGGAGCGAGTGGTTCTTCTCAAGGGTCGATGGAACGAAAATTGACACGAATGCGCTCATCAGATACTTTGCGCGGCTTCGCCGGAGTGCGGGAATCGCCGGTTATCGCGGAGCGAGGCAAAAGCCTTGCCTTCGAGACTTGAGAGCGACCTTTGCCGTACATCAGATCAGTTCATGGATGAAAAGAAAAGCGGAGTTGAACCTGATGCTGCCTGCCCTCGGAGCATACATGGGAAATGTAGGTCTCGAATCGACTGAACGCTACCTTGCACTAACGCCGCAGCGCTTTCAAAATGCTCTAAACAAGCTAAGCCCACACAGATCACGCGCGCGATGGCGTGACGATCCGGCGCTCCTGGAATTTCTCGCAAATCTGTGAAGCGGAGACATCAATGTGGTTCTTCGCGAACTCGCGCTACGTTGCGAGATTCATTTGGCCGGGCCGCGCCAGTGATCTTTGCAACGGTTTGCGCCCGAGTGGTGGGCAAACCGGAAGTTATCAAGTGGTAACATCCGGGATGGCGGTGACTCGACCGCAACGCTATTTCGAAATGTCGCACTTGCTTTGCAATTTCAGTTGAGGCGACGAAACTGTGGACTTTGGGTGAGGATTTGGCGCACCTCAAGAGAAGTGGCGGATCGTTCGAGCCGAGTTATGGCACAACGACAGTATTTAGTCGGCATCTTTGCTATGAGAGCGCCGCTGGCAGACTCTGCCTGTTGACAGAGTCTGCTAGAGACCCCAAGATCTGACGGGGCATCCCCAGCGAGAACAACTGCGAAGAACGCCCGCGAGGCAGCTTACTGCCCGGCCTTCGCCGAGTCCAGGCGCTGCAACATCTCCTTTTCGAAATCAGCGTCGCTGCCGCCGCTGAATCCGATCTGCTTGGACTGCCAGACTCCTTGCGGATCCACAATCCACGTTTGCGGAATAGCGAAGCCGTCGAGCAGGCTTACGACCGTGGAATAGGCGGGCAGCACCGGAAAGGTGTAACCTTTTTCCTTCAGGTATGGCGCCACAACGCCGAGGTCCTCATCCAAATCGAAGGTCAGGACTTGAATGTCTTTCCGGTCTTTCGTTTTTTCGTAGAGCTTTTCGAGATGAGGCAACTCCGCCTGGCAGGGACCGCACCAGGTGGCCCATAGGTTGATCAGCAGCGTCTTTCCGCCAAGTTCCTTTAACTTCCAAGTCCTTCCGTTCATATCGGACAGCTCGAACTCAGGGATTTGCTTGGTGGCCTTCTCCCAACGCCCTTCGGCGGCCTGTTGCGCGCCGCCGGGAGGTTTACTCCAGACTGCCCAGGCCGTCTCGGAGCCACCTTGCTCCTTAAAGAGCGAACGGGCTTCGTCGGTCAGGTCATCGTGCAGCTTGCCGCGATACATTTTGGGCGCCGACAGGCGAGTTTGAAGAGCCATTTGGTAATACGTCAACGCATCTTGAGGATGCTTTTCGATGGTTGCAAGCCGAGCGCGGTTGAGCCAATAAGCGGACTGGCGCTTTTTTTCAGACGGAACCGGACCTTCCAACTCGGCCTTCAGTTTGAGCGCCGGCTCGCTCAGTCCAGCTTCCATGGCAGCGCGCAGGATGAGGCCGTCGAGGTCTTGATCTTCGCGGAGGCGATAGCTTGCCTGGTCTTTGGCATCCTCATCGCTTAGGTTGTCGTTCGTCTCTTCAGACGCGCGGTTCCTGGCGGCAATGGCTTTTGCGTCTTCGAGCAGAGCGAGGGCTCGGGCGAGCTGCCATTTCTTTTCCACGAGAAACTCGGCGGCACCTTCCTCATAGTTGCTGTAGTCTCTGGGCGACTCGTGGTCGCGTGCGGCTTGCAAATACGCATCCATCGCAGCGATGCCATCCCTCTCGGTGACAGCCTCATCCTCGCGAATGGCGTAGAACCATGCATCGTGCTGGAAGTACGAGCTATCGGTGAACTCGCGGACCCAGCCCTTCACGGCTTCTTCGTATTCTTTCTGGTACTTAGTCCAGGCCGCGGTATCGGTCTGGTCTTCGGGTTTGGGGTGGGCCTTATCCCAGCGTTCGTAGGTGATGTCGGAGGCGTCGGTGGAATGGGGGAAGTCGTGAAGGAGACGGTCTTCCATTGCGGTGACGGTCTCTTTGGACGCGCCGCTCTGTTTGTAGCCGGTGTGGAGGAAATTCTCCCATTCGGCACTCCCGTGGGGGTTGAGGATCTCGAGCCTCTTGAGGTCGAGCGCGACCTGGGCGCGAATGGCATCGTGTTCGCTGGGCGGATGGGTGCGGAATTCCAGTCCCCAAAGAATGGAATAGGCTTGCAGGCGTTTCGGGTCAGTCTCCGTGGCGAGGCGGGCGCGCAGTGCCGTGGCCACTTTGGACTGGGCCGGTACATCTTTGTTCAACAGCCACTGCACGGTATCGTCCGTTGAGGACGGGCACGTGGCAAGGAATGTCTCCAGGTTCTGTTTGGTCTTGGCCGGATCAGCGCGCTTGCCAGAGCCATAGATCGATGCAAGATAAAGAGACGGCCAGGGAAAGTCCGGTGCTTTGGCGCGGGCCGCATCCAGGAGGCTGATCGCCTGCGGTGTGTTGTTCCCCACAAGCGCTTTGCCGGCAATCACCAGAGCCAGCGGGTCGTCAGGATGGTCCTTAGCGGACTGCACCCAGCGATCGCGGACGCTCGCGTACTCCTCGGGAGCGTACTCGCTCATCCAACTCGCGTAGCTCACGAAAGGTTTCAATTCCCGCGGATAGCGAGCCATGAGATCTTCGAGCACCTTCAGCTGGTAGGCCAGACGCTCCGCGAATTTCATCTTGTCGAGTAGGTTCCATTCAAGTTTCTCTTCCGTGATCCTGCGCACTTCCGGCGACGCCTCGCAGCCCGGAAGGGGTAGCACGGATTGGGCCTGGGAAACAAAAGAGCAAATAAAGGATGCAACTACTACTACCGGGGCAACGGATGAGTGAGCACGCATCAGTTCGATCCTCCTCAATGGAGAGGCGACATCCCTTGCCGAAGAATACTACTCTTCGAGATGCGGCAGCGGCGACACGCCCGGAATGAGAAGCCGCTTCGATACTCGTGGAAAAAATACCAGCAGATTGAGGACCACAAATGAGGCGTAATGGCCTATTTGCACTGGCCGTTGTCCTGCTCGGAGGACCGCTTAGTAAAGAAGAAATCGACGACGCGGCATAAGTGAGTCGGTGGCATATTCAAAATCTGCTGACGATCATTAGAAACCGAGTTCGTTTTGCTAGCTCTCGACGAATTTGTTCTTTCGGAGTGTTCCGGATGCAGGCTTTGTCCGATTTTCAATTCTCGAACGAGCAGAGGGCTTTCTCAAGAACTGCTCACAAGTCTAGTTGAGAGAATGTGGAGCATGGAACCACCGGGTTGGCGGGAGCATCGTCGGCAAACCGGAAGTGATACAAGAAATTGACCACAAGACTGGATTGTGCTCGGTTTACGGGTGATCCAGGCATTTGGCGTTTGGGCAAAGATCCTCGCTACTGTGTACACCTACCGTGGTACTGTTGTTCATCCCGAGTCTTCTCCCTTAGTGCCCGGGCAATACGGCCCAGCTTTCACTCCGGGAATCTGCGAGTAGAGGTTTGATGTCAGATTTAGCCGCATCCGTCCAAGTCTCGCCCCCGGGTCGCATCGCGTGGATGCGTCCCAAATATCTACTCTTCGCAGTCATCGGGCTGATGTATGCCTACGTGCTTGTTCACAACGAGAGCTTTCTCATCAATAACGCCGACCCGGAGTGGTCGCACATCGCGACCTTCAAGTGGTTTCTATTGCCCCACGGCCTCGCAGCCGGATGCGCACTGCTCCTCGGACCGTTCCAGTTTTCCGAGCGTCTCCGCCGGCGCTTCACGAAACTTCATCGCATCATGGGTCGCTTCTACGTGGGTGGCGTTCTCCTCGGCGCTCCCATGGGCCTCTATATTCAAAACTTCGAGAGTGTGCACATCTATCCCGGCGATCCCGTCCAATTCTCCCTCGTAATAGCGACTGTGGCCGACGCAGCGATCTGGATGTTCGCAACCATCATGGCCCTAACGTTCATCCTGCAGCACAAGGTGCAACTTCATCGCCAGTGGATGAGCCGAAGTTATGCGTGCGCTATCATCTTCCTCGAGGTGCGTGTGATCCAGGGCGTCTTCAACATTGACGAAAAGTTCACTGAGATCATTGTCTGGTTCTGCGTGGCGGCGGCATTCCCGCTGGCCGATCTTATCCTCCACCTGCAGGAGACTCTCCGCACCCGCGCTTCCGCCAGGCGCACTCCAGCCCGGGCGCAAGTCGGTTGAATCTCGCGCTTCCTCGCGGCGATAGCGGTGCGCTGTATCTCAGCCGGGATAGATCCAAACGCGGGACGAATTAACGGTCGAAAGGAACCTGCGAAACTGCGAAACCCGGCGCATTGCGGCCGCTTCGCCCTTTAGACTCAAAATCCAGACCCTGGTCCCTGTCGCCTGATCCGGATCATCCTCCAGCTATATGTTGATAGGCCCAGACGACCTGGTGAAGGACCAGGGTCTCATTGCTGTACCTTTTGAAGGATCTGCAAGATCCGGGGCTTAAGTTCGTCTATTCGCCCGGAACCGCCATACCACTACGAACATCGCAACCGTTGCGCATGAAGCAACAAAGTTCCGCCGACCAGAAGGGCTACTGCAGTCGGATGCGGGCTGACTGAGTTTATGATGCGACCATGAAGGCCACAAATGAGATCCGTCTCTCCGCCTGGCCCGTGGAGTATGCCGTGCGGCCTTGCGCAATCGCGGTTTTTTTTGTGTTAGTGGCATTCCTGTGGACGTTGGTCCTCCAGCATGTCATTGCTTACCCGTTCGTCTTTCTCTTCTTCGGCGCAGTGATGGGCAGCGCCTGGTTTGGCGGCTTTATCGCCGGCTTCGTGGCGGTACTGATGTCGTCGCTCGTTATCGATTATTTCTTTGTTCCCCCGCTGTATTCAATTTCAGTAGGAAAGGAATCTCAGAGCTTCTTCGCCGCATTTATTCTGTGTTCCATCGCCATCACGGTCGTGAGTTCGTCGAGGAAGCGAGCGGAGAATGCGATTCGAATTGCCCGCGATCAACTGGAGACGAAGGTGCAAGAACGAACTGTTGAGTTGATGCAATCAAATCGCGAGATACAGGAAAGCGAGCGTCAGCTACGCATGCTTACCGAGGCCATTCCTCAGCAGATATGGCGCAGCGATGCTGCGGGTTCCATCGAATACTGCAACCGCCACTTGTGTGACTACTTGGGTCAGCGCATGGAGGTCTTAAGAAGTGAAGCATTCTTCAATGTGATTCATCCTGAAGACAAGCCGCTCTTTCGCCAGGGTTGGCGGGAGGCTCTGACGGGTGGCGACAGGTTCGAGATCGAAGCGTGGGTGCGCGGTGGGGATGGGGTCTATCGCTGGTTTTTGGTGCGCAGCATTCCGCAGCGGTCGGAGGAGGGCCAAATCGAACCTTGGTACGGTATCCACATCGATAATTTGCGCTGCCGTCCTTGCTGAATGTAGAAGTCGATCTCGGGCAATTCTTCGCTGGCACCGGCCTGCGTGCCCTTCTTCACGATCACGACGTAGCCGTTGTCATCTTCGACCCGCTCGTAGCCTTCGGGAACGAGATATACAGCCGTCACGCGCTTACCGCTCACGAGAACCTTCTCGGATTCGGCGGACCTGGTTCAGGAAGCCGACACTGTTTGCCCAACGCCGCGGATACAACACTCCCAACCTGAATGACCCCGAAGAGCCCGATTGCACCGAACGAGCCCGCTCGGAAGGCGGGCAGTGGCTTAGGCCAGACAGCGGTGCCTAGACGAAGAACTCCGCGGGCAAGAACGACATCCTCTTACGGCAACAGAACGACGGACAACAACGAACAAGGGATCTCTTCCGAGAAAAGCCCGGGACAGAGAACAAGGTCCGGGCAGAGAGTTCAGCAGCAGCGCCGATGATCCGCGAGGACAGCCAATTGTCAATGTCTGTTCTTCGTATCCTCGCTTCAGAGATTCGCTCCGCGCGGGAAGCCGTGGCAGGACTGGCGGACAAAGGGTTGGGCGAACACTGCGTTTCCGAGTGATATAGATCACATACAGTGACCCCTGCCGACTGCGTACTCAATCCAATCAGATAAGGTCGACTACATTAACTCAAGCGGGATTGCGCTGATAATCCAGATTCTGATCGAAGCTTCGAATTCGGGACAGAAGGTTACTACGTTCGGTTTGTCACAACACTTCACAAAAGTGTTCACCATGGTGAGCATCACGAAGTATTCCCAGATCTTCCCAAACGAGGTCGATGCTTTGGCTGCGCTTTAGCACGACACGCAAGTCCTTCAGTGTGCGGGACCCGACTCGCCAAAGAAGAATAGGCACTCAAAAGTCGGCGAGTCTTTACAAATCCGGTCCACTGGGGCGTAAAACGGACGACGCGCTCTTTTCGATGGTTGCGGCACAAGGTCGCGTCGGCGACGATACGTCCGCGTGGATGATCGCGCAGCGAAGCGCTCTCAATGGAATTCCTGGATACTGGGGCGTTTTCCAGGAGTAATCCCGACTTCTCCTGCGCAACTCACGCCAGATAAGTAATTTGCACCGAAGCGCGTTCCATTTCTGGGTCGGGCAGTCAACCACTCGCGGGGCGCTCATTGAGCGGCGGCGAACTTTTCAATTCGTTCAGCGGCGTCCTGGGCGCCTCCGAATTGACCCATGGACTCGGAAATGCGCCTGGCGGATCGACGGTAGGAGGGCTCGTTCAATACGCGCTTCACCTTCGCACGGAACTCGGCCACGTCGATGCGCTTTTCGCCATCCGCGCTGTTCACCGGCATCACAATCTCGCCCGCGCCCAGCGAGGCGACGCGCCGCGCATTGCTTTCCCGCTCCGTGATCGTGGGAATGATCACCGACGGGGTTCCGGCGTTCAAGGTTGTCATCACCGAGCTGTGCCCGCCGTGAAACACGACCAGGTCGCACCGCTGGGCCATCAAAGGGCCGGGAACGTACGCCGCATGGCGGAAGTTCTTCGGTAGCTCGCCCAGTTCCTGCGGCAGCTCCTGATAACCCGTGGTCAGCGCTACTTCTACCGGCTCGCCAGCCAAGCCCTCAATTGCGGCGCGGATCACCACGATCGAATCGATCGGAGTGGTCACAGGCGCGTAGCGCGCATTACCGGGATACACCCAGATCAGAGGACGCTCGTTAGAGATCTCATTTACCCACGCGGGAAGCAATGCATCGTCGCGCTGGAAGATCATCGGCCCGATGTAAGTCACGTCGGCGCGATCGTCGACCGGATCCGTCTCCGGGGTTCCCACGATTAATGACAGATCACCTGACAACACCTCGGTGCACCGCTCAAGTGGCGCGAGCCCATAGTCGGCGATGACCTTATTCACATACACCGTTCCACTCGATAGTCCGTTCGGCCGCTCACTTTCCCACCACTTGAAGCCGCGGCTCGCCGGATGAAAGTTGCCCTGGAGCACGGTAACCAGAGGTATGTTCAGTATGCGCGCCGCCAGGCACGGCAGCGGGTCAAATGAATCCACGACGGCGTCTGGTGCATAGTCGCGTAGAAGATCGAGATACACTGGAAGCGCCGCGCGCACGTACTCTTCGCTTGTGTAAATACCTCCAAAGAAGTGCTCGACGTCCCAGGCTTCGCTCAGCAGTATCAGATCGAACGCCGGAGCCGGCATGGGACGCGAAGGCATCGGCAGGCTGGTGAGTCCGGCCTCCGCAATCAGCTTCCCTGGCGCAGGGGCGGGATTGAAAACCGCCACGTCATGTCCGCGGTCGGCAAGAGCCCGAGCGATGGGAACCATCCGCGTTGGCAGCCCAAGATCGTTTGCCGGAAGCATGGTGACGAGAAATCTGGCCATTCGGCCTCCTTCGAATAGTTCCAGGGCCCGTGCTGCACAACGCGGCTGCGCCATTTGCTTACGGCAAAAGGTGAAAGATCCGGAAAATGAGTTCAGGTTCAGATCCGCACAAAGCTAATGTCTATTCAAACGGGCTGTCAAGAAATATCATCGGAGGGTCGCGCCCTCATCTATACAAGTTGCCGATCGCAGATCCGAGGTAAGCGTCGGCGCTCATTTTGGCCAGGGCAACACAGCGATGGAGGGAGCGCTTGAGGACGTGGTGGTCGGCCCGGCGCTCGAGATCGCCGGGCCGTAGGGTTAGGCCGCGATGCGATGAGCTTGGAGCCAGTCCGCTATTTCTTGCGGATCAAATCTGACGGAGCCATGCATGCGGTAGTGGGGTATGAGGCCCTGCTGGGCCAGACGATAGACATGCTTGACGGACCAGCCTGTCGATTCCGCAATGATTTCGGCGGCAACAAGCTTTCGCAAGCATGTGGGCAGTTGTACTACTTTGGGTTGTTTGTTCAGTTTCGTATTGCAGTCCTTTGAGTCATCAGGATTGCCTTATGGCCAAGCGCGCAATGCGCTTCCCAGGAACTGGCCGGTCCCATAGGACGCCTCCACACGTTGGCCGCCGCCAGTGTAAATCGGTGTTGCAATCCCATCCTGCGATGAGGATCACAGGTGGGAGCTGGTGACGGAATAGGTTGAAACCCCTAGGTGCGGACACGTCGGCGCGACGAGGCCTGTGTGTTGTCGATGGATCGTGGGTGGAACATGATCGGGGGCGAGTGCAGAAGGAGTGTGGAGGCGAAGTCCCTGCGAGGGTTAAGCACATGGTGAGGTGGAGGGCCTGGATGGTTGCAGTGCGGGACGGGGAGGGCGACGATGGCAGGGGATGACGTGGGGTCGCCGCCTCTGCCCACGGGAATGACACGCTGGTTGAATTCCAATGCAGGGGCCAACGGTACATGCTCTTTCCGCGAAGGCACCTTTACGCAAGGGGCCGACGCTCACGGCGGTCCCTGTCAAGAATCTCGAACTGTACTCGCCACTCCCGTTGTCACCTGTGATGTCGTGTGCGTTCTGAGCATTGAGAAGCACGGCGGTATTGCTCTATACACGAGTCGAAGTGGATTGCGCAAGGCCGTTTGCATAATGCGTGCCGCGTTAGAGAACGAAAATGCCAGCGTGGAGAATGGTAGTCGACGCCGCGGAACGATGCTTTATCGCCGCTCCGGGTCTGTAGTCGGCGGTACGGACATTATCGCCCAGGGATCGAAAGAAAAGATGGCGAGCGGTGCACTTGTGCGTATATTCTTCGGTTCCGAGAATCGGCCTCTCAGGCTTCATATGGTGCTCGAAGTCCTCTCGGGTTGCTTGACGCGCCGGTTTCGAATCTCTAGCTCTCCAACGTGAGGCACTTATGAAGCCAGGAAGACACATTGCGATGCTCATGGCGGGGCTGGTGTTGGCATGCTCGACCAGCTGCAACACGAACAAGAACAAAGAGGTTTACTATTTGATTGCCGCCAATGTCCAGTTGCCGTATTGGCAATCGGTGGCAAACGGATTCAATAAGGCCGCAGCAACCTACAAAGCCCAGGCGAAGGTTGTTGGACCGCAGACATATGATCCGCTGGCAGAACTCGATGCCCTCCAGCAGGCAATTCGGGCTCAACCTTCTGGAATTCTGATCTCCGTATCGGATGTCTCGACTCTCGAACGTGAAATTGATACCGCCGTTCGCCAGGGGATTCCTGTTATCACGGTGGATTCGGACGCAGCGGCCAGTCACAGACTCTATTTCATCGGGACGAACAACGTGGAAGCTGGACGCCTCGGCGGCGTTCGACTGATCGAAAAGCTCGGCAACAAAGGCAATGTGGCCTTCTTCACGATTCCCGGTCAACCGAACCTCGAGGATCGCTTGTCGGGCTTCAGGCAGATCCTGAGCTCCAGCCCTGGTATTAAGCCCGAAATCGTCGACATGAAAGGGAACCCAAGCACCGCTTTCGACGAGGCCCAACGTCTATTGAGCCGTACGGGAGGCGAAAAAGTTGATGCGATTGTCTGCCTCGAAGCAATTTCGGGAAAGCCTGTTGCCGACGCTATGAAAAGGGCAAAGGCGAGCGGCCGTGTTGTCATCTCCTGGGATACAGACCAGGGTACGCTCGATGCGATTAGGGACGGAACAATTGATTCCACCATCGCACAGAAGCCTTACACCATGGGATTTTTTGGACTCAAACTCTTGCACGATGTCTTCGATGCCCCTCCATCTCAGCTGTACAAGGTCTTCAGGACGGACTTTTTCTCCCCGTATCCTGTGTTTGTCGATACGGGCTCAGCCCTGATCGACAAGAGCAATGTGGATCTCTACTTCTCCGCAGAAGCTGCCAATCAGTAGGCTCGCTGGGCAGCGGCATCAAAACGCCAAGGCGTCCAAGAATGCTGACCTGTGGTCCCAAGATGGATGAGGTTCGGGCCATGGCAAAGGCTCTTTCGCGTCCTCTGATGATGGCCAGAACCTTCATAGATCCACGAGGTTTTTTTTCCCGTATCTCATCTTCCATAATGAGCGAAAAGACAAGTGTATCTGCTGTTCTGGTCGGATGGTCGGCCACTCGGCAGTCATGTTTTTGTCAACACCGCATCGAGAATGTTAACCAACTTGAATGATCATCCCAATCACGATCGGGTTCTGAGAGCGATGCTGATTACGAAGCCTCTTTCGAAGGAGGAGATCAGCGCGAGGATACGCGCCCGACGCAAGGACGAGCGGAAGGATAAGCGAGCCGGCAGATCGAAGAGCTAGAAGGCAACCAAGGTTTTGTAGGGCAACGGAACCCGGTTAACCATGCTGGTCAGGGCTAGGTCGAAGATCGACGCACATAGCTTGGACTAAAAACAAACATGCATCAAGGGGATAATCAGTCCAACTTGCAACGTCCGAGTTACGCGTGGGTCTGCGACCCACCCATCTGGATGAAAATCTGTCACTTCAGCGCGACTTTCGACGGAGTCGTCGCTCATTGGCTTGCGCAGGAATCTCCCCGCGTGCGCGCTCGGTAAGCGTTCGATGGTTGCGGGCTTGAACTCATCCGAGGCCAGCGGAGCAAACGTTGAACGCACATCGAAGGCACAGTTTCCATCCGTCCCCTATTGCCCGGTCCCAGACAAGTACACGGTCTGCGGACTGTTGTTTGCTGTGTCTGTAACGACCATCTTCGCCGATTCGAAGTTGGCATAGCTGGGAGTGAACGTGACCAAAATCGTGCACGAGGATCCTGAGGTAAATCCGCTCGGCATTCGCGAACAGTTGTCCGTCTCTTTGAAGTCGTTCATATCCCCACCGGTAAATACGATGCTCGAAATCGTGAGAGCGGTTGAGTAGTTATTGGTGAGAACAACCTGCTGCGTGGTGCTTGCCTGGCCGACAGTCTGCGTGGAAAAGTCGAGGCTGCTGGGAGCTGCGCTGACCTGCGCGACTGTGGGCACAATGCCGGAGGCCGCGCTGAAGTAGCCGCCCGTCGCACCGAAAGTCGCATACTGCTTGTAGGTCTCAGGTGTGCCGGCGGGATCGGTGCCATTCATATTCGCGGTCCCATCCTCTGCATTCACGCCCAAAATATTACCGTTGCCCGTCGTCGCATACGTTGGACTGAATTGAGTGTAGACACCGGCGTTCCATTGCCATTGCATCGTCATTCCCGGCGTATCCGTGGAGAACGCAGCGGTGAAGATCACGTTTTGGATACCGGTCGGGAAACTCGCCGGCACTGGGAACGCAATCCCGGTGACAAATGTATTGCCGGTTGCGGCGTTTTTCGCGACGTTGGTGCTCCATCTACTATTGGTTGTGTCGAAACCGGTCTTTGCGCCGGATCCCTGAGACATGGAATTAAATGTCACCACGCCATTCGGGACAGGCAGGTTGTACTGCGTGTCATTGGCCGTGAAGGTGATACTCGCGTTGGTCATGTAGAGCTTGGCCTGCTGGCTCGCGGGCAAACCCTTGATGTTGTTCACGACGGCTGTGAACCAGATGGTATTTCCAATCTGAATGTTGGGAAGATTGGCGTCATAGTGGACTGCGGTTCCTCCGCTGCTCGTGACCGTGCTGCCGATCATCGATCCGAAGAAGTCGGTTCCGCCGCTCATGTTCACCAGTGCGTTCGGAGCATAGAGCACCGCATAGGCGTCCGTTCCGCCGGTCAGATTTGCTCCATGAGTTCCGCCATACGCGAGCTGGAGATTGGCGGGTATGTGGGATGGATTGACGATGCTCCCGCCGCTCAGATCAATCGCAGGACTGCCGTTGGCCAGCGAAGCGCCGGCAATGTTCAGCACAACCGGACCGGAATCAACATACAGAACACCCTTGCCGCTGAGAGCAAGGCTGTTCAGGTTGTAAGTGCCCATGCGCACGTGGACAGTCGTGCCACCAGAGGCGGTCAGGTTTCCGTATTGTCCAGGGGCGAGAGAGACTGCCTTGCTGCCGGTGTTTGTGCATCCAGCCATGCCTGCCGGGCACGTACCTGAGATGCTCTGGTTGGTCGTAGGCGGAGCAGGATTGGGCGTCGGCGGCGCCGGATAGTTGATCGGCCCGTTCAATGCAACAAGTCCGCCCGTAACCTTCGCTCCGCCATTGCTCGTGAGACCTGGAACTGAAGTCTTGCTGCACGTCCCGGTCGACAGCGTATCCACGGCAGCGGAGCCATAGATCACGCTGTTGCTTCCATTCAGGGTCACGTTGCCGTTTGTGCCTACGTTTCCACCGCTGTTCTGCTTTGAGGCGGAGTAGCCAAGGCTGGAGTTGAAGCTATCGACCGAACTGCCTCCACTGACCGTGATTCCGCCACACGCATTGGAAGTTGCAAAGACCGCATCGGTGTATAGGGAGGTGCCCGAAATTGAGCTCAATCCCGAGCCTGTGAGTGCGACATACTGTAGTGCATTCGTTGCGTCGTCGTCGTTGTCTGTGATCTGCAGCGTGGCGATCTCGACGCCCGTATCGGATGGCGTGAACTTCACGTTGATCGTGCAGGAATTGTTTGGCGCTGTGAATCCGACGCTTGAGCCGCAGGTCGTCGTGAACGTAAAATCGCCCGCATTCGGCCCGGTAATGGTGATGGCTCCGTTGGGCAAGAGCAGCGGGGCGTCACCGGCATTTCCGAGCGATACCGGAGCCGCATTGCTCGTCGAGCCCACGTTGATATTTCCAAATGAAAGAGACAAGGGAGCCAGCGTAACCTCAGGCGCCGGATTCACAGTTTGTTGCAGCGTGGTTGAGGTGCTTCCATTGAAGTTGGCAGGGCTGGGAACATACACGGCGACGATGTTATTCGGATATGCATCGCCCAATGTTGTTGTGCTGCAAGTCGCCTGATTCTGTCCATTCACGACGGCGAGCGCGGCACTGGGGCATACGACTGTTGTATTTCCGTTGTATGTGTCGTTGAAGGTCACGGTACCGGTCGGCGTTGCCGGGGTATCGTTGTTGGTTACGACGGCAGTGAACGTGACGAGCTGCATGAAGGTGGATGGGCTGAGAGACGAAGTCACTGTCGTGGAAGTGTTGGCCGGGTTGACCATGACATTGCCGCCCACGTATGTGATGCCGTAATTTCCATCGATCGCCGGTCCCGTGCAGCTGGTCGCCTGCGCTCCGGCAGGGGTGGTATTGGTGAATATCGGGCCGCACATCGGTTGTGTCGGCAGATTATTCGGGCCTTCTCCGGTTACGAAAGCACTGTACATCGGCATCACCACGAACGGCGACGCGCTGCCGTAGGTCATGGATCCGCTGGAAGCGGTGATGGTCAAAGGAGCCGGGGTAATGGTGAGCGAATTGCCGGTAAAGCTGATGTTGTAATTGCTGTTCGCTGCCAGCGAGCCTTGCGTAATGGCGTAGGGGCTGGCCGCCACCGTTTCGCCTGGAGCACGTGAAAGAGTTCCCGTCAGCACAGATGCTGCGTTATCTGTGAATTTGAACCCAACCGCCTTGTACGTCAAAGCCGGGTCAGCCTGCCCGTAGACCTTGGTCTGCGAATCGGCGGTGACGGTCAGCGTTGCCGGTGTAATCGAAAGCGAGTTGCCGGTAAAGCTGATTGTGTAATTCGCGTTCGACACGAGGGTGCCCTGTGAGATCGCGTATGGACTTCCGGCTACTGTCTCGCCCGGAACGCGCGTAAGAGCACCTGTCAGCACGCCAGATGCGCTATCGCTGAACTGCAGGCCGCTCACCTGGTAAGTCAGTGTCGGGTCGGGATCCCCATAAACCTTCGTCTTCCAGTCGGCCTTGACTGTCAGAGGCGCCGGCGTGATTGTCAGGTAATTTCCCGTGAAGCTGATCGTGTAATTACCGTTCGCCGCAAGGGATCCCTGGTTGATGGCATAGCCGGGAGCGGGAATGACATTCTCGCCTGCCATGCGGCCAAGACTCCCGCTCAACACGGTTGTGCCTGAATCGGTGAACTGGAATCCCATGGCCGAGTATGTAAGGGTTGGATCAGCCTGCCCGTAGACTTTCGTCTGCGGATTGGCAGAAACGGTCAATGTGGCAGGCGTAATGGTCAGGTAATTGCTCGTAAAGCTGATCGTGTAATTGCTGTTCGCTGCGAGAGTGCCCTGATTGATGGTGTACCCGGGCCCGGCGATCACACTTTCTCCTGCATCGCGCGCCAAACCGCCGGTCAGCACGGACGCCGCAGTATCGGAGAACTGGAATCCATCCGCCGAGTAAGTCAGGGTCGGATCAGGCTGTCCATACACCTTAGTTTGTGGAGCGGCCTTGATGGTCAGTGTTGCGGGATTGACCGTCAGCGCTGCATTCCCCAAAATCGTCGGCGTCGCGATGCTTGTCGCAGTAATCGTTGTGCCGCCTACCTTCACTGCCAAGGCCTTGCCCGTCTGATCGATGCTGGCAACAGTCGTATCCGAACTGGCCCATTGGGCTTCGTCCGACGCAAAGGCCTCCACGGCGTTTGGATCCACGGCGCCACCGGCAGTATCTCCGGCGACATAGATCAGGTTGGCGATTGTGACCGGTTCAGGCTGCATGCGAGCCATCGTGAGACTTGTCTTGTCCGTCCAAGTGTTCGCTACAGGATCGTAGGCGTGAACTTGCGCACCATCGATCACGTAGAGGACGTTGTTCAGCACCGCGACGCCTGCGTCGGTTAGGGACTGCATGGCGGTGTCTACTGTTGACCAGGCGCCGGCGTTGAACTTTTCGACCTCGGCCTTACCAGAGACGATGCCGACCACGTAGAAGCTGCCATTGACAACTCCACCGCTGGCCGGACCAAGAGCCTTGTTCAAGGGTGCTGCTGCAGACCAAGCATTTGCGCCAGGATCATAAACCTCAACGGTGCTGAGCGGACTGCCGCCGCTGTCGTTGCCGCCTGCTACATAGACCTTGTCATTGACCATGCCAACAGCCATCGCGCTGCGTGGAGTGAACCCGGTGGAGCTGATGTTCGTCCAGGTGTTCGAAGCTGGATCGTAGACCTCGGGTGTCGATACCAGCGAAGTACAAGCCGCATTGCTGCAGCCGCCGAATACATATACTCTGCCGGCAACCGAAGCTGCGCGAGCATCGGTGCGGGCCGTGTTCAGGTTTGCAACTGCACTCCAGGTATCGGAAGCAAGATCGTAAGACTCGACCGTATTGCTGGGTGTGCCAGAGACCGTTCCGCCAATCGCGTAGAGATGTCCTTGGGCCTCAGCGACGGCCGCGCCTGCACGAGCCATGGAAAGATCATGCAACGGATAGGTTGCGCCACCCGCATTGGCGAGGTTGCGCGATGTCGAACTGGCGAATGTTCCCTGGGCGGTGAATGTCCCTGATCCGCCATAGGTCAGAGTCGCGGGATTTGGAGTGACTGTGATCATGCTCAGCGGATCTGTGATTGTGAGCGTCCCATTCACATAGGTGACAACATAGTTGTTCGATGTCACACCCGAGCAGACGATCGGATAGGAGCCGGGAGCGCTGGTCGCATTAGCCGTCGCATTGCACATCGGATTGCCAACATTTGCCGCCGTGTCTCCGGCCACTAGCCCGACCAGGGTGGGTGTGAGCGGTGTATCCGCGGCGCCAAACGCACGCGTGTTGTCCGGCGAGATTACAACCAGTGGAACCGCGGTGATGGTCAGAGTCCCGTTCGTGGAAGTAACCACGTAGTTCGCCAGCTTATTGTTCGGATCGACGAGCGTCGGAACAATGGCATAGGGGCTTGCCGGCCCATAGACTCCGACCGGCGTACTTGTTGTCGCTGTGCTTGCATAGGTAGCGGTGATGCCGTCTGTCGCAACAAAACCCGAGAGAGTTCCCGAGAACGCCGGGTTGGCTTGTCCATACGGCCGCATGGCATCCGCCGCGGTCACACTGGCCTTGGCCTGGTTGATCACGACCGTGCCGGAGCCCACCGCGTTGCCATAATTCGGATCGCTGCTTGTGAACATCGCGCTGACGTTATAGGTGCCTGCGTTGACGGGAACGGTTGCGTCACCCGGAGGCGTGTAAGTAAAGGCAAACGTACCGAAAACTGGGGCGCCGCCCACGCCTGTGGCGGTCGCCGATGCTCCCTGAGGCATCCCGGTGTATGTGAACGTCCCGCCCGTGACCATCACAGATGGGGTCGCCGGCTTGATGGTCGCCGTCGTTGTCGCGGTGGTCGACGAGAGCTGATAATTTCCAGCGGCAGGACCGCCGAGCGTGATCCCTGTGGCGGTTACGGTCCACGTTCCGGCATCCGAGGAAGCGAAGGTTGCGCCTGAGGCGCTGCAGGTGACATTGTCCATGCCGACAATTCCAGCAAGCGTGCAACTGGCAATCGTGGCCGTGTTATTTCCATCGAAGTACTTATCGTTGGCGGTGACGGATGGCATCAACGTGGCCCGGTTGACAGTAAGAGTGAACCCCTGCGTCGCATCGTTTCCGTAGCCGTTGTGCGCAGCGATCGTAAATGAGGATGATCCAGGGGAGTTCGGCGTGCCCGATATCGTCGCCGTGCCGTCATGATTGTCGGTGAAGGTTGCCCACGCCGGGAACGATCCGCTTTCGGAGATAGTCGGCAGCGGCACTCCGGTTGTCGTGACTGTGAATGCTGTTCCGGACATCCCGTAGGTGAACGCAGTTGTGCTGTTCGTGCTTGTAATGGTGGGGGCGGCGCCAATATTCACCGTGGGCTCTGGAGATGCGAGCGGCAAAGGACTATTGGAGGTGGCATCGGAGAATGCAGTCGTGTTCCAAATCTCAGCCACTGGGCTGCTCATCACGGACGCATTGCTGGTCGCAGTGAACGTGATCGTGATCATGCCGCCCGGAGTAACCGCGTCGCTCGGGGAGTTCTCATGCACGCGCAACAGACCCGGCAGCAGGCCAGAGTCGTAGGACCAGTTGACCGGCACATTCCCTGGATTGGTTGCAACGACGTTGAGGAAGCCGATTGTTCCTTGATCGGCCGCAGGAACGGTTATCTCAGCGCTCGCAAGGTTATTGGCATTCGGCGACGGCGCATTGTTGATTGTCAGCGTGTAGGTCGCCATCTGGCCCGTGGCCCAGCTTGTTGGAGTAATCCCTGCCGTGTAAACCACGATCACCGGCATAGCCGGACTGGTGTCTGCATTGATTCCGGCGTTGCTCACATCGGAAGCAGTAATGGTTGTGGTTGCCGGATCGTAGCTGGTCTTCTCGAGCGTAACGTTGAAAGTGCCCGTGCCGGAAGTCAACGCCGCATCCGGCGGCAAGATTGCGCTTGCGTCATTGGAAGTGATCTGGGCCGTATCATTCACAGAACTGACGACGTTCCAGTACTGGTCGACGGCATTCACCGAGACCTGGAATTGCCCATTCACATATTCGGTGCTTGGAGATCCGGTCTTGCCAGACGCGGTGCCCGGCGCTGCCGTTTCTCCAGGAACGAGCAATTGAAGCTGGCTGAATGTTCCGGCAGTCACGGTGAGGCTGGCGATTCCCTGCGCTCCGGTTGCCGTATATGTGCCGGTGACGGTGTGACTCGACCCATTGATGTCCGCCACATTGGCGGTGCAATTTGCGGCCGTGCAAGAGCCATCCGGGGCGATACTAAACACGGTCGAGCCGGTTACGTCCCCAGCGGGATTGTTGTATGCATCGACGCCCATCGCCGTGTAGGCCTGGCTTCCCGCCGCGGCAATCGAAGCACTGAGCGGACTGAGCACGAGATGGTTAATTGATCCCGGATTCACCATCAGCGTGAAGATTTGAGTGGCGTTGGGAGCGATCCCGTTCTGTGCAGTGATGGTGATGACGAAATTGCCCGCTGTTGTCGTCGTTCCTGCGATCGTCGCCGTACCGTTGCCGCTGTCTGTAAGCGACACACCCGTTGGCAGGCCTCCCACCTCGCTGATCGCAGCCGCTGGCGTGCCCGTCGTCGTCACCGTAAACATGCCCGCCATACCCGCCGTGAATGTCGCGCTGTTTGCGCTTGTGATCTGCGGGGGCGCTCCGGTCACGTTAAACGCATTGACAAGGGTTGCTGTCCCGCCGCCCGGAGATGCATTCGTGACCGAAACGGTGTGTCCCCCCAGGGTCGCGGTAAGAGGAATCGTGATGTTCGCAGTGATTTTGACCGCGCTATTGACAGTGACGCTATTCATGGTGATGTCGGCGCCGAAGCTCACGGACGATACGCCGTTCACGAAACCGCTCCCGTTCAAAACCACATCGAGGGTATTTGTCAGGTTTCCGCTGGCCGGAGAGATGCTGGTCAGTGTCGGAGCAGGGTTGTTGTTGGTCAGTGAGAACAGTGCGGGAGTCACAACGCCCGCTACCGAGGCGCTCACGTTGTACGAGCCTGCCGTGCCGTTGGCCGTAAAGGGGGCCGCAGTCGCCACGCCGTTGGCACTCGATGTGGCCAAGTTCACTCCGCCGGCAAAGGAACCGCTGGCGCCCGCGCCTGGCGCGATAAACGTCACAGTTGCGCCGCTGATCACATTGTTGAAGGAATCCTTCACCGTCGCGCCGAGATTGATCGCGAAGGCAGTGTTGATCGTGGCACTCTGCGGCGTTCCTGCTGTTGCTGTAACCGAAGCTGCTGGACCCGGATTTACCGTGAACGCGTTGCTGGTTCCGACACTATTGTTGGCATGGCCTGGATTTCCGGTCGCCGTCAGGGTGAAGTTGCCTGTATTCGTGATCGTGATTGGCTGATTGGCAAGAACACCGTTGGTGAATGCAGCGGTCGTGAATGGCCCGCCCAGGAGGGTCCCGGTTGATGAGATCGTCACATTGTTACCGTCGGCGCTATAGCTCGTCGCCGTATTGCCGTTCGCATCTTCAGCTGTAATCGTGACGTTGAATGCTGTTCCTGCTGTTTGCGGACTACTGATCGACGAGAACACAACTTTAGCGACGGGTCCCGCGGTAAACGTCACCTGCGCGGTCTGGGAAACAGTCACCGCATCGGCCGGATCTGTCGCTGTATAGGTGACGGTCTCGGCTTTCGTGTCCTTGACTGTGAACGTCGCCTGGCCGCTGGCATTTGTCGTTCCGTTCACAGTCGTGATCGTTGAATTGCCGCTGCCTTGCGAAATGGTCACGGTCTTCCCGCTCACGGGATTGTTGTGCGCGTCTTCCAGCGTGACCGTGATCGTCGAAGTCGTGACGCCATCTGCGGTGATCGATGTTGGATTGGCCGTAACCGTCGAGTTCGCGGCCGTCGGCGTACCGGCGACGAATGTCACCGCAGCTGTCTGAGTGATATTGAGACTATCGCTCGCATCGTGAGCCGTGTAGGTGACAGACTCAGCCTTGGTGTCCCTGACCGTGAACGTTGCCTGCCCGCTTGCGTTGGTCGAGCCGCTGACCGTTGTGATCGTTGAGCTGCCGCTGCCTGCGCTCAGCGTTACGGTCTTGCCGCTGACTGGACGGCTCGATGCGTCAAGCAGGGTCACCGTGATCGTAGAGGTCGTCACCCCATCCGCGACAATGGATGTCGGATTAGCGCTAACCGTTGAGACGGTGGCGCTGACGGGACCAACCGTAAAGTTCACTGTCGCCGTCGAGCTCAGTGTGGTGGAGTCCGCTGTGTCTTTGGCAGTGTAAGTCACAGACTCAATCACGGCGTCTTTCACGGTGAAGCTCGCCACGCCGCTCGCATTCGTCGTTGCGCTTGCAGGCGAAATGGACGAGTTGCCGCTACCTGCACTGATTGAAACCGACTTGCTGCTGACAGGATTGCTGTTCGCGTCGAGGAGCGTAACGGTGATGGTTGAGGTGGTCGAGTTGTCGGCCGGAACCGATGCCGGGTTGGTGGTGACCGTTGACACCGTCGCGCTGACCGCACCTGCCGTAAAAGTCACCTGCGGCTTCTGAGTGACAGTGACTGTATCGGTCGTGTCGGTCGCCGTGTACGTGACGATTTCTGCTTTGGTGTCTTTGACAGTGAAGGTGACCACACCATTCGAATCCGACGGTCCGCTCACCGCCGAAATCGTCGAGTGACCCCCACCCTGCGCAAGAGTCACGGTCTTACCGCTCACTGGGTTGTTGTGCGCGTCCAGGAGCGTAACAGTGACAGTTGAGGTTGTCGATCCATCGGCAGTCACGGTCGTTGGACTAGCCGTAGCGGTAGAGTTCCCGGCCGTAGGCGTACCGGCAATGAAGGTGACAGATGCCATCGTGGTAATGGCGACACCATCAGTTGCATCTGTGGCTGAGTAGGTGACGATTTCAGCCTTTGTATCTTTCACTGTGAATGTAACGACACCACTCGAGTTTGACTGACCGCTGGCGGCCGAAATCGTCGAGTGCCCTAATCCCTGCGCAAGCGTCACGGTCTTGCCGCTTACCGGGTTTCCACCCGCATCCTCGAGTGTGACGGTGATCGTGGACGTACTGACGCCGTCGGCTACCACCGTGGTCGGGGCGGCAATTACGTTCGACGTGCCTGAATTGACAGGCCCTGGACCGATCGTCAGGGTTCCAGTGCCGGTGAATGAGGTTGTCCCTGCCTTATTCGTGCCCTTAACCGAAAAAGTGAAGGTGCCTGCTGGAGTACTTCCGGACGTGTGGAGAGTCAACGTCGCGTTGGGAGATCCGATGTTTACGGAACTCGGTGAAAGTGACTGGGTGACCCCCGCGGGTGTCGTGCCTGTCCATCCGTTGAAGCTCAGAGCAATGGGGTCATCCGTATTGCTTCCGCTTCCGTTGTAAGTCGCCGTGACTGTGTAAGTGGCTGATCCAGCCGTGCCGTAACTCAAAGTCCCGGTCTGCGCTCCGACGGTCACGCCGTTGAAGTGGCTCGCGTCGGTAAATATGGTCTGCGCCTGGAACGCGGAAGTGCCTCCTGTCGCAGTGAGATAGAAGGTGATGTTCAAGTCGTGAATGTCAGGCGCGAACTGATTGTTGCTGAATGTTCCGTCTGCTTGAACCACAGCGGTGAGGTCCGGGTGAGAGTCGTAGTACGGACTTTCCTGAAAGTGCAGCGTCACCGTTTCGCCCGGCTGGAATCCACCGCCTGTGATCGTAACCGGTGATCCGGGAGAATAGTCGAGCGCGTCGGTTTTTATCCAGGAGAAGCCGTACAACTCGGCAGTGGAGAGCGCGTTGCCGGATGCGTCGGTGCCTCCCGCTACAAGGAGCAATCCGTCATTGATGCTACTTACCGAGCCATTCGAAAGCGCCGCTCCAGTCGCAAAGGCACGTGCCGAACTCATTGGATTCGGTGTCGGAGAGAGCGTCGCCGTCTCGGTTTGCGACAAGTAAACCGGCATGTAGATTTCGGACGATGCGATTGCCGTGCCGCCTGATGTACCGCCCACGATGAGAGTTCCACCGTTGTGCGGAAGCAAAAACGCCGAATGATTGCTGCGGGCCGTGCCCAACGAAACACTGGCCGTTGCAAAGGAAGTGGCACCCGGATCGCCTACCGGATCGAAAACCTCCGCCGAAGCGAGATCCTGCGTTCCGTTGTTGCCGCCGGCCACGAATACCTTGCCGTCGATCTGAGTGGTAGCGGTCAGATTCATTCGAGCAACGTTCAGAGCAGGTCCTGCTGACACCGAGCCAGTCGATGGGTCATAGATGTCAGTCGTAACAAGGACATTCGGGATTCCCGTCAAAGCAGGTGGTTGAGGAGGAGCCGTCGTTCCATCCCAACCACCGATCAACATGACTCGACCATCTTTTAGCAGCGCAGATGCGTGACCCTCGCGAGCCGACGACAACGTGCCATTGATCATCGAGAAGGTTCCGGTCTCCGGGTCGTAACGTTCAAGAGTATTTGTCGCTTGGTTACCACTGTTACCGCCCGCAATGAGTACGGTTCCGTCACTGAGCAAGTTGGCCGTATGCCCGGAAAGTGCTGACTGCATCGGTCCAGGAGTAACCGTCCAGGTGCCGCTTGCGGGGTCGAAGATCTCCGCCGAATCGGTCGGCACGCCGCCTGCTCCGATACCGCCTGCGACGAGAACTGTCCCATCCTGAAGCAGAGTAGCGGTGTGCTGCGATCGCGCAAGATTCATCGGGGCAGCAGGCGAGAAGTTTCCTGCCGCGTCAAATACATCAACGCTGTTGACGGCGCCCGTGCCGTTATTGCCGCCGATGATCAGAAGTCGGCCATCCAGGAGCTGGACGGTTGCGGCGCCTGACCGCGACGACGACATGGCGGTGCTTCCGTTGCCTGCCGAAGCCCATGTGCCCGCTGGGATCTGAGTAATCGCCGCTTTGATGATCGGCAAGACACAAACAAATGCGAGGACGGCAAGAACGAATACGAACCATTTCGGCGTTCGGCGCACAAGACTCTCCTGGTGCCACGCAAGGTTGGCTGGAGGGCTGGCGCAACGATTGCGTTGCAGACTTATTCCGGCGAACTCAGGCGCCGGTCCCTGGCCCGGGGGAGTGTGAAGAAGCTGTGGTTGCGATGCTAGCCACGAAAGAAGGGCGAGCTCAAAGAGAATCTGCGCGCCTGCCGGTACGCCGGTGACATAACACCGCACCGCCGAATGCAACCGGTCCGTTACTGTTTTTTCAGTGATCGAAACGAGTGGGAGACGGGCGAGACAGACTTTGCAAGTGTGACGCAATTAGGAAAGCAGCCGAGTAATGCACCGTCGCGTAGGTGACTTTCTGGGCGGTCGCCGTGTCAGCCTACGACAGTTCAGGTTGGCTGAATGACGTTGGTGGCCGGCCATTCTCGCGTCACCCGCAGATGATCCTTCCAATTTGCGTTCTCCAATTGCCCATACCCCAGTCATCAACGTAATGGGTGTCCAACTGATCGTCGCTTATCTTACGGAGAGGTGGCTTTCTATGTCCCTAGCGCGCAGCCTCTGCGATGTGTCGCGGAGATTCAAATCAGCATTTGGCGTAATTTCCACGTCCATGACGTAATTGGGATAAACGCTCAGAAAAGTCTGCTGGACCGGCGCGGAGCCGGGCTGAATCAGTTTCAATACATGTGCTTTTAGTTCGCGGAAAAATGATTTGAGGCGCCCCGTCAAGTTCTCGTTTGGCGTTCCGTGGCATAACACCTCTGATGGAGTCAGGGCCCATATCCGCTTTCGTGAGTGTGTGGTCGCCGACTCGGACCCTTTCCGGATTTTCGCCAACAGAATCCAACCGCGGCGGCCCTCGAAAGAGATAGCTGAGTAGCGAGTCGATTCATAACGATGAATCGGCTCGTCGCCAGTTTTCCAGGATCAATTCATTGGGAAGATTCTTACCACCAGTTTATCCCGTTGATGCGTGCCTGCGTTTGCTTGTTCTCGGCCGGTCGCAGGTACCGCATGGTGGATGCCAGGTCGCTGTGGCCCATCATGGCTTGCACCGTCCGGATGTCCACCCCTGAGCGCAGGAGCTTCGTGCAATAAGTTGCCCGAAACTTGTGCAAGTACCACCGTTCGCATTCGTGCGACTCACTCAAACAGCCGTCGCATTCTCCACAGTTGAGCTTTGCAGCCTTGGCCAATCGCTTCAGCATCCTGAGCATGTGTCCGTCAGGCTTGCCATGCTTAGGGAACAGAAGTGTTCCCCCTTTTTGACAATCCCGCTTGTAGGAAAGCAGCCTTTGTAGCAAGTCGTCATTGAGAGGAAGCTCCCGCTCTTCAAAATCTTTGAGGCGGAATCCAAACCGTTTCACTTTGGATTTGAGACTGAGGATTTTTCTGTCTGGGTCGATATCCGTCCACTCTAGGTACATCGCTTCCTGCTCTCGGACACCCGTCTGCATGAAGACGCGGAAGAGGAGATTCTCCTTCGGCGAGGTGACCGCGGCGAAGAAGGCCGTGAGTTCCTGGTCCATGTAGATTTCGGGCATCGTCTTGTCGTATTTCGGCGGCTTTGGAAGACTCTTCGTTTCTATACCGCAATAGAGAAGGAAAGCCTTTACGTTTGCATGTCTGTTGCTGACGGTCCTCGTGCTCATTCCTCGAGCAAAAAGTGCCTGCTGAAAGGTCACGAGATCCCGCGGGTCAAGTTCATCCAAATACCTGTGTCCGGTGACCTGGAGAAATTCTTTGCAGGCGAGTTCATAGACCTCAGCTGCCTCGAGCGACCCTCTCGATACAGTTGCTGCAAGAAACTGTTCCAGTTGGGTGCTGAGGAGCTTCCGATCAGGATCAATCGGCTCAACTTTGAACTCAGCCCGCTTGGCCGCGATTGACAATGACAGTTGCGATTCCTTTTTCCTTCGCCTCGCCTCCGCTTCGGCCGGGGTGACTCCATTCAACCGTTCAAAAACCGGTTTGGGTCCCTTGCAGTATCTGAGCGCGTAGTAGCCTGACGGATGTCTGACCTCGTTCCCGGCGACAACCGCAACACCTGGCTTCACCCTTCCGTTTGGCGAATACGCGGCGGGGTAGTAGCGCCACCCAGCCGGAGTTTTCACCCGCCTCATGAGCGCCACTCTAACGTTTACCATTCGGGTCCTCGACCCCAAAAACTATAGCAACGCTATAGCAAGGACGATTGTGACGCTCGATACCCTTGATTTTATTGATTTTATTGGACTTAAGGTTCCAATCCCCCTCTCTCCGCCAGAGAAATTCCCACCTATATGCGCGAAACGGCGCGAAGCCAGTCTGGATAAGCGATTGGGCGAGGACATCGCAATGTAGAAAGTAGTAAACGTCCGCGCCGAGAGACGTTTTTGGAGGGCTCACGCTTGCGCTGCAACGGGACCAAGCCTAGTCGTGACAGTTTCTAGGTCCGCCGAAATTGTCTGCTTCGCGGCCCAAACCAAGACGAATGATCTGCTTTCCCGGTCACATCCAGTGACCGGGAGTTTTTGAATTTCGCACTTAGGCGGAGTTCTTGCACACGCCGCAGGTGCCACCTTGCTTTGCGCAATGACTGCAGTATTTGCAGTTCTTGCATGCGCGGCAGGGATCAGCGCCGATGCAAGTTGCAAACGAAACGGTTGACGCTATAGTGATGAGCGCCATCCACACAATCGCCTTGGGCCATTCCATAATAGGGAATCGTGGCATCCTTGACCTCCTTGGGGTTATTCATGAAGTCTCTTGATTTCGACTGACGCAGCAATGCGAGTCAACCTTGACATGCTGTCGAAGGATTCCCAATCGGCAGTGGCGTCCGACAGGTCTGGACCGAACGTGATGGCGATCTCGGGATGAGCGCCGTGAAATTCTCTGAGAAGGATAATCGCCCCAGGAGATAGCCCCTGAAACCTTACGACCCCCTGAAATCTTCATGCGCGGTCCTCGGTGATCGTGCTCATCATTGTATGGCGAAACGTACGGGTGCCCAGGCTCTTTTACAGCATCATCCGCCAAATCGTTGTGCACGCGCGTGCACATCTCAGTATTGATCCCTAATCCTCGCGAGTTGTTAATTAAGAGAATCCTAATTGTGCGCTCGTATGCTTTGAATCCCTTCTCCCAGTCGCGAACTCGCCGACCTCGCGATTGCGAGATTGTTAAGCCAAGTTCACCCGCACCAGCGGCATTAGGAAGAAAGCCCCCTTGATGTGGAGCTGATAATTCCCTGTTTTGGTGCGAAGCCTGACGTCGGCTAAAGTGAAAGAACGCGCACAAATTCACCAACATAGGTGATTGTGGGTAGCGGGCTCGTCGACCAAATTTGCGAATTTCCTTGTAATTTTCCCTGTTAGCAGGGAACTTGGTATGGAGACTGGTTCGCAGCGGACTCCATCCACCGCCAGAGAAATTCCCACCTATATGCGCGAAACGGCGCGAAGCCAGTCTGGATAAGCGATTGGGCGAGGACATCGCAATGCGGGAATTCTCGTTATGAGTGGACGCCGACCGGCGGGTTTTCTGTCGCGCCTTAAATGCCGGGTGCGGCACCCTTAAATGATGCTCAGCACCCGGCGTTTTCGATGATTTATTCAGGTCTTGCCAGGAACGTGTGCAGCACGGAACACTCCGGCAGCACGCAGCCCTGCCCGGTAATTTCTCCGGAATCATCGATGGAATAAGCGCCCAGCAGATACAAAGGCGAGTTTGCCGGTATCAGGGTGTTGAGGTCCTTGATCTGCTTGCCGATCCAGATCACGGCGTGGGGTCCCGATTCATCGAACGCGAAGCCCACGATATCCCCGTGATCGTTGATGGTGCGGCAGCATCCGGCGACGGTGGCAAACGCACCAGGAAGCGGCGGGAGACCTTGCATTCCGGTGGCTTTGCTCCAGAAGAAGGAGTGAATCGTGCCGTCGGTAAACTGCGAAGTTCCCACCACCTGCCCGAGGTTGTTGATGCTCGAAGCGTTGTTGGATGCAGTATTCATGGCATCTCCCAGCGTGCCCAGGTAAACGGGAGTGCCGTCTCTCTCCCATAAGACCGCGTGCAGTCCATTCACATTGAGGGGAGGCAGGCCCTGGGTTGCGCATGTTCCGGATGAACCGACAACCTGGCCGAGGTCATTCACTCCCATGGCATACGCGACGGTGTCGCCTGCGCTTTCGAGCGGGGACAATTGGACGATCCGGCCATTCGGTTCCCATTTGACGGCCTGGAATTGGAAGACCTGGTAAGGCGTTGCGGTTGCGCAGGTCGAATCGCGAACCCCGTTTTCGGCAAAACCAACGAGTTCGCCGAGATCGTTGATGCCGAATGCATTGGCATTGCGCCCGCCCTGGAGGTTGCTGAGCGCGATCAGTCTGCCATTGAACGAGACCACTCCCCGGCATACCAGATGCGTGCCGTAGGCGCAAAAATCTTCTCCATCCGGGTCTGGCGTGGAAATCTCTGACCCGATTGCGGTCTCACCCAGCAAATTCGGACCATCAGCCGCACTGTTGCACTGCGGGCAGTCCGCTCCGTTGAGTGTGCCCAGATCTTTCAGCGGACCGTGGCCATACCAAACAAAAGCGTGTTGCGGACCTCCAGGGGCCAGGTTGGATGACCCGGCTACCCAGCCGAGGTTATTCATGTCAAACGCAGACGCAACCGTCCCCGACCCCAATGCTCCAAGATCGGTGACGATGTAATGAGGGAAGTGCACGGTTCGTTTTTGCTGCCCGTTCATCCAGAGCGGGACCGCAATAAGGGTCGACAGGACCATCGAGTTCCTGAAGAACAATTCTGGTTTCATATCATCTCCTTTGTTGTGGCCCGCGGATGCCGCAGTCAGCCGGTTTGCGTTTTCTGAATCCGGGCAAGCATTGAGTTGAGGCAGATCAAATCCGAGCCTTCCGCCGACTGCGCGCGATGAAGTTCCTCGGAACTTAGCCACTCCTCAAGAGCTGTCTGGTCCAGGTTCGATATCACTTTTGTTTCCTTCATCGCGATCATTTCCACTTCTGCATCGCATCGAGGACACCAGGCGCGGTGAGATGTCGGCCCACGCAGAATCAGCAAGGAATCGGTTTCGACGGTGATTGTTGTCAGCTTTGCCATTGGCCTTTCATTTCGTTGTGGAACGAGCGACTTGATTTGCGCAGGTTGCCGCATGAGCGCCGAAAAGTCCTTTCAAGCCGCTTGAAAACTTCTGATAATTTCTCGCATCCGGGTAAGGCGTTCTTAGCAGATGACTTAGGAGCGGGAGCTCGCGGGAATGAAATTTTGCCGTCAACCTTGTTGCTGATAAGATTCGGGGATCACAGGCACACAAGACGGCAGGTGCTTCCCGTGTCAGCTTCCCAAAGCGGGTCAACCAAGGAGCTCTACGAGTTCGGACCGTTTCGGGTTGATGCCGAAAAGGAGATCGTGGTTCGCGCCGGCGAGCCCGTCCCGCTGACGCCGAAGACCTTTCAGATCCTTCTCGTCCTGATCCGCAAGAACAGAGAGGTTGTCACCAAAGACGACCTGATGAAGAGCGTGTGGCCGGACACATTCGTGGAAGAGGCCAATCTCAGCCGCAACATCTTTCTGCTGCGCAAGGCGCTTGGTGAGGCGGCGCAGGATCATCGTTACATCGTCACGGTGCCTGGCCGTGGGTACCGGTTGGCTGAAAGCGTGCGGATGATACCGGAGCAAGAGCTCAGCGTCGTCGCCGCGAGCCATACCCGCATGCAGGTGGAAGTCAAGGACACGAAGCCGTGGCGGTGGGTCGCGACCATCGCCGCGCTGGTCATCGTTGCGTCGGGTTTCGGTCTTTACCGGTACTTCTCACAGCGGCGCGCCAGACTGAGCGCAACAGATACGGTCGTTCTGGCCGATTTCAATAATTCCACTCGCGATCCCGTTTTCGATGAGACACTGCGCCGGGGCCTGGCGATTCAACTTGAACAGTCGCCGTTTCTCAGCATTATCCCGGACCAACGAGTCCAGCACGTGCTTCGCCTGATGGGCCAGTCGCCAGATACGCGGCTTACGGGTGAAATCGCGCGCGGAATTTGTGAGCGGACGGGGAGTGCAGCCGTTCTGGAGGGCTCGATCGCACCGATCGGCAGCCAGTACGTGGTGGGGCTGAAGGCAACGGCTTGCCGGGATGGAAAGGTCCTCGACCTGGAGCAGGTGCAGGCGGCCAATAAGGAAGAGGTTCTAAGTGCGCTGAGCCATGTGGCCCGTCGCTTCAGAAAGCGCGTCGGCGAATCGCTGAATACGATTCAGGAGCACGACACTCCGCTGGATGAGGCGACGACGCCATCGCTCGAAGCGCTGGAGGCCTATAGCGCAGGCTGGAAGCTCCATCGAACTACGGGAACCATGGCCGCATTGCCGCTGCTCAAGCGCGCAGTGGAGATCGATCCCAACTTCGCCATTGCCCACGCAACCCTGGGACGCGAATATGCCAATATCGAAGAGTTTGATCACGCGGCAGAAAGTACGAGCAGAGGGTGGCAGTTGCGGGATCACGCCAGCGACCCTGAGAAGTTCTTTATTGCTGCAACGTACCAGATCCTCGCTACCGGCAACCTGGAACTGGCTCGGCAAACCTGTGAAGCATGGGCGCGTGCATATCCCCGCGATGCAACGCCTCGCACGATGCTGGCGGGATTTCCCAACAAGGCGTCGGGGCGTTACGAACAGGCGATCGCGTGGGCACAACAAGCAGTAGAGCTCAATCCCGATTTCGCAATCGCCTACTACAATCTGGCCGTCGATAACTTCTATATGGGCCGCATCGAAGAAGCGGAGAATACTCTGCGCCGCGCGGCTGGGCGTGCCTTGCAAATCGATGAATATCTCATGTTGGAGTACGACATCGCCTTCCTCAAGAACGACAAAACAGCTATGGATCAGGTTGTCGGGCGGGCACGTGAACGATCAGGCGCAGAAGCATGGATTGCCAACAGACAAGCTTCCACTCTGGGTTACCTGGGACAGATGCGCCAGGCGAGAGTGCTGTTTCAGCGCTCGGTCGATCTCGACATGCAGCAAGCGCTGCGCGAGAGAGCTGCGCTTTGGGACGCCGGCGAATCGCTGCGGGAGGCACGGTTCGGCAACGCACCCGAAGCTATCAGGAGAGCGAATGCCGCACTCAACCTCTCAAATAACACTGAAGTGGTGTACGGCGCGGCATTAGCGCTGGCCGTCGCAAGAGACTCTCGAGCTGAGGCTCTTGCCGAGGGCATGGAAAGAAATTTTCCTGAAAACTCAGTTGTGCGGTTCAGCTATCTGCCCGTGCTTCGCGCACGTATCGCCTTGAATCATGGCGACGCTGCCAAAGCGATTGAGGCATTGCAAGTTGCTGTTCCCTATGAGCTCGGCGTTTCACATGACCTGATCGGCGCGCTCTATCCAATCTATGTACGCGGCGAGGCCTATCTCGCGGCCCGAAAAGGAGCGGAAGCGAGCGTCGAATTCCAGAAGATCCTCGACCATCGCGAAATTGCAGGCAGTGACCCGATCGGCGCGCTTGCTCACTTACAGCTCGGCAGAGCATTCGCGGTCGCCGGCGACCCAGTGAAGGCCAAAGCCGCATATGAGGATTTCTTCAACCTCTGGAGAGAGGCTGACACGGAGATTCCGGTCCTGAAGAAAGCACGAGCAGAGTACCAAAGCCTGCGCCAGGTTCCAGCAATCATGTGATCGCGGGCGAGCCGCGTCAAAGGAAACCAGCGAGAGGAGCCCGGCGCATTCCCAATCGTGTACTCGCAAGCAGTATTTCGCAGGGTTCGATCTATACGATGAAACAGATGTTTGATCGAGTGATGTTCCGGGGTCATGTGGCGAGGGGGTGTCAACTCGATCCTGCTCGGAAAAAATCCGCGCACAATGCTGACCACACGGATAGCGAGATGAAGGGCCTACGAGGGTGTCCTCTACCCGCTGAAATGAGGCGTGGTACATTGTTCATCCACGCAGTCCATCATCGATGATCGAGACGTGGGTTGCAAATTCTTTGACCGGACATTCATCGCGATGTGAACTGGCAATCAACTTCGGCGGATTACACGATTGTCATCGCCCTCAGCGCAGCATCATCGCGCGCCGTGTGAAATCCGACATCTCCTCAACCCGATTTTCAATCCGGTGGCCCTATGCTTTCTTTGTCGAACGACAAGCTCCGTTTCGCCGAAGCGCGCGCCGTGCTTCGAAGTCTTTGCCCTTTCATCGTATGCAGCATGTTTTTTTGCAGCTGCTATTTTTCGCCGGCGCAGGTAGACCGCACGGGATTGAGCGGCACGGTTACAGATTCCTCGGGCCGCCTTTTGCCGCAGGCCCATATCAGGGTGGTGGAGAACGCAACGGGACTGCAGCGTGATGCCGTTTCGGACGCCGGTGGCAACTACAGCATTCCGGAACTGCCGGTGGGCATTTATTCGGTAACCTTCGAGCACCAGGGATTCAAGACGCTTGAATTTACGGAAGTTCGGCAAATCATCGGCAGTACTCGTGCTCTGGATGCGAAGCTGCAGGTCTCGGGCGCCGAGGAGCGCGTCAGCGTCTCGTCCAATTCGGCGCTGATGGATCGCAGCAATAGTGCGGTCACGGGCCTGATCGAGAGAACGCAGTCAGACGAATTGCCGCTGAATGGCCGCAACTGGGCTTCGCTGACCGCATTTGTGCCGGGCGCCGTGGACATCGGCGGCAGCAACCAGCGTTCGGTACGGTTCGCGGGACGAGGAACGGACGACGACAGTTTCACCTATGACGGAGTGGATGCCTCGAACATCGTAAACCAGGCGCAGCGGGCGTGGGTGAGGCTGGCCATCCCTCTGGATGCGATCCAGGAATTCCGCGTCGATTCGCTGCTCTCACCCGCAGAGTCGGGCGGAACGGCTGGTCCGCAATTGGCTGTGACCTCGCCTTCGGGCGCCAACCGTTTCCATGGGCGTCTGTTTGAGTACGTTCGCAACGATGTCTTTGATGCCGCCGAGCCCTCCTGGGCGTCGGGCGGGGAAGCGCAGCAGCCGCTTCGACTGAATCAGTTCGGCGGATCGCTGGGCGGTCCGATCGTCCGCGACAGGACCTTCTTCTTCGTCGCGTCGGAAGCTTACCGGCAAAACTGGGGATATCCGGTGATTGGCTGGGTGCCCGACCCGGCGTACCGCGCAACAGTTCCATCGAGTTCGCCGGTCTACGAGATCATGAACGATTATCCGGTGGCCGGACCGCGCACTCTGCTGATTCCCGGCCTGAACAGCGACCCCAACATCGACGAACTTGTCTGCGCCTGTGAGCAGGTGGTCAACGAGAGTTCCGCGATGATTCGGCTCGACCAGCACTTTTCATCCAGGACCACGGCATTCATGCGATTCAACTTCGATCGCTCAGTCGATACGCAGCCATTCGCGGTGAGCGCGGCCGATCTACAGCAACAGGTTTCAGCGCCCGTGAATGGAATCCTGCAACTGTTGCACATCTTCAGTCCACGCCTTGTAAACGAGGTCAAATTCGGATTCAATCGCGCTACCTCCAACACCTACAGCTTCAGCAAGGCGGGTATCGACTACCAGGTTGCCGTGACCGGGCTTAGCACCCAGAACTACGACCGCGTCAGCATTGGAGTCGGGAACTCGTTTTCCTGGATCGACAACCTGACCTGGATTCACGGTCCGCAAACCGTGAAAGCGGGCGTTGAGATCCGGCGCATTCAAATGAACCAGGGAAAGACGATGAGCGGGAAGATCACCTTCTCCTCAGTGGAGAGCCTCGCAGCAAATGTCGTGAAGAAGGCAACTCTCAGCGATGCGCTGCCTGTGAACGGACTGCGCAAGACGGACACCATCGGCTTCGTCCAGGACGAGTACAAAATACGCGCCAACCTTACTGCGAACCTGGGGGTGCGGTACACGATCTTCGATCTTTTCCATGAGGTGCATGGCAAACCCAATCCGTTTGATTTCGCAACCTGCGGTCCGCAAGGATTCTGCGGCGTGGGAGCGAGTTTCGGACAGCAGAACCATGGCGATGTGGATCCACGGGTAGCTCTGGCCTGGACGCCGACGCGTGAGGGAAAGACGATCGTTCGCGCCGGATTCGGGATGTATCACGAAGATGGGCAGCTGGACGATCAGAATCTGCCCGAGAGCAACGAAGCGGGCGCCTATTCGCTGACCAACTGCTCGGGATCTCCGCTCACGTATCCGATCGCTTCGTCCTGCTATTCGGGGCCCGGAACGATCTCGCCTGATGCTGAAGATCGCAGGCGCAAAGACACCTACACAGAACAGTGGAGCGCAGCTGTCCAGCGGGCTCTCCCCGCCAATTTCGTAAGCACCTTGTCGTACGTGGGGAGCCGCGGCGTTCACCTGCTGACGCTTTCGCTGGTCAACATGATCGATCCGGCAACGGGAGCTGTCCCCTATCCAGCTTTTGCACCGGCTATCAGCTGGCGCGGCGACAAGGAGAACAGTATTTATCACGGCTTTTCAGCTTCGCTGCGAAGGCCCTTCGAAAATGGCTTTCTTCTGGCCGCCAATTACATGTACTCGCACGAGATCGATTCCGACTCCGACGGGAGCGGCGATGGCGACTCGCAGGTGGCGCAGAATGTTGCTTGCTCGGCATGTGAGCGAGCCAGCGGCGACTGGGACGCGCGGCACGTCTTCAATGGCAACGCGGTTTATCAGCTTCCATTCGGTTACGGCAAGCCGCTGCTGAACCGGAGCGGACTGGTGAGCAGCGTCGCGGGTGGCTGGCAGCTCACCACAACCGCACTGGCTCGCACGGGATTTCCAGTGAACGTGATATTGCCGAGCAGTTACATCGCGCCTGACGGAAACAACGCCGGGACGGAGCGTCCCGATCTTGTTCCTGGCGTATCGCTCACGCCGCCGGGGGGCAAGCATGTTGGAGAGTGGATCAATCCTGCCGCCTTCGCAACGCCGGCCGGAGAATTCGGCACAGCGCCGCGCAACCTGGTTCGAGGACCGGGTACCTGGCAGATGGATCTCGGCGCAGGCAAAACCATTCCGTTGCGGGAGCGCGGGCGGATCGAATTCCGCACGGAGCTCTACAACGTGTTCAATCATCCGCAGCCGGGTCAGCCGCAGTCGACCTTCAATCCTTCGAACACCACCAGCTTCGGCAGCATTCTGAACACGGTGAATACCAGCATCGTTTCGCCCATCACTCCAGTGGGATCAGGCACGCCCCGCGAGATGCAGTTCGCACTACGGTTCGAGTTCTGAGGCTTGCCATGAAAATCCTGGTCATCGAAGACGAAGTCAAAACTGCGAAGTTCTGAAGAAGGGACTCAGCTGCTTGCGCGCGTGCGTTCCTTGCTGCGCCGGTCAACGCCGCGCCCGCAGGAGACGATTCGCATGGCCGACCTGGAGATCGACTTGCTGCGTCATCGCGCGACACGCGCCGGCCCCAAGGGTGTTTGTCGTTCAGCCTTCGGGAACTCCGGCTTTGCGAAAGACTGCAAGCGAGCTCTCGAGGCCGGCTTTCGCAGCTGCTTCCGGTGTCATGTCTTTCGTTCGCCCGAACACTTCCACGCTGAGCGCATCGTTGTAGTGGATGGTTTGGAGCGCCTGCAGGAAGCCGGTCAGGTTGATGACGCCTTCGCCGGGAAGCAGACGCTGGTTATCGTGGATCTGCTCTGGAGGCAGGTTGGGCGAGTCATTGAAGTGGACGTGTACGATGCGATCGCGGCCGGCGGCAACGATGTCGCCGGGGGTGGCTCCTGCGTGGTGCCAGTGCCAGGAATCGAGCTGCAGCCCGACGTTGGGGCCGCACTCTCTGGCGAACTCGAGCATATCGTTCATGCGCCAGATGAATTCGTATTTGTACATTTTGCGCAGTTCGAGCGGGCCAAGAAACTCGAGGCCAAGGCGGACGTTATGATGCGCCAGAATGCGGGCACATTCGTTGAACCGCTGCTTGTAAATCCGGCGGAGTTCGTCTTTTGGCGTGTTGCTCGAGGGCATGATGTAGGTGAACATGCGCGGGCAGCGGATGGCGGCGGCGAAGCGGGCGGCCGCGTCGAGTTGGGCGAGGGAGGCTTGGAAGGTTGCATCATCCTTCCGGAATTCGACCGGGAAATCGATAACGGCGGGCCGGATCTTGAGTTCGGCAAGCAGGTCATTGGTCGCGCCGGCGCCGGCGTGCATGGCCGGACCGAGCATGATGTCGGTGCCGGGAAAGCCGGTTTTCGCGGCCAGGCGGGCGAAGTCGGGCCATTGCACACGGCCTTGCAGCAGGACGCTGTTCAGGGAGAGAAACATGTTGCGGTCGCCGGCGAAGGCCCTGGAGAGCGGGGCGGCGGCGAGCAGCCTGCAAAATGATCGTCTGGATAAAAAATACGGCATGCGCAACCGATCATATCCGAGTAGCATGGCGTTGAGGAGGCGGGAAACATGAACAGACGAGAGATGCTGGCCACCACGGGTGCGGCGACCCTTGGAGCACTTTGCATGCCGAAGCTGATGACAGCCGAGGCTCCAGCGAGCCGGGTTGCGATCGTGCGCTGTCCCGATTACGCGCAATATCAGCAGCAACTCTCTCTCGCGTTCGACCAGATTGGCGGTATCGAGAAGCTGGTGCGCGGGAAGACCGTCGCGCTCAAGCTGAATCTGACTGGGAATCCGAAGAACTTCCCGCTGACGCCTGAGCTACCTTATCGGACGAATCCGCAGTCGGTGGCGGCGACGGTGCACCTGTTTGCCAAAGCCGGTGCGCGGCGCGTTCGCATGATTGAAAGCTTCTTTCCGGCCGATCAGGATCTGTCGTTGTGGGCGCGCTACGGCCTGGACGTGAACGCGATTAACAACATGGGCGTTCCGGTGGTTTGGGAAAACGTGCAGAACCTGGGCAACTACAAGCAGTATGTGCGGATGAAGGTGCCGTGGGGCGGATACGCCTATCCGGCATACCACTTGAACCCGGCGTTCTATCAGTGCGACGTGTACGCTTCGATGGCCAAACTGAAGAACCATTGGATTGCGGGCGTGACGATGACCATGAAGAACAACTTCGGCAATACGCCCTGCTCGCTTTATGGCAGCGACTGCGGACCCAGCGGAAACGAGCGGCCGACGCAAGAGCGGGGAGCCGTGCTGCACGACGGAACGACGCCTGCGCCCTCGGGAGTGGATGCCGAGTTGCATCCTGATTCGCCACGCGATCCGGGCTATCGGGTCCCACGCATTCTGGTAGATCAGAACGGTATCCGGCCCATCGATCTCGCGATCGTGGATGGTGTCGAGACGGTGCGGGGAGGGGAAGGCCCGTGGCTTCGCGGCCTGGAAAAGATGTCGCCGCGGGTGATCATTGCCGGGCGCAACGCAGTCTGTGTGGACGCCGTAGGCATGGCCGTGATGGGCTACGATCCCTATGCGGAGCGCGGCACTTCGCCGTTTATCCGCGGAGACAACTCGCTGCGCCTGGCGGAAGAAGCCGGGATCGGAACACGGGACCTGAAGCGCATCGAAGTCGTCGGCATTTCCATTAAGGATGCCCATATCAATTTCGGACCCGGCGCGGTGGGCAAGAAACTGAGCGAATTGAACTCGTAACGCATCCGGTCTAAGAGTCCGGAGGGCGAAGAGCGATGCTGTCTCTGGGTCCTTCGACGCGCATGCGTTAGCGCAAACCTACCAGGCCGCTGACGGATCGGATGAGCGCAGCGGGGTCACAGCCGACGCCGTCCTTGAAGACGGTTTCGACCTTCTCCACGTTTTCGATTTTCTCCGCAGGATTGGCGCCGAGGACGATCAGGTCGGCCGCTTTGCGCAAGATGGAAGTGATCTCGTTCGCGTCTCGGAAGGTCTTCGGTCAAGCACCCAAGCCTCCAAGGTTCCGCCCAGCTGCGGAAGAGATTCGGATGGCACTGGCGATGCGATTGCTTCGAGTCAGAACGGCAGCTACAATGGCCAAGCTTTGCTGTCTCCGTGGCGGACACGGTTGATGGGCAGGCTAGGGCGCGAACACTGCAGAACGTCCTGCGCTGAGCGGATGATCGCGACAACCCTGATGACAGCGCCGTTCCGGCCGATTCATGTCGAACACTTCTCCATCGCGCGACGAGCAAGACCTGAGCCACTTCGGGTACGCCCAGGAACTCTTCCGCAGCATGGGGGGATTTTCGAATTTCGCGATTTCCTTTTCCATTATTTCGATCCTGACAGGAGCGGTAACACTCTATGGATACGGATTGACCATGGGAGGCCCGCTGGAGATGTCGCTCGGGTGGCCGCTGGCGACTGTATTTACGCTGCTGCTTGCTGCCAGCATGGCGGAGTTGTGCTCGGCCTACCCAACCTCAGGGGCCATGTACCATTGGGCTGCGGCTCTTGGCGGACGGGCGGCGGGATGGTTTGTCGCGTCCTTGAACATCGTCGGCCTGATCGCCGCGTTGGCCGGCATTAATTTCAGCGCCGCGCAGTTCGTTCTGCCATTTCTGGGTATCTCTCCGACGCCGAAAAACGTGTTTCTGATGTTCGCGTTCACGCTGGTGGTGCATGGCCTGATCAACCATTTCGGCGTACGGCTGGTCGCGCTGCTCAACAACACCAGCGTGATCATCCATATTGCCGGCGTGTTCGCAATCGCAGGGATCCTTTTCTGGCTTGCCCCGCGGCAGCCGATTTCATTTTTGGCCAGCCACGCCAGTTCGAGCGGCCACCCGTACGCGTGGGCGTTTCTGCTGGGATTGCTGCAGGCGCACTGGACGTATACCGGATTTGACGGATCGGCTCACATGGCCGAAGAGACGCATGATCCCCGCCGGGTGGCCCCCTGGGGCATGGTGATTGCGGTTGGCGTGTCCGGTGTCGTGGGATACATCTTGTTGCTTGCGATCACTCTGGCGATTCACTCGGTTCCGGAGGTGCTGTCGGCCCACGATGCGCAGGGAAACGCGATTCCTGCCGCTATCGCGATTCTGCAGACCGGCCTCGGGTACCGATTCGGCAACGCATTGGCGGCGATCGCTTCGATGGCGATGTGGTTCTGCGGGCTATCGTGCGTGACGTCGGCCTCCCGCGCCATTTACTCCCTGGCGCGCGATCGCGGAACGCCATTCGCCGGCATCATGCAGAAGGTGAGCGCAAAGCATGGAACTCCGGTGGCGGCAATCTGGGCGACGGTGATCGCCAGCATGGCGGCGATGGCCTGGACGGGCGCGGTGCCCATTGTGACCTCGCTCAGCACGGTGGCGTTGTATCTGGCCTATGTTGTTCCCGTGGGGTTGGGGTTGCGGGCGCGTTTGCGCGGATCGGACTGGCGGTTGCTGGCGGAGTGGACGTTGGGCAAATGGGGAGCGACCGTCAATGGCATTGCGCTTGTCTACACTCTTTTTATTTGTTTCGTGCTGATGATGCCGCCCAACCAACTGGCGGCGAAAACGCTGGCAGGCGTACTGGCCGCGCTCACCCTTATTTATGTCTTCGAAGTGCGGCGCAAGTATGTGGTTCCGGGCTGGGTCTCGGAACAGCGGCCTGTTGCTGCCGACCCGTCCTAGCCGGCACTCGGGAGCGCGCGCGATTGACGTTCCGTTTGCTGGTCTGATCCTTCAGAGCGGCGATTCCGATGCGTCCGTCGGCGAATGCTAATCTGGATGCCCGGCTGCAATTGGAAGCACACGATCGCGCTACCTCGCGAGGCAGGAGCCTGAGATGTTCGACGAAATCACGACGTTTTCCTTCCCGACCCGGATCGTTTTTGGAGTGGGAGCGACACGCCGACTACCGGCCTGCCTGGAAGAAAACGGGGTTCGCCGGCCCCTCGTGGTGACCGATCCCGGACTGCGGGCGGCGCCTCCGTTCAAGGCGGTTGAGTCGGCTCTGCAGGGCGGCGGGATTCAGTACGAAGTCTTTGATGGTGTGCATCCAAACCCGATCGAGGAAGATGTGATCCATGCGTCGGCATCTTATCGCGCGGCGGGTTGCGATTGCGTGATCGGGCTCGGCGGCGGAAGTGCGATCGATGTGGCAAAGGCCACGGTTGTACTCGCGCGGCAGGAGGGAGCGCTCGCGGATTTCGAGGCGCAGGCAGGCGGAATGGATCGCATGAAGGGTCCGTACGATCCGATTATTGCCATCCCGACAACTGCGGGAACGGGCAGCGAAGTGGGCCGGTCATCGGTGATCACGTCGCACCAGCTGAAGCGAAAGATCATCATCTTCAGCCCGTGGCTGATGCCGAAACGGGCGATTCTCGATCCCGAGCTTACGGTGAGCCTGCCGCCCTTTCTGACAGCGGCGACGGGGATGGATGCCTTCACGCATTGCCTCGAGTCGCTTACCTGCCCGGTGTACCACCCGCTGTGCGACGCGATCGCCATTCACGGACTGGAATTGGTGGTCCGGTATCTGGAACGCGCAACCCGCGATGGGCATGACATCGAGGCACGGGGCAACATGCTGGTCGCGGCGTCGATGGGCGCAATCGCGTTTCAGAAGGATCTGGGCGCCACTCATTCGCTGGCGCATCCGCTCTCGACTGAATTCGGCTTGCATCACGGACTGGCGAATGCGCTGTGTTTGCCCGCGGTGATGAGATTCAACCTGGAAACGGCGACGCCGCATTATGCGCGTCTGGCGCGCATCTATGGCGATCATTCAAATGAGACAGACGATCGATTGGCCGCCAAAGCGGTCGAGATGGTGGAAGGCATGATCGAGCGGCTTGGCATCAAGCGCGGTTTGCGCAATCATCGCGTGCCACGGGAGAGTCTGGAAGGGCTTTCAGAGAGCGCTTTCGCGGACTCGTGTCATAAAACGAACATTCGCGTCTGCACGCAGGATGATCTATGCAAGCTCTACCAGGAAAGCTGGTGATCATGTTCAGGACCTCTTCAATGAACCTGGTAAATCCGGCGACGGAGGAAAAATTCCGGAGTCTCGAGATGACCTCGGAATCGGAACTTGGCGTGATTCTCGAGCGCATGCAGGCCGCTCAGAAGAAGTGGTGGGAGGTGCCGGTAGCGGAGCGCGTAGAAATCTGCCGGGGCTTCGTGGATGCGTTCCGCTCCATGCGGGAAGGCGTTGCGCTGGACATCACGCGCCAGATGGGAAAGCCGGTGGCGCAGGCTGAACGCGAAGTGGATACGATGCTGGATCGCGCCGATACCATTCTGCGGCTGGCAACCTCGGGCCTCGCTGATGAAACACTCGAGCCGAAGGCGGGCGTCCGGCGGTTTATTCGCCGCGAGCCATTGGGCATTGTCCTCGATATTCCGGCATGGAATTATCCGCTCCTGATCGCAGTGAATGTGGTGATTCCCGCGCTGCTGGCAGGCAACGCGGTGCTGATCAAACATGCCCGTCTCACCCCGCTGTGCGGCGATGCATTCGTCGACGCTTTCCGCCAAACCCGACTGCCGGGCGACCTGGTTGCTTCGATCCGCGTGGGTCATGAAACCATCACGCGCGTGATTGCGCAGCGCGCCGTTGATTTTGTTTCGTTCACCGGTTCCGTCGAGGGAGGCCGCGAGGTTTACCGCCAGGCCTCGGCGCAGCTGCTTGATATGGGATTGGAACTCGGCGGGAAAGATCCGGCCCTGGTTTGCGAGGATGCGGATTTCGATTTTGCGGTAGCGAACCTGGTGGATGGGGCTTTCTACAATGCGGGCCAGAGCTGTTGCGCTGTCGAACGAATCTATGTCGCGCGTCCGCTGTTTGCAAGGTTCGTTGAGGCCTATGTTGCGGAGGTGCGGAAGTACGCGGTGGGCGATCCGGAGAATCCTGCGACCGGCATCGGACCATTGGCGCAGCTCAAGGCGGTAGATTTTTTGAAGCACCAGGTCGACGAGGCGGTGCAGCGAGGCGCGAAGCTTTTGACCGGCGGAAAACGCGCGCCCGGCCGGGGGTATTTCTTCGAGCCGGCGGTTCTGGTGGACGTGGACCATAACATGGACCTGATGACGGAAGAGAGCTTCGGTCCGGTGATCGGCATTATGCCGGTGGACTCGGAAGAGGAGGGAATTCGATTGATGAACGACAGTCCCTATGGGCTCACCGCTTCCATCTGGACCGGAGATGCGGCGCGGGGAGAAGCGCTCGCATCGCGGACAGCGGCGGGGACCGTGTATGTGAACCGCTGCGACTACCTCGATCCGGAGCTCGCCTGGGTTGGAATCAAAGACAGCGGTCACGGCTGCACGTTATCGCGGCTGGGATTTCACTATTTGACTCGTCCCAAGAGCTTCTATGTCCGGACACAGACCGCAGGCTGAGGGAATGCGATGAAGATCAACGGAATGCTGAGCGTCGACGAACTTCGGACGATGGTTGACGACTCGCGTGTCGACACGGTGTTGCTGACCTTCACTGATCTCTATGGCCGCCAATTTGGAAAACGGCTGGATGCGCGGTTCTTTCTGGAAAATGAAGAGCCGGGAACGCATGCCTGCGACTATCTGCTCACAACCGACATGGAGATGAACCCCGTGGCGGGGTACCAGTTCGCGAATTGGGAGCGAGGCTATGGCGATGTGCATATGCGCGCCGACCTGTCGACGATTCGCCTGGCATCGTGGTTAGACCGCACGGTGCTTGTTGCCTGCGATCTGCTGGATTGTCACTCGCATGAGTTGGTGGCGGAGGCGCCACGGACGATTCTGCGGCGCCAGATCGAGCGAGCCGCGCAAATGGGTTTCGAGGCCGCTGCCGGAACCGAGCTGGAGTACTACATCTTCAACAATTCTTATCGGGAGGCTGCGGCGGCGAAATACGGCGGATTAGAAGCGGCGGGATGGTATCTCGAGGACTATCACGTTCTGCAGGGCACGCGGGAAGAGAAGCTGAACGGGGCCGTGCGCCGGCATCTGTCGCAGTCCGGCGTTCCGGTGGAGTGCTCGAAGGGGGAGTGGGGGAAAGGGCAGCACGAACTCAATGTGCGGTATGCCAACGCTCTGACGATGGCGGATCGGCATGTCGTGTTCAAGCAGTGTTTCAAGGAGGTGGCCGAGAGCCTTGGCATGAGCGTCACCTTCATGGCCAAGCCCGATGGGGGCCAGGCCGGGTCCAGTTGCCATCTGCATTTGAGTCTCTGGAAAGATGGACAGAACGCGATGGCGGGAAAGAACAAGCTGGGGCCAGTAGAGTGCAGCGACATTTTCCGCTGGTTCCTGGGCGGATGGATCGCGCATGTGCCCGAGTTCATGGTGTTCTACGCACCAACCATCAATTCGTATAAGCGCTTTCAATCCGGGTCCTGGGCGCCGACGCGCCTGGCATGGTGCTACGACAACCGCACGGCAAGTTTCCGCGTGGTGGGGGCGGGAGCGAGCCTGCGAATCGAGTGCCGGATTCCAGGGGCCGATTGCAATCCATACCTGGCCATTGCAGGCGCGATCGCATCGGGATTGGATGGGATCACGAAGCAGACCGAGCCACCGGCTATTTTTGAAGGCGATCTTTACTCGGCAACCGAAATGCCGTCGATCCCTGCGACGCTGCGCGAAGCTACGGACCTGTTTGCGGCCAGTCCACTGGCTCGCGAAACCCTGGGAGCTGAGGCCGCAAAGCACTACGTTCATTTCTTCCGGTCGGAGCAGGCGGCGTTCGATGCGTCCGTGACCGATTGGGAGCGTCGACGCTACTTCGAACAGATTTGATCGCGCGAAGATTTTCAGGCCTGGCAATTGGCCACTAATGCCGAGTCATGACGAAGATGGTGTTCCCGGCCGGGATCGTGACCTGGCGAAGAGTGCCGGCATCATCCTCGAACCAGAGCGATGAGCTATCGGCCGCGGCCAGCCTTCCATAGCTTGAGGGAACGGTTCCTTTCATCGTTTGCGCATGGATGGTGAATGAGCTGTGCGTCCCAACCATGTATCCCGTCAGCAACAGCGCTGCCGCTATCGCAATTCGCAGCATTCGTGCCAGCATCCAGGGCTTCTCCTCTTGATGCAAAGTCGACATGAGAATGACGCGGGCGGGCGAATCAACGTTCTAAACTTTCCGTCATTTCAGTGCAAGCGGAAGCCGGGAACGCGGTAGCTCTATTCGATGACGCGGAATCGCTTCAGCGACTCTTCGTTGACTGTGAGGCCAAGGCCCGGGAGTGAGTCGTCGAGGTTGATGTATCCCCTATCCGGCACCGGTTCTCCATCGAAGATGTACCAGAACAATTCGTTGCCTACTTCCACGTCGACCTTGGGGAAGAATTCCGCGATGGGCGAATTGAGGCTGGCCATGATCACGTGGTAGTTGTGCATCTGCCCGGCATGCGGCACCACCGGGACCTGGAATGATTCGGCCAGGGCGCAGATCTTCCGGGCCTGACTGATGCCGCCGACGCGATTGGTGTCGAACTGAATGTAGTCGAGGGAGTTCGTCTCGAGCAATTCGCGGAAGCCGAAGACGGTGAACTCATGCTCACCGCCGGCGATGGGAACTCGTCCGTAACTCTTGAGTTCGCGATATCCGCGGGTATCGTCGGGAATGACCGCTTCCTCGAGCCAGCGCAGATTGAATTGCTCGAGCCGCGGCAGCATGCGCTTGGCGTAGTCGAGGGTCCAGCCCATGTACGCATCGGTCATCAGATCGATGCTGTCGCCGATCACCTCGCGAACAGTGCGGACCAGTTCCACATTTTTCTGCATGCCGGCGGGACCGTCGAGCGGCCCGTAGCCGAAACGCAGTTTCATCATCGTATAGCCCTGATCCTTATACTTCTGCGCCTCGGCGCTCAACTCATCGAGAGGCATTGCATAGAGGCGGCTTGCGTATACGGGAATCTTGTCCTTGGTGCGTCCGCCGAGCAGACGGAAGACGGGCTGCTTTGCATCCTTTCCGAGGAGGTCCCAGAGGGCGATGTCGGCAGCGGAAATTGCGGCCATCGCGACTCCCTTGCGCCCGAAGGGGAGCGTGCGGCGGTACATCTGCTGCCACAGGAGCTCGACGTCCCATGGATCTGCGCCGATCAGCAGCGGCTTGAGATAGGTGTCGAGCAGCTGCCGGGTCACGAGTGGCGACAACGCCGCGTTGCCCAGTCCTACCAGTCCGGTGTTGGTGAAGATCTCGACGAGAAGCCAGTTATGAAAGGCGAAATTTCCCATCGAAGGCTGACGAAACGCGACCAGATCCATGGGGTTCGTGCAGAAATGCGGAGGAAGGAGTGGCGTGAGGCCCTCCCACTGGACGACACGCGTGCGAACTTCGGTGATTTTCATGCAGCGCTCCCGATGCGTTCGAACTCCCTGGCGCGAAAGGTTGAATCCTGCCGGCGCCGGACCGCAGGCGCAGTCATTCCGTGGCGGTCAAGTGAGCTTCAACCCATAGATTCGCAGTGCATTTTTCCAGAAATACTTCTCTGCGCTCTCTCTCGATTTGCCGGAATAGAAGCGCTTCATCAACGCGACCTGATCGGCGATCGACGCGATGCCGTAGCTATTGGGATAATCGCTGCCGAAAAGAACGCGATCTTCGCCAAAGGCGCTATAGAGATGTTCAAGCCTGGCGCGAAGCGTCTCGTATTCCATGACCACGACTCCATCACTCTCGCGCGGGTGATAAACCTCAGACAATTTGACAAAGATATTTGGGCACTTTGCCATATCACTGACGACCGCTTCGTATGCTTTCTGATTTTCGGGGGTGGGATCGAAGGAAGGCAGGTGATCCATCATGATGCGAAGATCGGGAATTGCCTCAGCCAGCAGAACATTCGCTCGCATCAGACCCATGCTTGGGTTGGCGGTATCGAGCACCAGACCCGCTTGAGCCAGCAGCTTGAGATTGCTTACATGTTCCGGTTTGAGGGTTACCCTGCCGTTGTCTTCGTTGTAGAAGGGAAAGATCCGGGCGCGAATGGCACGAAAGAGCGGGTCTTTGTGAAAGCGCTCCAAGTAGCTGCCAAATATTGGCGATCCTGAATCCAGAGTTCCAGTGACCCCCATCATGATGGGGTCGGTTCTGCACATCTCGAGATACCAGAGATTCTCATCGATCCAGGCGCATGACTCGACCACCATGGCTCCGATGATGCCGGCGGGCCTTGCCAACGCGCTGTACATCGATGGAAGGGAGGTTTGGGAGATCGCCTGGTAAGCGGGGGAGCCCATATAGTCGGCGCCCAAGGGACGGGTGCCGTCGAAGAGATGAATATGGGTGTCGATGATGGGGATTTCATCCATCGGTGGCAATTGCGCAACCGCGCCGGGCGCGACTGCGAGCGCGGTGGAGGCGGCAGCACCCGCAAGAAATGCACGCCGATTTATTTTGTGCTCAACGCCGGCTCGGGTGGTGCGATCGGCGAGAAGAGACGTATCCATATTTCTTCTCCCATCCTCTTTCTTCGACGAGTTGATCACTCGTCCTGGAGATTGTGGCGCGACGGATTGCGTGGAGCAGGGGATCGAAACACTCAGTCCTGAATTGTAATTCTGGATTGTAATCCGTCGGATCTAACGGCGGGCGGTTGAGGGGATTCGCACGATGCACCTCTTCGCAGGTGCTGGAGCCTGCGACTATGGTGCTGATTCCGCTCGCTTGACATTCATGCTTCCGTTACTTTCGTGAATGCCAGCGGATGGATTCTTGGGCACCGGGGCAACGCTTCTCCGAGTAGAATTGCTAGAAAATCACGCGTGAGGACCGAATGAACAGATGCGTCAGACGTGCTTTGGCACTTAGCTGCCTGTTCGTGCTGTTTTCGACTCCGACATTCTCGATGGCCCAGCAGAACTCTCGCGCCAAGCAGTCTCGAGCGGAGGAAAATGAGAGGCTCGCGAAGCCGGTGGAATGGCCAGCGCTGGAACGGCGGCTGTTTAAGGACTCCCACGATTTGATGGTCTTCAAGATGGCGACTTCATGGATACCAGGGCAAGATCACGAGGGCAGATTCCGGTACAAATTGACGGCGACTCCGCTGCTGAAAGACGAGTACTCATCGCCACAAAAGCAAATCGGGATCATGAGCAAGCGACTGCAGGAGACATGCTCGATCTCGATCGTTCTTTTGGATACAGACGGATTTGAGTTGCGACGCGTCCAGCCCGATCTTTCCCTCGCGCTGAACAATGAAACGGATATTGTCGGCTTGACCGCGAACGATTCGGAACAGATGGACGCCTCGGAATACAAGAGCTTTGTCGGCAAAGAAGATCAAGCAGGTTCATGGAACATCGCCTGGAACTGTCCGTAGGAGTATTGCGCGCTCACCGATTCGCGCGGAAGAGGAGCGGCAGGCGAAAGCCCAACCGTATCTATGGATTCCGGGAGATTTGGAAAACAATTCGATTCGTCGACCTGAGATCCGATGATGCTGTTGTGAGGCCGAGGATGGTTCCGAAAGCTGAAATTGAGCCGAGCGGCGAAGCGGGTAATCGTTTCTATTGTGCAGTTTTATGGTGACCCAGGGAACCAGGATTCGATTGTATGATTGCCGCCGATGCTCTTTTACGGCCGCAGATACGTGCAAGACCTGAGGGACGCGCTCGCAGTTTTGGAAGATCGCGACAACCTGGGGCTGGGCCGCGAGCACGCCTCGAGGCTCCGTGCCTTAGTGCGGGCGCAAATTGAACGCGCAGAAGCCGCCAACTACTTGCAGCCGCCGCAATCGGATCGCCGGCGTATTCCCAAAATCCTGGTTCGGTAGAATCGATCGCGAAGTTGCCCTCGATGTTGCTGGATGCAACGGGAACGGCAGCGCTGGTGATTTCCGGGCGAGTCGTCGGTTCGACTGAGATGCGGCGAAGCGCTCAGGAAGCGGTCTCGCCCTGGCGGAGGTCGAGATCGGGGCGTGCCGCCAAAGCTGGTTCGGTTACTTCGCTCCAGATGAGAGTGCCGTGGGTTTCGCGGAGGAAGATGACGCCGCAAACGAAACATAGAACCGAGACGGCAACCGGGTAGTAGAGCCCCGCATAGATATTCTGGGTAGAAGCGCAGAGGCTCAAGCCGATGAGAGGGAGCAGACCGCCGAAGACGCCATTGCCGATGTGGTAGGGCAATGAGATCGATGTGTAGCGAATCTTTGCGGGAAAGGCCTCGACAAGATAGGCAGCGATGGGCCCGTAAGTCATGCAGGCGAAAAGAATCTGAATCCACACCAGCAAAACGAGCAGGGGGATGTTGGGATTTGGCGCAACAGGTGCGGGAACGAGATTGCCGGAGGCGTTGCGCGTGAGCGGCGTAAGCCGGATGTCGCCGGTGACCGGATTCCGCACTGAGCTGACCGAGACGACGTGGTTACCCGCTGCGTAGACCATGCCTTTATAGATGGGAACGATGGTGATGGCAGACATGAGCAGCGCGGACATCATGAGCTTCTTGCGTCCGATGCGATCAGACAGGGCCCCGAAAACGACATAGAACGGCGTGCCGATGGTAAGGGCAATGGCGATCACGATGTTGGCGGTACGGGGATTCAAGTGCAGGATCACCTGCATATAGAAGAGTGCATAAAAGGTGCTGGTGTACCAGACGACTCCCTGGCCGGCCGTCGCACCGAAAAGGGAGATGAGGACTTGCTTCAGATTGGGCCATTTTGTGAAGGCTTCTCTCAGCGGTTGCGATGAATGGGCCTTTGCCGACTTGATTTGCGCGAAGATTGGGGATTCCTTCATGCGGATCCGGACGTAGAGCGAGACGCTTACCAGCACCAGCGAGAGAAGGAACGGCAGCCGCCACCCCCAGCGCTGAAAAGATGCCGTGCTCATGCCGAGCTGAGTTGTCAGAATGGCGATCAGCGAACAAAAAAACCCGAGGGACGCGGTGATTTGTATGAAGCTGGTGGAAAGTCCGCGGTGCCTGTCCGGGGTGTGCTCGGCAACGTAGATGGCCGCGCCGCCGTATTCGCCACCCAGCGCGAGCCCCTGTAGCACCCGGATCAGGATGAGGATGACGGGTGAGAGCCAGCCTGCCGTGGCGAACGTCGGCAGCAATCCTATGGAAGCCGTGGAAAGGCCCATGACGGTGAGGGTGATGATGAAGGCGATGCGGCGGCCCAAGAGGTCTCCGATAGCGCCGAAGAACAGGGCTCCAAAGGGGCGCACGAGAAATCCAACGGCAAATGTGGCGAGATAGGCGATGAGGGCGAAGGTGTCGTTGCCTGGTGGATAGAATTTAACCGCCAAGACTGCGGTTAGCGATCCGAAGATGAAGAAGTCGTACCACTCGATGAGGGTTCCCGTGGCGGCACCGAAGATGATTTTGGCGAGGAAGGCGGGCCTAGCGTCCCGCGGCCCCGTTGGACTCTGCGATGCCATTCGTGCGTCGACCTCAAACAGTGCCGCGAAGCTGGAGGACGGGAATAAACGCAGCCGCTGCGCTTGTGGATTTTATGAAACCTGACGCTCACTGTGATGGCGGCTGAATATGAGTGTCAAGTTAAATCATGGAGGAAGTTAGCTCCGCGGGCTGAGCGCAGATACAGAAAAGGCTGCAGGCAGGATGTGAGAGCGGACAAAAGAAGTTTCCCCTCCGCGGTTTCTCGCGAAGGGGAATGATTGGAAGCAAGGTCAAGCCTGACGTTGCGAAGACGACTTAGTTGCCGCCGCCATTGACCGGGCCGTGGCAGGAGCCGACGCCTGGTCCATGAAAGGCACGCCGCCGGGCTGTGCGGGATCTTGCAGTGCCGGCTTGAAATTCCACGCGTAGCCGTTCTGATTCATAGAGGTGGTAGTGTCCGTTCAGCACCAGGCCGGCTCCATATGTACGCATGGTTACGGTCCGCGGTGTTCCGTTGACCCGAATCTCGAGCGGCTCTTCGGCGGCGAGCCAATCCTGCTGCGGATGGACAGCGCCTTCGTTCCATTCCGTGACCTGGGTCAACTCAAGGCTGCGCGCCGGTGGACGCATTCCATCTCCTGTGTGGGGAGATTAGAATTCGGGCGCGAGGAATGGCAAGGCCTCAACCGGGGCAAGAAGGTTTTGTCGAGGGAAACGCAGTCGTGCACGTCGGGATCGCGACTTTCACGCGACTTTGAAGTTTCCGCCGGTGCGCAGCCGGTCAGCACGGAGGCTCGGATGACTGTTCTGTCGCATGAGAGCGAGCGCAACGACACCGATCGGCACCATCACAAGGACGGCAAAGAGTCTCTGCATGGTTCCTTCCGGCCACAGCGGCGCCATACGGTGCATCATCATCGGAATTGTGAGAAGCAGGCAAACAACATCGGCGACGAGATAAATCCGCAGCCATGACGAAGTTCGCCAGGTGGCGGCGAGCAGCAGGAGCGGCGTGATCAGGATAGGGAAAAGCAGAAACTGCCACGAAGCATGACGCGGGTCGGGCATCGGGAACAGCCCCGCTTTGAGCGACAGGACTCCGTTGCATACGACGCCGACGGCGATGAGGATTCGAAGCCAGAGTCCTGTCATGTTGGACAGGCCAAGAAACAACCCAGCCGCGCCGAAGAATCCGGCGATACCGACGAGCATCGCGCCATCGTTGAAAATTGCAGGATGGAGCGATGCGGTGGTTCCAAGCATGCTTGCGGTATCGGTAGCGAATCTGTAGCCGGGATACCACGGGGCCGCGATGAGTTGAACGCCGAAATAGACGAGTGGCACGGCTACGGCCGCTAAAAGCATCAGCGTCGTCAGTCGTTGGTTGCCGGGCGCGGGCATATGATTCCTCCTCGGTTTGCGAAGTGGGTCTGGCGAGCACACTAACAGAGAACAGCAGAGTTCGCTGTGTTGCCTTCGGGTCTCCGCAGGAATAACGCCGCGGATGGAAAACGGTTAACAACTTCCTGTTGTCGCTTGTCCGAATCGTTTGGCGCACCTTTTATAATTCTGCGGGGGCAAGCGGCCAGATCGAGCGATTGCGCCGGGAATGGGAGGCAAGGCTATGGAGCGCGAACGCTCTGTTTGGAATCGGCGGGATTTCTTGAAGGTGGGCGGCACGTCAGCAGCGGCGCTGGGCGTTGGAGGAGCAGAGACTGCAGCGGGACACCCAGCGCAGGAGCCGGCAGGGAAGACGGCGATGCCGGCGGATACGCCGTATCCGAAGCTCTCCATCATCACCCCGTACTCACCGGAGAAGCTCGCGTTTGCGGCCCAGGCTGGCTACGAAGGCGTGGTGGTGACGCCGGGCGAGGACTTCAACCCGAGCTTAAGCGACAGCGCCATCGATCAGATTCTGGCGACGGCGCACAATGCAGGGATTCGCATTGTCAGCATTGAATATTTCGGCCCCAACCATACGGATCGCGATGCCAGCAAACGCGCAGCGGCGAATGCCGAGTTCGTTCGCGCGCTGGAGTTCTGCCATCGCCTGGGCTGCAAGTTTGTGGGGACCTTCAGCGGCGGAATGCCGGGCGCGAGCATGCAGGATCAGGCCAAGGCATTTGCCGATGTCTTCCATGAGAAATATTTGCCTGTTTGCGAAAAGCTCGACTTAAGGATGGGATGGGAGGGCTACCCGAACCCCGGCAACTTCGCCAGTATTCCGGCGGGGATGGAGGCCATCTTCGATCTCGTGCCCAGCAAGCGCCTGGGGCTGGAATTCGACCCTTCGCATTTCGTGCGGCAGTACATTGACCCGATCCGAGTGGCGTGGCATTTCAAGGACCGCATACTCGCCGTGCATGCCAAGGACACCGAGATCATCCAGCCGGTGCTGCAGCAGGTGGGCATTGCCGGGCATGGATGGTGGCGCTACCGGATTCCCGGACAGGGCATCGTGAACTGGCCCGAGTTTCTTACGGTGCTGCTGCAGATCCAGTTCAACGGCGGGATCGCGGTGGAGCACGAGGACGAGTTCTGGGACGCGCCGCATAGCGGCGATCTTCCCGACTTTCCGCAGCAGCGAAAGGACGGATTTATCCTGGCGCGACGTTTTCTGGGACAGTATCTGCCGGGACGGCAGGTGTAAACGCAGCTTCGAAGCGGAAACTTATCGGATTGCGGGCATCCCCACGCCATTTTCAGCATTTTGGGCGGTGGATCGAGAAGATTGGCGTGCGTTTGTGAAGGTCATGCGGATTCCGTACTTCGGCCGCAGGATGACCATGGGGCGCGCTTCGATCGTTTGACCTGGAACCAGTTCAAAGTCGTAGCGTCTTACGAGTTCGCTCAAAATCATGAGGACCTGAAGCATCGCATAGTGCTGGCCGATGCAGACGCGCGGGCCACCGCCGAAGGGAAGAAAGGTGAATGGGGTTCGCAGCTTCATTTCTTCCCTGGTGAAGCGCTCTGGATCGAATTCTTCAGGGTTTTGCCAGTAGCGCGGAGCATGGTGGGCGCCATATACGTACACGATCACCATTGACCCGCGGGGTATGATCACATCGCCGACACGGTCGTCGGCCACAGCCATGCGGTCGATCATCCAAAACGGGGGATAGAGTCGAAGCCCCTCGTAAATCACCTGCGTTGTGAATTCAAACTTGAGCACGTCGGCGTACGTCAGAGGCGCATCACCGAGGACGGATTCGAACTCACTTCTCACTCGCGCCAGGCAATCGGGATGCGTGCTCAAAAGATAGAGAAGCCACGAGAGCGCATTCGACGACGTTTCATGTCCGGCAACCAGCAGTTGCATGCTCTCGCTGAGGACGAGCTCATCACTCATGCCCTCGCCATCGCTGTAACGCGCGTCCATCAGAGTCTGAAGCAGGTCGTGGCCGGGCGGCTCATGACGGCGTTTCCTGATGTATTCGAGCAGAACGGCGTCCGCGCCTTTGCGCATGTCTTCGTGTTCGCGCAATTCGCCGGAAACGGCAAACCATGGATTCAAATAGGGTTGCAGCGTTTGGCGGACGATGAACTCCTGGACGGTGCAGATCGTATGACTGACAAGGTCGATGTCTTCGTTCTTCAGCCGGGCGCCAAATAGAGAACGGGCGACCATCGAGAAAGTCATTTTCATGAGATGAGAGTAAATATCGATAGGGCCGAGCCGAATTTGCCTATCAAAATCCCGCAACGACTCGGCGAGGGAGTCCTGCATGATGGAGGACAGCATGCCCAGCTCTTTGAAACCCGTCTGGATGAGACGGCGCTGGGTGCGCCATGCTTCCCCATGGGTGGTAAGGAGACCTTTGCCCAGGAAATGGCCCATCCGCTTTACCTGGATTTCAGATTTCTGGTAGTTCTCGGCATTGGTCTTCATCACGTGCTGGATGACACCAGGGTCGATGGTAACGATCGCCTCTTTCAGGCCGCCAAGGTAAATCCGGAAGGTGTCGCCAAAGCCTTCGAGGTAAGTCGACAAGACTGCGGCGGGATTGGCGGCCATTGCGGCCGAATCAGCAAAGCATCGCAATCTGGGTACGGCTGGTATCGATGAAGGCAGAGTCATAATGGGCCGGTTTGACGTAGGCCGGCGGGCATAGGAGACGGCATTTCAGTTCGAAGAAGCGACAAAGCTGTCAAAGGCAAAGACCTGAACGGGCCGGAATCAGTTCTCATTCCCCAGTTGCCTTAAAAGTATCAGATGATGGTGGACTGCCCGGGTCATGGTGCGGTGCTGGCGGTAGGGTACACCGAACTCAGCGGCGGTTTCTCTGACGATCCTTGTGAGTGGCGGGTAGTGCGTATGGCAGACATGAGGGCACAGATGGTGGACGATGTGATGGTTCAGCCCGCCGGTGAGCCAACTGACGAGAGGATTTTCAGTCGCATAATCGGCGGTGGTAGCGAAGATGTGGTACACGCCGTTGTCAAACTCGCCGCGATCGACTGGAAAGTAGGTGCTGTCGATGGTGTGGGTGGTCTGGAACACGAGCGTGACGCTCAACCCAACGACCAAGTGCACCAAAAGAAACGCACCCGCGACCAGCAGCGGCGATTTTCCAAGTATCAAGATTGGCAGGACGAGCATGTAGGTGAGGTAGAAGGCCTTGCCCACAAACAGGATGGTGATTTCACGCCACGGATGCCGGGTGCGCCTCAAATATTCGTGGGCGGGAAAGAAAAAGCATTGGAAGTCCCGGAAGAACACGTAGTCAAGGGAAAACAACGCATAAACGAAGAGAGCGTAGATATGCTGAAACCGGTGCCATGGGGTCCTGGATTCATGGGGCGTAAAGCGGAAGATGCCGCGTCCTGAAAGCGCGTCATCTTCGCCGTGGAGATTGACGCACGAGTGATGGCCCCGATGGTGGAGGATTCGCCACATGTAGGAGTTGACGCCGCAAAGGTCAAAGACATAATTGAGCGACTTATTCACGAACGCCCGAGACGAGACGGCGTTGTGGTTGCTGTCATGAGCGACATTCAGCAAGAGGAAAGTCTGCGCGAGCCCGCCTAAGAGGTAGAGGCCAACGAAGGCCCAGGAACCGGGCCGGAACCAATACAAGGCGGTCCAGGAACCGGCCAGGGTTGCCAGACCGATCACGATCTTACCCCACATCACGGTGTCGGCCTTGGGAGAGACTTTCTGGTCAGCAAAAAACCTGTCGAGGCGAAGGCGCAAGACCTTGGGGAAAGAGGCGGCCGGACCACTCAGCCGTTCAGACGAGGCCTCAGGCGGCAGACCGTGGACCACGTCGGGCTCCGGCCTGATCAACGCTTCAGGTTCGAGGTTACTGGCGAGCCGGCCACCCTGGTAATTGAACTCAGCGCATTCCATCCGTCACATCCGCAGATCAGATCGGTCTTGCCGTGTGCTCTATAGCCTATCCAAAGCCCTGAAAAGCAATCAAGGAAAGAGTGAGGCGGTCATATTTAACAGGTTGAGCACTGCCCCCCTATGATTTGGCGTGACTTTCAGAACTGCTTTGGTACCATTGGACAGTTAACGATCCATGAATGGAGCCGATTCCGAAGCTCGGAGAGCTTTATAGTTCTCCCTCCTGCGGTGCTGGCATCAACATGAAGACTTCCTTCCCCAGAGCACCAAGCCGTGCCTATGTTGTGGAAGAGAACGCGGATGTCCTCATCATAGACTTCATTTCAGGTTGTAGACCTGGTATTCGACCGGGTTATGGCGCTTTGAGGGCGGCGCGATATACCTATCTCAATCGTTTGATTCAACGCTGGAGGATAACTCATTGATGATGGCGTCCGTGATGGACCAACTTGACCGGCTGGCCGCTGAGCACCCGGAGAAACTCCTATATTCGTTTCTCGACTTGAACGGCGAACCGATCGAGAGCTACACCTACGCGTCGTTTCAACGGCGGACGAACGCCATCGCCTGGCATTTGCGAAAAGAGGGCCGGTTCAGGACAGGAGACCGTCTTCTGCTCGCATACCCGCCGGGGCTCGAAATGATTTCCGCATTTTTCGGATGCGTTCGAGCCGGTTTGATCCCCGTGCCTGTCTATCCTCCCAGTTCGCGTAACTTTCAGAGCGCGCTGTACAAGATGGTGCACATTGCGAGGGATTGCGACGCAGCCGCGATTCTGACGACTCAGGACCAACACGCCTCGCTGAAGACGAACCTGGCCCGAAGTGGCGTGAAGGCGTCTGGCGTGGATGTGGACTACATTTCAGGCCTCCCGTGGATTCCCACGGAAGGCTTTGTGGACACGGTTCCGACTCGACCGGTTTTCGAGACTTCGGAGATCCTGTTTCTCCAGTACACGTCGGGTTCTACGACGGAACCCAAGGGCGTGATCGTTACACATGAAAACATCCTGAACACCTATGACCTGGTGATCGATCATCCCGCTCCGGTCGTGGTTTCGTGGCTTCCGCAGTATCACGACATGGGCCTGATTGGCTGTTATCTTTATCCGGCGTTGAAGGGCGGCACAACCTACGGGTTCGCTCCCACGGATTTCATTCAGCGCCCCATCCTGTGGTTCGACGCGATCACGACGTATGGCGCCACAGCGACGGCAGCGCCCAACTTTGCATACGACTATTGCCTGCGAGCCGGGCGGCTCTCGAAAGACAGCCTGGAAACCTGTGATCTGAGCTCGCTGCGGATCCTGATGTGCGCCGCCGAACCGGTAAAGCCGGATACATACGCCCGGTTCCTAGAGGCATTTCAGCCTTACGGACTCAAGTCGGAGAGCTTTTATGCGGCTTATGGGCTAGCCGAGAATACGCTGGCGGTTTCGCTTGGCGGGCGCAACATCGCTTCGGTCAACAAACGCGCGCTGGCGCTTGGCAAAGCCCGCATGACGACGGAGGTTTCTGAAATCGACCTTGCCACGCAGATTGTGAGTTGCGGCAATCCGCTGGAGGGTCTTGACGTCAAGATTGTGGACCCCGAGGGCCACTTCGCCCTGAAGCCGGGGCGCATCGGTGAAATCTGGCTTGCCGGAAGCGGCAAGTGCCGCGGCTACTGGAACAATGCGGAGCTCACGTTGAAGCAGTTCCGGGCGCGGCTGGTGGACGACACACCGTATGACGACGGCTTTCTTCGGACCGGCGATATGGGATTCTTCCACGAGGGCGAGCTTTACGTCTGCGGGCGGATCAAGGACATGATTATTCTGCGCGGCCAGAACTACTACCCGCAGGACATAGAGGATATTGTCGAAAAGGAATCCGGTCTGATCCGGCACAGTTGCGTAGTCGCCTTCCAGATCCAGGAAGACCGTGAACCCGGGCTGGCAATCGTTGCCGAGGTAAAGAACGCCAGAGCTCTGCCGGATGCGCGAAAGATTGCGACTGCCATTCGAAACTACCTGAATGTGGAGGTGGCGGTGATTTCGCTCATCGCGCCTCGGGCGATTCCGCGAACCAGCTCCGGCAAGATCATGCGCCACAAGACCAAGCAGATGTGGCTGGACGGTCAGTTCACCATTCTCTCGGACTTTTCGAACGAGAAGGATGGGGGAGGCGCCGCACTGTGCAATGAAATGAACACGCCTTTCGCTGAATTGAAAGCCAGGTACAACCTGACCGGCAACGAAACGTACAACCTGGTTGAAGCGGGCCTCGATTCGCTGGATCTTGTCGTTTTCATGCATGAGCTGAAGGAACTCCTGAAGGAGCATGGCGCGGAGATGCTGGCGCGGCAGGTCGATATCGGAGTGGTTCAGCGAGTCAGCGTAGCTGAGTTGTTTGCGCTGGCCGAACAGCTGGAAAGAGCTCCCGAAGAGGCCCTGGTTCACTTACGTCATGCCCTTGCAATTTTCCGCGACGAGCAAAACGCCGCGGAAAAAGAGTTAATGAACAAGGACCGCAAGCTTATCTTCGAGCCGCCGGCGGTGTCGCCCCTACCGAAGGTCCCGGTTCTGAATCAGGTGCTGCTCACGGGAGGCACCGGCTTCATCGGGCCGTTTCTGATGAAGAGCCTGCTCGAGCAGACACAGGCCAGGATCCATGTGCTGGTCCGGTCTTCCAACGAAAAGTTGGGGATGCAAAGGCTAAGGGCGGCGATGGAGTCCATGGGCTCGTGCGATCTGAGGCTGATGGAGATGTTCGAGGCGCGGGTGACTCCGGTCTGCGGCGATCTTGGCCAGCAAGGTCTGGGTTTGGCGCCGGAGACGTGGTCTCACCTGACCAATGAACTGGATGCAGTCTTTCATAACGGCGCGACCGTGAACTATCTGTTCAACTACGACCGCATGCGGGAAGCGAACGTGCTTGGAACGAACGAGGTGTTGCGCCTGGCCTTCGAAGGAAAGCCGAAGGAATTCAATTATGTTTCGACGACTTTCGTGTTTGGCTGGGCAGTCAAGTCCGTCCTGTATGAGACGGATCAGAACTCGGACATGGAGCTTCTTGATTTCGGTTACAGCCAATCGAAATGGGTGGCGGAACAGGTTGTATTCGACGCGCGCAGCCGCGGGCTTGCGACGCGGGTCTTCCGGCCGGCCCTTGTGAGTCCCTCGGTAACGGGAGGAGGCAATAACTTCGATATTGCGGTTCGTTTAGTTGCGTTCATGGTGAACCATGGCATTGGCGTCGATACCCTGAACCAGGTCAGCTTCGTTCCGGCTGATATCGTGGCCAATAACATCGTGGCGATCTCGACCACGCCGGGTACTGCGAACCAGACGTATCACGTGGTCCGGGACGAGTACTCGAACATGATGGACATCACCGGGCTGATTACCCAGGCGACAGGCCGGCAATTCGAGATCTTCAGCCTGCCCGATTTTGTTCCCGAACTGATACGGAGATGCCGGAAAGAGGATCTGCTCTTTCCGCTGCTGGATTTTCTGGTGGGCTCGGTCGATAACATTTCGGCGATGGAGTTCAAACGGTACGAGAGCTCAACCTATCAGATGGCGCGGGATGCCTCGGTTTTCGGCCAACCGGATCCATCGCTTGAAGACACGGTGAACGGTATTTTGAAATTCATGCATCGCAAGGGCATTATTTCGGTCGCGCCACGTGAAATGAGCGTCGCGTCGCCGGGTACTCTGCTGAACTGCACGGATGCGCTGTCGGCTACTGCTTCTTGAAAAGCAGCTTTTCAGTGAGCCGCTGCCCGGTTTCGAGGGTGCCGGTGGTGGTCATCGTCAGCTGTTGTCCGTCAGCGGAAAGCACCCACCTGTCTTTTTGGGTGATTTGATTGTCGCGCCGGTAGATGGAATCCACCGTGTGCGGGTCGATACGCTCGAGCGTTACCGTGTCATTGCGTGAATTCCTAAGATCGTACTGCTTTCCGTCGAAACGGGCGGTATAGCTGAAGTCACCCGAAAAATGGACTGTGCCGCTGGCGTCCGTTTCGATCTTCAGGACGAGCCCCTGGCGCATGAGGGTCTTGCTGAGATCTTCGGTCCACTCGCCCGCGAATGGGTCACGGGCAAGCTTCGCTCCGCCGGAGCGCGTCCACACCGTGACTTGATCGGGATGGCCCTTGGCAAGAGTCGTGGCGTCGAGCTCGCCTCCATCACTCGAAAGCTTCTCGCGGACGGTTGCAATGAGGGCACCGTTCTTTTCTTCGAGGACTTCTGCCTGCCTCTTATTGATCCGATGCAGCTCAATCTGATCGAACGCCAGATTGCCCGGCGCGGGTGATTTTTGTCCGTTCGGCCTGGCGGTGACATCGAGCCGGTTTTCGCCGCTCATCACAACGTGTAGAGCACCATGCACGGGAGTGAGAGAGAGCCGGTTTGGAGGTTCGAGGCTGGACTGCGCAGAGACGAGAGTCCAAGTGCCGACACGGGAGTCAACCCCCGTCGACTGGATGGCAGCAAGCAAGGCGAGCAACGGGAAGAGGCGAATGGGTCCTCCTTCACGGACGGGTCGAACCTGCTTCGCGATTGCGAGGCAAGCGCACTCAGCCGCAAGTGTAAATCTTGGCGCAAAGCACCGGGGCACGAATCCGGACGAAATCATCTACCTTGCAACCTCCGGACGCCACCGGAGAGTTCACGGACGTGGATTCGTATGACATGATGAGAGCCATGCGTGTGCAGCGTTTCGTGGTTCCAGGGATCGTCGCCATTGCTGCTGTTGCGCTAATCCCTTTCTCGTTTCACGCAGGCAACCATCTTGAGACTGCCACACGTGTGGAGGGCAGCCAGGCTGAAACGGTTCGCGAGGAGCTGGCCACTCGCTTTCGGTCGCCGTTTGTGGACCGCGTTGTGTTCGTGGTCCAAGGGCTTCCAGCCGCCGATTCGGATGAAGGCGGGCAAGTGCTGGGAACCATCGAAGCGAGGCTGAAAGAGCAGCCGGGCGTTTCGAGTGTTGTCTCTTACCTCGATCTGCGCGATCCGATCTTTCTCGGCAGGGGCGGCGGCACATTTGTCTTGATCGGACTCGAATCGACAGAGGGACCGGTGGAGTCGCTCGTTCCAGGGCTTCACCAGCTTGCAAGGTCGCTTGAAAACGAGCTGCGGGGGCGGTATCCGGCGGTGAAGCTTGAGCTCACCGGCGAGGTTCCGCTGAATTTCGACATTCGCAAAGCGAGTGCCAATGACGTCGAGCGCGGCGAAAGCCTGGTGATTCCAGCGACTCTTGCGCTTCTGCTCGTGGCTTTCGGCAGCTTTGTCGCCGCCCTCATTCCGCTAGCCGTTGGTCAGCTTGCCATCGCGACCACCATGGCGATCACGGCATTCCTTGCGCAGCGCTGGCACTTATCCATTCTTGTGCAGAATCTGGCGACAATGCTCGGCCTGGGCCTGGGAATCGACTACGCGCTTCTGATGGTCAGCCGCTTCCGCGAAGCGATCGCCGCGGGACATAGCGGCTCTGAAAGCTCGACCCTTGCGGCACGTCATGCCGGTCGTACGCTTCTGATCTCGGCTTCAACCGTCACCATTGGATTCCTTGCCCTGCTCACGGTTCCGATCAGCGAAATCCGTTCGATTGGCGTTGCCGGGGTCCTGGTTGCCGGGATCAGTGTTTTGCTGACAAACACGCTCGTTCCGGCGGTGCTCGCGTGTCTTGGTCCGCGCATCGATTTTGGCAAGCTGCCCTTTACACCGAAGTTGGATGCGCGTCGTGATGCGCTGACGGGAGTTCGTTGGCGGCGATGGGGAAGGCTGATCGTTGCCCATCCCTGGCTCGCACTCATCTTGTCGGGCGTGCCGCTGCTGCTGCTTGCGTGGCAGGTCAGGCACCTCGACACCAGCGTGCCCCGGGTCAATTGGCTTCCGGAGGCCGCCGAATCGGTCGACGCGCTCAACGCACTGGAACGGATGGATCGCTCGGGGGTCGTTGAATCCTTGCGTGTGATCGTGGAACTCCCCGAATCCATCGCGCAAACGGACGCGGGCTGGAATGCGCTTGACCGCCTGAGCAAGCGACTCACGAGCGATCCGCGATGCGCGCGCGTAATTTCGATTACCACGCTTGCGGAGAGCGACCGGTCGTCTCTGGGTAGCCTTACGCGCGAGACGCGTCGCACCTTTCTAAGCAGTGACGGGCACGCCGCACTGCTCGAAGTGGTGCCCGCAACGTCTGTCTCCCTGCGCGACCAAGTCAGGTGGGTTCGAGAATTGAGGAAGATTGGCGCACCCGCTCTGACCGGAGTGCCGGGCGCAACGCTTCTTATCGGAGGTATCCCGGCACTCAACGCCGACTACGAAACGATTGTCATCGACCATTTTCCTTCGGCGACGGCTCTCGTAGTGGCAGGAACGCTGTTCGCGCTACTTGCCGGTTTTCGTTCGATCTTCGCGGCGGTTAAGGCCGTCGGCCTGAATCTATTGTCGGTGGCCGCTTCAATCGGCGCACTGGTTTTCGTTTTTCAGGAGGGCCACGGGAGCCGATTCCTGGGGGTTCCGGGTGGAACGGGAAGCGTGTTTCCCCTGGTGCCGATCGTTGCGTTTGCCATTGTCTTTGGACTGAGCATGGACTACGAGGTATTCCTGGTGGCACGCGTTCTCGAAGCCAGGAAGAGCGGGCTGAACGAATTGGATGCCATCCCTGAGGGCATGGCCAAAACCGCGGGCCTGATCACAAGCGCCGCGGCCATCATGATCATGGTGTTCGCAGCTTTCACGTTCGGCGATTTTCTTGTGGTCAAAATGATCGGCTTTACCCTTTCCATCGCTGTGCTGATCGATGCGACGATCGTCCGCATTGTGATCGGCCCTGCGCTTCTTCGTATTGCGGGCGATTGGAATTGGTGGCCAGGGGGTCTCGGTACGGTTGGCGACAACGGGACCGCGATGGCAAGGCAAGAATGATTGCCGTTTCAATCCCGAGAAGCTGATTCCTGCGGGATGATCACAGCCCGTGCCCTTGCGATCTCAGGGAGCGCATCTGGGCGGTTATGGCGGCGTAACACGGATTACGCGGGCGCGGCAGGAATGAATCGCCGAGGGGCAGGTGATGGGATGCAGGCCCTTGTCGATGCAGACCTCGACTGCGCTCAGATAGTTGTGACCGCAGCTCAGGAGGAAGCTTCCGCTTGGGACCGCCGGATTGGCGGCCGAAAACGATTCGAGAACCTGGTCGGGGCTGAGTGAAATCTGAGTGCTCAGCTGCGTGAATTGTGGCGGGATCACGATGGAGTGGAAGGCACGGCGGGCATCGGTGAAGAATGCGTCGGGGTCGAGGCCAGAGCAGGTGCCGTGGGTTTCCCACTCATGTGAGAGCAGTCCAGGGTCCGGATAGAGGTCGTTGTACGACGATGGGTTCGAGGGACCGGGGGCGTTGGAACAGTGCTCGGAGTAGGTGCCGTCTGCATTCTCAGGCCAGAGGCCGTGCAGGACGAAGCCCGGATGTAACGCGCATTCGGCCGCGTCTCGATGCGAAAAACAGAACTCGGGCGACCAGGAGAGATTGAGAAGGTAGAAGTCGAATCCGGATGAGACGTTGCTCGCGCCTGCACCCCGCGCACCCGATGACTGAGCAGGCGTGTTGTGAACGCGCCCAGCCGATTTGCAACCGGCGAGAGCAAGCAACAGCGAAAAGAGTACCACCAGCCGCTGCACCTTCATGGAGGGAGGATAGCAGCCGGTCCGTGGCCTGCGGCCGCGCGCGATATGATGGACCTTCTTCAGAAATCGAGGGAGGTCTGATCGCCTGATGCGCATTCGTATCCTCATGTTCCTGCTCGGGACTGTTTTTGTTGCTTCGTCACACATCACGGCGGCCGATGCCCAGGAGAAATGGGTTGGCACGTGGGCAACATCGGCATTCGACGGCGACCCCTGGCATACGGTGCCCACCCTTGTGGATTCGACCCTGCGCGAAGTTGTCCATACCTCGGTGGCAGGGCGGCAACTGCGCGTCCGGCTCAGCAATGAATTCGGTATCGAACCGCTGCGGGTTGGGGCTGCTTCGGTCGCGCTGAGCACGGGCCAAAGCGCGATTGACGCGGGCACGCTGCACGGTCTGATGTTTGGGGGCTCGCCCGCGATCGTGATTCCGGCTGGCGCGGAAGTCATCTCGGACCCGGTGACGATGGAGACGCCGGCACTCGCCAACCTGGCCATCAGCGTGTACCTGCCGTTGCAGCAGGTCAGCGACGTGTCAGTCCACTCGAGCGCGCAGCAGGACAACTACATTGAAACGGGGAATCACGTCCAGGATGCCTCGCTGGCGACGCCTACCATCGTGGACTCCTGGTATTTCGTGAAGGGTGTCGATGTCGTGCCGGTTGATTCCAGGGCAGCGACTGTTGTGGCTTTTGGAGATTCGATCACGGATGGCGCCTATGCGACAGAGAATGCGAATCACCGCTGGCCTGATTACCTGGAGGCGAGACTTCACAACACTCCGGCCACTGCGCATCTCGCGGTTCTCGATGAGGGGATTGGCGGCAATTGCATTCTCATCCATTGCGTGGCCTCGAATGCGCTGGCTCGTTTCGATCGGGATGTGTTGGCGCAGGCCGGCGTCAAGTACCTGATTGTGCTGGAAGGGATCAACGATATTGGAACGCTGCACGATCCCAACCGTCCCGACTATCGCTTGACAGCCGAGGACCTCGAGCAAGGTCTATCGCAACTGGTAGCGCGGGCGCACGAGCACGGGATCAAGGTATTCGGGGCGACTCTGACGCCCTACAAAGGCGCGGGCTACTTTACCGAGAAGGGCGAGCAGATTCGTGAAGCCGTGAACCATTGGGTTCTCACGTCGGGCGTTTTCGATGGAACGATCGATTTCGATAAGGCCACGCGGGACGCAGCGAACCCTCTGGTGTTCGCGGCGCAATATGACAGCGGCGATCATCTGCATCCGAAGGACGCAGGATATGCGGCGATGGCCGATTCGATCGACCTCAGCCTTTTCCGTTAGCTCGGCCGTTGCCAGCGATCGTCAGCAATGGGCAAGAGGATCTTGCGATGAGCTCGAAGGCGTAGCTTGCGTGCAGATGGCGCTTCAGACGCGACATGTCATGCACTCCGAGGACCAGGAGTATGTCCGCGCATTTCATGGCCCGCTCGGTGACTGCTTCGAGGGTTGCCATTCTCTTTGATACATAGGCAGGGTCGCACCATTCAGGATTTGGAAAAGCGGGCAGAGCCTTAAGACCGGCGCAGAATTCGGTTGCCGAAGCGACCGAACTGCTCGTCTCGACGGTTTCATGATCAGGTTCAAGAGCCGTCAATTCAATCGGAATGCCGAGATCCTGAGCAAGCGACGCCGCATAGGGCGCAGCCTGGACAGACTCCGACGACATGTCAGACAGGAAGAGAATCTCGCTGAAACCGAGGTCGAGGTCAATTCCCGCCATCACATGGCGGCCGACTGTGAGTGTCGGACAGGTAGCGGACAGCAGGATCTTTTCCGCGTTCGAACCGACAAGCACGTGCTGCACGCCCCGATAGATGCCATGCGTGCTGAGCACGAGCAAATCGGCGCGGTGGTCCCGAACCGCAGCAAGAATAGAGGCGCACGGTTCGCCGGGACGAAGGTCGATTTCAGTGTGGATGCCGAGACGCTTGACCCCGGCAGCAAAGGCTTCGATCCGGGCGCTCGCGTGCTCTCGCGAGAGACTCGGGCGATGAGTTACCATCTCGATTTCTCTGGCTTCAGACCTGAGCTCGAACGCATGCACGATGGTGAGCATCGCGCCATAGTGATGCGCGAATGCCACGGCATAGTCGAGGGCAAGCCGGGAGCTCTCGAGGAAATCCGTTGCGAAGAGGATGCTCTTCATGGAGATTCCCGGCTTGATGCTGGCGTTTGTCACGAGCGGTCCTCCGGCTACGCCTGTTCCGGCTGGGGATTGTGCGGTTGCTTTCTACCGTGAATCACGAGGTATACGGCAGGAACCAGGAACATGGTTACGACCACGGAGAGACCGAGCCCGCCAATGATGGCGCGCGCAAGAGGAGCGTACTGTTCGCTGCCGGCCTCGAGACCGAGGGCCATGGGAATCATGCCCAGCAACGTTGCGAGCGAGGTCATGAGGATGGGGCGCAGGCGGACTTTGCAGGACTCGATGGTCGCTTCAAGGAGCGGGATTCCCTGCTGGTGCAGAATCCCTGCAAATTCGACGATGAGGATGCTGTTGGAAACGACGATGCCGGTCATCATGATGACGCCCATCAAGGACATGATGTTGAGCGTGCTGCCGGTGAGGAGGAGGATGAGCACGACTCCGACGAGCCCCGGTGGGATGGCCATGAGAATGATGAACGGGTCAATGAAGGAGCGGAACTGCGCCATCAGGATCAGATACACGAGCAGGACCGCGATGACGAGCCCGAGACTGAAATCGTGGAACGCCTGATTCATGCTGACGACGGCGCCGCGCACGGCGATCACCGTATTGCGATCGTGCCTGGTTTGGGAGAGTAGTTTCTGGATTTGTGCACCGACGCCCTGCAGCGCCTCGGTTTTTGTGGCGACATAGATATCGATGACGCGGCGGATCTGGCTGTGATCCACTTCAGTGGGCGTATTGAATTGCGTGATGTTGGCGACCTCGCCCAAGGGAATGTAGCCGGAAACGTGGCCTCCGCGCATCATCTGTTCCTTAATCTGAGTTGCCGGCGGATCTTCCAAGGAGCTGGTTGACGGGGCTTCGCTGGCCCGGAGGGGAATATTCTGGAGGTCTTCCATCGACATGTTGTTGATCCAGCGATTGGCATACTGAACCGTGACCATGTAGTTGTTGCCGCTTTTCGGATCGATCCAATAACTGGGGGCGACCATCCCGTCGGAGGTCAAAGCCGTGATGACATCGTCGACGACTTCCTTGGCTGAAAGGCCGACCAGGCTGGCGCGCTCGCGGTCGATGTTCAGTTGGAGGCCGGGATAGTTGATGCTCTGGGGGATATAAACGCTGCTGACATTGGGTATGGATCGGATCTTTGCGGCCAATTCCTGGGCCAGGGCATACGAGCCATTCATGTTCTGGGATTTGACCTGGATGTCGATGGGCGCCGGCAGGCCTTGATTGATGACTCCGTCGACGAGGCCGCCTGCCTGGAAGTATGTCGAGAGCTCAGGCATTTCGCGCGATAACCGCTGCTGGACGCGACGCATGTACTCATAGCTGCCGATTGCGTGGTCTTCTTTGAGGCTCGTCTGAACGAAAGCCGTGTCCATCGATGCGTTGGTTGTATAGATCGAGGACAGATCGGGGTAGACGCCGATATTGGAGACGACCATGTCGAGATCCTTGGGCTTCACGACGCCTCGGATGACGTCTTCAACTTTCGCGATGTAGTCATTACTGACTTCGAGCCTGGTTCCGGCGGGCATGCGGACGTCGATGATGAACTGGCCGGGATCAGTTCGCGGAAAGTATGCACGCCCGAGGAAGGGGAGCGTGACTGCCAACGCGACGACCACGCCGCCCAAGATGAATGCCGTGGTGAGACCCGGCCGACGCATGGCTTTTTTCGCAAGCCCTTCGTACCAGACCAGCATTGCCTGGAACCTCTCATTGAACTTGACCTCGAAGCGGCCAAGCAGTCCTCGCCTGGTGTGTTCGGCAAGCTCCTCGTCGTCCTTTTTGCGGATGAACAAGGAGCAATAGAGGGGGATGACGGTCATCGCGAAGAAGTAGGAAGCGAAGATGGAAAACACAACGCCGAGCGCCAGCGGAGTGAAGATGTACTTGCTGACACCGCTGAAGAATGCGACGGGGAAGAAGACGATTGCCGTGGTAAACGTAGCGGCGAGAACGGCCAGAGAGACTTCGGTGCCGCCTTTTTCGGCTGCCACCGCAGTGGGCTCGCCGAGCTCCATGTGGCGGAAGATGTTTTCGAGCACGATCACGCCGTTGTCGATGAGGCGAGAAAAGACCAGGGCCAATCCACCGAGGATCATCGTGTTGATGGATCCGCCCATGTAGTTGGTGATCAAGAGACAGACCACCATGGAGAGAGGGACGGCTAAAAGAACCGAGACTGTGGCTCGCGGGCTGGCCAAGAATACGAAAATCATGAGGCCGGTGAGCACGAGGCCGATGCCGGCTTCCTTGGAAACATTGGAGATGGCAAGTTTTACGAAGACGGATTGATCGAAGACGACGTCGGTCTTCAAGGAAGCCGGGATGTCGACCAGATTTTTGACTGCGGTCTTGATGCCATTGACGATGCTGATGGTGTTGCTGTCGCCGCCCTGTTTGAAGATGGGCACATAGACTGACCGCTGCCCGTCAATGCGAACGATGTTGTATTGCAATGCGCCGGCATCGACCGCTTTGCCGATGTCTCCAACGAGCACCGAGGCGTTGCCTACTGACTTGAGCGGCATCGCGTTCATGGCCTGCGCATCGGGGAACTGACTGTTGGCGTAGATATTGAAGTCCTTGGAGCCGATGCGCACGTCGCCGGCGGGCAGAATCAGGTTGGAGCTGTCGACCGACTTGACCACGTCATCGAGGCTGAGATTGCGGGCTTCGAGTTTCAAGGGGTCGACATAAATCTGAATCTGGCGGTAGGTTCCTCCGAAGGGCTGCGGAACGGATGCGCCCTGCACGTTCGAGATCTGGTTGCGCACCTGGAACTGCGCAAGGTCTTTGAGGTTGGTTTCGTTGAGTCCCTGGCCTTTGAGGGTGACCAGGCAGACCGGCTGGGTGGATGCGTCCATGCCGAGCACGACTGGAGGCAGCGTTCCCGGCGGAAGACGACGCAGGTCGGCCATGGCGAGGTTGGCAATGTTGCTGAGCGCCGCGTTGGGATCGGTGCCGGGCTTGAAGTAGATCTTGATGAGGCTGACGCCGGTCAGGGAGCGGGATTCGCTGTGGTCGACATTGGCGGCGAGGGTGAAGAAGCGCTCAAAGGTGTTGGTGATGTCGGCTTCGATCTGCGCTGGGGGCATGCCGTTATAGAAAGTGGCGACGACGACGACCGGCATGTCGATCTTGGGAAAGAGGTCGACGGGCATGCGAACGATGTTGACCACGCCCACGAGCGACACAACAAGGCAGAGCATGAGGATGAAGTAGGGATATTTGAGGGCGAACCTCGGCATTTGTTCTGAACTCCCGGCCGGGCGCTTGCGCCATTCGGCGAGCCCCGCTCTTTCAAGACCAGCCCGGCGCCATTCGATTGGGAAGATGGTTCGATGGCGTGAGCGTGGTAAGGGACGATGGAGACCAGCCGCAGTGCATGCGGCCAGTCACCGTCACAGTGATGCAGATTCAGCGAATGGGGGGCGGGCGCAGAAACAGAGGAGGGGAGAAAAACGCGAGATCGGCAGCCGCGCGGGAAAGCTGCTGGTGCGCTGTTCGCTGCCAGAATCTCGAGTGCCCTGCGGGGAGGTTCTGGGCCATAGCAGCGGACGCGGCCGAATGGCGCAGACCGTGAGAGGCGGGCGACGCATGCAGGGCGGGGGCGATCCACTTCTCAACGGATGGGCATAACTTGATGGCCGTGATGTCGGTGGGCGAGTTTCCCGAGTATCCGGCCCAGGCCATCTTGGCAGCAACCGACAGGAGTGCCGCAAGGAAGCACAAGGCGATCGCGGAAACGATTCGCCGGACCGGTTGCACTTTCGCCAACCTCATTTAAAGCAAGCCTTTCAGCATGGATCGACGCGCCGTTCGTCGGTACTATTCTAATCGCTTTCCGTTCGACCCCATATCCATAAGACGAATGGCCGGGCAAGAGGTATTTCGACACTAGCCGGGCCGGGGAAAGGGGCCGAGCCGCTCTGTTGGGCGAAAAGCGATGAAAAGAAGGAGTTTCGGTGTCCCAGGCTACTCGCTGCGAAGTGCTACGACGGGATCGACTTTGGCTGCCCTGCGAGCCGGAATCAGCGAGCCAGACGCCCCCGCCACGACCATGACGAGCGCGACGGCAGCGAGCGTAAGGGGATCTTGCGGGCGGACATCGAAGAGCAAACTCTGCAACAAGCGCGTGAGCGCGAGGGCTCCGGCGAGTCCAAAGACGACGCCAATCGAGGAGAGGACAAGATTCTGGCCGAGGATCATTCTTCTGATGTCTCCCGGCTGTGCGCCGATGGCGATGCGGATGCCGATTTCGCGGGAGCGTTGCGCTACGAGGAAGCCGGTGACGCCAAAAATGCCGAGCACGGCGATGGCGAGAGTCGCCAGGCTGAAAGCAGCCAGCACGGTGCTGCTGATTCGCTGCTGCCACAGCGAATCGTCAACGCGCTGCGCCATCGAGGAGACATCGGATATGGCCAAGCCGGGGTCGATGCTTTTCAGCAGCTCGCGAATGGCAGGCACTACAGTGCTCGGGCCGGAGTCACATTGGGCGACGAAGAACAGGTTGCGCCAGATGTCCTCACTTGAGGTTTGCTGTGCCAGAGGGACCCATGCGGCGGCGTCCGGGTCGCTATCGAGTGCATACATGTGTGTGTCGCCCACGACACCCGCGACGATGCGGGGGGCGGATCCGGGCAGAGATTCTGCGTGCCCGATCCAAAGCTGTTCGCCCACCGGGTCTTCACCAGGGAAATACATTTTCGCGAGCTTCTGGTTGATGAGTACTACGGGCTGGGCGTCGCGGGAGTCGGAGTTGGCGATGAGCCGACCGGCTTTCAGCGGAATACCCATGGCTTCAAAGTAGCCGGGTGTCACGACCGAATAGCGCACCAGCGGGAGTGTGGCTATATTCGGGACTCCTTTCGGGTCACCGCGGCTGATTGCCTGCAGCCAGCGCGGCCCCGGGGAAAATGGGATCGCCTGCGCCAGGGCCGCGGGCCCCAAGCCGGGGATGCTGCGGGTTCGAAGGAGGATTTCGCCGGCCAGGGATGAGATTTGCTCCGGACCTGCATAACGTCCTTTCGGAGCAAAAAGTTCAAAGGACAATCGATGCGAAGTATTGAACCCCGCGTCAACGCCCTGAAGCCGTACGAAGCTCTGCATGAGCAGCGCCGCGGCGCACAGGGGAACAAAGGCGAGAGCGATCTGAGTCGTGATCATTGCGGCACGCAGGCGGCCGGCGTTTCCCGCAGTAGTGGTGAGGGCTCCCGGGAGACTCAGATTGAGGGCCGACCCGGAACGAATGGCGCGGACCGCGGGTAATACAGCACCAACGACGGCGGCGAACGTGGTCAAGAGGACCGCGATTGCAAACACCCGGCCGTCTACTTCGGCATGAAGCCACGGGATCTCCTGCGCGGGCACGAAGGAGACGAGAAGACGAACGAGCGCGGGAGCCAGGAGGATTCCGAGTCCGCTGCCCACAGCGAAAAGGAGGCTCGTCTCAATGAGAAGTTGACGGCAGATTAGCAGCTTGCGTGCGCCGAGAGCGACGCGCAACACCAGTTCCTTTCTGCGGGCCTCAAGATGGACCGAGCGGAGAAAACCGATGTTGAGGCAGAGAAGGAGCAGGGCGAACCCGACTGCTCCGGAGAGTGCCACGAGCGGCGCGCGAAAATCGCCCGCGACACCTTCCCGCATCGGAATCACCAACGCGCCGTAGTCCCTGTCTTCAGGGTATTGTTCGGCGAGGTGTCTTGTGACTCCATTCATCACCGACTGTGCCATCTCGGGTGTCACGCCCGGCTGCAACATGGCTGCGACGCGATAACCACGGCTAGCACGGTTCGCCGATGCGAGGACGCTCGCGGGCATGATCGTCCAGACGTCGACTTGCTCCTCAGGCGGGAAAGCGAAGCCGGGCGATGCGATTCCGATAACCGTGTGGGTGGCTGCGTTCAATTGAATGGTCCGACCCACGATCTGGGGGTCAGCGCCGCAGGCTCTTCGCCAGAAGTCATAACTCAGCATTACCCTGCGTTCGCCGCTCTTTGAGTCTTCCTCTGTCAGGAACCGGCCGAGCATCGGACGGGAATGCAACGATGCGAATATCTCCGGGGAGACAACGGCAGCGCGGACGCGCTCGGGATCATCAATACCCGAGCCGGATGCGGTATAGCTCCAAGGCAGCCAGACGACTATATCGGCGAAGACGTTCGCGGCACCGGCTCGCCAGTCGCGAAAATTGGGGATGGAGGCGCTGATTTGATTGAGACTCTGCGAACTCGTCCGGTGCTCCCAGATGTAGACCCATCGATCGGGATTGATGGGGCCGTAGGAGCGAATCAGCACCGTATTCACGAGGGAAACGACCGACGTGACCGCGCCGATTCCGAGCGCCAGCGTCACGATGACCACGGCCGTGTATCCGGGCTTCCTGCGCAAGAGCCGGACGCTAAAACGAAGATCGTGGGTCCAGGAGCTCATGTTGATTTTCGTACTCTAGCATTCGCCGGCCGGGGCGGCCACCTTGTCGAAGATGTTGGCCGGGGGCCGGATGAGCATGCGGCAGCCCGGCCGGGATCAGGAGCACGGAGAGATCTGCGGGATGTGTCCTGATCCCTGGTGATTGACGGACTAGAAAGACAAGCGCAGAGAGAATTGCGCAACCCGTGCATCGTCAGCGGGCACCGCAGTCGTATCGGGCGCCGCATTAGTCGCGGTAATCTGCCCGAAGTTCGAAGCGTTATTCACGATGTCGATCGCGGGCGCGCCGAAATTCGGGTGGTTGAAGAGGTTGAACGTATCCGCACGAAACTCGAGGTTCATCTTTTCGCGAACCAGCGGGAATGTTTTGGCCAGTCCGGCATCGAGGAAGAATGCGCCGGGGCCGCGCACAAGGTTCCGCTGTCCGTATTCGAGTCCGATGGGGCCTCTGAATTCGGAGAGGACTTTGGCAGCGCCATCCGCACCGCCAGCGAATCCATAGACCGTGTTGGTAGTGCGATCGGTGTTCACCTTTACCTTCAGGTCGGACTTGTTGCCGGTGAAGATTGCGGGGTCATCGTTGTCGAACGATGCCAAGTAGGCATGAGAGTAGGGAGTGATGGCAAGGCCGGTCCGATAGCTTGGCAAGGCGGAGAAACTCCAGCCGCCGATTGCCTCGTCGAGCCACCGTGGAGACGTGCTCAGGAACCGCCTACCCTGGCCAAACGGCAAAGCATAGACGAGATACGAATTGATTTCCTGGCGGACATCAAAATCAGAACTGGCGCGGCAGGCGCGGGGGTGCAGGATATCGCAGATCATTCCAGTAGCGGTGTAGAGCGCGTTCTGGTTTGAACTGAGCGACGCGTTATCGATGGAGTGGGAGAGGGTGTAGTTGATCTCGCCGCGCAAGCCTCCCGACATGTTTTTATCTACGGTCAGGAGCAGACCGTGATAGGTGGAGGAAGACATGTTGGTGAGATATGCATTGGTTCCAAACTGCGAAGGGATTCCGATATTGGTGGGGAGAAATCCGGGAAGGAAGAGGTAGCTTACGGCAGCAAGGGTAGCGAGGCTGTCGCTGATGTCGCCGCGATTGCCATACTGGCCGATGAGGGCGGCAACCAGGTTCGTATTGTTGCCGGCGCCCAGCGCTGCGCCAGTTCCGGGGGCGAGCACGTCCTCAAACCAGGGCTGAGGAGTCAGAGGAGTTCCGGCGCGAAGTTGGGTGGTGAGTTGTCCGAATGCCCCCGCCATGGACTGGGTTGATCCTCCGGTGTAGTCGGGCACATCGATTACCTGCGAGGCATCGGCGTCGGCGAGGAGGCGGTGGGCAAGCCGTCCCACGTAGTTTGCTTTCAGGATCATTTTGCCTGGCAGCTCCTGCTGGATGCCGGCATTGAGGGCGATCGAGTACGGATCCTTGAGATTCGAACTGACGACAAAGCTGGATTCGCCGATGGCGAGGCCAAAGAGATTGCCGTTGGCATCGACATACGGGGTGTAGGGAGTGGCGACCGGAATTGGCGCCGGATTCAGACTTGCCGAATAAGCAAGGCTTGCGCCGAGCCTGGGATCGGTTGCGAGCGAGTCACGAATGGATCCGGCCCCGAACTGATTCGTCGGCTGGTTGAAGAAGAGGTAGGAGACCTGGTCCTGAAGAAAATTGACCGCGTTGATCACAGTGCGGTCGAACACGATGCCGCCGCCGACGTTGAGTACTGTTTTGCCGGATTTGAAGGGGCTGAAGGCGAGCGCGACGCGCGGGGCGAAGTCGAGGTAGGACATGTTATACATGTCGGGGCCGTGGTTAGCTTTGCCACCGAGAACATAGCTATAGAGCGGCAAACCGGTGTTGCTTGTGTCGCCGGAGTTGCTCTGGGCGAGGCGGTCCTTAATATAGTCGTTCAGGCTGATGTTGGTTGGAACCGATTCATCGCCATGCACTTCATAAGGTACCGAATTCAGCTGATAGCGCAATCCGTAGGACATGGTGAGGCGGCTGGTCAGCTTCCACGTATCACCTGCGTACAGCTCTGTTTCGAAGAAGCGATAGGCGCGGGGACCTCCGCTGCCGGCGGGGTTGGCCTGTCCCTGATTGTTGTAGGTGTAATTGGTCGCAATCTCGCCGATGACGCCGAGTGCGGATGCAAAGAGCTTGTCGTAGTCATTTACGGCAACGTTGTTGGCATTGCCGGGTCCACCGGTGGCGATGTCGGCCGGGCGAACGGACGGATCAAGTCCACCGGAGAGCACGGCGCCCTGCAAGCCGGCTCCGACAAAGTTGAAGTTGCTGGTCAAATTCGAATGGGTCTTGATGAACTTGAACGTTCCACCGAAGGTGAAACTGTGAGCACCGTGCTGCCAATTGAAATCATCGCGAATCATCGGAGCTGGAATGCGGCGCTGCTGACCGTCGAAGCTGGTCAGGGGTCCATCAAATCCAGTAAAGCTGTACTGGTTCGCTCCGGTGGGATTATAGAGGTCAGGAAACCCATACTTGCTGACGGTATCGCCAAAGTAGAACTGATTCACCTTGTTCTTGCCGATCGTCCAGACATGGCTTATGACGTATCCGTAACTCCGGTCGGTGAAGGGATGGGTGAGCGGATCACTGGGAAACTCCGGAGATCCGTCAATAGCGTCTCGGCGCGCAATGGTGAATCGGCCGAAAATGCGTTGCGTCGATGTGGCGTTATAGTCGATCCGGCCCACGTAGGTGACGGAATTGTCGGGCCTGGGATACTTGAATCGAAATCCGCCGGTGTTCACGCCGTCTCCCTGGGTTGGATCGTTTGCCTCTGGATACCGAGCATCGATGTAAGAGAGCGCGCCCGCGTTGAAACCGATGCCGGCGGGATCGAGAGCCGCGACTTGCGCGGCGCTTAAGGTGCTGATGCATTCCGGCTGGGTATCGAGACGGCTGCTGTCGCCGCAGCCTGATCCGTTGTTGATGTAATTCAGGGTGCCGTTGCGAAACGCATCCAGGGGCACGATGCGCTCAGCAGCCGAGGACTCAACGATACGCGAATCGGCCAGATTGAAGAAAAAGTAAGCCTTGTTGCGGAGGACCGGACCGCCGATGCTGCCGCCAAACTGGTTGCGGATCAAGGGCGTTCTGGGGATTCCATTGAGATTGTCGAACCAGTCATTAGCTTCAGTGGTCGTATCGCGATGATACTCATTCAGATTTCCATGGAAGTTATTTGTGCCACTTCTGGTCACAAGCTGGAACTGGCCGCCGCTGCCCGTTCCAATGCCCGGAATCATGCCGGCAACCGTTCCGCTGAATTGCTCGACCGAATCGACCGGCGCGTTGGCGACGATGACGAAAGTCTGGCCGGTTGCGAAGTCGTTCACATCCATTCCGTCGACTGTGACGGAGGTCTGATCGATGCGGGCGCCGGTAACCGCGCCCTGAAACGAGTCGACCCCGGGCTGCTGGGTGAACAGGGTGGAGATTCCCGCGGTTCGGTCGTAGATCGGCAACTGATTCAGTTCTTCGACCGGCATATTGTTGCCGATGGATGCATCGGAAGTATCCAGCGTGACAAGCGAGTCGGCGGCGGAAACCTCGACGGTCTGAATGTCGCCCGGCACGAGGGTGATGTTCTGGGTGCGAGTTTCGGCGACGTTGAGCGTGAGGCCCGAGACTGTGGCGGTCGAGAAGCCCTCGTGGCTGACGGTTGCCTTGTAGCCGGAGTTGGGCGGCACGTTGAGAAAGCGGTAGGAGCCCTTGTCGTCGGTCTTCTGCGTGAATGAAACAGAGGTCGACGAATTGGTCAGTGTGACGACAGCGCCGGTGATCAACGCGCCGCTCGAGTCAGTGACGACGCCGGTCATCGAGGAGGCGTCCTGCGCCATCGCTCCATACGCTGATATGAGGATGAGCAACGAGAACACAAGGCGGAATAGTCGAGCGAGCATGATAGGCGGCCTCCTGGCCGGAAGTGTTGTGAGGTTGGACCAAACGAGGTTGCACACGCCTGCTGTGTGCTGGCGAAAACAGCCGGCGGCACTCGGGGAGGTGCGGTGCATCATGGAGAAAGGGAGCAAACGGCCGTCCACTCACAAGGCGCAGAGCAGAGTTGTGATCAATTTCGTTGAGGAGGGACGAGATACCGGGGAAGCGGGACGGACGATCGAACAGCGATGATCCGCTGAGATTCGATCGGGTCATGAATCAAGTTGGGTTCTCCCATTGTTTGTATCTGCCGGGGTGATTCATACGAAGTATCGGATGAACGGACGCGCGGGGTTATCGCGAATTGATGCAATCGGAGTGTGCTGAGCTCGTGACGGACTGCGTGGTACCTGTGACTAAATGCATTGCACGGTGTCTAAAGCGCAACTCTGCTGCCTAAACGCGCTGCCCTGTCGGCGGTGAAGCGGTTTTTCGGCGGTAAGATACAGCTACGCTTCATGCGGAATGGATTCCAGACGCGCATGATGCAGAGGCCTGGCAGGGGGAAGGCGATGACGCTAAAGGAACGATTCAAGGCGCGTTCCCGGCCGTTGATCATGCATCCGGCGATCTTTGTCGGGAGCTTTTTATTGGTGAGCCTGTTGTTTGCCACGCAGCAATGGGTTGCCGCTGAAGTGTGGTACCCGCGGATGAAGGTCAGGCTTCTGGTGGTTGCCTCAGGCTGGGCCGTGCAGTACCTGGTCTGGGCTGTGTGCTGCTGGACACTCTGGTTCTGGATTGGTCCCAGTCTTCAAAAAGCGAACTGGTCGTACCTGCTCATGCGAATGCTTCCTTTAAGTGTCGTGCTCAGCGTGGGCGTCGAGATGGTGCTTGCAGCGGCCTTTCCGCAATTTCCCCTTGGCGCCAAGCCAATGACTTTCCTGGAACGGCTCGACTTTGGATTGACCGACGAGTTCCTCGGCAACATGACGATTTTCTGGTCGGTGATTCTGGCATTGCGGGCGCTCGGCTACTACGAGGAATCGCGCGAGAAGGAGAGGGCTCTATCACAGCTTGCGGTTGAGCTGACGCAAGCGCAGATGCAGGCTCTGCGGATGCAAATTAATCCGCACTTTCTGTTCAATACGATGAACAGCATCTCGAGCCTAATGCAGACCGATGTTCGCGCTGCGGACTCGATGCTCGAACAGCTCAGCAGCATGCTGCGCATCACCCTGGAACGAGGATCGAAACAGCTGATCCGCATGGGCGAGGAATTCGAGTTTATCGAGCTGTACCTGGCGCTCCAAGAACGCAGATACGCCGGACGCGTTCACCAGAGTGTCTCGATCGAGCCGCAACTCTACGATGCGCTGGTGCCGGCAATGCTGCTTCAGCCGCTGGTTGAGAACGCGTACGTGCACGGTCTTTCGCGCATCAACACGGGCGGGATTCTTGAGATCGAGGCGAGGCGCGACCGGCAGAGGCTGCTTGTGACGGTCCGCAACAACGGCACCGGCTTGAGGAACGGAAGCGAACCACGGAATGGCAGAATGGGCGGCGTCGGCTTGACGAATATCAAAAACCGCCTTCAGTTGCATTTCAAAAGCGACCAGAGCCTGGAAATCCGCGAGGTAGCTCCGAATATGGTTCAGGTGGAGGTGTCGATCCCGCTCGTGTTCTCGGATGTGCGCGAGACGACTCTGGTAGGCTACGGTGCCTCATGATTCATACGGTCATCGCCGACGATGAGGTGCTGGCCAGGCAAAAGCTGCGCGTGCTGCTGACTGCCGAGCCGGACCTCGAGATTGTAGGCGAGGGCGCGAACGGTATTGAGACCACTCAGCTGGTGCGAGAGACGCATCCTGAATTGCTGTTTCTCGATATCCGCATGCCGGGCATGGACGGTTTCGACATCCTGGAAGCACTTTCGGTCGATGCGAGCGAGTCCATCCCGAAGATCATCTTTACGACCGCCTACGATTCCTATGCCATTCGCGCATTCGCGATCAATGCTGTCGATTATCTGCTCAAACCATTTACAGCGGAACGGCTGCATGCCGCTGTCGAACGAGCAAGAGAATACCTGCGGCTGGTCAATCAGACTCCTGTGCCCACGCGCGATCAGGCTGCCTCGGCCAAGCGGTTCATCAGCCGGATCGTGTTCAAGTCGCGAGGAAGGATTCTGTTTTTGCCGGTGAGCGATATTCGCTGTATTTGCGCAGAGGAGAACTACGTGCGCCTGTCGACCGAGCACGAGACGCACCTGCTGAGAGAGACCATGGGCCGGATTGAAGAGAAGCTCGATCCGGAGACATTCCTGCGGGTGCACCGCTCTTACATGGTCAATCTGCAGTTTTTGAAAGAAGTTCGAACCGAAAAAAGCGGCGAGCTGGTCGTGGTGCTGGCGGACGGGAAGAAGGTTCCGATGAGCAGAACGTACAAGGCTCGCATGCATGACCTGCTGCAAGGCTAAGAAGCGAATTTTTGGGTGAGGCGGTCTAAAACAACTTAGCCAAACGCCCCAGCGATGCGGCCCAGAGCTGCCGGTGCCACGCGACCTCGTCGAAGGATCCAAACCCAGCATGACAGAGGGAGAGTACGCTGTACTCGAAGTCGCCGTGCAGGCGCATGGCCACGGCGCTCTCGCGGATTTGATGTTTCCGTTCCGTGCTCCAGTGAATGGACAAGCGACGGCGACGAAACGCGGTGTAAGCGGCCAGGATCCGGATCCAGTCTGAATCCAAATCGAAGCTCTCGATGAGAAATCCGCTGAGGCCGTGCGTTGCGACCAGAGGCCAGCGCGTTGCCGCATCGGGAATGCACATCCATGCTTCGAGATACTCGGGGCTTGTGAGCGCCTGGAATAGACGCCGGGTTTCGGCCCTGACGCGAATGCTCGCGCAGATGGTGTAAGGCGAATCCTGGAGAAGGACTTCTCCTGAATTCGTGCGGCGGCGATGATGTTTGAGCTCTGGCGCCAGGGTCGACATAGGAATCCTCTCCACAAGAGGAATAGGCAAACCCTCTTCCAGAGTTTTCGCCGCGGAATGAAATGTGACCGGTTCTCCGATCCATGAGACAAGACTCGGCGACAAGACGGTGAACCGAGGGGTGTGCAATCGACGGCGGAAGTGGATTGCGGAACGGTTCTTCAAGTTTCTGGAGGAACGACGGAAAGCGAGTTCAAGTTTTCGGATGTGCTTCGACCATGTGCGTTCGCGGCGAAAAGGGCACCCATTCCATTGGGGGTGACGAACTGCGTGCTAACGGTGACGAAGCGCGGGATGTGCGAGAGCCGGACTCCTTTTGGGCGACAGATTTCGATCGATTGCGAAGGCGGGACCGGGTGTCCGCATTCGAACGATTTGCGTCGAAAACGAACAGTCGGCGGACGCGGCATCGGAGTACGGCACGGATAAGCCCCTGATTTTTCAGCAGGGTCGGGATGATTGGAGTGGAGGAACACTTGCAACCACTCTGACATGCGGGGCTTGTCAATCGGTGACTTGTCCGGCACGTATCCTTCATCGCTTAAGAGGTCATGCGCATGCGGACGCTCATTGCAGACGACGAAGTACTCGCCCGGCAAAAGCTTCGCCGGCTTCTTCTCGAGGAGCCGGATATTGAGATCATCGGAGAAGGTTCGACGGCCGCAGAGATCCTTGACCTGGTCAAGATCACCAGCGCTGAACTTATCTTCCTCGATATTCATATGCCTGGCATGGACGGATTCGAATTGATCAATCGCCTGTACGATGCGAAGGGAGCCCAAATCCCGAACGTCATCTTTACGACGGCATATGATCAGTACGCGTTGCGTGCGTTTGAGATTCGAGCGCTTGACTATCTGCTGAAGCCCTATACGGCGGAACGTTTGCATCAGGCGGTTGAGCGTGCTCGCAACCAGCTGAAGCTGGCGCAGCGTACGCCTTCAGGCGATATGAATGGCGAAGACGGAAACCAGGCGTACGCGGACCGAATCGTCTTCAAGTCGCGGGGGCGCATCTTGTTTCTTCCGGTTTCGGAGATCCGGTGGATTGGCGCGGAAGAGAACTACGTTCGCATTTGCACCGGGACGGAGACCCACCTGCTGCGTGAGACCATGGCGGCGACGGAGAAGCGACTCGATCCCAGTCAATTTCTGCGCGTGCATCGATCGGCCATCGTGAACTTGCGCTTCGTGAAAGAGGTGCGTACCGAGGGGAAGGGCGACTTCGTGGTTCACATGCTGAACGGGCAGAGGGTCAGCATGAGTCGCAGCTACCACTCGAGGATCGGTGAATTGCTGGCGACGGCCTGAGAAGGATGACCAAAGGGCGCGATTGCCTGGCCACGTGCTCCAGTGGTGTGCGCTGCTGCGCATGACGAGCATGGAAAGCCAGGACAGTGGGCCGATCCTGACAGGCTCACTAATTCTTTTTCTCTTTTTCTTTGCATCCCGCGACCGGTTCGTTTTGCGGATATGTGATTAGGCGGCAATTCGTCCTGACTTCGCACATCTGTCTTCGCTTGCGACGGAACGGATGAGGTGTTGCCAGCGTAGATGACAAGATAGGTTTCGTCGTGGAGGTGCGCCTTGAAAGAGTTGACTCAGCAGCTGCGGCAAGTGATCAGGAGATTGTGGCGGGCCCCGGTCTTCACACTTGTTACGCTGATCACCTTCGCGATAGGCGTAGGCGCCAATATTGCCGTGTTCAGCGTGGTGGAGGGGGTGCTGCTGAAGCCGCTTCCGTATCCCCATCCCGAGTCTCTTGTGGGTGTGTGGCACACCGCTCCGGGACTGAATCTCGATGAGGTCAACATGGCTCCATCGAACTACTTTATTTACCGCGAGCAGAACCATTCGTTTGAAGATATCGCGGTCTATCAGGGCGACTCCGTCGCGGTTACGGGGCATGGCAACCCGGAGCAGGTGCAGGCGCTGGACGTGACCGACGGGGTGCTTCCGATTCTCGGTATTCCACCGATGCTGGGGCGCTGGTTCAATCGCGCGGATTGCGTTCCAGACGCCCCGGAAGTTGTCATCCTTGATTATGGTTACTGGCAACGGCGGTTTGACAGCGACCGGACGGTTGTGGGGCGAGGCATCACAATCGACGGCAAGCTGCGGCAGGTCATCGGAGTGATGCCGAGAACCTTTGTGTTTCTGGATGGTGATCAGCCGGCCATGTTTCTTCCGATCCGCTTCGATCGCAGCAAGACGGTTCTCGGGCAATTCAGTTATGACGGAATCGCGCGGCTGCGCCCCGGGGTCACGCTGGCCTCGGCCAACAGCGACCTTGGTGATCTCATTCCGCGGGTCTGGAGCAGCTTTCCGCCTGCTCCCGGCTTGAGCCTTGACCTTTTCAAGAAGGTGCGTTTAGCGCCGAATGTGAGGCCGCTCAGTCGTGACGTGGTAGGCGATGTTGGCCAATTGCTATGGGTGCTGATGGGCGGTATCGGCATCGTGCTGCTGATTGCCTGCGCCAACGTGGCGAATCTTTTGCTGGTTCGAGCTGAAGGCAGACACCAGGAAATTGCGGTTCGCTCGGCGCTCGGCGCGAACCGGAGGCGCATCGTTGGCGATTTCCTGCTTGAGAGCCTGGTGATCGGAGCGGTTGGAAGTTGCCTCGGCCTGCTTCTTGCGTGGGGCGCGCTGCAGCTGCTGATCGCGATCGCACCGGCCGGTCTCCCGCGCCAGCACGACATTGGCATCGATCTCAACGTGCTCCTGTTTACGGTGGCCGTCTCGATGCTTTGCAGTGTCCTGTTTGGTTCTGTTCCGGCACTTCGCTATGCCGGCACCCGCATGGGCACAGGCCTTCGCGAAGGTGGACGCTCGCTGAGCCAAGGCAAGGAACGTCACCGCACCCGGAACGTGCTGGTCGTCGTTCAGGTGAGCCTGGCGTTTGTGCTGCTGATTTGCTCGGGGCTGATGATTCACACGTTTGCGGCCATGACCCATGTCAATTCGGGGTTCGACTCCGCGGCGCCAATGCAAACGTTTCGGATCAACATTACGGATGCGGATGTCGCCAAAGGGACCGATGTGCTCCGCAGAGAAGAGACGATCGTGGGCAAGCTGTCGGCGATCCCGGGCGTGACCGCGGTATCTCTGGCAAACTCGGTTCCGCTGGATGGCTCGCAGTGGGGAGATCCCGTATTTGCGCAAGACAAGAATTATGCCGAAGGAACAATGCCTCCTCTACGCCGCTTCAAGTTTGCCGCGCCGGGGTTTTTCAAGACGATGGGCATATCGGTGATCGCGGGGCGCGATTCGACCTGGGATGACCAGCTGAACGAGGTCCCGGTGGTGCTGGTTTCAGAAAACCTGGCGAGAGAAATGTGGGGAAGTCCGCAGAACGCCCTGGGCAAACACATTCGCGTCGGTACAAAAGATGATTGGCGCGAGATCATCGGCGTGACCGACGACGTGCATGATGACGGTCTGGAGAAAGATGCGCCGAAGATTGCGTGGTGGCCGATTCTGGACAAGCACTTCGAGGGCGATGACGAAAATGTGCGGCGTTGGGTGGTATTTGCTGTTCGCAGTCCGCGAGCCGGTTCGGCGAGCCTGTTGCAGGATATTCGGAGCGCCGTGTGGTCGGTGGATGCGAACCTGCCGCTGACGGACATCAGGACGGAGCAATATTTTTACACGCGGTCCATGGCGCGGACCTCGTTCACGCTGGTGATGCTCGGGGTGGCTGCTTTTATCGCGTTGCTGCTCGGGGTGGTCGGGCTCTATGGTGTCGTGGCCTATTCTGCGTCGCAGCGGACGCGCGAGATCGGCATCCGCATTGCGTTGGGAGCGCAGCGGCGCAACATCACACGCATGTTCGTCAGGCAGGGACTGCAACTGACCGCAGTGGGAGTCGTGTGCGGATTTGTTGTTGCCATGGGAGCAACCCGCGCCATGCGGTCGTTCCTGTTCCATACGAGCGCGCTTGATCCCCTGACCTATGTGTTGGCTTGCGCTGGCCTTTGTGCGGCCGCGGCGCTGGCCAGCTATCTGCCGACGCGGAGAGTGGCTGCCGTGAATCCCGTGGAGGCGCTGCGCGCGGAATGAGCGACGTCGACCCTTTTGGCCTGCGGCACACTCGAGGAACCGCATCATTCACTACTCCGAATGAATGACGGAAACGACGTCGGTCCGGCTGGCACTCAGGGCAGGGAAGGCGCTGCCGAGCAGAGCGATCAACATCATGAGGGCGCAGGCGAGCGAGAGGGATAGCGGGTCATGCACCTTGACGCCTACGAGGGTTGACGCCAGAAGGCGATCCAGGAACCAGGCTCCGGCAAAGCCTGCCATGCTGCCGAGCGAAATCAAGCGCAAGGCCTGCATCAGGACGAGGCGCAACAGCTCGGGGCGGGATGAGCCAAGGGCCAGGCGGATTCCCATTTCCTGGCGGCGCTGACTCACCCAATAGCTGAATACCCCGTAGACACCTACCGCGGCCAGCATGAGCGCGAGCAGGGCGAAGGACGCGATCAGCAGCATCATCAGCCGGCGCTGGGCAACGAGCTCGGCGATGCGGCCGTCCATGGTTTGTATGTCGAAGAGAGGCTGCTGAGGATCGATATCAATCACCGTCTTGCGAACCGTTGAAGACAGCGAACCCGGCTCGACATCCGCACGCAGCAAAATGTTCATATCCCATTCCGGGACCTGTTGGATTGGAAGATAAATCACGGGTTCGACGTGTCCTTCCGCTCCGTTATAGCGAACATCCTGCACCACTCCGACAACGATCCTGCGGGCGAACTGATCAGGCCCCTGTGATCTTGATTGGATGTTGGTTCTGATTTGCTTGCCGAGAGCTTCGCCTTTGAAGAACTGCGAGGCAAAGGCCTGATTTACGATCACGACTGGAATCGAGTTGGCTCTGTCTTGATCGTTGAACGTTCGTCCTGTCAGGACGCGCGTGCCCGCAGCCCGGAAGTATTCAGAGCTGACGCTGATGGTGCAGAAGGCCTGCCATTGCCCGATTGGGGGTACTGGTCCATCTGCAGGCAGGATCGCGCTGTTGGGCGTTATATTTTGCAGCGGAAGGTTGCTTGCAATCGCAGCTACCTGCACACCTGGGAGGGTTCGCAGGCGCGACAGCAGTTGTTGCAGAAAAGCTGAGGTCTTTTCCGGCGGCTCAGTGTAGTTGCGTTGCAATTGCGCGGTGAGGCACTGCCGGGGATCGAAGCCGGAATCGCTGCGCAACACGTTGACAAAACTTCTGATCAGCAGTCCCGCACCAGTAAGCAGCACGACGGAGAGACCGATCTCGGTCATGAGCAGAACGCTGCGCAATTGCCGCTGCTGGTGACCGGACGCGCCGTGCCGCGCCGTGCTCTGAAGCGCGGTTCGCAGATCGGACCGGGATGCGCCAATGGCAGGGGCAAGGCCAAAGAGGATCGTTGTGAGTAGAACCAGCCCTGCCGTGAATGCCAGAACCCACCCATTGACGTCGACGGCCGCGCTTAGTTTTCCAAAGGGCACCTGAAGGAGTTCCGCAATCCGCGAGTTCGATGAAAACTGCCCCGGGATTCCTCCCTGGCGAATCAACCAAGTGACCACGACCGCGATTCCCAGCCCGAGAACCGCAGCCATGGCGGCAAGGGTCAGGCTTTCGATGAGGGATTGGCGTATGAGCCGGATCTTTCCGGCACCAAGCGCACCGCGCAAGGCCATTTCGTGGCGGCGGGCTACGGTGCGAGCCAGTTGGAGGTTGGCCACGTTGGCGCACGCAATCAGGAGGACCGCTCCGACACAGGCCAGCAGAATCAGCAGCGGTTTGCGATTATCGCCGGTGAGATAACGATGCAAAGGCTCGGCATCGATCTCGCGCCCTTCGTTCAGAACCACGAGGTCCGCAGGGTAGCTTTTAGACCGGCTCCCGGCGAACAGTCTCAGATCCGCATTGGCCTGTTGCACGGTTGCGCTGTCGCGCAGCCGGCCGATTGTATGCACAAACGCGACCGGCGAAGTCGGAGTCACGGTCGTGTCGGCACTGAATCCGGCCGGGATGTAGAGGTCGGGCTCCATCGCGGGATCGGGGAAGATGAAGTGGGCAGGAAGTACTCCCGCGACGGTCCACGCTTTTCCCGAGAGCGTGATGGACCGGTTGATCACTGACGCGTCGCCTCCAAACTTGCCTTGCCACAGGCGGTGGCTCAGGAGCACAACGGCGGGACCACCCAGGCGATCTTCGCTGCGCAGAAACCCCCGCCCTTTTTCAGGAAGAACGCCAAGCTGAGGCAGGAAATTGGCCGTGATTCCAACGATCTTCACGCGCATCGGGTCGCCGGCGCCCGTCAGGTTCATGTCGCCCCCGTCTTCAAATCCCGCAACCGATTCAAATGACCTGAGGCTCGACTGCGCGGCAACGAAATCCGGCGAAATGAGAGGACCGCCCAACCAGCCTTTCTTTGGATTTCCATCCAGGATCTCCATCAGGCGAGCCGAGTCAGGATACGGAAGCGGACGAATGAGCAGCGCGTATACGGCAGAAAAGATCGCGGTGGTTGCGCCGATTCCCAATCCGAGAGTGATTACGGCGGTCCAGGTAAATGCGGGATTGTGGCGCATTTGGCGGAGCCCGTAGCGAATGTCCTGAAGGACAGATTCAATCGCAGTGCTGCTGCGCCGGTCGCGCACGGACTGCTTGACCTGTTCGAGACCGCCGGACTCTGCCAGAGCCTGGCGGCGCGCTTCGGCCGGGGAGATTCCGCGCGCGATTTTCTCGTCGGCGACGGCATCGACGTAACCGCGGATTTCGTCGTCCAGATCTGTCTCGACTTGTTGCCTGCGGAACAGTGTTCGCAGCGTGGACGCGAGACCTCGGATCATGCTCATTCGGCCTCCCAGTGTGCTTTCAGCGCGCGGCGAGCTTACGCTCCTATCGAATGACGATAGGAGCATAGAGAACGCTCATGAAGATGTCAATAGGAGGCAGTTGGGTGCGGGTTCGACGTGCCGCTCAGGGCTGTCGTGGCTTGAGTGTCTGGTACTTCGCAATGGAGTACCCAAGGGCGCTGCCTAGCCACACGTCGGACGGGAAGTGCGCGCTGTCGGCGATGCGCGAGAAGCTGATGGTCGCCGCCATCGTGTAGGCGAGCACCGGAATCCAGGGCTTGTGCCGGCCCTTGTAGCGTTCGGCAACCACGGTCGCCACTGACCAGACTGCAGTGGAGTGTCCGGATGGGAAGCTGCTGCCGTGGAACGGCGATTTGCCGCCACTGAAAAAGGTGTCGGTAAAGTCGCCACCCGGGGGAACGTCAGTCGGGCGTTCACGCCGGGTGACCGCCTTCATTGCCAGGTTGATGACGACGCTGTCTCCGTAGGCTTCGGTGGCGAGAAGAGCGGTGTTCACCTCGCGGGTGTCGTGTCGAATATAGCCCGCGGTCAACAGCGAGACGGGCAAGGCGATCACTTCGCCGGTGGTGATCATCGGGTCAAACACGTCGGTAAACGAATCCCACTGCTTGGCGTTGTTGCGGAAGTAGGGCATGACGTGCGGGTCGGCGAAGATGAGGCCCACCGTTCCCCCTGCCACAATGGCCGTGGGAAGCAGGTATTTTCCGTGCGCGAGCCGCCAGGGGAAGGTCCACAAATCCTTCTGGTCGTGGAGAAAATCGCCGGGCATGCTGCGCCAGGTCGCCTCGCGCTGCACGACTCCCGTGGTCGTATCGATGCCTCCGGGGCGCGTCTGGCCGGGACTACCTCCTATGAAGCCCTGGAACGGAGAAACCACATTGAGATTGGGGCTCGGCTCGTCGGGCAGGCTGGAGTCGTCCTGTGCAAAGGCCCGGTTTTGCGTGCCAGTCAACGCGAGGCCGCAAATCGATACAAGGAAGATTGGCCACTTCAGGATCCGCATCATCAACAAACTTCGATGCAAGTTTGTCGCTGAGCGTTAAGCGGCGATTTAGAAATAGGCTTGGAAGGTCGGAGTTTAAAGGGGTTTCGGCGGGCCGGGGGCGGTTATCTCTGATTACTCGAGGAGCCGCTATGATGGGAAAGGTGGCTGATCGGCGCCCCGTTGAATGCTGAGACCGTTGCAGATGAGTCATGCCGACAAAGCAATCCGCATGGCGCTGAATGGAGTTGCAATGCGATACGTTGTTCCCGGAGCCATCGCCTTCTTACTGGCCGTTTCGAGTGCCCATCCCAGTACCCCGCTGCATCCTCCGGCCATCAGTCCGGTTCACCGAAAGGCGACCTCTTTCGCGTATCGGAGCCTGGATGGGAAGACGCATCAACTGAGCGAATTGAAGGGCAAGGTGGTGGTTATCGATTTTTGGGGTACGTGGTGCGCGGGGTGCGTCGAAGAGATGCCGACTCTGCAACGGCTCTATGACCGATTCAAGACGGATCCCCAGGTAGCGTTTGTGGTTGTCTCGCAAAATGACAGCCCAGAGAAAGTGAAGGCATTCGTCAGCAAAAACCACTTGACGATGCCAATCTACTACGTTGGGTCCGAGCCGGTGCCTCCGTCCTTATCGCCGTCAGCGTGGCCCGCGACTTATTTCATTTCTGCGGATGGGACGGTGCGAGGCGAGTATTTCGGAGGTGCTGATTGGTCAGACGAGTCGGCAGTCCGATACGTCGAGCGGCTGAAAAACGGAGAGTAGCTGCGACCGCGGTCAATCGCGGAATGGGATTCAGTATTGAAACCGGAATTAGCGGGCGGACAAGCCGCGCTGTCCATGAAAAACCTGGGACATCCAATGCACGCGTCCCGGCCGCAGTTGGCTCGGTAGCGATGGTTCCGGTTACACTGGCCGCGTTTTCGGGAGCCGGTTACCGTCATGTTGAATCGACGCAAATTCATTCAGAGCAGTTTGACTTCAGGAGCGATGGCGCCACTTGCATCGGCGCTGCGCGGATTGGAAGCGCAGGCGGGAACGCCAGAGGCACAGGTCTCGTGGTCCGAGCTCGTCGGGGACTCGGGCGGCAAGCTTGCGCCTTTTCCGCAGCGCGGACACGCAATCGACATCAGCTCTCTTCCTTGGGGGAACCGCGTAAGGCGCGTCGGGCAGACAAACATGACAGAGCACGACCCGGCGGTGATGAACGTCGAGGAGTGGGCCGAGTTCTGGCATGCGGCGCAGGCTGATGTCGTGTTTGTGAGCGTGACCGGCATCCTGGCGTTCTATCCGTCGAAGGTGCCATTTCACAAGCATGGAAAGTTTCTGAAGGGGCGCGATTTCTTTGGCGAGTGCGTGGCGGCAGCCCGCAAGCGCGGAATGCGGGTGGTAGCGCGGATGAGCCCAGACCTGAACTGGCCGGATGCGCTGGCGGCGCATCCCGAGTGGGCCATGCGCCACCGCGACGGATCGGTGCAACGGAACGAGCAGGAGCCGCAGTTGTTCAAGACCTGCATGTTTTCGAGCTACATGGACGGTTATGTTCCGGCAATCATGCGGGAGATCAACTCTCTGTACGAAGTGGACTGTTTCTACACCAACGGCTGGCCGCCGCTCGGCAGCCTGCCGGATTGCCATTGCTCGATCTGCAGCAAGCTGCCGGCATCGAACACGCCGGCTTATTGGCGCGTCTTCACGGATCGCGTGGTGGAGTTGTGGGCGAAATACGATGCGATCGCCAAGGAGAAAAAGCTGGAGAGCTTCTTCTTTGCGAATTCGGGTGGAAATGTGCGCGGCGGACCCAACCTGGCCCGGCTGGGAAAGACGGCAAGGTGGTTTCAGGCCGACAACCAGGGCCGCACCTGGGAGGAACCGGAGGTGTGGGGCTGCAGCCTGCAGGGACGGGTTTGCAATGCGGTGCTGGACGGGAAGTTTGCGACGAATGTGACGGCGGCTTACTCAACCGGATCGCCGGGGTGGCGGAATTTGTCGAAAAGCGCGGAAGAAGCGCGCATGTGGCTGAACGAGACTGTGGCGAGCGGGATGGCGCCGTATTTCCATTTTGTGGGAGCGGAAGGGGGAGCCGGCGAGGACCGGCGGTGGCAGGAGTTGGGCAGAGAATACTTTCGCTGGACGGCGCAGCACGAAGCGCACTTCACGAATCGGCGGTCGATTGCCAACATCGGCGTGGTGATCGGACAGAGCACACAGCTTCTTTACCCCGGACCCGCCACGGCGCGCACGCGGCATTACATGCGCGAGACCACGCAAGGAATTTATGACGCATTGCTCTGGGGGCGCTTTGCTTTCGATTTTGTGCACGAGGACCGGCTGGAACCTGAGCGCATCTCGCGCTACCGGGCGCTGGTGCTGCCGAATGTGGCCATGCTGAGCGACAGGCAATGCGAGCGACTGCGCGATTACGTGAGCGGCGGCGGCTCGCTGATGGGCAGTTTTGAAACCAGCCTCTACGACGAAAACATGCAGCAGAGAGCGGATTTCGGGCTTGCGGAGGTGTTCGGCATCAGCAAGGCAGGGGATGCGATCGGGACAAACGGGAATCCCTACTATGCATGGATCGAGCAGGACCGTGCGACGCGGGCTCAGGAGATTCTTGCGGGATTTTCCGACACACATTGGCTGCCGGGCGCGGAGAATCGTGTGCCACTGAAGCCGGTTGCGGATCCGCTGTTGACGGTGGTGCCCGGCTTCGTGCGCTATCCTCCGGAACTGGCGTATCCGCCGGTGGCGCACACGAGCGAGCCGGCTCTTGTGCTGCGCGAGGCCGGTGGCGGCCGCGCGGCCTGGTTCTCCGGCGACGTGGAGCGCACCTATTGGCTCACGGGTCATGGCGATCTGCTTCGGTTGATCCACAACACGCTGCGCTGGCTGACGCGCGATGAACGCGTGGTGATTGTGGAGGGGGCTGGGTTTGTCGAGCTGTTTTGCTGGGAGACGGATCCGGGATACGCGGTGCATTTGCTGAATTACACCAACCCCAACACGCATCATGGCTGGATGCGCTCGGTCGTGAAGCTTGGCCCGCAACAAGTGAGGATGAATTTGTCAGAGGGCGTGAGGGTGAAGGCGGTCGACCTGCTGCGCGCGGATAGGAGCGCCGCATTTGAAATGAAGGGCGGAGAACTGAGGTTCACGATTCCATCCATGGATGACTACGAGGTGGCGGCGATCACGATCGCATAGTTTGCATCGCGAACGGCCAGAAATTTGATCACGGTTGAGCAAGGGCGCGCTGTATCAGCTCCCATTTAGACTGTGCCGGTATGGTCCGAGGAGAAATAAGTTCATGAACTCAGCGGAATTGGAACTGGAGAGATTGCTTGACGTGGCGTGGGTACGGGCGCAGTTCCCGTCGCTCGCAACGAAGGTGAACGGACACGCGGCGGCGTTTCTGGACGGACCCGCGGGGACGCAGGTCCCGGCACAAGTGATAGCAGCCATCCGGGACTACCTGATGAATTCGAATGCGAATACCGGCGGGGTATTTCCGACGAGCCGGCGAAGCGACGAGGTGATCGCTGATACACGCGCTGCGATGGCAGATTTTTTCCATTGTGAGGCGGACGAAGTTGTTTTCGGGCCGAATATGACTAGCCTGACGTTCGCACTGTCGCGAGCGATCGGGCGGGAACTGGGGCGCGGCGATGAAATCCTGCTAACCACTCTCGATCACGATGCCAATTTCTCGCCCTGGAAGGCGCTCGAAGAAAAAGGCGTGACGATCCGGGTTGCAGACATTCGGGAGGAGGATTGCACGCTCGACCTGGAGGATCTGAAAAGCAAACTGAACGACCGCACGCGCGTGGTGGCCGTGGGCTATGCGTCGAACGCGGTGGGAACCATCAATCCGGTTGGAGAGATCACGCGCCTGGCACATACCGCGGGGGCAATGGCATTCATTGACGCGGTGCACTACGCGCCTCATGGCCTGATTGACGTGAAGGAACTGGATTGCGATTTCCTGGTCTGCTCTCCGTATAAATTCTTTGGGCCGCACGCGGGCACGCTCTACGGGAAACGCGAGCATTTAGAGCGACTGCGGCCCTACAAAGTGCGGCCATCGCACGACGAGCTTCCGGATCGATGGGAGACGGGCACCCAGGCGCATGAACTGATCGCCGGAATCGGCGCGGCGGTGGAGTATATCGCTGGAGTGGGACGGCACAGCGATTCAGGAGTGAACACGCGGAGGGAAGCGCTCTCGGCAGCCTACCGCGCCACGGCCGGGTATGAGCGGGGCTTGATCGCGAGACTTATTGAGGGCTTGCAGACGATACCAGATGTGCGGATCTACGGGATCACCGATCCCAAGCGGTTCGAGGAACGCTGCTCGACGCTTTCGATTCGGATTGGGGATCATGGTCCGAAGTCGATCGCCGAATTTCTTGCAGCGCGTGGCATTTTCACGTGGGACGGGAACTACTACGCGCTCAATTTGACGGAACGGCTTGATGTGGAGCGGAAAGGCGGAATGCTGCGCATCGGGCTGGTGCACTACAACATGGTCGAGGAGGTGGAGCGCCTGCTCGGCGCGCTGGAAGAGTTCGCCTCCCGTGTCGAGTAGAGGAGTCTCGTCTGCAATCCGAGCAAAGCGGTCGCAGTGCTATTCGAGATTCGATTTGTTCCGGACCGCGTCCACGACCTCGCGAATGGCGGCTGTCACATCCGCGGGAGCCTCGAGATTCATGTTATGGCCGCTGTGAACGGTGATCTGCTTGTGATTGGTCGAAAGCGATGCGAGCCGTGCCTGGCCGTCTTTTCGTTCCTTATCCAGTTGGGCTGCGGGAATGTCCAGATCATTGCCGTATCCGCTTTCGGCACGCGTGAGCACGACCAGGGGGATGTTCCCCAATACGCCGGGCTGGGGCTTGGCTAACCACCGCGTAAAGTAATCGGCGGACCATTCAGTTTCGCCTTGTTCGGCGCCGTAGACCTGGGGCAATTGCTGCGCCCACAGCTGCAACTCTTGCTCAGCTGCAGGAAGAACCTTGAACATCGGATCAAGGGTCTTTACCTCAGGCGGCAGATCTTCCGCACGAATCGCCGGCTTGTCGGATTCAGCCACGGTTTCGTGCGGCGCTGGTATCGCGACGCCCTTTGCCCCGTCGCCCAGCCGAAGCGTCTTCCCGCCGCCGATTGGGATTCGCTCGCCTTCAAACGCGGAATCCACCAAAACCATTCCAGCAACCATTTGTGTATAGGTCGCAGCGAAGTTCCTTGCTACCGGCCCGCCATAGGAGTGGCCCACGAGCACATAAGGGCTGCGCTCGCCAAGCTTGAGCAGTGCGTCGTGCAGTTCGAGATTCAGCTGATCGAAGGTACGGGGCGTAGGGCCGGAGTCGCTCCACGCGTAGCCTGCCCGATCGTAGGTGCAGATTCGAGTGAAGCGGGAGACGCGATCCTGCACCAGAATCCAATCGAACGAGAAGTCTCCCAGACCGCTCTCGACTACGACTGTTGGTCGGCCATGGCCGGTGCAGTTGACATGCAGCTTGTGCCCGCCCAGGTCGACGAGCTTTCCCAAAGGCTTTGGCGGCGCCGACTCACCACGGGCGGCCAACACCGCGCAAGCGACCGCAATCGCCGCAGAAACAACGCAAGCTACACCGGGGCTATTTCTCACTCCGAACCGCCTTTCGTGCTTTTCAAAAAAATGTACGCTCCTCGCCTCATTCCGTTCCATGAACGTGACGAAGTGCCTTCGAGAGGAGACGAAGCGATCGGCGGATGGAGGGCAGGTGGCTGCAGAGCCTGCAACTTCCCGATGGCAAGGCCTTCCGGGTGTGCCAGTCGAAGGGCCACCTCTGAAGAGAACTGGCTCGACCCAGCCGGGAAATCGAAGGCGGATCTGGGAGCTGGTTTAGACGCAGAATTTGCAGGAATCTTCAGCATGAATTCAGGTAAGCCGATTAAAGTTAGGGCGACAAGTTTCAGAGTTCCTGCGAACGAACTCTCCTGCCCTGTTATCACCAGTTGAGAGTCATCGCTCGTCTTTTCGGGTAACCTACTCGTTTTGCGAGGCGAAGGAACTGATGCGTTGCAGCATCCCCATCGAACACTTGACATTGTTGCAAGTGCATTATTTTCTATGAGATAGTCGCATAGATTGTGAGGCTCTTACGAATCATGTTCGGCCTGCGTGCAATTGATATCAGACTGAACTGTCCACGCCTTCACTCCATGGCACGTCAGTTCCTTCTGGACAAACAAGTTAGCTAGTGACCCGCGTAGAATGAAGGCACAGGTCCTTGCCGAGGGGATGATGACGATGGATGCGCGTTGCTGCCTCTGTGTGTTGGCTCTCGTTACGGAGCCGATCTGGGCGCAGGCACCCGAGGCACGGGTGTCGGTTTCGAGCGCAACTGTGTACGGCGGACAAACGGTGGAAATACCCGTCGACATTGAAAACCCATACCCCTGCAGCACAGACGTACGTGTTCCTTTTCCGCGCAAAGACGGCGGGTATGGCCTCACTGCATATGAGCAGCTTCCGAAAGGCCAGACGAAGGTGACAGTGAAGTTGACGGTGCCGATAGATCAACCCGAAGGCGAATACACGAACCATACAGTGATGCTTGACCCCTGTCCCAACCACATACAAGGGAAAGCCCTATCATCTGGTCCGGTCACGATCACGGTGAAATCAGTGCCAGATACGGGCCAGTACCCGACGAGCGCAATTGTCAAGCTGTCTCTCACCGAGAAGCAGTATTTCGATAATAGGATCGAACAGCTCTCGGAACTGAAAAGCAGACTAGATAATGGACTCCCTGAGAATGCTGCGAATGCTGAACGCCTCGACACTTTCTTGAGCGGAATCGTCACCGACGCATTGAAGGAATTGCAGGTTTCAGAGGGTCAGTACGACCAGGAGATTCTTCATAACAACGGCGCGATTCCCGCGTTCTTCGGGGACTTTCGTGCTCGGTATCAAGAACTCCTGATTGAATTGGCCGCTCGTCCTCGAAACGATCACACCGCAACCAGTTTCACTTATGGGGCGAAGCTCGTTTTGGTGCAGCAACTCAAATCCCGCGACGATGATCTTCCAAATGGAGAATGGCCCTCTATCGCTAATCAGGTAGACCAGACAATCAAAGAGCACATCTCTGCGTATTCTCATGTAAGGAATACCGGACGCATCACCTTCAACGCAGTGATTCTCAGCTTCCCATCGGGGGCGAGAATCCATTACAAGAAGGTTGTTGACGTCGCCTATCTCGATTACTCCCGCCCCACAGATGTTTCAAGCGCCGAGTTTGATCTTGCCCGATGGGACTTCAAGTTTGCTAAAGACGGGTGCAGAGAAGAGTTGCTTCGCATTGATCCATACGAAGAGAAGGAACCGGTCACCATATCGGTTGAATTGCATTGTAAGAGTCAATGAGGCGCACCGTCATGTGTATTCGATCCCTAGTCAGGTGGATAAGACGTCGGCTGCACTGGGTGCCACTCGCGGTAGCTCCAGTCTTGTCGAAGTTCCTTGCTGACAAAATTGACGTGCCTTTCGTCTGGCCACCACTGGATGCAGGCGAAGTATATCTGGCTGCCCTCAGTTCCGGCGTTGTAGCCTTCTTTGGCTGGCTTCCCGCAAGACTCCGCACAAAAGAAACCGCGAATCGACATATGTGGATGGCCGGAGGATTGTCGCTTTTACTTCTGATCGTCTATGGAATCCTTGTGATGAAGGTTGTTGTCGCAATCGAGACTCCTCACAATGGAACGCAATACAGAACGATAGGATTCCAACGCACCGTGCTAGCGATGACGCAATTCCCGAATGCCCCTTCCGAAGAATTGATTAAGAGTAGTGGTCTGAACGAAGGCGACATCGAAAAGATGTGGACACCGGAATCGATTCTGCTGGCGAAAGGGTTGCTATTCGTTTCCTATTTGGGAGCGATCGCATCGTTGAATTTTGCTGTCGGCGCATTCAACCGTTCGATGCCGTCAACATCGGACTAATCATCACCTCTTCTTTGCAGCGGCCCACCTTCTCTTCAGAGCCGCTGCAATCCGTGCCCTGCCCTTCTGGCGAGATGCGATGCTTCTTGCGTCTCTTCGCCGCTGGCTTCGTCTTTTCAGTGCCAGCGAGCACCTCCCGTGCCCGTTCCAGGTGCTGCGATTTCTGCGTCCAGTGCGGCAAGTATTGTTGCGCTCATTTGTACGTTTCCTTTCACGAGCAAGTCTATAGTGACATACCGAATGTGGTACTATCACCACGCCCATGAACATTGATGAAAGTATGCCGGTCGTTCCGACTCCAGACCTCGTCAGCGATGCGTGCAAGAAGTTCGATGAGGCGAATGATGTCGTCGAACAGGCCCTGACCGATCTGTTCAACCGGTACCCACGCAACGACAAACAGTCTAATGTTCTCTTGAAGGTGGTGGCCCTCAATCGTCTGTACTCCACAAATATCTTCGCCGTATACGACGTGGCACACCACATCTGGCAGCTCTCCGAAGACGTTGACTCGGCATTGGCGAGTGGCGTACCCGAAATCGTGGACAAAATCGCCCGTGTCACGATCACAACGACTGGCAAGAATCGGACCAACTACTCATTTGCGACCAAATACTGCAGTTGGCATAACCAAGCTTCGTATCCGATCTGGGACTCTCGCGTAGACAGGTATCTTCGATCTATGAGGCAGACAAGCTTTGCGAAGTTCCTGAACCCGCACGGTGATCTCTGGAACTGCTACCCAGAGTTCGTGAAGCTGATGACAGATTTCAGAGATTTCTATGGCCTTGGTTCATTCAACTTCAAGCAGATCGACAAGTTCCTCTATGCGCATGGCGTAAAACCATCTGGTATGGCTGCCCCAACAGACTGATAAAATCTCAATTCGATTTGCCGCTCATTTCGTTTTGCGTGAGTTGGCAGTCGGAAAACACTGTGGAGTACGCGCTACCGCAATAAAGGCACAGCACCCCAACCGGAGTGTCAGATTTCATTCAGGACCAATCCGACAAAGGGTCGAAGCCCGGGAAAACGGTCGTCTTTTTGCAAGCCCGACAAACTGTCGTCACAACTTTCATGTACATCCCTCCGACATTGACTATCGCAGAAATAGAAGTGGAAATCTCGGCACAATGATCTCGCTGAATCTCTGCTCTACACTTAGCAGATGGAAAACCCTTGGGTGAATCTCCGACTCACGGATGGCCGTTACCTTCTAGACATGGATCGGGAATCAATCGAACGGCTTAACTCGGGACTGACTGACACTGCGAAGCTTGCACTTGACTCCATCCCGGAGCCGTTCATCGGAAACCCACAATCTGCGAGGGTTGTTATGCTCCTCCTGAATCCTGGAGATGGAGAAGGAGACCGCGTAGCTCACAAGAATGAGAAATTCAAGACTGCGCTATTCCGCAATCTGCATCATGAATCGATGGAGTATCCGTTCTATCCACTGAATCCCGACTTTAAGGACAAACCAACTGCGCAATGGTGGCGTCCGCGTCTTCGCAAACTGCAAGAGGCAACCAAACTGGATGATAGAACTTTGTCAGAGCGCCTGATTGCAATCGAGTGGTTTCCCTATCATTCACGGTATTCTGGCTTGCCACTAGACCGCATTTGCGAATCCCAGCGATACACGTTTCAACTTGCAAGGGAGATGCTATCGAGCAAAGTCGTATTGAGAATGCGAGCGGTGAATCATTGGGGTGCAGTTGATCCGAGGTTCAGAGACCTTTCTTCTCTGAAAAACCCTAGGGCCTGCTACATCAGCGAACGCAACACTGACACAGAATGCTTTTCGCGCATCAAGGCCGCCTTAACCACAAACTGAAACCAGCGGCTCGCTTGTCATCACGCTCACGCTTCGCGACGCGTACGACTTGTGCATGGAATGAGGGAACGTTCGCCGCTGGCGGCACACGTCCAAAACTGGGGGGCGGGGGAATTATCTATTCACCTTGTCCTCGTGGGAATAACCGGCTCATTCCATCTGTCGAGCTTGTTGTTCCTAACGACGCGCAATTTCTTGAAGCCCTTTTGCACTGCGATACTGTTCGCCCGCGAATCCTTCCGATAGATGGCTCTGAGCAACCCTTCTAGTTCAACGATCTCAGCATCAGTGATATTTGGCCAGACCGAGTAAACCGAGAAATGGCTCCAAAGTTCGGCCTTCTTTGCACTGCTGGCGTGCGATCTCAGGCGTCCGTGAACGCTGGTCGTCGACATCCCAATGTAAACGACATCGTACTTTGTTTTTCCTCTGCGCCTTGATTGCTTGAGCAGAGCGTATATCCCACGTGTACCTCTGGGAATGCTGGGTACCAGGTCCCGTCCAAGGAACTCCGCGCACTTGTCAAACAGTCGCAGTCCGCTTTTCATTTGGCCTTTCCCTTTCCCTTCTTGGCAGCCCACCTCTTCTTTAATGCAGCGACGATCCGTGCTCTGCCTTCTGGTGAGATGCGATATTTCTTGCGTCGCTTTTCTTACTTGGCTATCTCTGCCACTCAAGAAGTGTGTCAATCGTATTATTGATCCTTTTATCGTCGGGCGGAGTGCCATAGTAACGATCGCGGAAGTCGAGATTCAAGAAGTCAAAAGGAAACAGGTCTCTGAACTGTAGATGTAGTCGGTTCCAACAATCAGATCAGGAAACGCGACAAATCTTCCTGCCAACAGCAGAAATGACGACAGGCACAAACGGGCGGCCGGCGGCGAAGCCCGGCACCTTCCAGATCATCGTTGTTGGCCAGCCATGACGCGCACGTGTGTTCTGTGGCAGCCGTACCGGCACAGGCTTTGGGGCTTGTTATTTGAATCCGATTCGCTGTCTCGAACCAACCCGCTCAGGGCCGGGAGACGGTAAATCGATCGCGAACCTGCCATTGCTGCGCGGGTTCCGCGTTCTCATCGAGCCGGATCATTGTCCCGCGCAATGATCCGCCATCCAATTCAAACTTCACGTAATGGAAGTTCGGGAAGTCCGTGTTCTGATAGAGGTCGCCCGGCGTTCGATCCACGGGAACGGGCGAGGCCCCGCCCCCTCCCGAGACCAGATAAACAACGCCGCCGCGCGAGAAGCGCTCGTAATTATGTATGTGGCCTGCGCAAACGATGATCCTTGCACGAAGCTTTGGAGCTGTTTCCTCGAGGTAGTCTCTTAGCGCGATCTCATTGGGCCGCGGATTGTGACTGACGTTGATCCTGGTTTGCACGTCGGCTACCGGCGGGTGATGGAGGCTGATCAGAACGAATCCAATGCTCTTTGGAAGTCGGGTCAACTGTGCATCGAGCCATCGTTGCTGATCGCTTCCAACCAGGAGCGAAGTATCACTGTCGAGCGAGATGGTGTAGATTGCTTTTCCAATCTGCGCAGAATACCAGCGGCGATTTCTAAGCTCGGGAAAGGCGCTCCACCAATGCTCGAGCGCAACTCGGGCGTCGCCATGGAACTCGTGATTCCCGAGCGCCGGAAAGACGTTCAGTCTTGCATCCCGCCATCCTTTGGTCTCTTCCCGATAGACTCGATAGTCATCGACGACGTCTCCGCTGTATGGAACGTCGCCATTGAGAAGAATTCCATCCGGATGTTGATCCTCGATCTTGCTGACAAGCAGACGGCGCGCAACCGGATCGGTGACCGTGGTGTTGGAGGGGTCGGTGAACCTCTGATCGCCAAAGACAATGATTGTTGTATGTTTGCGATGGCTTGAAACCCGGAACGCAGGGCCGGATTGACTCAAGAGGTTGGAAGTGGGCAGATCTTCTGGCCGGACCCTTGCACTCTTTTCGTTATCCTGCGCCGACACAGATGCGCCGACCATGATGGCGAGCGCAAATGCGAGAACGGTGCGGTAGGGAAACTTGATACGCGTGATTTTCCTGCAAATCGTATGCATGGTCTTTGTTAGAATCGGCTACTTCTCGTGGCGGATGTTCCAGCGGAGGCCGGCAGCGTAGGTGGGATGGTAGTACTCCCGTTGCACGACATATTTCGGGCTGCCATTGAAGAATCCAAAGACTTCGTTGTTCAGATTCAGTCCATAAGCATAAATCTGGAACCCGGCGCGCAAATTGTAGCTGGCTTGCGTGTCGAACTGGAAATGTGCGTAAAGGTAGTTGTCACCCACGGGGCCCTTTGGGCCGACCGAGTCGGCGCCATCCTGCCACTGATACTGGTAGATCATCGCATCGTCGTAGGTCATGCCGATGCGCATGGAGAGATGCCTTGTGTCGTAAGTCGGGCTGATGTTCCAGGTGTTGGGCGCATCGCGAAGAAGAGCGGGCTGATCGCTGCGTCCTGGCAGGTCGCGCGCAATCGAAGTTGTGTGGCTGTAGTTGGCCGAAATGCCAAGGCCGCCGGCGATGCCGGGCAGGTAAGCGAGCCGCTGCTCAAAACCGATCTCGAATCCCTGGACGTAGGCGCTCCCCGCATTGATCGGTTCCGTGACCAGCACGTTGGTGCCTGCCGGCACGTGCGGGAACGGCTGTGTAGAGTAGAACTCCTCGTAGGCGATGGGTTTCGTCAAATCCTTGTAAAACCAGCCTGCCTGCAAGAGTCCCGCGTGACTGAAGGTGCGCTCGTAGAGTATGTCGTAGTTGTTGGCCTGCTCGGCTTTCAGATTTGGGTTTCCGATGCTGATCGTGACCGGTGTCTGGTTCAGGGTTGGTTGACTCACCGCCGCGGAAATATCCTGCGGGTCCGGACGCGCGAGGCCGCGGCCGTAAACGACGCGCAAATCGGAGTTTCTATCCACCGCAAAGCGCAGCGATGCGCTGGGCAGGATGTTCGTATAGTCTCCGCCGGCCTTGTAGGTGAGCGTGTTTGTTGATTCGTCAAAACTTGTTGTGTCCACGTGTGTCGCTTCAATGCGAAGGCCGGCAACGAGACGCACCCGGCTGGCCAGCTCGATCGTGTTCATGAAGTAGCCGGCGGGAATGCGCTCGATCAGGTCGTAGTTGTTTGAGTTCGGCTGTGGGTCCGAATTGAAGACCAGCTGGGCTTTGTTTGTTTCGACCCACCCGCGGAGCTTACCCCAGTCGGTCACCGCTGGATACGCGCCGCCGTAGGATCCGTCGTAGTAGACCGGATCGTGGAAGGTGCTATTCCACTCTGGATGCTGAGCAACTGGAACGGGAATCGGAACCGTTGTGCAGTTGGGATCGGTGGACGGATCACAGTTTGCTACGCACATCGGGTCGCTCGCCGGATCGCAAACATTCTGGGTAGGCACGGTGTACCAGGTGTTGAAGGTGTTATCGAATTTATGCGCGTTGCGGATCTTCGCACCGAATTCGAAGGTGCCATAGCGAGATCCAAGGTGATACATGCGCGCATAGGAGCCGGACGCTTCGAGGTTCAACTGCGCGCTGAGGCCGCTGGTTGGATAGTCGAATTCGACGAAGCCGTAGTTATCCCGGTCGAAGCCGTTGTCGGCTGCCGGTGTTCCAGGACCGACGCAACCGGTCCAGCCCGGCCGGTATTCACTCGGAGCAACACCCTGGTCGTTGACGCAGGTAGCGTTCGGATCGCCCATCCATTGATAATTGGCGCCGCCGCTCCCGCTCAGCGATCGCGAACGCGCGACGGATGCATTCCAGAGGATCGTGTTGGAGCCAAAGAGGTGCTTGCCTTGCAGTACGAGGCTGCCGATTGCCATGTTCGGACGGCGCCAGTCCTGGCTGTATTGCGGAGCCGCACCGTCATTCATGGTATAGACCCACTTGTTGCCCCAGTTCCGGAAATTGGAATACAAACCGCGAAGCGCGACGCCGGAGCCTTGCCCCAATTTGTAGTCGACACTGCCCGTGCCACCCCAGCGGGAGCGGTTGTAAATGTAGTCACGGAAATCCATGCTGTCGTAATGAGGAGTGGCACTGCCGGCGGTGGGCACGGGCTCAATGTCATTAATCCCGCGGCCGTTGTAGTCGTATGTGCCGCCGACAAGCGCACCCAGCTTTTTATCCGCTCCAAATCGCTTGCCGATGGTGCCGCCCAACTGATCGACATCGCGGCCTCCGATGATGTGGGTATAGCCTCCAACTCCATAGAGCACGATGGTGGGCGTATCACTTGCGGTCTTGGTTACGAGATTCACGGAGCCGCCGATTCCATCCGCATCAATGTTGGCCTGGAGGGTCTTATTGATTTCGACTGAGTCGACGAGATCAGAGGCGATGGTATCCAGTTTGATCTGGCGCACACCGGATTCAGGCGAGGGAATCGTTACGCCATCGACCATCGTGTTGTTGAGCCGTGGCTCGGTTCCGCGAATCTGTACGTATTTCCCTTCGCCTTCATCGCGCTCGATGGAGACGGAAGGCATGCGGCCGAGTGCGTCAGCAATGTTCGCGTTGGGTAGCGAGGTGATCACGTCTGCGGGAAGAACCTGGAGGATGTTTTCGGCAGCCAGCGTACGGTTGATCGCCTCGGCGTCCCCGTGTGGGCGGTCCGCAGTGACCTCGACTTCATCGCCTGCCGATGCAACCTGGAGCTTGATATCGATGTGCGCAGTTTGTCCGGAAGCGACTGTGACGTTGGCCGTGTAGGGGGCAAAACCAACATATGTAACCTTGAGCTCATAGGTGCCAGCTGGAACATCGGTTACGGTGAACTCCCCCTGGTCATTGGAAGTGACAGGCCGCAACTGCGGCTGCAACTCGATTCTGGCTCCCTGCAGGAGTGCGCCTGCCTGGTCTTTAATGACACCATTGATTACGCCTTTGCCCGATTGTGACCATCCCAGTGTGGCCGTCAAAATGCACGTCATCAGCGTCAAGGTGAAGCACAGTCTGCGCATGGCACTCCTCATTCCCGAGATCCGTTTGGCTTCATCGAAATCGGGACTTCGTGCGCAGGCTAGTTTCAAGAGCCTTAAGGGAGTCTTAATGAAGATCTTGATTCATCGGCTTTTTATGATCTTTTCATTGGGTATTCGCATACGCGGAAAACTGCGAAGCGTTCCGCACCCAGAGGTGCTCTTCAGGAGTTTTGCTATTTGCTGAAATGATGCCACCTTCAGGCTATGTCGAGCCGTCTGGTGAGGCGCCCATCAACTCTCACCAATTTTCAGGCTTCTGAATTGCGTGGCCGTTCGGACAAACTAACTCTGAGAAATCCCACTTCGAGCGGTGCGCTAAATAGGCTTTCTCGCTGATCTCGCGATTCACGGGTATCACCAGCAATAGAGGAAGGGGGCAGGTGCTTTCTTCGCATCGCATAATGGCCGCGCAGCGAGTCACAACGTTTTTCGAAGGCTCGAGTAATAGCGCCCTGTCCGGCTGAAGTGAGGCGCCGTTCTGTATCTCAAGCAAATGCATCCTGGTGCGTTTGCAGTGAGGGCACACAACGCCGATCGCACCGGAATTCGTGGATCGGCCACCCAGATCGGAAACCAGGGATTCAAGCTCACTGAGCGGGAGCACGGTGGGCTCTCCGCACGGACACTGGAAAACTCGATGAACAATTGGAGTCAATGGATGTTTTGCTCGCTCCTGGCGTCTGATCCAACCCCGGTCGATATTCTTTTGGCGAATGACGCAAAATTCTGAAAATGCATCCACGGAATCCGACGGCAGGTCCGTTCCGGATGCGTGACTGGAGGTTGCAGAGACAAGATCGATGAGGCCCGAAGGCCGGTGATTTTCATGGGCGGGTGTTGCTCCAAATGATCTGACAGACCCCGACGATCAGCACGATTGCTCCATAGAGCGCCCAATGTTGATCGCCCTCCATGAAGCTGCGGCTCAGAGCTCCCCATGCAAGATTCAGCCCCTGAAGTATCCAGATCCCACCCATCAGGATCATCAAGAGTCCGATCAGGCTGCTAATTACTCGCATGACCGCATTGAATCCGCGACGCATTCGCTGGCCTCACATGGAATTCGGCTTCGAGTGTATTACCGTTCTCCACACAAGTCACTTATTAACTGCAAAGCGCGAGAGCAGGCGCGAGCTTCTTTGATTCGAGGCGTCGAAAAGATGAGCAACCCGGCGGAATTCCAATGCCCACCATCTGTGCGGCTCGTTTGTACCGAACGAAGGCGCCGATGAGGAACCGTTGCCCGGCGACGAACAGAGGCAGTCCCCAACGGGTTTGCTGTTCAGTGGGAAGGGAACTGAAGGGCCGCCGCAGGACGCGGATTACTTTTGTGGTTGTTCCGTCGGCTGGAGTTCCGGCGCCTGCCCGTGATTCCTATTCCACATCACCTTTGTGACACGATGATCATCGTGCTCCAGGCCTGTCTCTGCCGGCCGCTGGTATTGAAGGTAGGCGAGTCCCACCCGCATGTTATGCAGCACAGGGCCTGGAATCGATACTGCCACGGCAATGCCGAGTATTGCATGCGCGAAGCCAAGGGTGACGATACTGCGGAAGCGAAGGAAAAGAAACCCGGCAGCGAGTCCCCAGAGCAGTGCCATTACCGCCAGAATTAGATTGGGCAGATGCGCCACGGCAAACGCGCCCGCCACAATCGCCGCGGCCCGACCCTCCCGTGGCGTTCTTTGCGCCACGCGCGGCAAGAAGTATCCCAATAGCAACCACTGCTGCGCGATCGCCCACACCGCGTAACCGGCGAATGCTTCCGCGCCATCCATCGGACCATAAGGCTGTTGCAGCGTATGCGCATTGGCCGCAATCGCCACTGCGGCCGATGCCACCACCAGCGCCACGCCCACGATCCATAACGAGCGTCTGAATCCCGTCATGCGAAATTCAATGGATCGACTCCGGATGAATGAGACTGCGGTCGATCCACCGATCCACACTGCAGCCATCCAATAGAACTGTTGGCGCACAGGATTCGGTGTCCAGTTTGCGCTCAGAATCAGCGCATAACTGATCAGCAGTTCCACAACATCGGATGAAGTGTTGCGTGTCTGGTTGAATTGCGCCGCATCCCGAATCCCGGTGTTATCGGCTGAGGTGGAAACCCGCGGGAAGATCGTCAGCGCGCGAGCGGCGCTCCGCGTACCGAGTTCTCTGCTGACCGACATAGCCGATCCCTGATGGAGCTTGCGAGATTGTCCCCTAACGGAGAAGCGAAAAGCCCTCCCACTTTCGTCGGTCTCGAAGCGCGAAGGTACCTTGAAGGCTGATACTTACTGGTCAGAAGGGCGCAAAGCTCAATCCGGAAGTCATTGAAAAAGCGAAGACTTGGCGGTGTTCGGCTAACGACGAGGCCCGCTCGGAATCCAAACCGCGAGGTGCGGCAAGCATGACCGGGGGCCTGGTCAGGCCAAACGGGTAAGGGCGCCATGCGCCACACTGGAGGCCATCTGCCGTTCTTCGACTGCCTCATCGGTGTCTACGATTCGAACGCAGAGAAATCAGTTTGACGGAGCTTTGATGCGGAGTCGGAATGTGTGATCCTGCAAAGGTTGATGACGATGAACCATCCGCTTGCGTGGTCGCGGGCAAAGGATTGCCGGTGACGGAATCAGTTTTGTTTACTCGGACGCGATTCTGATCCTGATACGCATCTCGGGATGATAGGGCCGCGTGAACAAGCGCATCAGCAAGTCGTACCGATGGCATTTCGGCGCGTCCATTGGCTCGATGAGCGCCTCGGTCTGAAGTCGGCTCTCTTCAGTGAACCCAAATCTCACAAATAGAGTGCTAAACCCCGATTTGAGCCTTTCATGCGTCCGTCCGTGCCGAATCAGGCTGTTGGCGATTTCCGCATCCTGGTATATAGTCATGATTAATTATGGCGTTGGGTGACAGAATACGGGCGTCGAGTCCTCTGACTCGCATTCTGTTCGTTTCCCTTTTCGCATTTCTGCTTGTCTTCGGAACCACCGTTCAACTATTGCATTTCCACCCGGACGGTTCCGGGCACGCGGATTGCGCGCTATGTCAAAACGCACATAACGTCATTCGGCCGTCGCCGGCTCCCGCCGTCCGGCCAATTTTCCTCGTTGTCCAGCGACTTGCTCCACTCACGAAGCGGTTATACCGCGAACACCTCTTCTCCTATTCGCATTGGAACAGACCTCCTCCTGACCAAACTCCCGTCGCATAGATCCGTTTCCGAATTCGCGTAGAGCAGCAGAGGCGCTGCCCACGCGGCTCTTCCTCTTTTGGAAGAGCGGTTAGCCGTGGTCGCTTCCGCGTTACCGATTCGAAAACCGGCAGACGAGAATTCCTAACAATTGGTCATTCACCAGGAGGCAGTCCATGCGCAAGTATTCGCGCAACATTTCCTTTTTCCTATTCATGTTCCTTTTTTCGTCAGCGTTCTCGACGATGATTGCCCAATCCAATTCGGGCTCCATTACGGGGGTCGTTACTGACCCGTCGGGAGCCGTGATTCCAGGAGCCTCGGTTTCTATTCAGAATCCGGTCAGCGCTTACAGCAGAACAACATCGAGCGACAGCACCGGCCATTTCCGCTTTTCGAACGTGCCCTTCAATCCTTATCACCTAACAGTCACGAAGGGAGGGTTTGGAGCCTTCGCCGAGGACGTGAACGTCGATTCAATCCTTCCTGTGACTTCAAACGTTCAACTGAAAGTCGGCGGTACTGTCAATACCGTGACGGTTGAAGGTGGCGATCTGATTGAAAATGACCCCACCGACCATACCGACGTTGACCGAGGACTATTCGACAAATTACCTCTTGAGAGCGCTTCGTCCTCACTCAGCTCCCTGGTAACGCTGGCATCTCCGGGTGTGGCGGCCGACTCCAACGGCCTCTTTCATGGATTGGGAGACCACGCCTCAAACTCCTTCTCAGTAGACGGTCAACCGATCACCGATCAACAAAGCAAAGTCTTCTCCAACCAGTTGCCTTCAAACTCTGTTCAGTCGATCGAGGTCATCGACGGCGCTCCGCCGGCAGAGTACGGCGACAAAACGAGCCTGGTGATCAATGTGACGACCCGGTCCGGCATGGGCCTGACCAAACCGGTCGGCAACATCAGCGCTTCGTATGGATCGTTTGGAACATCGACCGGGTCCGTCGATCTGGGCTACGGCGCCAAGAACTGGGGCAACTTCTTCGAACTTGACGGCCTGAACACCTCGCGATTCCTCGATCCTCCAGAGTTCAAGGTGTTCCACGACAAGGGCAACGAACAGAATGTATTCGACCGGGTCGATTATCAGATCACGACGAACGACTCGATTCATACGAACTTCAACTACTCTCGCTCCTGGTTCCAGACCCCCAATGCGTACGACAACCTGAACGTCTCGAACATTGTCAGCGGGGGCACTTCGGCGAGCCCGGTTTTTGACAACCTCGGCGACACGGATCAGCGATCGAAGATCGGTACCTACAACATCGCTCCCACCTACACGCGCATCCTGAACAAAGACGCGGTGCTCAACATCGGCGGGTTCGTGCGCCGCGATGGGTACAACTACTATCCGAGTAACAATCCTCTTGCTGACCTCGGCCCCATTCAGGGCCAATCGATCTCCCAGCAGCGATCCCTGCTGAACTCAGGCGTTCATGCCGAGCTGACCCTTCAAAAAGGGATTAACAGCATCAAGGCCGGAACAGTCTATGAACATACGTTTTTGCGAGAGCATGACAACCTGGGCATTATCGATTCGACGTTCAACGCGCCTTGCGTCGATGCGGACGGAAACCCACAGCCCGGGTTCACCGATCCTTCGCAGTGTGCGGCTGCCGGATTGGTGTCGAACGATGCTTCCGTCGGCGGCAGCTTCGATCCGACTCTGCTGCCGTACGACCTGACGCGGAGCGGCGCATTTTATCCGTATTTCGGCCACACAGATGTCAAGGAACTCGCGCTCTATATTGAGGATCAGATCAAGGCCGGAAACTGGGTATTCAACCTTGGCATTCGCGGAGATCTCTACAATGGTCTCGCGGTCGCGCGGCAGGCTGAGCCTCGGCTGGGCGTCGCCTACAATATCAAGCCAACCAACACGATTCTGCGCGTGTCGTATGCCAGAACCCTCGAAACGCCTTTCAACGAAAACCTGGTGCTGTCGAGCCAGGGATGCCTGAACGATGTGCTTGCACCGTTGCTTGCCTGCACCCCGGGTGTGAATGGCACCTTGCAGCCCGGCTTCCGCAACGAGTTCCACGCGGGACTGCAACAGGCGTTTGGGAAGAACCTCGTGATCAGTGGGGACTACATCTGGAAGTACACCCACAATGCGTTCGACTTCAGCATCCTTGGGAACACGCCGATCTTCTTCCCCATCGACTGGCACAATTCGAAGATTCCGGGATTCACGCTCCGTGCTGACGTCCCGAACTACCATGGACTCTCCGCGTTCGTGGTGATGTCCTCGGTTGCCGCCCGTTTCTTTCCCCCACAGAGTGCAGGAGCGGGCGCGGCGCCGGGTGGCGGCTACGCGTTCCGCATCGATCATGACGAGAAATATAACCAGACCACACATGTTCAATATCAGGTTCCCGGACGGCTCGGCGCCTGGGTGGGTTTCAACTGGAGGTTTGACAGCGGACTCGTTGCCGGATCGGTCCCGTGCTACAACGTCACCGACCCCAACAGCCTGTGCAATCCCATCAACGGAGGCACATCGATCACCCTCCCCAATGGAAGTCCCGGTGTTGACCTCAGCGTTCTGACACCCGATCAGCAGTTCGAGGCGGGAATAATCTGCGACGGCGTAGCCGCTACCCCGACTGCAGGTTTCGACAGCTGCGACGCAGCCGGGTATAAGTCCTCACTCGTTAGCATCCCGGCTCCTGGCACCGAGGACGACGACCATAACCCTCCGCGCATCGCGCCGCGGAATCTCTTCGATGCTTCGATCGGCGACGACAACCTCTTTCACAGTGATACGAGCCGCCGTTGGAGTCTACGCGTTACCGCGGTAAACGTCGCCGACAAAACCGCACTTTACAACTTCCTTTCGACCTTCAGCGGAACGCACTATGTGACGCCACGCGCGCTCACCGCAGAAGTGGGATTCCACTTCTGACGAGACGCAGTTCGTCACTTCCGGCACGATCTGGGTAGCAACGTTCGATCTGCTACCCAGGTTGTGCGTTCGAAGGAGGCTCGCATGCCAAAGGTGATCACCTTCGACAAAGGCAGTAGGCGGAGGCTCAAGCAGATTCGATGGAAGCTATTCGAGATTTTCAGCTTAGCCCTGCTCGCCATTCTCCTGTTCGCCATGAGCCTGATGGTCATGCTGTGGGAATTGCGGCACGTACATCCCCATCGCGAGCCGACCAAAGGTCCTCAGATCAGGAATACGGAACCTGTGGAGCCTTAACGAAATATCCCATCGAAAGTGAGAGCGGTGATGAATCAGCGGTCTTCGTGTGAGGAATCGCAATCCGGCGACTTGAACAGAGTCCTGACGTTCCCAGCCGATCAGATCGGCATCTGGGCCTCAGGCTTTTGCATGGTCCACTGTTTGCTGACCCCCGTTGTGCTTTCCCTTTCCGCCGTCTCGGCACACTTCCTGCCTTCGGAGGAGAGGACGCATCGAGTCCTGGCCGTTTCGATCGCTTTCGTGGGGGCGCTCGCGCTGGTGAAGGGATACCACAGGCACAAAAAGAGACGCATACCATTGCTCATGGCAATCGGACTGGCATTCATTTTCGGCGGCGCCTGGTATGGGGATCATCTGCCATCACATGCAGCGGAAGTTGCGATCACCCTGATAGGCAGTGGGTTCATGATCGCAGCCCACAGAATCAATCACACCTTCTGCCGAAATTGCAGTTGCAGCCGCTCCGCCTCATGAGGAGATTGATTTGCAGAACGGGTCACGGCTCTCCGATCTTGACATATACTCTAGGGGAGTATATTACTACCTTTTCTTGCAAGAGGTCGGCTTGTCCCACACCAGCAAAAACAAAGAACAGATGTTGAGCCGGGTCCGCCGTATTAAGGGCCAGGTCGAGGCGATTGAAAGAGCGCTCTCTGGAGAAGAGAGCGAGTGCGAAGAGATCCTGCAGCTCGTTGCTTCCTGTCGTGGGGCACTGAATGGACTGATGGCAGAACTGATCGAGGGCCAGGTACGATACCACGTCCTCGCGCCAGGCCAGAAAACGCTCCCGTCCCAGTTGGAAGCCGCCGATGACCTGATTGCTGTTGTGAAACGCTACTTCAAATGATCCGCGCTTCCGTCCCGAGATTCCCCTTAGGAGACGTACATGAGCCTCGTCGCAGAACATTCGAGTAAGTCTCCCGCGCTCCAACATTCGGCTGCGATTTCGCACGTTGCAGGCCACAAACCCGAAATCGACGATCATGATCACGACCAAGAGCATGGCTTCGAGTGGCTGGACATGGCACGTGTCCTTTTCGTTGCTCTCGCCGCCGCCGCCGTGTGGTTCCACTTGTGGGAGCCATTTCATCGGGTAAGTGTGATTGGGCTTGCCGCCGCGTTGATTGGCGGCTACCCGATCTTCAAAGAGGCCTTAGAGAACATCGTCGAACGCAGGATGACGATGGAGCTCTCGATGACCATCGCACTCGTTGCGGCTCTGGCCATTGGCGAGTTCTTCACCGCTTTGGTCATCACGGCGTTCGTGCTTGCGGCCGAAATCCTTGAAGGGCTGACGGTTGGTCGTGGCCGGCGCGCGATTCAGGACATGCTCGACTTCCTGCCAAAAGCGGCAAGTGTGCTTCGAAATGGGGACTTCGTGGAAGTCGAAACCCGGAGCATTACTCCAGGCGAAATCGTGCTGATTCGCCCAGGGAGCAGAATCCCTGTTGACGGCGAGGTCGTGAGTGGTCATTCATTTGTGGAGCAAGCGGCCATCACCGGCGAGCCGATGCCCAGCGAAAAGTC
>Ga0070731_10000175_pt1 | contig 112382 bp, 108 predicted proteins | sample Coa_R1_2_FD_66448 | JGI IMG/M metagenome (GOLD analysis project Ga0070731, IMG submission 66448) | Surface soil microbial communities from Centralia Pennsylvania, which are recovering from an underground coalmine fire - Coalmine... | ecosystem: Environmental > Terrestrial > Soil >... | reverse complement strand
TCGCCTACGTCCGCCAGAAGGAGCAGCTGGGCCTCGGTCACGCCATCCTCATGACGAAGGACCTCATCGGCCACGAGCCGTTCGCCGTGCTCCTGCCCGATGACGTGGTGATCGCCGAGCGGCCCGCGATCGGCCAGCTCATCCACGCCTACGAGCAGACCCACAGCTCGACCGTGGCGGTCATGGAGGTCCCGGCGGCCGAGGTCTCGCGGTACGGCATCGTCGCCGCCGAGGCCGCCGAGAGCGACCTCGACAGCGGCCGGCTCCGGCGGATGACCTCGATCGTCGAGAAGCCGGCGGCCAAGGACGCTCCGTCGGGCCTCGCGGTGATCGGCCGCTACGTCCTGACGCCGAAGATCTTCGACAAGCTCGAGCAGACCCAGCGCGGCGCCGGCGGGGAGATCCAGCTGACCGACGCGATCGAGGCCCTCATGGAGGAACAGTCGGTCTACGCCTACGAGTTCGAGGGCACCCGCTACGACGCCGGGACGACGATGGGCTGGCTGAAGGCCACGGTCGACGTCGCCCTCCAGCGGCCAGACCTGGGGACCGAGTTCCGGGCCCACCTCCGCACCCTCGACTCGAGTTCCTGACGCGATGGCGGACATCGGCAGCACCCTGGGCGGTCGCTACCGGCTGATCGAGCTCCTCGGGCAGGGCGGGATGGCCACGATCTACCGCGCCCGCGATAGCCAGCTCGAGCGGGACGTGGCGGTCAAGGTGCTCCGACCGGAGTACGGCGCCGACCCCGACTTCCTCGAGCGCTTCCGGCACGAGGCCCAGGCGGCCGCGTCGCTCAGCCATCCCTCGATCGTCGCCGTCTACGACTACGGCACCGATCCCGCGGGGCCGTTCATCGTCATGGAGCTCGTCGACGGCCAGGACCTCGCGAGCCTGCTGCGACGCCGTGGGCCGCTGCCGCCGATCCAGGCGGCGTGCGTCGCGGCCGAGGTCGCCCGGGCCCTCGCGGCCGCCCATGCGAACGGGATCGTCCATCGCGACGTGAAGCCCGGCAACATCCTCGTGACGAGCGACAACCGGATCAAGGTCGCCGACTTCGGCATCGCCCGCGCGGTGGCCGAGGCGGCCCTGACGATGCCCGGCACGACGCTCGGCTCGATCCACTACTTCAGCCCGGAGCAGGCTCGCGGCGAGCTCGCGACGCCCGCGTCCGACATCTACAGCCTCGGGATCGTCCTGTACGAGATGCTCACCGGCCAGCGGCCCTGGTCGGGCGACTCGGCCGCGGCGGTCGCGACCGCGCGCCTGAGCGCGCCGGTACCCAGCCCGAAGGCCGTCAACGGCTCCGTGCCGGATGCCCTCGACGCCATCGACCAGCGGGCCATGGCGACGGATCCGGCCGATCGCTTCGGATCGGCAACGGAGATGGCCGAGGCCCTCGACGCGTTCGTCACCGACGCCCGGGCAGCAGTCGCGACCTCGCGTGCCGCCGAGGCCGCGGTCGGTGGCGCGGCCGGCGGTGGGCTCGCCGCTGCGGCCGGTGCCGGTGCGGTGTCGCAGGCCCTCGCCGGTGGTGGTGCCGATGCGGCCCGTACCGCCGAATCGCCGACGGGCGCGACGATCGCCTCGGGTGTCGCTCGCCCGAACCCGAATGCCAGCGCGCCCTATGCCGCCGACGCGTACGCCGGCGCGCCGGACGACCGCGGGGTCCGGCGGGCCGAGGTCGTCGACGACGATGCGGTCGACGACGACGGCGGCGGATCGCGGTCCGCCGCGTGGCTCTGGATCTCGGCGCTGCTCGCGCTCGGCGTCCTGGCCCTCGCCGGCTTCCTTCTCTTCAGGCTGCTGTCATCCACGAACGCGCCGGCCGGGGCGCAGGTGACGGTGCCCGACTTCACCGGCAGGACGTATGCCGACGCGTCGGCGCTCGCCGGCCAGCTGGGGCTCCAGGTCGTCGAGGCGAACTTCGAGACCTCTGACCAGCCGATCGGGACGGTCACCCAGCAGGACCCGATCGCGGGGACGCAGGTCGCACCGAACAGCACGGTCAAGCTGACGATCGCGATCGGACAGGCGACGACGATCGTGCCCGATCTCGTGGGCCAGACGGAGTCCGCCGCCCTGAACCTGATCGCCCAAGCCGGGCTGACGATCGGCACCCGGACCGACGCCTACGACCCGGTCGTGCCGCTCGGCGACATCGTCCAGCAGAACCCGGGAGCCGGCGCCTCCGTGGCAAAGGGCACGGTCGTCGATTACGTGGTCTCGAAGGGCCCGGAGCCCTCGCCGTCGGCCGCCCCGACTCCGAGCCCAACTCCGCAGCCCACGCCGCCACCGACCCCGCAGCCCACGCCGCCACCGACCCCGACGCCGGTGCCACCGACCCCGACCCCCGTACCGCCGACCCCGACCCCGGTACCGCCCACCCCGACGCCGTCCCCGACGCCCTGATCGGTCAGTCTCGGGTCAGGGCTCCGCGTCGCCGAAAAGGGTCAACCGGCCGGTCCAGTCGGTCTCGATCACCGGCAGCGTCACGCGCGGCGCGCTGACGTCGGCCGGCGACCAGCAGCCTCGCAGCTCGCGACCGGTCAGCGGCCGCCGTTTCGGGTCCAGGCCGCACGTGCCGACGCCGGCAGCCAGGGAGCGCTGGAAGTGGCGACAGGTCGAACAGGTGGTCGACGATCGCCGGCAGACCCAGCATCGTGCCGACTCTGCCTGCGGTGTGCCGCAATACGGGCACCGCCAGGACGCCACGGCCCGATGGTAGCTACTTCACGAACGTCAGGGCGACTCGATCCGTGGATTGGACGCCCGAATCCGTGACCAGCACGGTGGCCTGGCCGTTGCCGACGTTCATCGTCCCGTTGAGGGGCGTCGTGAACGACGCCCGGCCGTCGCTGCCGGTCGTCGCCGAGCCGGAGATCGGGCCGAGGCCCGGGATCTGCAGGACGAACGACGCCGTGGCGCCGACGACCGGCGCGCCGGTCGAATCGGTGACCGTCACGGTCAGCTTGATCGAGCTCGGGTGGTGCGAGATCGAGATCAGGTAGACCGACGATCGCAGGCTGGCGGTGATCTGGCCAGAGCCCTCGAGGTAGCTCAGGTCGGTCGTGCTCTGGTTGCCGGCCAGGTCGGTCGCGTTGATGTGGATCGTGTTCGTGCCCGGCGCGAGGGCGATCACCATCTGGAACGTCCCGTCGTCGGCCGCGGTCACCGTGACCGAGACCCCGTTCTGGTCGTCGAGGCCGACGAGTGTCGCGTTCGCCTCGGTGACGCCCTTCAGGGTGAGATTGCCGCTCGGGTCGTTCACGGTCGAGCCGTTCTTCGGGGACTTGATCGTCACGTGCGGCGGCGTCTGGTCGAGGAACATCGTCACGACCGGTGACGGATCGGACTCGACGCCGGCGTTGACCACGGTCGCCGTGAAGTCGTTGCGCCCCTTCGTGAGATGGACCGCGACCGTGAGGGTCGCCGAGCTGCTGACGTCGACCTCCTGGATCGGGGCCGGGGCGAGGCCCTGCAGCGCCAGGTAGATCCGGACCTTGGCGCCGCTCTGGCCGATGACGTCCTGGGGGACGTAGATCTTCAGGTCCACGGTGCTCGTGTTCACGTACGCGGCGGCCGGCTGGGCGATGACCGGCGCGCCGGTCACGACCACCACCGCCTGGGTCGGGGCTGGGGTCGCGACCAGGCGGCCGAGCGCGTTGGCGAAGCCGGCGCCGAGGGTGCCGACGATCCCGCCGATGCTGCCTGTCGCGGTGAGGAACACGGCGCCGCCGAGAGCGAGCACCGACAGCCCGAGCAGGACTCGGGTCGGGAGCGGCAGGCGCCGACGGCGCCCGTCGAGGCCCCGATGCTGCCGCACCCGGTTCGCGTTCGGTCGGACCGTCCGCACGGCCGGAGCAGGGCGGCCGGTGCTCGGGGGACGGGGCCGAACGTGCGCCGTCCGACCGCGGGAGCTCGTCATGCGGGCCAATGGTCGCATGCCGTGTCTGTCGCCTCGCGGTGTACCCTGCCGGCCACATGGAGGGAGGCGACCCGAAGCTCGGCCGTTCGACTCGCGTTGCGGGTCGGCCGCCGTTCGGTCTCGGGCCCATCGCCCGCGTCTCCACCTACACCTCGTACGCCGCGGGGCGTGACGATCGGGGGTCCGACGAACCGACGGGCTTCCCGATCGGTCGCACGTACGGCGTGCCGAGCGGCCAGCGCGGGTACCCGCCACGGACCACCGACCCCGCGCGGACCCGGGCGTTCGGGCTGCCGAACCTGCGCCGGAACGTCTGCCCCCACTTCTACGTGACCGGGGCGCGCGGCGCGCTGCCGATCCATGCGCCGCACCTGCTCAAGGGCATCGTCCGCCAGGACAGCGCGGTCTCGCGCTGCCAGCTCCGCGGCGGCGTCCATCTCGAGCAGAGCTACGTGAACGATGTCTGCCTCTCCCCGCGCTTCAACCAGTGCGTCTTCTACGAGGAAGACCTGTCGCAGCGGTGACGGCCGGCGGGCACGGCAGCGTGACGCCTGACCCCGATGTCGCCCGCGAGTACCGCGACGCCGTCCGGACGCTGACCGAGCGGGGCCGGTTCGGGATCCGCCTCGGCCTCGGCCGGACGCGGGCCCTCCTCCGCGAGCTCGGCAACCCGGAGCGGGCGTTCCGGGGCGCGCTGATCGCCGGCACGAACGGCAAGGGCAGCGTCCTGGCGCTGACGGCCAGCGCCCTCAGCGCGGCCGGGCTGCGAACCGGCGAGACGCCGAAGCCGCACCTCGTCTCGTACCGCGAGCGGATGCAGATCGGGGGTCGGCCGATCAACCCGGCCACGTTCGCCCGGCTGGTGCGGGAGGTCCTGCCGGCCGCGGACAGGGTCGCGCGACGCCTCGGCCGGCCGACCGAGTTCGAGCTCCTGACCGCGGTGATCTTCCGCTGGTTCGCCGAGGTCGGGCTCGACGTCGCGGTCGTCGAGGTCGGGCTGGGCGGCCGGCTCGACGCGACCCATGCCTGGGACGGCGGCGTGGCCGTGATCACGAACGTCGCCCTCGATCACATGGATCGGCTCGGCGACACGATCCCGAAGATCGCCCGGGAGAAGGCGGCGATCATCGAGCGGGGCGACCAGGCCGTGACCGGAGCGAGCGGCGAGGCGCTGCCGGTCGTGCGGCGACGGGCGCGACGGATGGGCGTGCCGCTCACCGAGGTCGGTGCCGGGGAGCTCCTCGGCTGGGATCGCGATGGGATCGAGGTCCGGCTGCCGGGACTTGGCCCGACGCGGATCGGACTGCGCGGCCGGCACCAGGCCGAGAACGCGGCCGTGGCGAACGCCACGCTGGACGCCCTCGAGGCGGCCGGCATCGCCCGAGCGCCCGCAGCGGCACGTCGGCGCGGATTCGCCAGCGCCCGCTGGCCGGGCCGCCTCGAGCTGCTCCGGGTCGATGGCCGCGACGTGCTGCTCGACGGGGCCCACAACCCGGCCGGCGCCGCGACCCTCGCGACGGCGATCGACGACCTCCGGCCGCACCTCACCGGCGGCGACCGGCGGGAGCCACCGCCGATCACGCTGGTCATCGGGGCGATGGGCGATAAGGACGTCGACGGGATCGTGACGGCCCTCGCGGCGTCCGAGTCGATCCGCGACGCTCAGGTCCTCGCGACGCAGGTGGACCTGCCGCGGGCGCTCGCGGCGGAGGCGTTCGCCGCACGCTGGCGTACCCTCGTGCCCGGCGTCGCGGTCGAAGCCCAGCCCGACGTGGATCGGGCCCTCCAGCGGGCCCTCGCCGTCGGGGACGGCCCGATCGTGGTCGCCGGCTCGCTGTACCTCGTCGGCGAGGTCCGGCGGCGGTGGCTCGACGACCCGCTGCTCAACGACCCGTGGCTCCCCGACCCGGAGGCGACCCCAGCGTGACCCGCCCGACGGACCGAGACCTGCCCGACGAGGGCGGCGTCGTGGCCGCCCGCCCGGGGGCCGGGGCGACCGCGACCCCGTCGTTCGGGCTGCCGGAGGGCGCCTCGAGCGGCCTGCCCGGGCCGCTCGGCGAGACGACGATCGGTCCCCGAACGTTCGCCTGGGGGACGCGGACGTTCGTCATGGGCATCCTCAACGTCACCCCGGATTCGTTCTCGGGCGACGGACTCATCGGGACCGATGAGGCCGGGGACGACAGCCGGGTCGTCGAGGCGGCCGTGGCACGGGCCCGGGCGATGGCCGAGGACGGCGCGGACCTTCTGGACGTCGGCGGGGAATCGACGCGTCCGGGCCACGCCCGGGTCGCCGCGGCCGAGGAGATCGACCGCGTGGTGCCCGTCATCGCCGCCATCCGGGCCGCGCTCCCGGCGATGCCGCTCTCGATTGACACGACGAAGCCGGCCGTCGCGGCCGCCGCCCTCGATGCCGGCGCCCACCTGGTGAACGACGTGTGGGGCGTCGCCGAGGACGATGCGCTGTCGCGGCTGGCGGCCGAGCGCGAGGTGCCGATCGTCCTCATGCACAACCGCGCCGAGCCGCGCTACACCGCCCTCCTGCCGGAGGTCCTCGGGGACATCGCGGCCGCGATCGCCCGGGCCGAGTCGGCCGGCGTCGCGCGCGAGCGGATCCTCGTCGACCCGGGGTTCGGGTTCGGCAAGACCGCCGAGCACAACCTCGCCCTGCTGCGGGACCTCGCCAGCCTCCGCCTGCTGGGCCGGCCGATCCTCCTCGGGACGTCCCGCAAGTCGACGCTCGGCAAGGTCCTCGACCTGCCGGCCGACCAGCGGGTCGAGGCGACGCTCGCCACGACCGTCCTCGGGATCGCCGCGGGCGTCGACATCGTCCGCGTCCACGACGTCCGGCCCAACGTCCGGGCGGCGCGGATGTCCGACGCGGTCCTCCGCTGAGCCCGAGGACCGCGGTGGCCGACCGGATCGTCCTGTCGAACATGGCCTTCGAGTCCCGCCACGGGGTCCTGCCGCGGGAGAAGGTCGAAGCACAGCGGTTCGAGGTCGACCTCGAGCTCGAGCTCGACCTCGGGCCCGCCGGCGAGTCCGACGACCTCACCCGGACGGTCGACTACGGTCCGGTCCACGAGCTTGTCCGCGGGGTCGTCGAGGGCCCGAGCGTCGAGCTCCTCGAGACGCTCGCGGAGCGGATCGCCGCGGCCGTGCTCGCCGCATTCCCCGCGGTCGAGGCCGTGACCGTCCGCGTCCGGAAGCCCGAGGTCCGGCTCGGTGGCCCGCTCGACTATGCCGGGGTCGAGATCACGAGGCGCCGCGCCGGCTGAGCAGCGGGTGCACGAGCCTCAGAGGTTGTCGGGCCGGGTCCCGAGGGTGACCGCGATCGTCAGCTGCTGCGTGCCGCGCAGCACGTGGATGTGGATCGTCTGCCCGGGCGCGTACCCGGCGAGCGTCGCGTCGAGCGGGTGCTCCTGGTCGATCGCCTGGTCCTCGATCGCGGTGATGATGTCGCCGTCCTTCAGGCCGGCCTTGTCGGCCGGGCTGCCGGGCGCGACCGCCGGGAGCGTGTTGCCCTGGGTATCAGTGCCGGGGCCGATCAGCGCGCCGGTGTCGACGGAGAGGTGCTTCTCGGCCTTCAGCTGGAGGTCGATCTCCTGGTAGCGGATGCCGAGATATGGCCGGGCCAGCTGCTGGCCGGCGAGGGCCTGGTTCATGATCGGCTTGGCGATGTCGATCGGGATCGCGAAGCCGATCCCGTTCGAGCCCTGGGCGACGGCGGTGTTGATGCCGATGACGTTGCCGGCGGCATCGAGGAGCGGGCCGCCGCTGTTGCCGGGATTGATCGCGGCGTCCGTCTGGATGAGGTCGTTGAGCTGGTTGCCCGTGTCGACGACGACCGATCGGCCCGTGGCCGACACGATGCCGCTCGTCACGCTGTTGGAGTACGTCCCGAGCGGGCTCCCGATCGCCACGGCCAGCTCACCGACCTTGAGGTCGCCGGACGAGCCGAGCGAGGCGGCGGTGAGCCCCGACGCCTGGATCCGGACGATCGCCAGGTCGGTGAGGGTGTCGACGCCGTAGACGGTCCCGGTGAACTGGCGGCCGTCCTTCAGCTCGACGGTGAGGTTCGTGGCGATCGATCCGTTCGAGGTCTGGACGACGTGGCGGTTCGTGAGGATCCAGCCGGCCGGATCGAAGATGATCCCGGAGCCGACACCGGACTCGGGGATCGTGCCGCCGACCTGGTCGGTGGTCTGGCCGGACTCGGTGATCCGGACGACGGCCGGGCCGGCCTTCGCGGCGACGTCGATGACCGCCGACGACTCGTCGACGGTCACGGTCTCGTGCGAGGCGACGGGGTTGCCCGAGCTTCCGGCGGCGACGCGGGGGTTGAGGGACCCGGTGGCATCGAGGACGGCGAACGTGCCACCCGATGCGAGGACCGCGGACAGGACCGCGGCCGCGAGGACCGGGCGCCAGCCCACCCGCGGCGGTCCGGACGCGGCCGGCGCCGGCGCGGCATCGGCCGCCGTCGGCTCGAGGGCCATCGGACCGGGCTCCGGCGCGACGAACCCGGGCGGTCCGGCGGGCGTGACCGGGCTGGTCGGGACGGGGTCGCTGACCGAGTCGACGCGCTCGGTCGGGTCGGGATCGAACATCGCTCAGCCTAGGGTGCTGGCTCGGGATTGAAATTCGATGAGAGGCCGGGTGAAGTTTCCGCCACGCGCGGCGCCGTCGTGCCGGGCTCGCGCGGCTGGCGCGGGAGGGTGACGGTGAAGGTCGAGCCCTCGCCGAGCCGGCTCTCCACGTCGACCGTCCCGCCGTGCATCTCGACGATGCTCCGGACGATCGCCAGGCCGAGGCCGCTGCCGCTGCTGCGGGCCTCGCTCGCGCGCGAGCCGCGGAAGAACCGGTCGAAGATCCGGGGCAGCTCCGCCGGGTCGATCCCGACCCCGGTGTCGGAGACCTGGATCTCCGCGCCCCCGTCGCGGGTGCCGCGGACCGCGACATCGACGCGGCCGCCGCGCGGCGTGAACTTCAGGGCGTTGCCGACCAGGTTCGTGACGACCTGGCCGATGCGAACCGGGTCGTGGCGGACCCGGATCGCCTCGTCGGGGATTCTCGCGTTCAGCTCGATGCCTCGCCGCCGAGCCGTCGGCGTCGCCTGCTCGATCGCCGATTCGACGGCGGAGCGGACGTCATCGGGCCGGAGGTCGAGGAGCACGAGGCCCGAGTCGAGCTTCGAGAGCTCGAGCAGGTTCTGGGCCAGCCAGTCCAGCCGCTCGAGCTGGGCCCGGCTGGCCTCGAGGAACTCGGTCCTCGTCGACGGATCGCTCGCCGCGCCCTCGACGAGCAGCTCGTTGAACGTGCGCAGCGCCGCGATCGGCGTCCGCAGCTCGTGGGACACGTCGGCCAGGAACTCGCGGCTGCGGTCCCGGTCGCGCCGGATCGTGTCGACGCTCTCCTGGAGCCGCCCGGCCATCGCGTTGAACTGGAGGGCGAGCTCGGTGAGCTCGGCCGCGCCGGAACCGAGCGCCTCGGCCGGGACGCGCCGGGCCAGGTCGCCCTCGGCCAGGTCGTTGCTGGCCTCGGTCAACCGGCGGAGCGGCGTCGTGAAGCGGCGGGCAAGCATCGCCGAGACGATCACGGCCACGCCGAGCGCGGCGAGGCCGATGACCGCGATGAGGCCCGTCACGTTGGCGATCGCCGCGGCCCGGAAGGTGTACGGGTTCGAGAGGGTGACCTCGATCGCGTACGGCACGAGCGGGGTCGTCACGTCGATCACGACGGGCTCGCTCGTGATGGGCTCCCGGACCTCGCCCGGCAGCGGCGCCTCCTGCTGGAGGGCCGTGATGTCGCCGTTCGAGGCCGCCACGAACTGACCGCCCACGAGCCGGCCGAGCTGGACGTGGACGTCGGCCTGGGCGATGCGATCGGCGAGGATCCGCTGCTGGGCGGCCCGCGACAGCTCCGTCGCGACGGCCGGGTTCACGATCCCCTGGTCGCTCACGATCATCCCGGTATCACCGGTGGTCAGGTCGGCGACGTTCTCGATGTACGTCGCGACGCCGTTCGCCCGGGCCGACAGGTCGTCGCGCTGCTGCTGGTCGAAGTAGGCGCCCTCGCGGTTGATGACGAACACCGCGACAAGGGCGACGGTGACCGCGACGACGGCCACGAACGCGCCGGTCAGGCGGGCCTGGAAGCTGTGGGGGATGAAGCGGTCAGCGCTCGGCAAACGCATAGCCGACGCCCCGGATGGTCTGCACGAAGGCGGGATGCGTCGGGTCGTCCTCGAGCTTGTCCCGGAGGTGGCTGACGTGGACGTTGATCGTCTTCTCGTCCTGGTCGAGGGCCTCGTAGTCGCGGAGCAGGTCGAGCAGCTCGGACCGCGTGTAGACCCGGCCGGGGCGGCTCGCGAGGTGGCGGAGGATCTCGAACTCGGTAGGGGTCAGGCTGATCCGCCGATCGCCGCGCTGGACGCGCCGCCGGTCGAGATCGATGACGAGGTCGCCGTGGCGGATCACGCGGCCGCCGACCGCGTCGGCCAGATCGCCATAGGCGCGTCGCAGGTTGGCCTTGACCCGCGACAACAGCTCCCGCAGGCCGAACGGCTTCGTCAGGTAGTCGTCCGCGCCGAGCTCGAGGCCGATGACCTTGTCGACCTCCTCGTCGCGGGCGGTGAGCATCAGGACGGGGGCCTTGCCGCCCGAGGCGCGGATCCGGCGGAGCACCTCGAAGCCGTCCATGGACGGCAGGCGGACGTCGAGCAGGACGAGGTCGGGCGCCTGCGTCGTGGCGATCTCGAGGCCTTCCTCGCCGGATCGGGCGAGCGTGACCTCGTAGCCCTCCTGCTGGAGGGCGTACTGGATCCCGCGGGCGACCGCGTGCTCGTCCTCGACAACCAGGATCGTGGCGGCCATCAGGCGCTCATGGTAGGGTTACGAACCCGATCCATCACTCCGGAGGCCCTGAATCGGCATGTCCAGCGCCCGTCCCACGCTTGCCGCGGAACACCGCACGGTGACCGGCAAGAAGGTCGCCCAGATCCGCCGCGCCGGTCGCCTGCCGGCCGTCGTGTTCGGACGGGGCCTCGATTCGGACAGCGTCTCGGTGGACACCCACGAGTTCGAGAGCCTCCGGCGCCACGCCGGCCCGAACACCCTGATCGACCTGTCCGTCGACGGCGGCAAGCCGACCCCGATCCTCGTGCACGACGTCCAGCTCCATCGAGTCACGCGCCGACCGCTCCACGTCGACCTCTACGTCGTCCGGATGACCGAGGAGCTGACGGTCGACGTGCCGCTCGTCGCCGAGGGCCAGTCCGAGGCGGTCGAGACGGCCGGCGGGACCCTCCTCCACGTCATCGAGCACGTTCGCGTCCGGGCCCTCCCGGATCACCTGCCGCAGTCGATCCATTACTCGGTCGACTCGCTGCGCACGTTCGACGACCTCATCCACGTCGGCGACCTGGCGGTCCCGGCCGACGCGACCCTCGTCACCGATCCGAACGAGGTCGTCGCGAAGGTCCTGCCGCCACGAGTCGAGGAGGAGCCCGTCGCTGCCGAGGCCGCGGAGGGCGAGGCTCCGGAGGGTCAGGCCGGCGAGACGCCGGCCGCCGCGGGCGCGGGCGAGGCCGAGTCCGAGTCCTGACCCCGGCGGGCTGGCTAGCCCGCCAACGCGGTCACGTACACGACGGGCAGGCGCATCGTCAGGTCCCCTTCGGGCAGCCGCCGGAGCGCGGCCAGCAGCCGCCGCTCGATCCTCCGCCGCTCGGCGCGGTCGAGCTCGGCGAACAGGCTCTCCTCGTCGAACTCGGTGAGCATTCCGAGGTAGCCCTCGGCCGTCCAGCGGTGCTCCATCCAGCCCTCGCGGGCGCGCACCGACCGGAACCCCGCGGCGCGGGTCGTCGCGGCCGCGGAGCCGACCGACGCGATATCGCCACCGGCATCGTCAAGGTCCGGCGGGTCGAAGCCGAACGCCCCGAGGACGTCGTCGACGACGCGGTCGGCGCCGAATCGCTCCCCACCGTCCAGCCACGCCACCCAGGCGATCCGCCCGCCCGGCACGAGGACGCGGTGGGCCTCGCGGAGCGCGGCCGCGCGGCTCGGGACGAGCTGCAGCACGAACGACGAGACGGCAAGGTCGAACGTCCCGTCGGCGAACGGGAGGCGGTCGGCGAGGGCCGTCAGCGTGGCGAGGCGGTCGACGGCCGCGCCCGGCAGGGCGCCCGCCTCCCGCTCGGCGATCGCCAGCATCGCCGAGGCGCTGTCGATCGCGGTCACCGCGGCCAACGGCCAGCGACGGAGCGCGGCGAGGGCCAGGGTGCCCGTGCCCGCCCCGATGTCGATGATCCGCCTCGGCGCCGTCGTCCCGTCGACGTGCTCGAGGACGACCTGGGCGGCGGGCCGAATGACCGGGCCCCAGTGGCGGTGGTAGCCCTCGGCCAGGCGGTCGTACTTCGGGAGCGGCTCGACCTCGTCCCGGTCGGCGCCGTCCCCTTCGGGTTCGTCCCCTCCGGCGTTCACGCCGAGATCGTAGCCGCCGACGCGTGCGGCTCGATCTCGTCGAGGAGCGTCCAGAACGCGGCCACGGCCGGGCTCGCCGGCTGGGCATCGCGCCGCCGGATCGCGACGATCCGGCGCTCGACCGGGCGGGTCCCGACGAGCTCGATCCGATGGAGCGCCCCGGTGGCGAGCTCTTCGGCGATCGCGGTCGTCGGCAGGATGGCGATCCCCAGGCCGGCCAGGACCATCTGCTTCGCGGCATCGATGTTGTCGAGCTCCAGCACGCCCTGGGGTGCACCGCCGGCCTGTCGGAACAGGGCGTTCGTCAGGTCGTAGTAGCTCGACGTCCGATCGAACAGGATCAATCGGGCATCCCGCACCCGGTCGATCGAGAGTCGCCGGTAGCGCGCCAGCGGATGCGACGGCCGAACGACGAGGACGAGCTCGTCCTCGTAGAGAGCCTTCGTCTCGAGCCCCGGGTGATGGAGGTCGCGCACGAGCCCGAGGTCGACGTCGCCGCGGACGACCATCTCGACGATCTCCTCGGAGTGACCGGTCCGGACCACGAGGCGGACGCCGGGCCGGTCCGTCTCGAAGCGGACGAGGAGCCCCGGCAGCACGTACGTGCTCACCGCCGGCGCCGCCCCGAGGACGAGCGTGTCCACGATCGGCAGCCGGCCGACGAGCGACGCGCCATCGCGGAGCGAGATCACGGCCCGCTCGGCATAGGGCAGGAACGCCCGACCCGCGGCCGTGAGCGTCATCCCTCGCCGGCTGCGGCTGAACAGCGTCGTCCCGATCTCGGCCTCGAGGGTCCCGAGCCGGGCCGAGAGTGCGGGCTGGGTGATGAACAGCGCGGCCGCCGCGCGACTGAGGTTGGACCGACGAGCGACCTCGATGAAGCCTTCGACCTGTGCCAGCTGCATGGCACCTCCAGCCGTCCTGGTTGCGCCGGCCTTGCGGGCCGTCGGACACCTCGATGGACCATAGGCGGCGCTGATGACAGCGATCACGCCAAGCGATTGGACGTGATGACAGCCGCATGCCACGTTGCCGGCATGGACACCACGCTGCCGACCCGCATCACGATCGAGCTCGAGCCCTCCGCCGAGCACCGCGGCCGCTGGCGCGCCCGGACGCGCGTCGAGGACCGCGATCGGCGGTCCGACCTTCGCCGCGAGCTCCGGTCCGAGCCGCTGGCCCCGCGCCGGCCCGAGCGCTGGTCCGAGCGACCGCCGAGGCCCGCGACGGTGCCGTTGACTCCGGTCGCCGTCGGCGAGCACCCCGAGGTCGCCTGGACGCCCGCGCCGTACGAGCCCGGGCCCTGCACCTGCGAAGACGGGCTGTGCGACCGCGACCATGAGAACGAGTAGCCCGGTCGAGCTCGTCGGCTCGCCCCTCCTGCCGGCGGGGTTCTCGGTCCCGACGTCGCGCTGGACCCATCCGGCGACGCGTTTCCGGCGCCTCCTCGAGACCGAGCCCTACCTGTTCGGCCCGGGCATCTACGACCCGTTCGGGGCCCAGCTCGTGATGTATCACGGGTTCAAGGCCGTGTACTTCAGTGGCTACTCGTTCGCGATCGGCCACCTCGGGACCACGGACATGGACCTGTACAGCGGCCCGGAGATCGCGGACGGCGCCCGCCGAACCGTCAGCGCCCTGCGCAAGTTCCAGCTGACGATGGCCGTGGGCGATCCGTCCAAGGGCGTCGAGCCGCGGCACCTCGAGATTCCGCCCGTCGTCGTCGACATGGACGCCGGCTACGGCAACATCTTCAACGTCCAGCGCCAGACCGAGCTGCTCGTCACGGCGGGCGTCGCCGCGGCCCACCTCGAGGATCAGGTCCTGCCGAAGCGCTGCGGCCACATCGGTGGGAAGGCGCTGGTGCCGGCGACCGAGATGGCCGGCAAGCTGCGGATGATGCGAGCGGTCGCCGACGACCTCGGTCGCGACGACTTCACGGTCATCGCCCGGACGGACGGTGTCTCCGCGATTGACGCGCCCGAGCCGGCTCGCGGCCTCGACCTCGCGATCGAGCGGGCCTGCCGCTACCTGGAGACCGGCATCCCGGACCTCGTCTGGTGCGAGTTCCCGACCTCGGACCGCGAGCCGGTCGAACGCTTCGCGTCGGAGGTCAGGAAGCGCTATCCGGACGCTCGGTTCGCCTTCAACTGGTCGTCGAGCTTCAAGTGGTACTTGGATCCCGATCCGCTGACGTTCGCCGAGCTCGGCGACCTCGGCTTCAAGTTCATCTTCATCACGCTCGGCGGCCAGCACGCCACTGGCCATGGCCTGTCGACGCTGCTCCAGGCGATGGCCGCGCGCCGGGAGCAGGGCTACATCGAGCTCCAGCGGAAGGAGTTCGAGCCCGGCGCCGACATCCCGACACGCTCGCACCACGAGTTCAGCGGCGTGCCCTACCACCACCTGCTGGGGACGGAGTACGACGCCGCGCGCCTCGGGACCCAGTTCGTCGAGGCGTTACCCGAGGAGAAGGTCGTCTAGCGCTTCTTGCCCTTCGGCTTGCTGGCCATCTTCTCGAGCTCGGCTTCGGACATCCCGGTCCGCCGGACCCCGGTCCTACCATGCGTCGATGTTCCTGAGCGGCACCATCCTGAACGTGGTCGCGGTGCTCATCGGCGCGACGATCGGGACGGTCGCCTCGGCGCGGATCCCGACCCGCGTCGGCTCGAGCCTCACGACCGGCATCGGGCTCTTCGTCACGGCCCTCTCGCTCTCGATGGCCCTCACGGTCTTCAGCGATCCGACGGCGCGGACGGGCGATGCGCTGGTGGTCCTCGGCTCGATCCTGCTGGGCGTCGTCCTCGGCGAGGGCCTCCGGATCCACGACCGGCTTGCGGCGCTCGGACGCTGGTTCGAGCTCCGCCTGGCGCGGCCGGGCGGGGAGTCGCGGGTCGCGGAGGCGTTCGTGACCGCCAGCCTGGTGTTCTGCGTGGGCCCGCTGACGATCCTCGGCTCGCTCCAGAACGGCCTGACCGGCGATGCCACGCTCCTCGCGACGAAGTCGCTCCTGGACGGCGTCGCGAGCGTGGCATTCGCGGCGGCGCTCGGTCCGGGCGTCTTCCTCGCAGCCGGCACGGTGCTCGTCGTCCAGGGGCTCATCGCCGGCGGCGCGTTCCTGGTCCGGGATGCCTTCGATCCGCGGACCGTCCTGGTCCTCACCGCCACGGGCGGGGTGATCCTCCTTGGCGTCGCCCTCCGGCTGCTCGAGCTGAAGGACGCCCGCGTCGCGAACTTCCTGCCGGCCCTCGTGGTGGCCCCGATCCTGCTCCGGGTGGCCGATGCGATCCGGACGGCGCTCGGTGCCTAGTCCCGGTACCGTGACCCCGTGAGCGACCCGCGATGAGGCTCCCGTTCGAGCCGCCGATCGAACCGATGCTGGCCAAGGCCGCCGACGCGCTGCCGGACGGCGATGGCTGGCTGTACGAGCCGAAGTGGGACGGCTTCCGGGCGCTGGTCTTCAGGGACGGCGACGAGACCTACATCCAGTCGCGCGACCTGAAGCCGCTCGATCGGTATTTCCCGGAGCTGGCGGCCCCGCTCCGGGCATCGCTGCCGGACCGCTGCGTGCTCGATGGCGAGGTCGTGATCGCCGCGGACGGGGGGCTCCAGTTCGAATCGCTGCTGCTGCGGATCCACCCGGCCGAGTCGCGGGTCCGGATGCTCGCCGAGCAGTCGCCGGCGTCGTACGTCGCCTGGGACCTGCTGGCCCTCGGCGACGAGGACCTCCGGGCCGTGCCGCAGGAGGAGCGCCGGCGGCGGCTCGAGCAGGCGCTCGCGGGTGCCACGCCCCCGATCCACCTCACGCCCGCCACGACCGACGTCGCCCTCGCGGCGGACTGGTTCGACCGCTTCGAGGGCGCCGGCCTGGACGGCGTCGTCGCGAAGCGGCTCGACGGGACGTACCAGCCCGGCAAGCGGGCGATGGTCAAGGTCAAGCACCAGCGCACCGCCGACTGCGCGGTGGCCGGGTTCCGCTGGCACAAGAACGGCCCCGGCAGCCACATCGGGTCGCTGCTGCTCGGCCTGTACGACGACGAGGGCCGGCTGCACCACGTCGGCGTCACGAGCTCGTTCTCGTGGGACCGGCGCGAGGCGCTCGCCGCGGAGCTGGCGCCGTTGCGGGAGAACGCCCTCGACGGCCACCCATGGCGGGAGTGGGCCGAGTGGGCCGACCTCGGCTCGGCCGACGCGTCCGGCCAGCGCCTCCCGGGCGCGACGTCCCGCTGGAACCGCGGCAAGGACCTGTCGTGGGAGCCCCTCCGCCTCGAGCGGGTCTGCGAGGTCGGCTACGACCATCTCCAGGGCGATCGCTTCCGGCACGCCACCACGTTCCTCCGCTGGCGGCCGGACAAGCCACCCTCGGCCTGCCGGTACGATCAGCTCGAGGAGACCGCCGCGTTCGAGCTCGAGAAGATCTTCGGGGTGCCGGCCGGGTGACGAACCAGCCCGAGCGCGCCTGCCTGCTCATCGCCGACATCTCCGGCTACACGAGCTATCTCGCCGGCGTCGAGCTCGATCACGCCCAGGACATCCTGGCCGACCTCATCGGCACGGTCGTGACGGCCCTCCGCCCTGCGTTCCGCCTCGCGAAGCTCGAGGGCGACGCGGCGTTCACCTTCGCCCCGGCCGACCGCTTCGACGGCTCGAACCTGCTCGATACGATCGAACGCTGCTACTTCGGGTTCCGCCGGCGCAGGCGCGACGTCCGGCAGGCCACGAGCTGCGAGTGCAACGCCTGCGTCCGGATCCCGGATCTCAACCTGAAGTTCGTCGTCCACGTCGGCGACGTCATCCGGCAGAAGGTCTTCGGGCTCGAGGAGCTGCTCGGCGCGGACGTCATCGTCGTCCACCGGCTGCTGAAGAACTCCGTCGTCGAGCCGACCGGGGTCGCGGCGTACGCCTACCTGAGCCAGACGTCGGTCGACGCCTTCGCCCTCGACCCCGCCGCGCTCGGGATGACGCCCCACGCCGAGACGTACGAGTTCATCGGCCAGATCGACGGCTGGGTCCACGATCTCGAGCGCCGCTGGCAGGAGGAGGACAGCCGGGCGCGGGTCCGGGTGGCGGCGGAGGAGTCGGTGCTCGGCACGAGCTACGAGGTCGATGCGCCGCCCCAGACGGTCTGGGAGTTCCTGACGACGCCGGGCCGGCGGGTCGCCTGGCAGGCCGGGGTCACCGACGTGATCCAGGACGCGACCGGCAATCGCCGCGCCGTGGGGACCACGAACCACTGCATGCATGGCAAGGACGCGATCATCGAGGAGGTCCTCGACTGGCGGCCCTTCGACTACTTCACCATGCGCTCGACGATCGGGACGCCCGGTGGGCCGATCAGGATCCTCGGCACGTTCGAGCTCGAGCCGACGACGACCGGGACGCGGGTCCACGTCCGGTTCGCGAAGCCGAAGTCGGCGAAGGACCAGGCGGCGCTGGCGCCGATGACCCCGGTGTTCCAGGGGATGGTCGATGCCGGTGCCGCGGCGGTCCGGACCCTCGTCGCCACCGAGGCCCGCGCCCGCACGGCCGGGCGTTCGCCGGAACCCGAGGTTCCCGGGCCGAGCGCCGGCGGCGTGCTGGCCGGGCTGCAGCCGACCCAGGCCGCCGGCTAGGTCGGCCTTCCGCCCGGTACTGCCCGGCTCCGCTCGAGCAGCCGCTCGAGGCCGAAGACCAGCAGGTCGACGGTGTCGCCCCACCATCGGTTCGGGTCGCTGAGCCAGACGTCGGCGACGTCCGCGGCGGCGGCCACGAGGTTCGGGAAGCCCTCGGTCGGGAGGGTCAGCTGGGCCAGCTCGAAGCGCTTCCGCAGGAGCTCGATCTCGCGGGGATCTGTGGGCACGCCCGGCCGGTTCGCGTCGCTGCGGACGAGCACGAGGTAGCCCGCGAGCAGGTTCGACAGGGTTCGGATCAGCACCACGGCCTGCCGCTGCTCGAAGCCGGCCTCGACGAGGATGCCGAGCAGATCGTCGAGCATCCGCCAGAACGAGACCGGCCCGTCGCCGGTGTACTCGATGCTCAGGGTCATCGCCAGAGGGCGAGCCTCGATCTGCTCCTTGTAGTTCTGTAGGGCGCGACGGATCTTGTCGGTCCAGGCCATCGAGGGATCGATGCCGGTCGTGAGATCCAGGTCGTCGAGGACGACCTCGGTCATCGCGTTGACGAGATCCTGCTTGTCCCGGACGTGGCGATACAGGGCCATGGGAGTGACGCCGAAGTCCGATGCAAGCCGGCGGAGGGTGACGGCATCGAGGCCCTCCGCATCGCCGAGGGCGAGGGCGCGGGCGACGATCGCCTGCCGGCTCAGGCCCGCTCGGTTGGACCGCGGCGACTGGATTGCCACTTGACAAAGTATACGCTGCATACTTAGAGTCCGCGGCATGTCTACATCGTATATGGACAGCGTTAACACCAAAGCCGGCCCCGACGCCTCCGCCCGGTCCCCGATGGCGGCGGTCCTGACGTCTCGCCCGTACCAGCTCCTCTGGACGGCGCAGTTCGCCTCCCTGCTCGCCGGGTTCTTCAACTACATCGCGGTCTCGTGGCTCGCGCTCCAGCTGACCGGCTCGACGGTCGCCGTCGGGGCGGTCCTCGCCGCGGCCAGCATCCCGATGGCCGTCCTCATGCTCGGCAGCGGCGTCGCCAGCGATCGCTTCACGCCGCGGGCGACGATGATTGCCGCAGGCCTGATCCGTGGCGCCCTCGTCGCGATCATCGCCGGGCTCACGATCGCCGGCGCGATCCAGCTCTGGGAGCTCATCGCCGCGGCCGTCGTCGTCGGCGCGACCACCGCGTTCTTCATCCCGGCGGGCCAGGCGATGCTGCCGCGGATCGTGTCGGGCCAGCAGCTCCAGGCCGGCAACGCCGTCCTGAACCTGAGCCGGACCGGCGCGATGGTGCTGGGCTCGGCGGCGGCTGGCGTCGTCGTCGCGGCCATCGGTGCCGGCGCGGCGCTCGCGGTCGACGCCGCGGCCTCGGTCTTCGCCGCCCTGGTCCTCGTGCCGCTGCCGGCCGGTGATCGATCGCCGCGAACGGCGGCTCGAAGCGCCCTCGCCGACATCCGCGAGGGCATCGACTACGTCTGGCGCGACGTCCCGCTCCGCGTGACCCTGATCGGGATCGCGGTGATCAACCTCGCGGCCCTCGGCGCGATCGAGGTCGGCCTGCCCGCGCTCGCGTTCCAGCGGTTCGGCGAGTCGTCAGGTGTCCTGGGGGCCGCGTTCGCCGCCTGGGGCATCGGCTCGACCGTCGGCGCGATCGCGGCCGGGGTGCGACCCGCTCCCACCCGCGTCGGGCGGTTCCTGCTCGCGAGCGTCGTTCTCACGGGCGCCGGGATCGGAGCCATCGGCCTCGCGCCGACCCTCCCGATCCTTGTGGTCGTGATGATCCTGAACGGCATCGTCGAAGGCGCCTCGACGACGGTCCTCCTCACGTGGCTCCAGCGCCGCACCGACCCGGCGCTCCAGGGCCGGGCCATGTCGCTGGCGATGTTCGCCTCGACGGGCCTCGAGCCGTTGGCCCTGGCCGCCGCGGGCGCCATCGCCGCCTCGGGCCTCGGGCTGCTCTTCTGGGGCGCCACGGCCGTCATCGAGCTGACCGCGGGCGGGGCGGCGTCGAGGCGCTCGATCCGGGAGCTGTAGCGCCGCCCGTCAGCGCTCGGGCGATCGCCTGCGGGATGATCGCTCAGCCTGGCCGGAGCGATCCGGGAACTCGTACTCGACCCAGGGGTCGTAGTCGACCTCGAGCGGCTCCTGCGGCGGCCGCTCCGCTTCGGGCACGTGGCTCAGGTTCAACCGGACCCGGTACCAGAGCGACGAGCGGCCGCGCATCCCGTCGACGAGGACGTCCGCTGGCTCGAGCGCCGCGGCGGCCACCGGATGGCGGGCCTTCCAGCCATCGAGGCCCTCGAGCGCCTCGGCCTTCGTCTTCGCCCGGCTGATCTCGATGACTGGGACGTTCGAGCGACGGCGGCCGGTCGGGGTCGGGCGCGTCGCCCGCGACGGGTCCCGGCCGGCAGCCCGCTCGGTGGCCCGCCGCTCCAGCTCCGCGGAGAACCGCCGTTCGAGCGCCGCCCGGTTCTTCTCGCGCTCCGCTTCGGCCTCCGGCGTGGCGTACGCCTCCGTCGCCCGTCGTTGTCGGGAGGGCTGGACCCGGGGCGGCTCGCCCGCCTGCTTGCGGTAGTTCGGCGGCCAGGGAGCGTCGCCCAGGCCCTCGCGCTCGTGAGCTTTCGACAGCTCCAGGAGCGCCTCGAGCGAGCCCACGGTGCCGTCGATCCCGGCGCCCGGGTCGCCGATCGCGGCGAACCGATCGGGGACCGTGGCGATCGTGAAGGCCTCGGCCAGGCAGGTCGGGACCTCGTCCCAGGCCAGCGGCGTCGAGACCCGGGCGTCCGGCAGTGGCCGGATGGAGTACGCCGACGCGACGGTCCGGTCCTTCGCGTTCTGGTTGTAGTCGAGGAACACGCCGTGGCGCTCCTCCTTCCACCACTTGCTCGTGGCGATGGCGGGCGCCCGGCGCTCGACGTCCCGAGCGATCGCGAGGGCCGCCCGGCGGACCTCGGGATACGTCCAGCGCCGCTCGATCCGGACGTTGACGTGGATGCCGCGCGAGCCCGAGGTCTTCGGCCAGCCGACGAGGCCGACGGCCTCGAGAGCCTCCTTCGCGACCATCGCGACATCCCGGATCTGGGGCCACTCGACGCCGGGTACGGGATCGAGGTCGATGCGGAGCTCGTCGGGATGGTCGAGGTCGTCGGCCCGGACCGGATGGGGGTTCAGGTCGATGCAGCCGAGGTTGACGATCCAGGCGAGGCCGGCCGCGTCGTCGACGACGATCTCGTCGGCCGTCCGGCCCGACGGGAACGAGAGCGCGACGGTCCGGAGGAAGCCGGGCAGGTTCGACGGTGCTCGCTTCTGGAAGAAGGCCTCGCCGGCGGCGCCGTTGACGAACCGCTTCAGGGCCATGGGCCGGCCGCCGGCACCGGCCAGCGCCCCCGGAGCGACCGCCAGGTAATAGCGGACCAGATCGAGCTTCGTCGCGCCGATCGCCTCGAAGAACACCTTCGACGGGTTCGTGATCGTGACGTCGTGCCCGTCGACGTGGAGGACTTCCTCTTCCTTCGGCATTCCCGGACGATACCGCCGCGGGTGCTGCCAGTGCGGCGAGTGCCGCCGGGGCCGCCGACATGACGCCCGGGACCCGCCGGTTCAGGACCGGCGGTAGGTCCCGATCAGCTCGACCTTGGCAATGACCGTCGCGTGGGACAGGGCGCTTTGGACGGCGGCCCGACCAGGATGTCCCTGCAGGCCCAAGGGCGCGGCCAGCGCGTAGAGCGTGAACCGATAGTGGTGCGTGCCGGTCGGCGGGCACGGGCCGCCGTACCCGACGCGGCCGAAGTCGTTGCGGCCCTGCTGGGGTGGGTCGGCCGAAGGCGAAAGGCTCGCGGGCAGGCCGGCTTCCGTCGGTCGGAGGTCGAGGACGATCCAGTGGGTGAAGTCACTGGCGTCGGTGTCGTCGACCACCAGGACCAGCGCGTTCGCACCCGCGGGCGCGTTCGTCCAGGCGAGGCCGGGCGAGGTGTCGTTCCCGCGGCAGGTGAAGCGGGCCGGGATCGCGGCGCCGTTCGCGAACGCGTCGGAGGTGAGGGTGAGGGGTCCAGTCGTCGGCATCGGGCTCAGCCCCGGCGACGCAGGGCCGGCCGGGCTGACGACGGCACCCGACGAGGCGGGCTCGCTCGAGGCGGCCGACCGGACGGTCGGGCCGATCGGTGTCGATGGCGTCGTGCCCGAGCAGGCGGCGAGGAGGAGCGCGAGGCCGAGCCCTCCGGCGTGCCGGCGGAAGGCTGGCCGGCCCGAACGCCGGTGCTCAGCCACGGCGCTTGTTCAGCGGATGAGCCATCGGTCCACGTCTCCGGGCTGATCTGGCCATGCATCGTCGAGGGCCCGCTGCTCAACGGCTCGCCTCGCTCGATTCGGCCGCGTACTCCTGCGGGTGCTGGTTCCGGTCGCGGTCACGTGTCTTGTCCATGATGGCGAGCGTCTCGGCAACGGATCGGCCGTTCTCCCTGGCCGCCCGCTCGACGTCCTCGTACGTGATGTTGCTCTCGCCCATCTCGAGATGGGCGTCCATGCAGCCACACGTCAGGCACATGTCACCACTCCTTGCTTCGACCCGGGCAGCCGATCGTCGCGCCACCTGGGCGAACGGCGGTCCGCCCGGCAGACGGCTGACGTTGCAGGAACCTGACGCTTCACGCGCCGGATCGTCACGGAGCCGATGCTGGCATCCGAATTTGGGATTGTTCGGCTGCCAGCTGAGCGTCAGCCTGCCGAACTCGCGAACGGGATCCAGTCACCGCCCTCGATGACGTCGCCGAGTTCGTCGGCGGAGCCGCGGTAGGCGTAGACGAACGCCCGCTCGACGAGACCGGCGATCACCGGAACCTCGATCCGGACGTATTGCGAGCCGCCCACGTCGTCGGGGTCGCATCGTTCGAGGGCATCGAGCGTGGCGAGCATCTCCGGTCCGGTGAGGCGCTACAGCTCGACCGTGGCGTCGCCCGTCGTCGCCTCGACCAGCGCCGGATACCGGTACGGGCGGTACGGCGTTCGCGGCATGTCGTGGAGCATTCCCCTAACGGTGCCCGAGCCGACAAACGCGGCTCCGTCGAGCAGGGAATGGTTGCGTTCGCCGCGGCGCAGCGTCCCGTAGACGCCGATGACGAGCTGTCGGTCACGGGAAAAGCATCGCCTATACTTCCCGGCCCCGGGCCGACATAGCTCAGCGGTAGAGCAGCTGTTTCGTAAACAGCAGGTCCTCGGTTCAAATCCGAGTGTCGGCTCCACCCTTTCCCGCACGAAACCGGACGGTCGTTCGGTCGTTCGCCTGACACCGACCTTCTTTGTGTTGGGGTGACCACTGAACCTGACCCCTGGACCCGAGCGTGCAGCCGCTCGACACCACGACCTGATCGCGTTGGAGCAGGGGCAAAGGCAGTCGGACGCGGCGCCGAAGCGCTGGCCCAGGACCGGCCGCGGACAGGCGGCACCGAGGCTTCCTCCACGGCTCCCCAACCACGGCGACCCTGAGCGCGGAATCCGCCCTCGCTCAGCCCGGCAACGAATCGAGCGGCACGTCCCAGTGGGCATCGAGGATGGTGAAACGCCGTCGCTCTTCCTCGGCGAAGCGGCCTTGGTCGGGAAAGAGCCGCTCGGTGATCTCCTTGTCGGAGTGCTCCTCCATCGCCGCCCAGTCGCGATAGACGATCGTGACCATGACGTCCCAGTCGGCCCGGCCGTCCCCGTGGAACCGTGGGACCTGGACCCGAACGTCGAGCATTCGACCGCCCTTCACGTGCTCGTGGAGGACAGGCAGATGGTTGCGGTTGAAGAGCTCCAGGAATTCGTCGTGGTGTCCCCACTTCGTCCGGTAGAAGAAGGCGACCTCGACGGGCGGACCGGCCATCGGGTGTCTTCCTCTACTCCTCGTACGCTCGGGGTCGCAGGTCGATGCTGAAATCGAGGTGGGCGCGCAGCAGGGCCAGTGCCTCGCTCCACCCTCCTGTCGCCGCTGCCCAGGCGTCAAGGATGCGTGGCTGGTCGAGCGCGAATGGTCCGTCCTCGAGGTCGATCCGGCTGCCGAAGCCAGCGGGTTCGATGAGCACCCGGACGGTCGTGATCAGCCGCTCATCGACCAGCCCTGGCCAGCGGACGACGAGGCCACGGTCGGGATGCGCCTCCACCACGTCCCACCAGACTCGTCGTTCCCGCCAGACAAGGATGGATCGCGACCCGACGGCGAGGCCCCCTTCAACCTGCTCGGGGAACCAGCGGGCGAGCTCCTCCGGGTCGGACCAGGCTCGAAACACGCGCTGCGGCGGTGCATTGAGGCGGCGGCGCATCCGAACCCAGCGCTCGAGCTCGGTCCCGGCCGGCAGGCCAGGCTGGTCACTCATCCCACGGTTCCCGCGCAACGCGCATGGGGACAGCCTACCTGCGCGGGCGGCGGGGCATGATCAGCGGGCCTAGGTGCTCTCCTGGCGTACAAGCCCATCCCATTCCCAGGTCGTGTTGTCATTGCGGGTGCCGATGAGCCGCGCATCCGAGGCCTTCAACCGTGACCTGCTCCGGGCCCGCGACGCGATGGATCGGGCCTACGCCGAGCCGCTCGATGTCGCGGCCGTCGCGACCGTCGCCCACGTCTCGCCGGCCCATTTCAGCCGCAGCTTCCGGGCCGTCTTCGGCGAGACGCCCCATCGCTACCTCCAGCGGCGGCGGGTCGAGCGGGCGATGTTCCTGCTGCGCGAGACGGACCGGCCGATCACCGACGTCTGCCTCGATGTCGGCTTCGGGAGCCTCGGCACCTTCAGCCGGACGTTCCGGGAGGTCGTCGGCGAGACGCCATCGGGCTACCGCGTCGGTCACCCGCCGATCGAGGCGCCACACTGCTTCCAGATGGCCCAGACCCGGCCGCGCCTGCCGGCGGGCGTCCAGCCGCGATCGAGCAGTTTCGGAGAAGCGCGATCCGAGGCGGCTCCCTAGATTGACCGCATCGACACCGATCCACTCGCAGGAGACATCGTCATGATCTCGAAGCTCAACGTCGCCTCGATCTACGTCCTCGACAAGGACGAGGCCCTCGACTTCTACGTCAACAAGCTCGGGCTCGAGAAGGGCAACGACGTCCGCCAGGGCACATACCGCTGGCTCACCGTCCGCGTGCCGGGCGGCGACACCGAGATCTCGCTCGAGCAGCCGGGCGCGCCGCTCCACGACGACGCCACCGCGTCCCAGCTCCGCGAGCTGATCACCAAGGGCGCGATGTCCGGCCTCGTGTTCGTCACCGACGACGTCCGCGGCCTGTACGCGGAGCTCCAGGCTCGAGGCGTGACCGACTTCACCCAGGAGCCCACCGACCACTTCTACGGCACCGACATGGGCCTCCGCGACCCGTTCGGCAACGCCATCCGGATCCTGCAGCAGGGCAAGGTCCGCTAGCCCGCCACGGCCTGATCCACACCGGCGAAGGAGCACGACATGCCGACCAGGGAGAAGATCTGGAGCGAGGCGGAGCAGGCCGCCGTCAAGGCCGCCGCCCGCGAGCGCAAGGCCGCCGCGGGCCGGGATCCCGCGCAGGAGCGCGAGGACGGCCTGAATGACCTGAGGGCCAGCCTCGCCAAGATGCCGCCCGACGACCGGGCCATGGGCGAGCGGCTGCACGAGGTCATCAGCGGGGCCGTGCCGGGCCTCGTGCCGAAGACGTACTACGGCATGCCGGCCTACGCCACCGAGGGCAAGGACGGCAAGACGATCTGCTTCTACAAGGCCAAGTCGAAGTTCCGGGTGCGGTACTCGACGGTCGGCTTCCAGCCCGACGCGCACCTCGACGACGGCGACATGTGGCCGACCGAGTTCGCGGTCATCAGGCTCACGCTGGCGGTCGAGGGGCGGATCGCCGCGCTCGTGAAGCAGGCGGCGGGCTGACCGCTGGCCACCGGATCGCCGGCCACCGAATCACCGGCCGCTGACCCGCCGGTCGCCGACCCCCAGGCCTGGGGTTCGATCGCGGTCCGAGGCGCCCGCGAGCACAACCTCCGCGACATCAGCCTCGACATCCCGAAGCGCCGGCTGACCGTCTTCACCGGCGTCTCCGGATCGGGCAAGAGCTCGCTCGTGTTCAGCACGATCGCCGCGGAATCGCAGCGGCTCATCAACGAGACATACAGCGCCTTCGTCCAGGGCTTCATGCCGACGCTCGCCCGTCCGGACGTCGATTCGCTCGAGGGCCTGACCACCGCGATCATCCTCGACCAGGAGCGGCTGGGCGCGAACATCCGCTCGACGGTCGGGACCGTCACCGACGCCAACGCCCTGCTGCGGGTCGTCTTCAGCCGGATCGCCCGGCCCTCGATCGGCGGACCCCAGGCGTATGCCTTCAACATCCCGTCGATCAGCGGCGCCGGTGCCCTCTCGATCGACCGCGGCGAGGGCGAGACGCTGACCCGCAGGTTCAATCTCGCGGGTGGGATGTGCCCCCGGTGCGAGGGCCTGGGGACGGTCAGCGCCATCGACCTGAGCCAGCTCTATGACGAGACGAAGTCCCTCCGCCAGGGTGCGATCCGCGTCCCGGGTTACACGGCCGATGGCTGGTCGACCCGCCTCTTCAGCGAGTCCGGCTTCTTCGACCCCGACAAGCCCATCGGCGAGTACTCGGCGAAGGAGCTCCACGACCTCCTGTACCGGGAGCCGTCGAAGGTTCGGATCAACGGGATCAACATCACCTATGAGGGCCTCGTCCCGCGGATCCAGAAGTCGATCCTGTCGAAGGACATCGAGGGCCTCCAGCCCCACCACCGGGCGTTCGTGGAGCGGGTCGCAACCTTCAGCGCCTGCCCGGAATGCGGCGGGACTCGGCTCAACGCCGCGGCCCGGGCCTCGAAGATCCGGGGCCTGAGCATCGCCGACGCCTGCGCCATGCAGATCAGCGACCTCGCGGAGTGGGTCCGAGGGCTCGACGAGCCGACCGTCGCCCCGCTCCTGCAGGCCCTCGGGGAGAGCCTGGACTCGTTCGTCGAGATGGGCCTCGGCTACCTGAGCCTCGACCGATCGTCCGGGACCCTGTCGGGCGGCGAGGCGCAGCGGACGCGCCTGGTCCGGCATCTCGGCTCGCCCCTGACCGACGTGACCTATGTGTTCGACGAGCCCACGATCGGCCTCCACGCCCACGACGTGGAGCGCATGAACGCGCTGCTCCGGCGGCTCCGGGACAAGGGCAACACGGTCCTCGTCGTCGAGCACGACCCGGAGGTCATCCGGATCGCCGATCACGTCGTCGACATGGGCCCCGGTGCCGGCCCGCACGGCGGGACCGTGGTCTACGAGGGCACCGTCGACGGCCTGCTCGCCGCTGGCACCGCCACGGGCCGACACCTCGGGGTGCGGCAGCGGCTGAAGGCGGAGCCGCGGACGGCGCGAGGCGCGATCCCGATCCGGAACGCCCGCCTCCACAACCTCCGGGACGTGTCGGTCGACGTGCCCCTCGGAGTGCTCGTCGCCGTCACCGGGGTTGCCGGCTCCGGCAAGAGCTCGCTCATCCACGGCTGCCTGCCCCGGACGGACCCGTCGGTGACGGTCATCGACCAGTCCGCGATCAAGGGCTCACGCCGGTCGAGCCCGGCCACCTACACCGGCATCCTCGACCCGATCCGGAACGCGTTCGCCAGGGCCAACGGGGTGAAGCCGGCGCTGTTCAGCGCCAACTCCGAAGGCGCATGCCCCGCCTGCAACGGCCTCGGCCGGATCTACACGAGCCTCGGGTTCATGGCCGAGGTGGTTAGCATCTGCGAGGTCTGCGAGGGCCGCCGGTTCACCGACGAGGTCCTCGAGTACCGACTCCGGGGCCGGAACATCGTCGAGGTCCTGGCGATGGCCGTCGAGGAGGCTCGGACGTTTTTCATCGAGCGGCCGGTCCGCGAGATGCTCGATCGGCTGGCCGACGTCGGCCTCGGCTATGTCTCGCTGGGCCAGGAGCTCGACACGCTGTCAGGCGGCGAGCGCCAGCGGCTGAAGCTCGCGATCGAGATGGCCGCCGATACCGAGGTCTACGTCCTCGACGAGCCCACGACCGGCCTCCACCTCCAGGACGTCGACAACCTCATCGGCCTGCTCGATCGGCTGGTCGACGCCGGCCGGACGGTCATCGTCATCGAGCACAACCTCGATGTCGTCGCCCGGGCCGACTGGGTCATCGACCTCGGGCCGGGCGCCGGCCACGACGGCGGCACGGTCGTCTTCGAGGGCCCGCCCGCCGAGCTCATCCGCGCCGAGGGCTCGCTGACCGGCCTGCACCTGCGGCGGCGGCTCGAGGGCTCCTAGTCGATCCACTCGGCGAGGCGGCCGGGGAGGGCCCGGTTCATCGCCCGGAGATAGACGGCGGCCTTGCCGCAGAAGATCAGCAGCGCCTCACGGTAGATGTCCAGCTGCTGGGTGACGTCGACGAGGAACTCTCCGCCGCGATCGATCCGGCGGCCGGCGACGTCCGCCGCGGTCAGCGCCTCGAGCGCGGCGTCCAGCCGCGTGTCCAGCTCGGCGTACCAGGCCCGGAGGCCCTCGACGCTGGCGGCCAGCGACCGGTCCGGGTTGCGCCAGTGGAAGTCCTGGCGGAACGTCAGGAACGACTCGACATAGGCATGCTCGACCTCGCCGATCTCGAGGCACAGCTCGCCGAGGGTGGGGTTCCGGCCGCCGGGTCTAAACGCGAGGTCCGCGTCGGTGAGCGTGTCGAGCAGCTGGCCACGCAGCTCCGCGTACTCCGCGAAGTACGTCCGCTCGAGGTGCGCGAGGAGGGCCGGGGTCATCGCCCTGACGGTAGCGCGCCGGCGGTCAGCGACGTCCGCCGATCCGGGGGTCGAGCCAGTCACGCAGCCCGTCGCCGAGGAGGTTGAACCCGAGGACCGTCAGCGCCAGGGCGAGGCCCGGGAACGTCGGGAACCACCAGGCCTCGCGGACGAAGCCGCGGGCGTCGGTCATCATCGCGCCCCACTCGGCCGTCGGTGGCTGCGCGCCGAGGCCGAGGAAGCTCAGCGACGACGTGTACAGGATCACGTAGCCGATGTCGAGCGAGACCTGCAGGATCACGTAGGGGAGGACACTCGGCAGCAGGTGCCGCCGGAGGATGTCGACCGGGCCCGCGCCCGAGACCCTCGCCGCGGTGACGAACTCCCGCTCCCGCAGGCTGAGGACCTGGCCGCGGACGAGGCGGGCGTACCAGGGCCAGTAGACCGTCGCCAGGGCGATGACCGTCGTCGTCAGGTTGCCGCCCCACGTCGCCGCGATCGCCGCCGCGAGGATCAGCGCCGGGAACGCGAGGAACAGGTCCGTCAGCCGCATCAGGGCCTCGTCGACGAGCCCGCCGAACAGCCCGGCGATCGCCCCGAGCAGGGTCCCGACCACCACCGAGATGGAGATCACGACGGCCGCCACCTGGACCGAGATCGCCGCGCCGGCGAGGACCCGGCTGAAGATGTCCCGGCCGTAATCGTCGGTCCCGAAGAGGTGGCTGAGCGACGGCGGCGAGAACCGCTCGAGGAGCGAGATGGCGTCGGGCGGGTAGGGCGTGAGGAACTGGCCGAACACGGCGGCGAACAGGACGACCGCGACCAGCCCGACGCCGACGAGGTTGAGCCGCGAGGCCGCGGCGAACCGGCCGAACCGGGCGATCGTTCTCACCGCTCGGCGCTCACGTGTACCGGATCCGGGGGTCGAGCCGCAGGTACAGCAGGTCGACGACGAGGTTGACGACCACGTAGAACACGGCGCCGATGACCGTGAAGCCCATGATCGCGTTGTAGTCGGACGAGCGGATCGCATCGAAGGCGTACCGGCCGACGCCCGGCCAGGCGAAGATCTCCTCGACGAGGAAGACGCCCCCCGCGAGCAGCGCCGCCTCCAGCCCGACGATCGTGACCGCCGGCAGCAGCGCGTTCCGGAGCGTGTGCCGGGTGAGGACGCGGCGCGGCTTGAGGCCCTTCGCCTCGGCCGTCCGGATGCAGTCCGCCCCGACGACCTCGAGGACGCTCGTCCGGACGACGCGGGCCATGAGCCCGACCTCGGCGAGCGACAGGGTCAGCACCGGCAGGATCAGGTGGCGGACCGCGGCGGCGAACGTGGCCCACTGGCCGGAGAGCAGGCTGTCGATCGTCATGAAGCCGGTCACCTGCGGCGGCGCGGCCATCCCCGTGTCGAGTCGGTTGGCCAACGGCAGGGCCCTGAGGGCCGAGTAGAAGACGAGCTGGAGCAGGATCGCGAGCCAGAACGCGGGCATGGACAGCCCGGCCACGGCCACGAACCGGGCGGCCTTGTCGCGATTGGAGCCCGCTCGCAGCGCGCTCATCACGCCGAGCCCGAGGCCGACCAGCGAGCCGACGAGGAGGGCGTAGAACGACAGCTCGAGCGTCGCCGGCAGGAACGTCACGAGGTCGGTGAGGACCGGGCGGCGCGTGACGTACGACGTCCCGAAGTCGCCATGGAGCAGCCCGACGAGGTAGTGGACGTACTGGACCGGGAGCGGCTGGTCGAGGCCGTACAGGGCCCGGACGTTCGCGATCGCCTCGGCGTTGGCGTGCGGCCCGGCGATCAGCCGGGCGGGATCACCCGGCGCGACGCGCGCGAGGAAGAAGGTGAAGAGCGAGACGCCCCACAGGACGAAGGCCATGAACAGGAGCCGTCGAACGAGCAGGCGGCCCATTCGACGGCTCCCAGGCGTGGCCCGCGGGGCGGGTGATCAGCCGCGCGAGAGCGCGTAGTAGTCCCAGGTCAGGATGTACAGCGGGTTGAACACCTGGCCCTGGATGTCGGTCCGGAAATAGGTCTCGTCCAGCTGCTGGCCGACGGGGATCCAGGCCGGGTCCGTCCGGACGAGGATGTCCTGGGCCTGCCTGTACTCGGCCGCCAGCGTGGCGTCGTTCGTCTGGGTGAAGCCGTCGTTGATGATCTTGTCGACGGTGGCGTTGTGGTAGTAGCCGCTGTTGTAGCAAGGGCAGACGTTCGGGGCGGCCTGGCTGTTGAACAGGATCCAGGAGTAATCGGACGGGGCGTTGTAGTCCGGCCACCAGCCCCAGTAGTACATGTTCGCCCGCTTGTCGACGGGCCGATCGGTGGTCAGGTCGGCGTTCATCTGGCTGAACTCGACCTCCTTGAGGGTCAGGTGCAGGCCGACCTGCTCGAGCTGCGCCTGGAGGACGGTGCCGGCCTCCTGCCCGAAGCCGGTGTAGTACTCGTACGTGAGCGTCGTGCCCGGCACGACGCCGGCGGTGTTCAGGAGGGCCTTCGCCTTCTCGATGTCGGTCGTGTACTGGAAGACGTTCGGGTCGTGGGTCGCGAGGAGGTCGGGGAAGACGCCGTTGGCCCGCTGGAGCGTGCCCTTCATGACCGTGTTGAGGAAGTCGTCGTACGGGAACAGGTAGTTCATCGCCTGGCGAGCCTCGGGCGACGCCAACGGCCCGTACTCGCCGAGGATGATGTAGGTCATGTCGAGGTTCTTGAAGTCGCCGACTGTGAAGCCCTCGGCCTGGACGGCGGCGGTGTCCTCGGCCGTGCCGGCGTAGGCGATGTCGACATCGCCGGACTCGAGGAGCTGGCGGCGGGTTGCGGCCTCCGGGATCGAGCGGATGATGATCTTCTTGAAGTGGCTGCCGGACCAGCCGCGCCAGTAGCTCGGGTTCTGGACGAGGTCGACCTCGTCACCGGGACTCAGCTTGTCGAGCATGTACGGCCCGGTCCCGACGGCGTTCGACTGCAGCCAGTCGTGGCCCTGGTCCTTCGGCCCGGTCGAGTTCGTCGTGAAGGCCTTCGGGCTTACGAGCCCGGTCCCGTACTGGGCCGCCATGATCACGTCGAAGTGCGGGGTCGGGGCGTTGAGGTTGAACGTGATCGTCTGGGGATCGACGACGACGATGTCGTTCGACGGGTCGGTGATGAAGGACCCGAGGATGAGGTTCGTGCCGAGGGCCAGGCCGATCGTCCGGACGTAGTTCGCCTTGACCGCCGCCGCGTCGAGCGGCGTGCCGTCGGTGAACGTGACCCCCGGGTGGAGATGGAACGTCCATGACGACGCGTCGGCGTTGTGGTTCCACGAATCGGCGAGGAGGGGCTCGACCTCCGAGGCGCTGTCGCCCTTGAGGCGGACCAGCGATTCGTAGATCCCTCGCCAGATGAGCGCCTCGGACAGGAGGTAGGCGCTGGCCGGGTCGAAGTCGGCGTTGAACGCGTCGACCGCGACGACGAGCGTGTCGGGGTCGCGGCTCAGGGGCTGGGCGGTGACGACCGGCGTGCCCGCCGGCTGGGAAGCCCCGCCGCTCGAGGCCACCGGGCCTGTCGCAGCCGGCGGCGATGTCGCCTCGCCGGTGCCGCAGGCTCCGACGACCAGGATCGCGACCATGGCGAGCGTCGATGCACGGCGATGCATGGATGGCACCCTCCTCCGCAGCGGAGGGTATCGCACCGATGTCTGCGAATCACGCCGGATTCGATGGCTGCGGCTGCGAATTTCGCAGAGCCGGGTGGCGACGGCGAGGTCCTGCGACCCACAGGGCGGTGGCCCAGGCGATCGTGCCGATCACGGCGAGCCACACGAGCGGCAGGTATGTCCCGAGGCGGTCGATCGACAGCGCGCCGGCATAGACGGCGATCGCGCCACCGATCGGGTAGGCGACCGCGAGCACGCCGAAGATCGTGCCGAAGCTCGCGCCCCCGAAGACGTCGCTGAAGGCCGCCGACCGGACGGCGATCGTCGCACCCGTGCCGAGCCCGTGGATCGCGATCCCGACCACGACCAGGGTCGGCTGGGCCGTCGTGGCGCCGAAGGCGGCGAGGACCCCGCCCGCGACGAGGACGGCGGCGGCGGCCCCGACCGTCCGGCGGCCGAGCCGGTCCGACAGCCCGCCACCGACGACCTGGCCGACGACGTAGGCGAGCGACTGGAGCCCGAGGGCGAACGATGCGAACCGGACGTCGAAGCCGATGCCGACCGCGTGCGGGATGAAGCCCTGGATGATGCCCTCGTCGAAGATGCCGATCGCGATCGCGCCGCCGAACAGCACGGCGAACCGCCGGGTCCGGATGGCCCGCCGGATGCTGGCCCGACCGGAGCCGGTGCCGACGGGCAGCGGCTCAAAGCCGGCCGACACGGCGCCCGGCGCGGAAGTCTCGTGCAGGCCGGAAGCGCCGGCCGCCTGGGTGGACTCGCGGCGGCGGGTCTCGCGCGCGGGCACGACCACCGTCGGGCCGCTCGTCATGAGCCACACGAACGCGACCCCGACGAGGCACGTGGCGAGGAACGCGAGAGCGGCGGCACGCCAGCCGGCGCTCTCGATGAGGCCCGCGGCCACGGGCAGTGCCAGCGCGACGCCGATGCCGGGGCCCGCGTAGGCGATCCCGAGCGCCAGCCCCGACACGCCGGCGTACCGCCGGGCAACGGCCGTCGTGACGCCGATGAACGCGAGCTGCAGGCCGAGGGCGTGGAACACGGCATACGCCAGGATCACGAGCGTGATGTCCGGGGCGACATAGACGGCGAGCCAGCCGGCGGCCAGCAGGACCATCGACGCGGTCAGGAGGTCGCGATCGGCCCACTCGTCGTAGGCCCGGCCGAGGAGCGGGCTCGAGACCGCCGTGACGACGAGGAACATCGTCCACGGCGTGACCGCCAGCGTGCGGCTGATGCCGAACTCCGAGGCGAATGCCACGGACAGGGCCGGGAACGTGTACAGCCCGCCGTAGGCGATCGCACCGACGACGAACGCGCCGAGCAGCGGCAGCGAGATCCGGGTCGCACGGCGGACCTGTGGCGCGACGATCGACGGGCCCATGGCCGGATGCTACGGGCGCGGACGGCCGATGCGCGAGCCGCCGCGGCCATGGTGGCGACTGGTCAGGCCAGCTCGACTCCGGCGGCGCGCGCGTCGGCAGCGAGCCGCTCGAGAGCCTCGTCGGAGGTGGCCGAGGCCTTCACGAGCGTGATGACGCGCGAGAGCCCGAGCTCGGCGTACGCGGCCAGGCGATCGACCCGCTCCTGCCCGGGACCGGGGGCGTCCCCCCACCAGAAGTGCACGCTGACCCTGAGGCTGTCCGGGTCCCGCCCGATCTCCTCGCAGCGCGACCGGATCACCGGCAGCGCCGCGGCGACCTCGTCGGGCGAGAGCCCGTCGACGTTGAGCTCGTCGCCGTGCCTTGCCGCGAGACGCCAGGTGACGTTCCGGCCGTTCCCGCCGACCATGACCGGCAGGTGCTCCTGGATCGGCTTCGGGACGTTGATCGCGTTCTTCACGTGGGCATGCTCGCCCTCGAACGTCGCGTGGTTCGAGCGGCCCGGCGCGAGCATCCGGGTGATGACCTCGAGGTGATCGGCGAGGATGGCGAGCCGCTCCCGGGTCTCGGGGAAGCCGTAGCCGTAGGCGAGCCACTCGTCCCTCTTCCAGCCGGCGCCGATGCCGAGCTCCATCCGGCCGCCGGAGATGACGTCCATCGTCGCGATCATCTTGGCCGTCAGCGCCGGGTTCCGGTACGGCGAGCAGATGACGATGTGGCCGAGGCGGACACGATTCGTCAGCGCGGCCAGCGCGCTCAGCGAGGTGAACGACTCGCACGTGATCTCGTCGGTCGGACGGGGGACCGTGTGGAAATGGTCGAACAGCCAGATCGACTCGAACCCGAGCCGGTCGGCCTGCTGCGCGACCGCGACGGTCCGATCCCAGGCCGGCGCGGCCTCCCAGCCGTCGTACTCGCCGGTCCAGCCCTGCGGGACGATCATCCCGAGCCTCACAGGCCGAGCTCCCCCCTGACGATCTTCAGGCCCTCGATGACGTTCTGGACGTGCTCGTCGAAGGGGCCCCCGAGCTCGACAGCGCCCTTCTCCAGCTGGTCGCGCGGAACCTGCCGGGCAAAGCCCTTGTCCTTCATCTTCTTCGTGACCGCGCGGACGTCGACCTCGTCGAGGCTGCGGTTCGGCCGGACGTACGCCACGGCGATGACGAAGCCGGTCATCTCGTCGCAGGCGTAGACCGTCTTCGCCAGAAGGCTCGTCCGGGGCACGCCGGTGTGGTCGCCATGGCCGAGGATCGCCTCGACGACGTCGTCGCGGTAGCCGCGGGCCCGCAGCTCGTCGGCGCCGCGGAGCGGGTGCGTCTCCGGGTAGCGCTCGTAGTCGAAGTCGTGGAGGAGCCCGGCCGAGCGCCAGATCTCGAGCTCGTCTCCGCTGATCCCGAACCGGTGCTCGCCGTACCAGCCGACGGCTGCCTCGACGGCCAGGCCGTGCCTGCGCAGCGGCTCGGTCGTCGTCCATTCCGTGAGCAGGGCCCACGCGTCCTCGCGGCTCGGCATCGGCTCGAGGGTACCGGTGGAGCGGCGTGGACGTGGGCGACCCCGGGGCCGCGCGTCGCGCCGGGCAGCCGTTGCCGGATCGGCAGCTGAAACGCTGCGATCGCGGGCCGCCCGTAGACTCCGGCGATGACGCAGCCCGCGGCGATGACGCCGCCCGCAGTGAAGGCGCCGCTCGCGACCCGCCGGATCAGCGCGAAAGCCGAGCGGTTCACCGAATCCGTCATCCGCGAGATGAACCGCCTCGCGGTCGCCGCCGGCGCCGTCAGCCTTGCGCAGGGCTTCCCGGACTTCGCCGCGCCAGATGAGCTGAAGCAGGCGGCCGTGGCCGCGATCGTCGGTGACGTCAACCAGTACGCGATCACGTGGGGCTCGAAGCCGCTCCGCGATGCGATCGCCGCGAAGACCGCCCGCACCTATCCGGGCTGGTCGCCCGACCCCGAGACCGAGATCACCGTCACCTGCGGCGCGACCGAAGGGATGATCTCGGCGATGCTGGCGCTCGTCGACCCGGGCGACGAGGTCATCGTCTTCGAGCCGTTCTACGAGAACTACGGCCCGGACGCGATCCTCACCGGAGCGACGCCGCGATACGTGGCCCTCGAGCCGCCGGACTGGTCCTTCGATCCGGACGCGCTGCGGGCGGCGGTCACGAGCCGGACCCGGGGGATCGTCCTCAACTCTCCGCACAACCCGACCGGCAAGGTCTTCAGCCGGGACGAGCTCGAGCAGATCGCCGGCCTCGCCCGCGAGCGCGATCTGCTCGTGTTCACGGACGAGATCTACGAGCACCTCGTCTATGAGGGCGAGCACGTCCCGATGGCCACCCTGCCCGGGATGCGCGAGCGGACTGTGGCCGTGAACTCGGTCTCGAAGACGTATTCGGTGACCGGCTGGCGCGTCGGCTGGGTGATCGCGCCGGCGGCGCTGACCGCCGGGATCCGGAAGGTCCACGACTTCCTCACGGTCGGCGCGGCCGCACCCCTCCAGGCCGCGGCTGCGGTCGCCCTCGGGCTGCCGGCGACGTACTTCGACGACCTGCTCGCCGCGTACCGGGAGCGTCGCGCGGCCCTCGTGCCGGCGCTCGAGACGGCTGGCTTCCGCGTCTGGCGGCCCGCTGGCGCGTACTACGTCATGACCGACATCGCCGACCTCACCGACGAGGACGACGTGACGTTCGCGCGGCGCCTGATCCGGGACCCGGGCGTGGCCGCGGTACCCGGCTCGTCGTTCTACGCCCACACCGAGCTTGGTCGGTCCAAGCTCCGGTTCGCGTTCCCGAAGCAGCTCTCGACGCTCCGAGCCGCGGCGGAGCGGCTCGGAGCCCTCCACGTTCCGGCCTGATCGAGCTCCCGCTCCGGCCTGATCGAGCTCCCGATCCGGCTCAGGCCTCCGGTGGCTCTCCCGGGAGGGTGATCCGGAACGCCGCGGGCACGGTGCCGTCGGCGCGCACCGCGCCATCCGCGGGCGCGGTCGGATCCGTTGCGTCGGCGGGGCGTGACCCGGCCAGCACGAGATCGCCGCCCATCGCCCGGCACAGCTCCCGCGACACGTACAGCCCCAGCCCCGTTCCCTGCGAGGTCCCCTCGGCGGCGCCGCGCTCGAACCGGGCGAACAGGCGGTCGACGTCGGCGGCCGCGATCCCCGGCCCGCGGTCGGCGACCGTGAGAGCGACAGCGCCCTCGGCGGCCTCCGGCGCGATCGTCACGGCCACTGTCGAGCCGGCGCCGTACTTCACGGCGTTGTCGAGGAGGGCCCACAGGACCTGATCGAGCTGGTCGGGATCGGCGACCGCGAGCCAACCCTCCGACTGGTCGACGAGCTCGAACGGGGCGCTGCCCTGACCGAGGGCTTCCCACGTGCGGCGGACGCGTGGCGCCAGGGCGAGGACCTCCACGCGCGGTCGCAGCGCGCCGGACTCGAGTCGCGAGACGGTCAGGAGCTGGCGCACCATCCGGGACAGGCGATCGGACTGCTCGCCGATGATCGAGAGGCGCCGATCGGGCCGGTCGGCGTCGAGCTGGTCGGCGTAGGCGCGGATGCTCGTCAGGGGGGTCTGGAGGTTGTGGCTGACGCCGCGCAGGAACTCGTCCTTCGCCGCGTCGAGCTCGACCAAGCGGCTGTTCTGCGCCTCGATCCGCTGGAACAGCTGCGCGTTCCGGACGGCGACCGCGATCTCCGCGGCGTAGAGCTCGACCAGGTCCTGGTCGGCCGGCTCCCAGCTCCGCGTCGCGGGCAGCCGCCCGACGACGAGCCCGAGCGTCTCGTCGCCGATCCGCAGCAGCGCCCGGATTGGTCGGGGCTCGCCCGGCACGTGATCCTCGGTCGGGATCTCGCGTGGGTCGACCAGCAGGCAGACCGCGTCGATCATCTCGAACGCAGCTCGGACCTCCTCGCCGGCCATGTCGGCGAGCGCGTCCACGCCGAGGGACGGCGAGGCCTTCTCGATGGCGGACAGGATCCGCCGCAGCTCCCGGTTGCGGCGCTCGAGATCCGCCGCGAGGCGGTTGTGGCTCTCGGCGAGGCGCCCGAGCTCGTCCTCGCCGTCGACGTCGATCCGGGTCGAGAGGTCGCCGCGGGAGACCCGCTCGACGGATGTCGCGATCCGCCGCAGCGGCGCCGTGACGTCCGCGGCGAGATACAGCGCGAGGACGACGCCGATGATCACCGCGGCGGCGATGGCGAAGAGCAGGACCGCCCCGAATGTCGAGCCCTTCTCCGGGGCGACCTGGACCAGCACGAAGAGCCCGAACGCCGCGACCGGCAGGACCGCGGCGTAGATGAAGCCGAGCGTGAGGCGCAGGCGGAACGGCCGCTTCGGCCGCGAGGCTGGCTCCGTCACGCAGGCCCCGTCACGAGGGCACGGTCACGCCGGCTCGGCGCCGTCGCCGACGAGCCGGTACCCGACGCCGCGGACCGTGACCAGGTGGGCCGGCCGGTCCGGATTCCGCTCGATCTTCTGGCGGAGGCGCCGCATCGTCACCCAGACGTAGGACGGGTCGGCATCGTCGGTGTCGGCCCAGCCGCGATCGAGGAGCGTCTCGGTGCTGACCGTGCTGCCAAGATTCGCGGCAAGGGCGTACAGCAGGCGTGACTCCGTGGGGGTGAGTTGGACCGGCTCGCCGCCGACGATGGCCACGCGGCGATGGAGCTCGAGCGTCAGGTCCGGCCCGAGGACGAGGCTCTGCCGCGGGACCTTGTCACCGAGCCGGCGAAGGACCCGCAGGATCCGGGCCCGCAGCTCGGGGTAGTGGTACGGCTTGGTGACGTAGTCCTCCGCGACCTCCTCGAGGAGGTCGGCCTTCGAGTCCGCGGTGTCGATCGCCGACAGGACGATGATCGGCAGGTCGGCCCGGGCCTTGATCTCGCGGGCCAGGGTCAGCCCGTCCATCCGGGCCATCATCATGTCGAGGATCAGGAGGTCGGGCCAGCCGCCCTGGAGGCGTCGGAGGGCCTCCTGCCCGTCGCGCGCGGTCTGGATCTCGAACCCGTCGGCCCGCAGCTGGTCGGCAAGCAGGACCAGCAGGTTCGGGTCGTCGTCGACGATGAGGATGCGCGGCGCCCCGGCACCGCCCCGCCAGCCGCCGGTCAACACGGCCGCAGGATACGGCCCCGGATAGCGGCCGACGAGGGACCCGTGGGTCCTACCGGGCTCGAGGGAGCTCGGGCGAGGTCAGGGCGCCTTCGGGTCGACGAACCGGCAGCGATCGCGGAGCGGGCAGCGCTCGTGCTCCGGTCGCTGGGCGTGGCAGATGAGGCGCCCGTGCCGGATCAGGTTCACGTGGGCCTCGTACATCCGGTCGGCCTCGAGCATCGACAGGAAGACGTCGTGGGGATCGGTCTTCGTCGTCTCCTTCGGGAGCAGGCCGACGCGCCGCGAGACCCGCTCGACGTGCCGATCCACCGGCATCAGCGGCAGCCCGAAGCAGAACAGCAGCATGACGCTCGCGGTCTTCTTGCCGACGCCGGGGATCTGCGTCAGCCAGGCCCGGGCCTCGAGCGCCGGCAGGTCGCCGAGGAACTCGAGCGAGTGGTTGCCGCGCTCCGCCCGGACGAAGCGCAGGGCGGCCTGGATGCCCTTCGCCTTCGCAACCGGCAGGCCGCCCGGGCGGATGACCTCGATGAGCTCGTCGAGCGGCACCTGCTCGATCCGGAGCCAGTCCGGGGTCACGCCGTGGGGGAGGCCGTTGCCGCCCCAGCCGGGGCCCGGCTCGTGGACCTGCAGCTCGTCCGTCGGGTAGGCCCTGCGCAGCTCCACGTACGCCCGCTCGGCGTTCGTGTCGGCGCTGTTCTGCGTCAGGATCGTCAGGACGAGCTCGGACGTCGGGTCCCAGCGGCGGACCCAGGTCTGATGGCCGTACCGATCGGCGAGCTGGTCGAGCACCCACGGCATCAGGCCGGGCCGGGTGCGGTCGAGCCGACGGACCCAGGCCCTGATGGGATCGGGCCTGCGGCGCCTGACCGGCTTCCGTCTCGCGGCCGTCGGCTTCGCGCCTGGCTTCGACGTCGCCCCGCGGGGGCGGAGAGGGCTCGTGGGACTCATCGCCGGATTGTCGCTGGTCAGGCCGGCTCGGTGATCCGGCTCGCGATCCGCTCGGCGCAGGCCTCGACCGGCGCCGCGCCGGCAGCCTTCGCCTCCTGGAGCGAGATCGGACGGTCGTGGACGGCGACCGTGCGGGCCCCGATGGCGGCCAGCGCCTCCGCACCGTCGGGCTCGACGCCGCCGCCCACCGCGATGCACCGCACGCCGGCGGCCTGGGCCCGCCTGGCGACGCCGAAGGCTGTCTTGCCGAACGCGGTCTGGGCATCGATGCGGCCCTCGCCGGTCAGCACGAGGTCCGCTCGGGCGAGCTTCGCCTCGAAGCCGGTCGCCGCCATGACGAGCTCGACGCCAGGTCGCAGGGCGAACGCCCGGAACCGATCCTGCAGGCACAGCAGCGCGAACCCGACGCCGCCGGCCGCACCGGCGCCGGGCGTGTCGCGCTCGTGACGCCCGGCGGCGGCCTCGAGGGCGTCGGCCCAGGCGCCGAGCCGGTGGTCGAGCCTCGCCACGTCACTCGGCGTCGCGCCCTTCTGGGGGCCGTACGTGGCGGCCGCGCCGCGGCGCCCGAGGAGCGGGTTGTCGACGTCGCACGCGACCTCGACCTCGACGTCGGCCAGGCGAGCGTCGAGCGCCGCGAGATCGATCCGGAACGGTCCGTCGGGAGCCGGCGAGGAGACTCGCCCGCCGAGGGCCTCGAGGATTCCCCGGCCGCCGTCGTTCGTCGCGCTCCCGCCGATCCCGAGGGTGATCCGCCTGGCACCCCCGCTCACTGCCTCGAGGAGCAGCTGGCCCGTGCCGATGGATGTCGCCCCGAGCGGATCCCGCTCGTCGGCCGTCAGTCGCGACAGGCCCGATGCCTGGGCCATCTCGACGATCGCCTCGGTCCGGTCGCCTGATCCCCCGACCAGGAATGTCGCGTCGATCTCGCGGTGGATCGGGTCGACGACGATCGCGTGGCGTCGGTCCCATCCGCCGGCCGCCTCGATCGCGTCGAGGGTGCCCTCGCCGCCGTCCGCGAGGGGCGAGAGGAGCCGATCGTCGGCGGGTCGCGCCCGAGACCAGCCCGTCGCCAATGCCAGCGCGACGGCCACCGACGACAGCGTGCCCTTGAACGAGTCGGGCGCGAAGAGCACCCTCACGAGGCGTCCGCGGCGTCCAGCCGAGCGATCGACACGCCGTCCGGTTCGGCCTCGGCAGCCACCGTGGTCAGCGGACGAGCTGCGGAGTCAGCCCGGCCTGGCGCTTCTCGAGGTACTCGGGGATCCGGATCATCGGTGGCCGCTCGAGGTCGGCGAGCTCGATGACCTCGAGCGAGAGGCGACCCCGGCCGGATCGCGGCAGCTTCATCGTCGAGCCGAGCTCGGCGAACAGCCGGGCTTTGCGCCGCTCCTCGAGCCGCTTCATGACCGCCTGGAGGATCACGAACGACATCCGCGAGAGGCCCTCGAGCTCCTGGTTGCGGTGGACCCGGCGCTCGAGGTCGACCTGGCCGAGGCCCTCGATCCCGGCCCGCTCGGCGATGTCGATGAGGTGCCCGATCTCGACGGCATAGCCGGTGAAGAACGGGATCTGCTCGAGGAGCGTCCGCCGCCCGGCGTACTCGCCGGCAAGCGGCTGGATGAAGCCGCTCAGCTCCGGGTAGAAGAGGTTGATGAGCGGCCGCGCGACGAGCTCGGTGACCCGGCCGCCGCCACCCTCGCGGAGGATCCCGCCCTCGACGATCGGTCGCTGGTAGTAGCCCTTCACGTACTGCAGCCGCGGCTCGTGGAGCAGCGGCCCCAGCGTCCCGTAGACGAGACGCGGATGCCACTGCCGGACGTCGGTGTCGGCCCAGACGACGAGGTCGCCGCTTGTCGCGAAAAGCGACTTCCAGAGCGCTTCGCCCTTGCCGCGGTAGGAGCCATAGCGGCTCAGGACCTCGTGGTGCTGGAGCACGCGGGCACCCTCGGCCTCGGCGATCTCGCGGGTGCGATCGGTCGATGCCGAATCGATGACGACGACCTCGTCGAGGAGCGGCACCCGGCCGACCAGCTCTCGGATCGCCCGGCGGACGATCGGCCCGATCGTCTCCTCCTCGTTCAGCGTCGGCAGGACGAGGCTGATCGTCAGGGACTGCTTCTCCTTGAGCTGGACGAGCCGCCGGAGGTCGGCGAACTCGGCGTGGTGGAAGTTCGACTCGCCGAACCAGCGCTCGACCCGAGCGGGCACGGCCCGCGATTCCTCGGCCGCCCGATCCGCCGCGGCCAGCGACTCGGCGCGCGTGGCGAGCTGCTCGAACGTCTGCCGGCCGATCGATTCGCGGGTCTTCACGACGACGACCGTCGTCCGTGCCCGGGTCGCGATCGCCTCCGGCACCGCGCCGAACACGTGGGTGTTGCCGTCGCTCGACGTCGGCGCGGCGGCACCCATGACGACGATGTCGGACTTTTCGGCCTCGCGGAGGATCGCGGCCCGCACGTTCGAGGCCTCGCGGACGAGCGTCTCCGCCCGGCCGCCGACGTGCTGTCGGACGAAGGCGTTGAGCGCGTGCTCGGCCTGGGCGCGCACCGCGAGCGTGATCCCGGGCGGGACGATGTGCAGCGCGACGAGCGTCGCCTCGTGGCGTCGGGCGATCGCGTCCCCGAAGCGCAGCGCGAGCTCGGCGTGCGGGCCACCGCGGATGGGGACGACGACCCGGTTGAACTCGCGGGCCCCCCGCTGCTTCACGACCGCGATGTCGCACGGCGACTCCCGGAGGACCTCGTCGATCGTGCTCGAGAATGGCGCGGAGAGGCCTTCCCGCCCGGCCGGCGACTTGCCCCCCCAGCCGAAGACGATCAGGTCCGCATCGAGCTCGGCCGCGGCCTCGACGATGCCCTCGGCCGCGTGCCGGCCGATGCGGACGATCGGGTGGATCGGCGTGCCCTCGCCGACGTAGTCGAGGACGCGCTGGAGGAGGCGCCGAGCGTGCCGGGCCCGGGTGGCGCCCTCGGACAGCGGCATCCCTTCGGGGACCTCGACGATCCCGAGCGCGGTCAGCTCGCCGCTGCGCGGCTCGAGCAGGTCGGCGCCGAGCCGGATGAGCTCCTCCGCCGTCGCCGGATTGGCGACGGGAATGACGATGCGGGCCGGGAGCGGCTGGCTCATGGCCGGGTCACGCGGCCGCCGCCGCGGCCCAGCGCTCGACCAGATAGGGCTTCAGCCGCTCCATCTCGCGGGCCTGCCGCTCGACCTGGTCCTCGGCCCGCTCCGTGGTCAGGTCCCGGTTCTCGATCACGAAGCTCGCGACCCGACCGAAGTAGATCGGCACGAGCGCGGCCACGTCGGCATCGAGCCGCTCCGGCGCCTCCCGGGCCGTGACGACCAGGTCGAACAGGACGCGCGCCCAGGTGTCGTCGGCGAAGGCGTACCCGGAGGCCGCGTCGGCCATGGCGAGGGTCGTCGGCGTGCTCGCGCCGGGCAGGTCGAGCTCGAGACGCGAGCGGACCTCGTCGGCGGTCCGCCCGGCCAGCGCGGCGAGGTGCATGACCGCATCGGCCGTGGGAGCGGCGAGCATCCGCCGCCAGGTCGGCTCCATCGTCAGCGAGGCGGCGTGGAACTCGGACAGCAGTCGCAGGACGTTGACCTCGAGCGGCGGCGGGTCCGTGACCCGCTCGAAGCCGTAGGCGGGGACGTCGTGGCTGCCATGGACCTGCTGCCAGCGGGCCGAGTTCCTCACCGCGAGCCGGAGGATGGTCGAGACGACCTGGCGGAACATCGGTCCGAGGTCGGCACCCGGATCCTTCGGGTCGTGGACCTTCGCCCCGAGCCGGGTCTGGCAGACCGCGAAGCCGCCCGTGACCGCCTCGGTCGTCATCCAGATGTCGATCCCGAAGCGCGACACCTCGGGCGTCCAGTCGCCGGCCTTCAGGAAGTGACGGACGAGGTCGCCCGACACGCCGAAGTCGCCGCCGATGGGCTGGCGGATCCGGAGGCCGTAGAGCGCTCGCGTGAGCGGGTACGTGACGGTGTTCGTGATCGTGCCATCGTGCTTGTGGCGCGCGTAGAGCGGGGCGACGTAGTCGTAGCCGCCCTTGAGGATGGGGCCGGCCAGGAGCTCGATCCACTCCGGCGCGATGCTCCGCAGGTCCGAGTCGACGACGACGAGGGCCTGGACCTCGAGCTCCGCGGCCATCTCGAAGATCGTCCGCAGGGCGGCGCCCTTGCCGCCGGTTCCGTCGACCTCGGGATAGGTGAGCGAGACCCGGGCGAGCCGGTTCGTCGGACGGACGAGGAGGATCCGCTCGATGTACTCCGGCGGCTCGGTCTCGACGACGACCCGCTGGGTGCCATCGGGCGAGCCGGCGTCCGAGTTCACCACGACCGGCCGGAGGTCCGGGAAGTACTGGACGAGCCCGGCCTGGGCCGCGCGGACGACGTAGCCGATCGTCGTCGCGTTCTTGAAGCTCGGGATGCCGACCATGATGTCGGCGTGTTCGAGCCGGTCGATCTCGTCTCGGATCGCCGGTGTCAACACCGTCTGGGGCACGACCGGGACCCTAACACCGATCCTCGAACTCGGGCCTCGATCGCGGATCGGCGGTCTCAGCGCCTCGGGATCGTGGCTGTCGTCCAGAGGTCGCTCTCGCCGCCCGGGACGTAGCGGCTGTTGGCGTCCTTCACGGCGATCTCGCGGAATCCGAAGGCGCGCCACTGGCGATACCAGGCCTCGACCGGGGGGTGCACGAATGCCGACCGGCGGACCAGCTCCTGGTCGCGGATGACCGTGTCGAGCAGGCGCTTGCGCTCGCCGAGCGGGATGTCGAGCAGCGGCACGCCATCGAGCCACAGGAGATCGACCGCGACGAAGGCCGCCGGCTCGTCGAGGTCGAGGTTGAAGACGCGGCTCTGGGCGGCGTCGAGCTGGTCCCGGTGTCGCGCCTGGCCGAGATTCCCGACCACGAACTGGCGCGTCATCTGCCCGACCGACGGGGCCGGGACGTTGTCGATCATCGCCGACTGGTCGATGAGGTCGCCGAGGGGTGCGGGGAGGACGTAGCCGTCGAGCAGCAGCTCCTCGGCCTCGCTCGAATCCGCGATCGCGTCGTGCAGCGGGTCGAAGCCGGCGACGACCTCGCCCTCGACGTCCCGCATCCGGACGCCGTCGGCGGCAACCTCCACGAAGACCCGTTCGCCGCCCCAGAGCGGCTCGCAGATCGGCTCGTGGATCCGGCGCGTGCTCTTGAACCCGAACGCCATCGGGCGCCAGTGCCGGGTCACCGGGAGGACCGGCTCGTCGGTCCGGGTCCCGCTGCGGGACGCTGTCACGGGCACATCCTAGCGGTGCTTACCATCCCGACGTGGCCACCGCCGCAGCCCAGCCGCGCGGCCTCTCGCTGATCGGCCACCTCGGCCGCCTGACCCCGTCGGGTCGAGCCGGGATCCCGGTCGCCTGGGCCCTCTACGACTTCGCCAACACGATCTACAGCTACGCGATCGTGTCGTACGCGATGGGCCTGTGGCTGACCGACGACCACCGGCTCGGGGCGGCCGACGGGCAGCTCTGGTTCGGGATCGCGAACGCCGTCTCGGTCGGCCTCAACGCCCTCGTCTCGCCGGTCCTCGGGGCGATGTCGGACCGCGGCGGCCGGCGCCTGCCGTACCTGCTCTTCTTCACGACCCAGACGATCATCGCATCAGGGGCGATCGGCCTGATCGCGAGCGGGACCGGCAGCGGGCCGGCCTTCATCGGGATCGTCCTGTTCGCGATCGCGAACTTCGGCTACCAGGCCGCGCTCATCTACTACGACGCGACGCTGCCGGTGGTCTCCAGGCCCGAGTCACGCGGCCGAGTCTCCGGGATCGGCGTCGCGACGGGCTACCTCGGGACGATCCTCATCGCCGTCCTCATCCTGATCGCCGACTCGGGGACCAGTGCCCTCACGTTCTACATGGCCGCCGTGCTGTTCGCGCTCTTCGCCGCGCCGATCTTCCTGTTCGTGAAGGAGCCGCCCGGCACGGGCGAGCGATTCCGCGCCCGTGACGCGATCGCGTCCTGGTCGCAGCTCCGGACGACGCTCCGGCACGCGGGCGAGGTGCCCGGGCTGCGGCGCTTCCTCGTCGGCCGGTTCTTCTACACGGACCCCGTCAACACCGTGATCGTGGTGATGTCCACGTTCGCAGTGAATGCGATCGGCTTCACGAAGGCGGAGGCGAATCTCGTGCTGCTCGGCCTGACGATCGCCGCGGTCATCGCGAGCTTCGGCTGGGGCTTCCTCGTCGAGCGGATCGGGCCGAAGCGGACCCTGATGATCGTCCTGGCGTCGTGGTGCGTCGGACTCGTGATCGGTGGCGCGGTCCTGTCCAAGCCGACGTTCCTGCTCGCCGGGATCCTGCTCGGATCGGGCCTCGGCGGCGTCTGGACCTCCGACCGCGTGTTCATGCTGCGGCTCTCGCCGCCCGACCGGATCGGCGAGTTCTTCGGCCTGTACGGGCTGGCCGGCAAGTTCAGCGCGGTGACGGGCCCGGTGCTCTACGGCGCGACGGTCTCGTACCTGCTCAACCAGGGCTGGGGCAGCGGCGCCTACCAGGTCGGGATCTTCACGTTCCTGATCCTGATGGTCATCGGCGTGTGGCTGCTCCGCGGCGTGCCGGACCGACCGTCCGAGGGCGACACGGATCGTCTTAAGGCAGCGAGCGCGCCGTTCGTCGAGCCCGCCGAGGGGACGTTCTAGCTCGCGGTCGCTGCCCTCTGCCGGAAGGCCCAGGCCGAGCCGACGATCTCGTCGAGCGACGACCGCACCGGCCGCCATCCGAGCACGTCCGCCGCCTTGCCGATCGCGGCCACGAGCGCCGGCGGATCGCCGGCCCGTCGCGGCGCGACCTCGCGGGCGATGGGTCGACCGACCACCCGCTCGGCGGCCGCCAGGACCTCCTTCACGGTCGCGCCGTCCCCGCTGCCGAGGTTGCAGACGAGCTGGCTGTCCGTCCGCGGGTCGCCCGGATGGGTGGCCTCGAGCGCCGCGAGGTGCGCGGCGCCGAGGTCGACGACGTGGAGGTAGTCGCGGATCGGCGTCCCGTCCCGGGTCGGGTAGTCGTCGCCGTAGAGCCGGACCGGCCGGCCCGCCTCGGCCGCCGCGAGGATGTTCGGGATGAGGTGGGTCTCGGGGTCGTGGCGCTCGCCATTGCGGGCCGACGCCCCGGCGACGTTGAAGTACCGCAGCGACGCCGACCGGAGGTCGTACGCCGAGCCGTACCACGCGGCCGCGGCCTCGAACTCCCGCTTCGTCTCGCCGTACGGGTTGATCGGCGCGAGCGGGGCGTTCTCGGGGATCGGCACCACGTCGGGAACTCCGTACACGGCCGCCGTCGACGAGATGACCAGCCGCTGCACCCCGGCGTCGCGCATGGCATCGAGCAGGGCGATGCCGCCGACGACGTTCGCCTGGAAGTAGCGGGCCGGCTGGGCGATCGATTCGCCCACCAGCGATCGCGCGCCGCAATGGAGGACCGCATCGGTCTGAGACTCGGTGAGCAGCGTGGCGACGGCCGCCCGGTCGCCATACGTGCCCTGCACGAGCCGGGCCCCCGCCAGGTCCGCCTGGCCGCGGCCGGTCGACAGGTCGTCGAGCACGACGACGTCGTGGCCCGCGGCGACGAGCGCCTCCACCGTCACCGAGCCGACGTAGCCGGCTCCGCCCGTCACGAGCACGCGCATGGCGGAAGCCTAGGGCCTCAGTCGCGCCCGAGGAGGAGTCGACGGAGCCAGCCGACGATTCCGGAGCGGCGCGGCGATGGGACGACGCCGGGCGTCGCGGACTCCCCGTTCCTGGCGAGACCCTGACTCGTGGCGGCGAGGGCCGGCGAGGTCGGTGGCGCGATCGATTTCGCGAGCTCCGCCGCCGCCGCATCGTCCGGGTCGGTCGCCAGGGCGCTGGCGACGTAGGTCCGAGCGGCATCCACGTCACCGCGCCGCTGCGCCACCCGGGCCCGACCGGTCATCGCGATCGCGTTGCGCGGGTCCGCGGCCACGACCTGCTCGTACAGGCGATCGGCCAGCTCGAGGTTCCCGGCCTCGAGCGCACGCTCGGCCGCGAGGAGTCGCTCGATCACGCCTCGTCCGCCAGCATCGACGCCGCGATCCCGAGCAGGGTCGCCCGGTCGTTCAGCGCCGGATCGGCGACCACGCGTTCGAGCAGGCGGTCGAGGATGCGCCCGAGCGTGGGGCCGGCTGGCAGCTCGAGCTCGGCCATGAGGTCGTCGCCGTTGACGGCCAGGTGCCGGAGGTCGAGGGCGTACCGCGCGGCGATCTGCTCGGCCACCCGGGCTCGAAGCTCGTCCAGCCGGCCGGCACCGGCGGGGAGCCCGCTGCCGACGTTGTCCGCGGCGCGGAGGGCGAACAGGTCGTCGAGCTCGTCCCGGCCGACGCGCTGGATGAAGCGCCGGATCCCGGCGTCGCCCCACGTGGGCTCGTAGGTGAACATGTGGTTGCGGACGAGGTCGACGACGCGGTCGGCGAGGACACGCGGCAGGTGGAGCCGGTCGAGGAGCGCCCGCGCGTGATCCGCGCCGACTGCCTCGTGGCCGCGGAACGGGCCCTCATCGATCGTGGCCGGCTTCCCCAGGTCGTGCAGGAGCGCCGCGAGCCGCAGGCCGGGGCGTCCGGCGTCGGCGGCGTCGACCGTTCGAACCGTGTGATCCCAGAGATCCTCGCCGGCGATCTTGTTCTGGGCGACGCCGCGCTGGCTCGCGAGCTCGGGCGAGATCACCTCGAGGACGCCCGTATCCATGAGCAGCCGCAGGCCGCGGGAGGGCGACCGCGCCCTGAGCAGCTTCAGCAGCTCGACGGCAATCCGTTCGCCGGACAGGTGGGCGACGAGCCCGGCATTGGCCTCGAGGGCCGCGAGGGTCCCCGGCTCGATCTCGAAGTCGAGGGTCGTCGCCAGGCGAATCGCCCGCACGATTCGGAGCGCGTCCTCGTTGAACCGCGTGGCCGGGTCGCCGACCGCCCGGAGCACGCGAGCCCGGACGTCGGCGGCGCCCCCGTACGGGTCGACGAGCGTTGCGTCGCCGCCGCCGGCGTCGGCTCCCCAGGCCATCGCGTTGACCGTGAAGTCGCGACGCGCGAGGTCGAGCTCGATCGAGCTCCCGAACTCGACCCGGTGCGGCCGGCGGAAGTCGGCGTACTCGTGATCGGTCCGGAAGGTCGTGATCTCGTGGGTCGCCGAGCCCTCGCGGACCGCGACCGTGCCGAACTGGTTCTCGTAGACCGCGCCCGGGAACAGCCCGAGGACCCGGTCCGGCCGGGCGTCAGTGGCGAGGTCCCAGTCGGCTGCCGCCCGGTGGAGGAGGGCATCCCGGACGGAACCGCCGACGACGTACGCGGCGTGGCCGCTCGCCCAGAGTCGCTCGAGGAGGGGGCGGACGGAGTCGGGGACCTCGATCCGGATCGGAGCCTGGGCGGGCTCGGCCATCGGCGGGCGCCGAGGCCGCTCAGTTGCGGCCGAGGAACAGGTACGACCGCCAGGCCTCGTTGCGCTCGTCGGCGAGGTACGGGGTGAAGAGCGAGTAGAGGTCGCTCCGCGGCTCGAATGGCTGGCGGAGCAGGCGGACCCGGGCCTCGTCCGGCGTCTTGCCACCCTTCCGGTGGTTGCAGCTCTTGCAGGCGGCCACGAGGTTGTCCCACGTGTGGCTCCCGCCGCGGTGGCGGGGGACGATGTGGTCGAGCGTCAGGTCGGACGCCTGTCGGCCGCAGTACTGGCAGGTGTGCCGGTCGCGGGCGAAGACCTCGCGGCGGGTCAGCTTGACCCGCGGCCGGGGACGCCGGATGCGGTGCTGAAGTCGGATCACCGACGGCGCGTGGTACTCGCGGCTGACCGTGCGAACGACCTGGTGGTCGTACTCGAGGACCTCGGCCTTCTCGCCGAAGACGAGCCGGAACGCGCGGGGCAGGTTCGTCACGTTCAGCGGCTCGTAATCCTGGTTCAGGACGAGCACGACGCCGTTCATCGTGGCGCGATGCTACGCGATGCGTCCGACGGGTGCGCCCGTCGCCGCATCCCAGCCGCCGGCCTGTCCGACCTTCGACGCGAGGGGCTTTCCAAGGGCCGCCGCGATGAAGCGTGCGGCGTCGAGGACGCCCTCGAGCGACACGCCGTGCTCGAAGCCCGAGGCGTCGAGCAGGTACACGAGATCCTCGGTCGCGAGGTTGCCGGCCGCACCAGGGGCGTACGGGCAGCCACCCGTGCCGCCGGTCGAGCTGTCGAAGCAGCGGATGCCGTCGTCGAGCGCCGCAGTGACGTTGGCGAGCGCGGTGCCGCGGGTGTCGTGGAAGTGGTACGCGATCTGGCGAAGCTCGATCCCATCGTCGGTCGCGGCGTCGGTGACGGCGTGGACCTGGGCCGGCACCCCGACACCGATCGTGTCGCCGAACGAGATCTCGTCGACGCCGAGCTCGAGCAGGCGCACGGCGACGGCCACCGCCCGGTGGGGATCGACGGCGCCCGTGTAGGGGCAGCCGAACGTGGTCGAGACGTAGCCGCGCTTCCACCAGCCGAGCTCGGTGGCTCTCGCCAGCACCGGCTCGTACGCGGCCAGGGACTCGTCGACGGTCAGCCCGATGTTGTGCTCGGTGAACGCATCGGTCGCCGCGGTGAACACCGCGATCGCGTCGGCGCCGGCCGCCTCGGCCCGGCCGAGGCCGCGCAGGTTCGGGACGAGGACCGGGTAGCGGACGCCGGCCCGCTTCGGCAGGCGGGGGAGGAGCTCGCCGGCATCGGCCAGCTGCGGGATCGCCGTCGGCGAGACGAAGCTCGTCGCCTCGATCTCGGTCAGGCCGGCGTCGACGAGGCGGTTGATGAATCCGAGCTTGGCCTCGAGGAGGATCGGCGTCGACTCGTTCTGCAGGCCGTCGCGAGGCCCGACCTCGTAGATCCGGACGCGGTCGGCCACGGGTCCGGTGCGTCGGTCGGTCAGACCAGCGGCGGGTCCATCGCCCGTTCGATCCGGGCGACCTGGACCTCGATCCTGGCGATCTCGATGACGGTCTCGGCCCGCTCCTCGCTCAGGAGCGGCAGGGTGTCTCGGCGATGACGCAGGTCACGATGGAGCGCCAGGAGCGAGGCGCGATCCGTCGGCAGCGAGTGTCGCGCCGCGTGCTTCGCCGCGGCCTTGTCGGCCTTGTCGGCCTTGGCCAGCGCCTTCCCGGCCTTCGTGGCCTTCCTGTCGGGCTTCGCGTCGCGCGCCTTCGCCATCGGTCGAGAGCCTACCGCGCAGGTTCGACGATCGCGAGGACCTGCCCGCGCGCCACCTGGTCGCCTGCCCGAACCGCCACCTCGGCCACGATCCCGGGGCCGGGCGCGACGACGGCGTGCTCCATCTTCATCGCCTCGAGGGTCACGATCGCGTCGCCGATGTCGACCGTGTCGCCAGCGGCCCGATGGACGCGGATGACGGCGCCCGGCATCGGGGCGACGAGCTCGGCCGACCCGCCATGGTGGGTCGAGGCGGCTCGGGCGGCCCGGTCGACGTCGGGCGGCGGCGCCAGGCGGAACGTGACGCTTCGGCCGCCGACGTCGACGAACACGGTCTCGCCAAGCCGGACGAGGTCGAGTGTCCCTGCCGATGGCTCGCCGCCCAACCCCGGCGCCGGCAGCTCGATTGTCCGCTCCTCGTCCTCGGCCGCCAGGCGGACCCGGGCCGGGCCGTTGAGCCGCCAGCCATCACGGTCCGGATCGGCCGCCAGGGCCTGAGCGGCGGCGCCCCAGGCCGTCGCCGGGATCGCGGTTCGCGTCGCCCAGTCGTCGGGCGGCCAGATCCGATCGAGGGTGTCGATCCGCACCTGCCCATCCCGGACGGCGGGTTCGCGGACGAGCCAGCGCAGGAACCGCAGGTTCGTCGTCAGCCCGAGGACGACCGACCCATCGAGTGCGGCGGTCAGGCGGTCGAGCGCGGCGGCTCGATCGCCCCCATGGGCGATCACCTTGGCGAGCATCGGATCGAAGCGGCCGGTCACGACATCGCCCGCCTCGATCCCGGCATCAACCCGGACCTCCTCGCCGACCGGCCAGCGGAGCCCTGCGACAGGCCCGGTCGCCGGCAGGAACCCTGCTTCGGCGTCCTCGGCATAGAGGCGAACCTCGATCGCATGGCCACCACTCGCGCGGCGTTGGTCGCTCTCCGCCTGGTCGATGCGGAGCGGCTTCCCGGCGGCGATCCGGAGCTGCTCCTCGACGAGATCGAGGCCGGTCACCAGCTCGGTGACCGGGTGCTCGACCTGCAGGCGGGTGTTCATCTCGAGGAAGAACGTCTCGCCCCGGTCGGTCAGCAGGAACTCGCACGTGCCCGCGCTCTCGTACCCGACCGCCGCCGCAAGGCGGACGGCCGCGTCGCCGAGTCGCGCCCGGATCTCGGGCGTCACCGCAGGTGATGGCGTCTCCTCGAGGACCTTCTGGTGGCGGCGCTGGACCGAGCAGTCCCGCTCGCCGAGATGGATGCCGCGCCCGCCGCGGTCGAACAGCACCTGGATCTCGACGTGCCGCGGCCCCTCGATCAGCCGCTCGAGGATCAGTCGACCGTCACCGAAGGCGGAGATCGCCTCGCGCCGCGCGCCTGCGAGCGCGTCGACGAGCCGGCCCGGCTCGCGGACGGTCCGCATGCCCTTGCCACCGCCGCCGGCCGACGGCTTGACGAGGATCGGGTAGCCGATCCGGTCGGCCGCGGCCGCCAGGGCGTCGTCGGCCTGGTCGGAGTCGTCGTAGCCCGGCACGACGGGCACGCCGAGCGAGGTCGCGAGCCGACGGGCTGCACCCTTGTCGCCCATCGCCCGGATCGCGGCAGGCGGCGGACCCACCCACCGGATCCCGGCGTCGAGCACGGCCTGGGCGAAGTCGGCGTTCTCGGCGAGGAACCCGAATCCGGGGTGCACCGCGTCGGCACCCGCTGTCCGGGCGGCCGAAACGACCGCCCCGATGCCAAGGAGATCGACGGCATCGAGCCCATCGGTGGGCGGAGCGATCGCCCGGATCCCCAGCCGGTCCGTCGTCCTCGCGATCCGCCGGGCGATCTCGCCGCGGTTGGCGATGAACAGGGTCCGGATCGGCAGTCGCGAGGGGTCGGCCGCCGACTCCGAGGTCGGCTTGGTCGTCGCGGACTTCGCCGGTGGCGCGAACGCGTCTAACGCGTCAGACGCGACACACCATCGACCACCGACCCTCCGCGCGGGGAGCTGACCGAGCGAGATCCAGCGCTGGACGCTCCGAGTCGTGGCGCCGATCCGGCGTGCGGCTTGGCTCGGGCTCAGCTCATCCGACACGTGTGGCGTGATTGTCGCGCCACGCGGCCCGGCTTCACAAGCCCGATACCCTCGGCGCCATGACCAAGGGCCGGATGGAGGCGTTCAGCGACGGGGTCATCGCGATCCTCATCACGATCATGGTCCTGCAGCTCGGCACCCCCCACGGCACCGACCTGGCGGCGCTCGGTCCGCTGGTGCCGGTCCTGCTGGCCTACGTCCTGAGCTTCGTGTTCCTCGCGATCTACTGGAACAACCACCACCATCTGCTCCAGGCCGTCCATCACGTCGATGGCCGGATCCTGTGGGCCAACATGCACCTGCTGTTCTGGCTGTCGCTGGTGCCGTTCGGGACGGCGTGGATCGGCGAGAACGATTTCGCGCCGATCCCGATGGCGGTCTACGGCGTGATCCTGCTGCTGGCCGCCCTCGCGTACGGGATCCTCGTCGTCGCCCTCATCGCCAGGGAAGGGCCGGATTCGACGATCGCCGTGGCGATCGGCCGGGACGTGAAGGGTCGGATCTCACCGCTGATCTACGCGATCGCGATCCCGGTCGCGCTCGTCGCGCCGTACGCCGCCTTCGGGCTCTACGTCATCGTCGGGCTGATCTGGTTCGTGCCCGACCTGCGGATCGAGCGGAGCATCCCGGACCCGCACCCGGAGGGACACCAGGCGGATCGCAGCTAGCCGATCTCCTCCGGTGCCCAACCTGGGTGCCGCTTCTGGCTGAACGCCTCGAACCCCTCCTTCGCCTCATCGCTCACGCGCTGGCGAGCGATCACCCGAGCCGTGTGCCACTTCGACGAGCCGTGGCCGAGGCCGCGCACCTCCTTGACGATCGCCTTCGCGGCCCGGACGGCCGTCGGGCCCGAGGCGAGGATGTCGGCGATCGCGGCATCGACGGCGAGGTCGAGCGCCTCCTCACCCTCGACGACCTCGTGGACGAGGCCGATCCGCTGGGCCCGCAGCGCATCGAACCGGCGGCCGCCGGGGAAGAGCGCCCGGGCATTCGTCTCGCCGATCTTGGCGATCACGAACGGCGCGATCACGGCGGGCAGGATCCCCAGGCGCGTCTCGGTGAAGCCGAAGCGCGCGCCAGACTCGGCGATGACCACGTCGCTGACGGCACACAGCCCCATGCCGCCGCCGAGCGCGGCGCCCTGGACGCGAGCGATGACGGGGACCGGGCAGGTGTCGATGACCTCGAACATGTCGGCCATCGCCATCGCGTCCTGCTCGTTGCCTTCGATATCGAGCTGCATGGCCGCCCGCATCCAGGCGATGTCCGCCCCGGCGCAGAACGACGGCCCGTCGCCGGCCAGGACGACGGCCCGCAGTTGATCGGGCGCTTCTCGGGCCAGCTCACTGAACGCCGTCCGGAGGTCGGCGATCAGCGACGCATCGAAGGCGTTGTGGTGCTCCGGCCGGGTCAGCGTCACCCGCGCGACGACGCCGCCCTCGGCGCCCCGCTCGACGCGGAGGCGGTCGCTCATGCGCCCTCCACGGCCCGCTCGACCATTTCCCGCCACGGCCCGACCAGTGCCGCCTGCTCGGCACCGCTGAGGCGGTCCCACACGATGAGCGCCACGACGACGCGCTCGAGCGATCTGAAGACCCGGACGCGGTCATCGGCGGTCAGCACCCGATTGGTGCCCAGGCCGATCAGCCTGGTGACGCTGAAGTCCTCGACGAACCGGACCTGGGCCGCGTGGATCGCGGCCTGGACCGCTGCCTTGGTCGCCCCTCGTTCCCGACCCGACCCGAGGACCTGGTCGGCCCGTTCCATGGCCAGCTCGAGCTCCCGATCCGGCTCGGACGGCCCGGCGAACAGGACGAGGTCCCGGGCATCGATCTCGTCGAACCCCTCGGAAAAGCGTTCAAGGCGCCTCCGAGAGGCCCTGCCGAGGCCTTCGCCCGGCGCGGGATCGGGCCTGACCTTGAGTCCGAACACGTTCGCCATCGTAGCCGGGCCGCGATCGAGCTCCGGCGCCGTTACGCTCGGTCCGTGCTCCTGTCGATCGACCACCTGATCATCGCCGTGCCCGATCTCGACGCGGCTGCGGCCGAGCTGGAGCGGGCCGTCGGGCTGCAGGCGGCGGGCGGTGGCCGGCACGAGGCGCTCGGGACGGCGAACCGGCTCGTGTGGTTCGGCGACACGTATGTCGAGCTCGTGGCCATCGCCGACGAGGCCAGCGCGAAGGTCTCGTGGCTCGGCATGCCGGTCGCGGCCCAGCTGGCGTCCGGGCCGGGCTTCGTCGGCTGGGCGATCCGGACGGACACCCTGGATGCGGACGTTCGCGGCGCGCGCGCCTCGGGCGCCCGGTTCGGCGATCCGATGCCGGGCGAGCGCCTCCGGGCCGATGGCCGGACGGTCCGCTGGCGGAACGCCGTGCCTGATCGCCTCGGTCCCGACCAGCTGCCGTTCCTCATCGAGCGCGACGAGACGTCCGCGGAGTGGACGCCGGCCGAGCGGGCGGCCCGGACGATCGAGCCGCAGCCGGTCGGATCGCCCGTCCGCCTCGACGTCCTCGAGCTGCCAACGGCCGACATCCCCGCCACGATCCTCAGATACCTCCGGACCTTCGGCATCCGCTTCCGGCCGTCGCTCGCGGGCGGCGGTGCGCGTGACGCGAACCTGGGCCGTCAGACCGTCCGACTCCGTCCGGCCACCGACGGGGCGACGCCGCTGATCCGGCTCGCAGCGCCGGGCGGAAGCGGCCGCTCGGTCGATGCGCTGGGGGTTCGCTGGACGGTCCGCCCGGGCTGAAGCCAGGGTCGGCGTGACCCGCGGACCGGCCGCCCCTCAGCCCATCGAGCTGAGCAGCAGCCGGTCGTAGTCCGGCGCACCGGGCTCGTCGCCCGCCTCGCGGGCCAATGGCAGGACCTCGTCACCGACGTCCACGACCCCCGACCGGACGACCTCTCCGAGCACGCCGAAATCGATCTTCTTTCCCTCGCGAAGGCCTCGGTACGCGATGATCGTCCGCAGGGTGTCGAGGTCCGGGGCCCCCGTCTCGGGATGCTGCGTCGTGATCGCACAGCGCGCGTCGGGATGAGTGATCGAGAGGATCGAGGTCCCGATCGCAACCCGCCCGCCGATCCAGCGATCCTCCTCATGGGCGCGCAGGCTGCTGACCTCGAAGAGCATCCGGAAGCGACGCCCGTCGACGCCTGAGACGTCGAGCCACTTCGCGAGCTCGGCGAGCGAGCCGTCGCCGATCAGGCTCACCGCGTTGCGGCTCCGGGTGCCTCCGGGGCGGTCACAGCGGACGAGCCGAACGGGCCGCCCGACGAACCGGCCGATCGCCTCGGCCCACGGCCCGCTGACGAGATGTCCGACCGCGAGGCGGTTGTAGACGAAGGTCTCGACCGGGTCGCCGAGCTCCACCTCGCCATCGACGACCTCGCCGTCGGGGAACGTCAGTCGCAGCGTCGAGCCGCCGGGGTCCGTGTGGGCGCCGATCCGGACGAGCGGCCCGAACCGGATCCGGTCGAGCAGTCTGCCGGCGTCATCGGTCAGGTAGAAGCGGCGATCCTCGAGGACGCCGGTCGGCCCCAGATCGACGGATTCGGGATGCTCGAGCGCCAATCCCCGGACCGGAGCGATCGAGATCCGGCTGATCCGCGGCATCTCGCGATGCTACCGAACGACGACATCGACGACGGTGAAGCTCGCACCCGGCTCGAACCAGGCCACGTCGAAGGTCAGGAGCACGACGATCGCCTCGTCCCCCGGATGCCACCCGTGGTCGTACAGGTTCTCGAGGGGCGGCCCGCCGGCGGCCGGTGAGAGCACGAGCTGCACGCCGTCCTGGAAGATCACGTCGGACGGCCACGGGTCGCTCAGCGCGAGATTGGCGCTCGCGAGGTATCCGTTCGGCAGGAGCGCCTGCCCGAGGGTGATCGTCTGTGGTCCGAGCTTGGCGACAGGCACGACCCGTGCCTTCACCTCGAGCGGTCGAGCGCCGGCGACGGCCGATGCCTCGAGCGAGGGGAACGGCGTCGCGTTCTCCGGGGTGTCGCGATAGCCACTGCCGGGTCCGCCAGGGAAGGCGAGCGGGACGACCGGCACTGGCATGCAGGGCGGATCGAATGCCGCCGCGATGCCGGGACAGCTGATGGTCGCGGCGGTGTGACTGCCATCCCTGAACCCGACCTCGAGGAAGGTCCGATGGGCGAAGTCGATACCCGCCGACGGATCGGGGTTCGGGACGACGTCAACGGACGTGATCGTCCCGAAGTCGACCTGGAGCTCCTGCGCCGCTCCGAATGCGAGGGCCTCGCAACGATCTGTCGAGAACTTCTCGTGGCAGTTGCCGCCCAGCTCGTAGCGGGTGCCGATCACCACGGATGGCGCTGGAGTCGGAGCCCAGTCGCGGCAGGGGCCGGGGGCGCTCGTGGCCGCGCCGCAGAGCGGAATCGAATCCGAGGGCGTCGTCTCCGCGGGCACCGGCGATTGCGGGGCCGGCGCGCTCGCCTGGCCGCAGCCGGCGACGACGACGGCGAGCAGCAGGCCGATCTGGAGCTTCGACCCGCTCATGAGTCCCCTCCGGCCGTCGCTACATCCTGAAGACGCCGAACCGGGTTTCCTCGATCGGCGCGTGGAGCGCCGCCGCGATCCCCATCGACAGCACCCGCCGGGTGTCGAGCGGATCGATGATGCCGTCGTCCCAGAGCCGGGCCGTCGCGAAGTACGGCGACCCCTCTCGCTCGTAGGTCTCGAGGATTGGCGCCTCGAAGGCGTCGCGCTCGGCCTCGGACGGGAACTCGCCGCGGACCGTCGACAGGACTCGCGCGGCCTGCGGCCCGCCCATGACGCTGATCCTCGAGTTCGGCCACGTCCAGAGGAAGCGCGGCGAATAGGCCCGCCCGGCCATCGCGTAGTTCCCCGCCCCGAAGCTCCCGCCGATGAGGACCGTGAGCTTCGGCACCGCCGCCGTCGCGACCGCGGTCACGAGCTTGGCCCCGTCCTTGGCGATCCCGCCCGCCTCGTAGTCGCGCCCGACCATGAACCCGGTGATGTTCTGGAGGAAGACGAGCGGGATCCGGCGCTGGGCGGCCAGCTCGATGAAGTGGGCGCCTTTCAGTGCGCTCTGGCTGAACAGGATCCCGTCGTTGGCGAGGATCGCGACCGGCCAGCCGTCGAGGTGGGCGAAGCCGCAGACGAGCGTGTCGCCGTAGAGCGGCTTGAAGTCGTGCAGGCGCGAGCCATCGACGAGCCGGGCGATGACCTCGCGCACGGGAACGCTCCGCCGGGTGTCGGCACTGATCGCCGCGTAAAGGTGGGCGCTCCCGGTGGCACCGGTCGGATCCACGGCCGGCGGCTCGGGCTCGCGCCGGTCCCAGGGCGGAGCCGGTGGCTTGCGCCCGAGGTTCGCGACGATGGAGCGACCGAGGGCGAGGGCGTGCTCGTCATCGAGCGCCTCGTGGTCCGCGACGCCGCTCCGGCGCGCGTGGACCTCGGCCCCGCCGAGCGTCTCGGCGTCGACGTCCTCGCCCGTCGCCGCCTTCACGAGCGGCGGACCGCCGAGGAAGATCGTGCCGGTCCCGCGGACGATCACGGTCTCGTCGGACATCGCCGGGACGTAGGCGCCGCCGGCCGTGGAGGAGCCCATCACGAGCGCGACCTGGGGGATCCCGAGCGATGACATCCGGGCCTGGTTGAAGAAGATCCGGCCGAAGTGCTCGCGATCCGGGAAGACGTCCGACTGGAGCGGCAGGAACGCCCCGCCCGAATCGACGAGGTAGACGCACGGAAGCCGGTTCTCGAGCGCGATCTCCTGGGCCCGGAGGTGCTTCTTCACGGTCATCGGGTAGTACGTGCCGCCCTTGACCGTCGCGTCGTTGGCGACGATCACGCACGTCGTGCCCTCGATCGTCCCGATGCCCGTGACGATGCCGGCCCCCGGGGCGTCGTCGTCGTAGAGGCCGTTCGCGGCGAGCGCGCTGAGCTCCAGGAACGGGCTCCCGGGGTCGATGAGTCGGTCGATCCGCTCGCGGACCGGAAGCTTGCCGCGCTCCCGGTGTCGCGCAATCGAGCGATCGTCGCCGCCGGCGCCCCGCTCGCTCACGGCTGCCGTCCTCGATCGGAGCTCCGCGACGAGCGCCTGCATGCGTTCGACGTTCGCCCGTGACTCCTCGCTCGACGCGTCGAGCCGGCTCTTCAGGACGGGCATGGCCGCGAGTGTAGGAGGGCCGACTCCGGGCTCAGACCTGCCGCCGGACGGCGAGACCCATGAGGCCGAGCCCGGTTGCCGCGACCACCAGGCTGCCGACGACGAACGGCGTGACGTCGCCGGCCATCTGGCAGCTCCCCTGCAGGAAGTCGTTCTCGGACGCACACCGTGACACGGCGCCTTGGAGCACGACGAACCAGACCACGCCACCGGCGAAGAGCAGCCCGCCGGTGCCGGCGACCAGCGCGCGGAACCTCACGAACAGGACGATCGCGAGAACCGCGACCAGGAGCCCGAGCGACGGGAACTCGAGGGCCAGGAACCCGTCGGTCGCCCCGAGAGCGAGACCGATGACGGCCTGATCCCAGGCGGTCGTGGCTCGTGCCATGGAGCGAGTCCACCAGCCGAAATGTGCTAGTGTCAAGTGGCAAGTTACGCAGCGCCAGTCAGACACCGGAGTCCGAGCTCGTCATGACCGCCCTGGCCCGAACGCCCGAGCCGTTGCCGACCGCGAGCTCCCCGATCGCCGAGGAGATCCGGTTGCGCCTCGCGCAGGCATGGGGCGACATGGGCGCGGCCTGGGGCGTCGCGCCGGCGATCGCCCGGGTGCACGCCTATCTGATGTCGAAGCAGGTCCCGCTGACCGAGCGCGAGGTTCGCGAAGCGCTCGGCTTGTCGCATCGGGCCGCCAGCCTGGCGCTGGCCGAGGCCGAGGAGTGGGGGATCGTCGAGCGCGTGATGGAGCCCCGGCGGGTCGGATCCCGCGGGCCTGCCGGCACCGCGTACCGCGCCGTCGGCGATCACTGGGAGTGGTTCGGGCGGGTGGTCTCGGAGCGGAAGCTCCGCGAGGGCGACCCGGTCATCGAGGTCCTCGACAAGACGCTCGGCGAGGCTCGCGAGGCCGTCGCCGCCCATCCCGAGGATGGCGAGCTCGTCCAGCTCCAGAACTGGCTGTCGGCCTTCCTCGTCTTCGTGCGCCTCTTCGACCGAGCCGTCAGCCTGGTCCCACGGCTCGACCCCCGCGAGCTCGAGCGAGGGCTCCATCTCCTGTCGCGCGTCCCCGACGACACCGTCCTCCGGCTCTTCACCCTGCTCGACGCGCTCGACGACGATGACCTCATCGCCCTCATCGATTCCCTGAGCCATCTCTCGCCGGCCGCGGCGAAGCGGGCGGTCGGGCTGTTCGCGGGGGTGCTCAAGACCCTCCGGCGGTAGCCGGCGAGATCGACAGGAGCTGCGTGGCGACGAGCTCGAACGGCTCGAGGCTCCGCTCGGCCCGGCTGACGACCACGGCGCCCTCGCTCGCGGCGACGACGGTCGTCGCGAGGCGTTCCGCAGCGGCCGCCGTCAGCCCACCCGCAACGTACAGCTCGGCCATTCGGCCGCGCCACTCGCGAAAGATGCGACCGGCGTGATCAAGCAGATCGGGGGACTCCGCCGCAACGGTCACCGCCAGCACTGCGCACCCGGCCCGCAGGCTCGATCGCACCAGGACGTCGCGCCAGAGGTCCAGGAACGCCCGGGTGATCTCGACGGGCGGCTTTCCGGCGACGGCGTCGAGAGCGTGGATCGCCCGCGTGCCCGTCAGGTCGATCGCCGCATCGACCAGCTGGTCCTTGCCCTCGGGGAAGTGGTGGTAGATCGAGCCGCGCGGGGCGCCTGACCGCTCGAGGACGTCGCTGAACGCGGTTCCCTGGACGCCACGCATGGCGAGGAGGACGGCCGCGCTCTCGATCATCCGGCTGCGTGCGTCCTTCGCCACGCCACGCGTCCTCCCCTCTTGACTATGACACGCGTCATAGTCGATGCTGTAGTATGACGCGCAGCATAGTCAGAGAGGAACCGTCGTCATGCCGATGATCGATGTCTACGCCCCCGCCGGGACCTTCGCCGACCCGCACGGCCTGGCGACCGAGGCCGCCGCGACGGTCAAGAACGTCGAGGCCGTTCCGGACATCCCGATGTTCCGCGAGAACACGGCCGCCTTCGTCCACGAGCTGCCCGCGGCGGGCATCAGCGACGTGACCGGCAGCTCGGCACACGTTCGGGTCCAGGTGCTGACCAACGCTGGCGCGCTCGACCGGGACAAGCAGCTCGCCGTCGTCGAGCAGCTGACGGCGCTGGTCGTTCGCGCGTCGGGCGACGAGTCCCTCGCCGGGCGGACGTGGGTGCTGCTCACCGAGGCGGCCCCCGGTGGCTGGGGACTGTGGGGCCATGCTCACACGAACGAGGAGCTCGTCACCGCGGCCCGCGCCGAGATCGCGAGGCTCCGCGGCGGCTGACAGCCGGGGTCGCAACCGAAACCGTACCGGTTCGGCGCTCGGGCGCGCCTCCAAGGAGGCCCGGAACCCCGTGCGATAATCCGCGGGGCGATCGGCCCCTCGGGGCCGAACCGCGTCGGCCGGTCCGGCCGGCGCCGCCAGCATCGAAGGACTCGTGCCCGAATGACCGTCGAAACGTCCACCTGGGCGACCAAGAAGGGTCTGGCCCAGATGCTCAAGGGCGGCGTCATCATGGATGTCGTCACCGCCGAGCACGCAAAGATCGCCGAGGATGCCGGCGCCGTGGCCGTCATGGCCCTCGAGCGCGTTCCGGCCGACATCCGCGCCGCCGGCGGGGTCGCCCGCATGAGCGACCCGGCGATGATCCAGGGGATCATGGATGCCGTCACCATCCCGGTGATGGCGAAGGCCCGGATCGGCCACTTCGTCGAGGCCCAGATCCTCGAGGCGCTCGGCGTCGACTACATCGACGAGTCCGAGGTCCTCACCCCGGCCGACGAGACCAACCACATCGACAAGCACGCCTTCAAGGTCCCGTTCGTGTGCGGCTGCCGGAACCTCGGCGAGGCCCTCCGGCGGATCAACGAAGGGGCGGCGATGATCCGGACGAAGGGCGAGGCCGGCACGGGCAACGTCGTCGAGGCCGTCCGCCAGCTGCGCGCGGTCCTCGCCGAGATCCGGCGGCTCCAGGGCCTGCGCGACGACGAGCTGTTCGTCGCGGCCAAGGAGCTCCAGGCGCCGTACGAGCTGGTGAAGGACGTCGCGGAGCACGGCCGGCTGCCGGTCGTGAACTTCGTCGCTGGCGGGATCTCCACGCCGGCCGACGCCGCGCTCGTCATGCAGCTCGGCTCCGAGGGCGTCTTCGTCGGCTCGGGAATCTTCAAGAGCGAGGATCCGGCCCGGATGGCGAACGCGATCGTCCAGGCGACGACTCACTACGACGACCCGAAGATCCTGGCCGAGGTCAGCAAGGGCCTCGGCGCACCGATGCGGGGCCTCGCGATGGAAGCGATCCCGGAGGCCGAGCGCCTCGCGGTCCGCGGCTGGTGAGCCGGACGCTGATGAGGCGTCCGCGCTGCGGTGCACGCTCCACGCGGCCGGCAGGTCTGGTGTCGTGAAGATCGGCGTCCTCGCCGTCCAGGGCGATTTCGCCGAGCACGAGGCGATGCTCCGGGCGATCGGCGTCGAGCCGGTCGAGGTCCGGCTGCCGGATGACCTCGACGGCCTGAGCGGCCTCGTCCTGCCGGGCGGCGAATCCACCGCGATGCGCCGGCTGATCGCCCGCTGGGGCCTGCGCGAGCCGATCCTCGCGCTCGCCGAGCGCGGCGCGCCGCTGTTCGGCACCTGCGCCGGGATGATCGTCCTGGCGAAGGAGCTCGCCGATGGCGAGGCGGCCGTGCTGCCGCTCCTCGATGTCACGGTGCGGCGCAACGCGTTCGGGCGGCAGCTCGACTCGTTCGAGGGCGAGGTCCAGGTGCCGGTCCTGGGCGACCAGCCGGTCCACGGCGTGTTCATCCGCGCCCCGATCGTCGAGCGGGTCGGGCCCCACGTCGACGTTCTCGCCCGGCTGGACGACGGCCGCATCGTGGCCGTCCGCGAGCGGAACATCGTGGCGACCGCGTTCCACCCCGAGCTCGCCGGCGAGCCGCGCTTCCATCGTCTCGTCGCGACGATGGCCGCCGAGCACGACGACCCTGGCGAGGGCTCCGGGCGGCGGCCCCATCCCACCCGCCGGGCCGGCCAGGCTCGATGACGGACGCCCGCTCCGCGCGGAGCGGCGGGAAGGTCCGCGCAGCGCGGCTCACTGACCTCGCGGCGCTCGGGGAGCTGTCACGCCTGTCGCAGTCCGAGGGCTCCGGCGCCCGGACGCTCGGCCTGCCCGTGAACGGCCCGCCGATCGGCGTGTTCAGCCTGTTCCGCCTCCCGCTCGGTGCGTTCCGGCCGCATGACCTGCTCGTCGTCTACGAAGCCGACCGGCGGCTCGCCGGGCTGGCCCGCGTCGAGCGCGAGAACTGGCGCGACGACTGGTCGTTCGTCGAGCTCGACGCCATCGGCACGCACTCCGGCGAGATCCGCTTCCGGCTGGTCCAGCAGGTCCTGCGGGAGGGCCAGAAGCGGGGCGCCGCTCGCTTCCACGTGGCCTGCGCCGACGCCGACGACAACGTCGAGCTGTTCATGCAGGCCGGCTTCGTGCGCTATGGCGAGGAGAAGATCCTCTACCGCCCGCCCGGGGAGAAGCTGCCGCACACCTGGTCCGAGGCCAGGGCGAGCGAGGCCGGGCTCCGCTCCGCCAGACCGGTCGACGCCGTCGCCCTCATGTCCCTCTACGGTGCCGTGACACCCCAGCCCGTCCAGCGCCTGGAGGCGTTCCGGATCCCGGACTGGGAGCGCCAGGGCTCGAACTGGCGGGTGCCGCGGAGCTCCCTTGCCCCGATCCTCCGGTTCGCCGACATCGACGGCTTCGTCCAGGATTCCCCGGACGCGGCGCGGATCGACGCGTTCCTCCAGATCGGCGTCGCGACGGCCGACCAGCCGCACTACATGCGAGTCATCGGCCGGGCCGATGTCGACCTCGGCCCGATCACGGACTTCGGCCTCGGCGTGATCCGGGCGCGGATGGGCCACGACGGCACCGGCGGCCCGAACCACGGCGTCCTCGCCCCCGTGCGAACCTATGAGTCGCCGGCGGACCGCCGGCTGGAAGAGGCGGGTTTCGGCGAGATCGCCACGGTGACGCTGCTGCTTCGCGAAACGCTCGTCCGCGTGGCCGAGCCGGCGCTCGTCCCGGCGGTCGGCCGCCAATGGGAGGTCACGCGTGGCTCCTGAGACCCCCGACCCGCGCGAGACGATCGACGATCTCGACGTCCTCCTGGCGGCCCTGCCGCCGGAGATCGTCGGGGCGATCCAGGGGCTGCCGAACCGGGAGGACGTCATCGAGGTCGTCATGGACCTCGGGCGTCGGCCGGAGGCGCGGTTCCCGGACGCCGAGGTCGGGCTGCTCGACCGTGAGATCGGCGAGGCCGACATCGCCTACGTGGTCGACCACATCGGCTCGTTCGGCGACGACAACCGGGCCGGGATCGAGCGGACGCTCCACCGCATCAGCGCGATCCGCAATCGCAACGGCAAGATCGTCGGGCTGACGTGCCGGATCGGGCGGGCCGTCTACGGCACGATCGAGATCATCGCCGACTTCGTCGAGACCGGGAAGTCGCTCCTCATCATGGGTCGCCCCGGCATCGGCAAGACCACGATGCTGCGCGAGGCCGCGCGGGTCCTCGCCGACGACCTCGACAAGCGGGTCGTCGTCGTCGACACGTCGAACGAGATCGCCGGCGACGGCGACATTCCCCACCCGGCGATCGGCAAGGCCCGGCGGATGCAGGTCCGGACGCCGTCGATGCAGCACGAGGTGATGATCGAGGCGGTCGAGAACCACATGCCGCAGGTCATCGTCATCGATGAGATCGGGACCGAGCTCGAAGCCCAGGCGGCTCGCACGATCGCCGAGCGGGGCGTCCAGCTCATCGGCACGGCCCACGGCAACACGCTCGACAACCTGATGCTCAACCCGACCCTGTCCGACCTGATCGGCGGGATCCAGAGCGTGACCCTCGGCGACGAGGAGGCCCGCCGCCGCCGCTCCCAGAAGAGCGTGCTGGAGCGGAAGGCGCCGCCGACGTTCGACGTCATCATCGAGATCCAGGACCGCGAGAAGGTCCTCGTCCACGCCGACGTCGCCGAGACGGTCGACGCGCTCCTGCGCGGCGACCCGATCGCCCCGGAGCTGCGCTGGCGCGACGAGGGCGGGGTGCACCGATCGCAGTCGCGACCGCGCCCATCGCCCCGAGAGCAGCTCTCGCCGGACCGCTTCAGCGGCCTCGTCGGCGCCGGCGGCGCCGGCTGGCGGACCGATCCGGGCTGGCGCGGCGACGGCGGCTATCGATCCGGCTATGGCTCCGGATCGGTCCTGTTCCCGGGCGCCGACCGCGGCGGCGGCCGTCCGGGCTTCCGGGCGGGCACGTCGGGCTCGTGGCGGCCGAGTCGCGGGTCCACGGCGCCCGGGTCCATCGGGCCGGACCGATCGGGCGGCGCGGGTGGCTCGGGTTCGGGCGGCGGACCCGTCACGAGCGTCGCCGGGATCGGCCGGCTGGGTCGCGAATCGGTGCAGGCCGAGGCGCCGTTCGTGTCGGGCGAGATCGCCGATCGCGGGCCGGTCGAGCGCGGCACCGCGCCGGCGCCCGAGCCTCGCGCCCGGGACGCTCGCGAGCTCTCGCGCCAGCGTGAGTGGCGCGAGTCGGCGACGAAGGCGATCGATGCCCTCAAGGCGGAGGAGGGGACCGGGCCCGTGAACGCGGCCGAGGTGGAGGCCGAGCTCGACGCGGAGCTCGACGCGGACGACGAGGCCCTGATGGATCAGGCCGTCGCCGATGCCGAGGACGCCGACGGCCCGGCCCTCCGGATCGCCAATCCCGGGGCACTGCCAACACTCCGCGTGCTGCCCCAGGGCATCAGCCGCAAGCGCCTCGAGCAGGCGGTCAGGGAGCTGCAGCTGCCGGTCATCGTCGCCCGCGACGTCGACGAGACGGATGTCGTCATGACGCTCCGCAACGAGTACCGCCAGAAGACGCCGATGATCCGCGAGGCCGAGGAGCGGGCTCTCCCGATCTACGTCCTCAAGACGAACACGATCGGCCAGATGGAGGCGTCGCTGACCTCGATCTTCGCCCTCGAGGTCGATCCCCGCGAGGCCGCCCTCCGCGAGACCGAGGAGGCGATCGGCGTCGTCATCCAGCGGTCCGAGGCCGTCGAGCTCTCGCCGCAGAACGCCTACATCCGCCGGCTGCAGCACCAGATGGCCGAGCGGGCGAACCTCGTGTCCCGCTCCCGCGGCAGGGAGCCCTACCGGCGGGTGCGCCTCTACCCGGACGCGGCCAGGACGACCTGGCGCTGACGCCGCCGCCGGCGGCTAGCCGGCGAGCTGGGTCCGATCGAGGAAGATCCGCTCTCCGCCAAAGCGCTCGGTGCGTGGATCCCAGGGAAACAGGATCGATAGCTCGAGGCGGACCTTCCGGCCGGTCGGCTCGAGCCCTGCGAACGCGCCGCGGTGGGTCGCCTCCAGGACGACCGCCTCGAACACGCCCTGGGGTCCGATGACGATGTCCGTCAGGGCGAAGTGGTTGTCGGGGAACGCGGCGAACAGCTCCGTGTAGAACTGCCGAGCGCCGGCATGGCCGACCCACCGCAGGTCACTGCCGGCGACCTCGTAGACGCAGTCGGGCGCGAGGGTGGCGATGAGCCCGTCGATGTCGCGGCGGTCCTCGGCGATCGAGTGCTGCTGCCAGAGCCGCCGGATCCGGCGCAGCGCGGCGGGCTCGGCCGGCATCGCCAGTCGCTCGCGGATCGTCATCGCGCCGACCTCAGGAGCCGTTGGGTCAGTGCTCCGTGGCGCCCGTGAAGGTCCAGGCGTCGATGCGGACGGCCGGCACCACCGCGCCGCCGAGGAAGCCCTTGATCGTCTTGCGGCTGCTGCCGACCGCGCTGACGCCGGCGAGGGCGTCGAGGTACGACTGCGTGAACCGCAGGTTCCGGACCGGCCCGACGATCCTGCCGTCCTCGACGAGGAACGTTCCGTCGCGGGTCATCCCGGTGATGATCATGAGCTTCGGGTGGACGGTGTTCGTGTAGTGGAAGCGGGTCACCAGCAGGCCCCGGTCCAGGCCGCCGAGGAGCTCCTCTCGGGATGTCGTGCCCGCCGCCATCACGGTGTTGAATGGGAACGGCCCGTAGGGATTCGGGGCGGGCAGGCCGTGGCCGGTCGACCGCCGCCCTTCCCGGGCTGCGGTCTGCGCGTCGTACACCACCCCGCGGCAGACGCCCCGCTCGACCATCGTCACGCGCTGCTTCGGAACGCCCTCGTAGTCGAACGACATCGGCAGGCCGGCCGGATCGGCGCCGTCGTCGACCACTGTCACGAGCTCGGACCCGATCCGCTTGCCGATCTCCACGAACGAGCGGCCCTCTTGGACCGCGAGGGCGGAGAAGCCGAGGTAGCCGAGGTAGTCCGTGATGTCCACGACCGCGTACTCGTCGAGGACGACCGGATAGTCGTCCGGCGGCAGGCTCACGGCCTTGTCGGTGGCGCGAGCCTTCGACGCGGCCTCGCGGCCGATGGCGGCGGCGTCGATCGTCGACGCGTCGAGGGCCACCATCTCGGCGTAGCCGGTGCCGCCCTCGGGCGACATCGAGACCGTCACGAGCTGCGAGCTCGCCCGCTGCTCGGCTGCCCGGATGCCCACGGAGTTCGCCACGGCGACGGCCCCCGTGCCGGTGGAAAAGGAGCCGTAGGCGATCACGGCGGCCTCGTCCGCGGCGGAGATCACGGCCCGCACCCCATCGGCGCGCAGCTCGGGCGTGGCGTCTGCGGTGGCGGCTGACCACGTCGCGGCCGGGTGGACGGCGCTCGCGCCGTCAGGCTTGGGCAGGCCGGCCCAGTCCTCGAGCTCCTCGACGTTGCGGACGACGACGGCGGCGCGCTCCACCAGCAGCCGCAGGCCGTCGTCGTCGTGCCGGCCGGTCGACAGGCAGGCGATCCTCCGGCCGCTCACGAACCGCAGGTTCACGGTCTGGCTCGACTCGGCCACGTTCTGGTGGATCTCGCTGTTGGCGAAGCGCGTCAGCGACGAGTCGTCGGCGATCACGAGCGCCTCGGCCTCGCTTGCCCCGGCGCGCATGGCCCGGCCGACGACGTCCTCCGCCAGGCGGAGCGCGTCGGCCGCGGGATCCGCCCCGGCGCCGCTCACCACTTGCCCACCCCGACCTGGACGTTCCGGAACCGCGCGCCGGACACGCCGTGACCGACGTGGCCGACCTGGCCGGGCTCGCCCTTGCCGCAGTTCGGGGTCCCCAGCATCACCCAGTCGGACTCGTCGGCGACCGCGTCGCACGATCGCCAGAACTCGTAGGTGATGCCGGTGTACGTGGGGTTCTTCAGGAGCCGGCCCTTCTTGCCGCCCTTGATCTCGTAGGCGACCTCGGTCGCGAACTGGAAGTTCAGGCGCCGGTCGTCGATCGACCAGGACCGGTTGCTCGCGAGGTACAGCCCGTCATCGGTGTCGGCCACGATCTCGTCGAGCGTCTGGCCCGGCACCGGCAGCAGGTTCACGTTCGTCATGCGGATCAGCGGGATGCGGTTCCAGCCGTCGGCCCGCATCGCGCCACCGGAGCGGCGGCCGATCCGCGGCGCGGTCTCGCGACTGGAGAGGTAGCCGACGAGGATCCCGTTCTGGATCAGCGGCACGGCCTGGGCCTCGGTGCCCTCGTCGTCCCAGCCGAACGTGCCCATCCCGCCCTGGGCCGTCGCGTCGGCGACGATCGTGATGAGGTCGGAGCCGTAGCGGAACCCGGACTCGAGCTTGTCGGTGGTGAGGAAGCTCGTGCCGGCATACGACGCCTCGGTCCCGTACACGCGGTCGAGCTCGGTCGGATGGCCGCAGCTCTCGTGGACCTGGAGGTACAGCTGCGATGGGTCGAGGACGATCGTCGTCCGGCCCGGCGGGCACTGCGGCGCCGAGAGGAGTGCCACGGCCTCCTCGCCGTAGGCCTCGGCATGGGTGCCGAGGTCGACCTCCCGGATGAACTCGTAGCCCGCCGCCCGGAAGCCTCCGCCCGCGTCGGGATAGGAACGCCGCTGGTGCTCGTCGCCCTCGATCGCGTTGGCCTCGAGACCGGTGCCGATGTGGGTGATTACCTGCTCCGTGAACGAGCCGTCGCTGGCCGCGAACGTCTTCCACTCGCGCTGGGCCGCGTACAGCGACTCGGTGAAGACGACGCCCTTGACCGCGGCCGCGCGGCGGTCGGCGGTGACGAGGTCGTTGATCTTCGTCTCGAGGGGGACCTCGAACGGATCCTCCTTGACGGGGGTCTCGTAGTGGCCATGAGCCGGCGGCCGATCGTCCAGCTGGACCGGCCGCCGGAGGGCCGTCGCCGATGCCTTCGCGATCCGCACGGCGAGCCCAGCGACCCGGTCCACCTCGGCGGCCTCGAGCCGGTCGGACGAGGCGAAGCCCCAGGCGCCGTCGACGATGACCCGGATGCCGAAGCCCTCGGTCTCGCCCATCGCGACGCCCTCGACGCGGCCGGTCTTGACGGCGATGGACTCCTCGCGGCGGCGAACGATGCGGACGTCGGCATAGGTCGCGCCGAGGCTCTCGGCCGTGTCCAGCGCGCGGTCGGTCAGGTCTCGCATATCGGGGCAGCCGAGCCTACCAGAGGCGGCCGGTACACTCCCGCCGTGCGCGGCCCATTCGTCACGATCGAGGGGCCCGAGGGCGCAGGCAAGACCGTCGTGGCCAAGCGACTGGCGGCGGCGCTCGAGGCTCGCGGGCAACGGGTCCTGCTCACGCGCGAGCCCGGCGGGACGCCGCTCGGCGAGCGGCTGCGGACGCTCCTCCTCGCGGCGAACGGCGCCCCGACGACGTCCCGGACCGACGCGATCCTCTTCAATGCCGCCCGCTCGCAGCTCGTCTCCGAGGTGATCCGGCCGGCGCTCGACGCGGGTGTCGTCGTGCTGTGCGCCCGGTTCACCGACTCGACGCTGGCCTACCAGGGCTACGGCGCCGGGCTGCCGCTCGACGACCTCCGGGCGCTCGCGCGAGTCGCGACGGGCGGGCTGGTGCCGGATCTCACGCTCCTGCTGGACGTCGATCCCGCGCTCGGGCTGAGGCGCAAGGCCGAGGCCGACCGAACCCGGTTCGAGGCGGCCTTCGATCTCGAGTTCCACCGGCGGGTCCGGGCCGGGTTCCTGACGCTGGCCGCGGCCGAGCCGACCCGGTTCCGGGTCGTCGACTCGGGCCGCCACATCGACGCGGTCTTCGCCGACGCGCTCGCGGCGATCGACGCCGCCGCCCGCGGGCGGCCCTAGAGGACCGTCGTCAGCGCCTGGCTGGTGAGGACGAGGCCGAGGACGATCACGAGCCCGGCGGTCGCGATCTGGACCGCGCCGGCCATGCCGCTGATCCGGCCGAGGCTCCACCGGCTCGGGAGCCGCTCGACGAGCCTGGAGGCCCGGACGAGCGCGAGCCCGACGCCACCGAGCACGACCGCCATGCCGATCCCGAACGCGACGACGAGCACGATGCCGTAGCCGATCCGCCCGGCCGAGATCGAGCCGAGGAGCAGGATCAGCGCCGAGGCCGACGGCACGAGCCCGCCCGACAGGCCGAGCGCGAAGAGGCTCTTCCACGACAGGCCCGTCCCAGGCTCCGGCAGGTGCCGATGCGGCCGCCCGCCGCCGTGCGAGTGCTCGAGCCCGCCCATCGGCAGCGCGTCGTGCTCGCCATGGCCCTGGGCGTTCTCGTGCTCGTGCTCGTGCTCGTGCTCGTGCGCGTGCTCGTGGTCGGCGCCGCTCAGGTGGGCGAGCTCGTGAGCTCGCGCCGCCCGCCGCCCTCGCAGCACGACCTTGGCCCGTGACCACAGCAGCGATCCGCCGATGACGACCACGAGCCCGCCCGACGCGACCCCGAGGACCGGGTAGAGGCGGTCCGGCGGCAGCAGGTTGGCCGCGAGCAGCGTGACGCCGGCGAGGGCCATGACGCCGACCGTGTGAGAGACCGTGACCGTCAGGCCGAGCCCCAGTGCGTGCCGCGCGGTGCCCCTCGTGCCGACCAGATAGGCCGCCATGATTGTCTTGCCGTGCCCCGGGGTCAGGGCGTGGGCGGCACCGAGGCCGGCCGCGAGCAGCAACGAGAGGAGGAGCACCCCGGGATCGAGGCCGCCGGCGTCGATGATCTGGCCGAGCTCGGGCGCGACCCCGCCGGGCACCGCCTGGAGGAGCGAACGGCCGACGGCCGAGGCGGATGCGCCGCTGGCCGTCAGCGACGCCGCGTCGGGGGCCGACCAGGCGGCCAGCAGCGGCCCGCCGGGCGTGGCGGTCGTCGAGGCCGACTGCATGTCCAGCGGCTGGGTCAGCAGGTTGGTCGGGTACAGGGTCAGTCGCTTCGAGACGCCGGCGGGATCGGCTTGCGCCGGCACGCCGGCCAGCGTCACGCCGTCGCCGAGCAGGACGATCTCCCGCCAGCCGATCCGCTCGGCGAACGACTGGTCCTGGTAGGCGATCGACGTCCCGGTCGAGATGGGTGCGGCGGGCACCGCCGAGTACTCGCAGACCGTGCGCATCGTCACCAGCCCGCCGGCGCCGGGTGGGAAGGACAGCCCGGCTTCGTCGACGGTGAGGGCGAGCCGCTGGCCGTCGACGGTCAGCCACAGGCTGGTCGCGAGGTTCTGGCACGCCGTCTGGCGAGCCGCCTCGACCTCGTCGGGGCTCACGGTCCCGTCATTGTTCGTATCGAGGCGCTGGCGCTCCTGGAACGTCGGGATCTCGGCCTCGTCGAGGACCACGTCCAGCGCGATCCGATCGACCCCGACGCGGATCGCCGCGAAGTGGTTGATCGTGAAGTTGCCGAGCGGGTGGGCGAACGCGGCCGCCGGCCCGATCGCGAGCAGCGCGAGGGCGAGGAGGAGGGCGCGCCCGAGCCGTCTCATGGCAGGTCGGCGAGCTCGGCCGTGGCCTTGCTGGCCGCGAGCGGGTCAAGGCCACCGGAGATCGCGAGGGAATCCTCGAGGAACGAACGAGCCTGGCTCGAGTCGCCGAGCGCGGCCGCGATCATCCCGGCGTGGTAGTCGAGCAGCGCGTCCTTCGTGCCAAACGCCAGGGCCTGCTGGATCGCCGTCTCGGCCTCGGTCAGGCGACCGTTCGCGAGCAGCGCCCAGGCATAGGCGTCGTAGCCGTAGACGTCCTTGCGGACGGCGAGCTCGGCCGTCGCCATCTCGAGCGCCTGCGGCAGGTCGCGGTCGTGGTTGACGTCGAAGAGGGCCAGCTGGCGGTTGTAGACCTGCTGGTCGACCGCGGCGATCTGACCGATCGCGGCCACGGTCGCGTACTGCTGGTCGGCGAGCTGCTGCTGGCCGCCGAGGGCGTAGAGGTCGCCGAGCAGCGTCAGCGTGTCGGGTTGCGGGGCGATCGCGATGGCCCGCTGGTACGTGGCGATGGCCGCGTCCGTCTGGCCGAGCGCCGCCTGCGCGCGGGCGAGCCCGCCGAGGACGAGGAAGCTGTCGGGCCAGACCGTGTCGGCCTTGCCGAACCACGTCGCGGCATCGGCCGGCGAGCCGGTCTGGAGCGCGACGGTTCCGGCGAGGTAGGCGTACCAGCCGAGGGTCGCCCCGGTGTCGCCGGCGGCGGTGGCCTCGTCCCAGGCCTGCTTCGAGAGCGCGATGGCGGTCGCGGTGTCGCCGTTGATGAAGGCGAGCCGCGACAGGCGGGCCGTCACGGGCGCGCCGGGGGCCTGCTGCTCGAGGCTGTCGAACGCGGCCGTCGCATCCCGGACGTCGCCGAGCTCCAGCTCCGCGTCACCTTCGGTGGCGAGGGCCTGCATCGCGGTGGGGTCCTGCTGGAAGATCGACTTCGCCTCGGCGAGCGCGCCCGAGAAGTCGTGGAGCGTCTGGAGCAGCCGGGCATGGATGACGCCGGCATCGAGGTCGCCGGTGAGGGCCGCCATCGCCTGCTCGGTCGCGGTCTTCGCCCGGAGATAGTCGTCGAGGTTGCCGGTGAGCCGACCGCGCGCCTCGTACAGGAGGCCGAGATACTCGGCCGACAGGAAGTCCTTCGGGTTCCGCGCCAGGTTGTCCGTCCACGGCGTCAGCGCGTGGTCGATCGCGGCGACGGACGCGGCCGAGATCCCTGACGGGCCGCCCGGCGCGGTCAACGGCTGCTGCGGCGCGACGCCCGCCTGAGCCGCGGCCTCGGGGGCTGGGGCAACGCGCGGGGCGAAGGCGATCGAGGCCCCGTAGGACCCGGCGGCGATGATGAGCGCGGCGGCCACGACGACTAGCGGTCGAAGGTGCCGGCGCGAGGCTCGGGGAGATCGGGGTTCGGTGGGAGCGGGCGCGGCAATCGCGGTCACGGGTCGGTCGTCCTCGTCAGTGGTGGTCGGATGCTCCCGGGAGGCCGGCCGGGGACCGGCGGCCTCCCGGAGAGCGGGTCACGTCAGTGGGGGACGTTCAGGTACGGGAACAACGACAGGTACGTGTGCGGCCCGACGTTGTCGGTCGTCACGCAGCCGTTCGTCGTCACGGCCAGCTCGGCATCGATGACGTCATCGGCCGGGGCCCGACCGTTGAACGTCGTGCCGTCCGCGGTCGACCCGACCTTGTAGGTCAGGACGTCGGGCAGCAGGAAGTCCGCGATCGCTCCCGCGGTCGTCGGGTCGTAATCCGAGCAGCCGTCAACCAGGAGACCGTTGATGCTCTCGAGGGTGTTGACGATGTTGCTGCGGAAGACGCCGCCATCGGCCGTTCGCATCTTCGAGGGCGGCGTGGCGTTGAAGAGGTCCTTCTCCGCCCCGACGTTCGAGCCTGCGACGTACTTGTTGTTGAACACGGTGTTGATCGCCGGGCGACCCATCTGGTCCGCGGCATTCCACCTGCCGTTCGCCCAATAGGTCGTGACGCCCCACACGCCGATGTTCGACGCTCCGAGCGAATCGTTCGGGACCTCGAGGACCATCGCGTTGGTGTTGAGCTCGGCGAAGAAGTCGCCCCCATGGCCGAGCTGCGTCGTGCCGACGCCGAGGACCGTGCCCAGGAACCCGAGCAGGTCGAAGAAGAACGGATCGGCGCGAACGCCGGCGAACACCTTCGCCCCGCCCCTGGCCGAGCCGACGCCGCTACCGGACGTCGAGCCCCAGCCGATGAGCGTGCCGATGGCGAGCGAACGGGCGTTGGCACCCGTGTACCGGGTCACCGTGTAGCTCTGGGCACCGCTGTTGGACGCGGGCCCGAAGCGGAACACGTAGGCCAGGTCCTGGATCGCGTCGCCGTTCCTGTCGACGTTGAGGATGTACCGGACGTTCGTCCCGAACGCCGCCGTCGGATCGACCGACGGCACGTTGACCGCCGGGTTCGTCGTCATGGCGAACACGGTGTCGGTGTGGGCGGCGTTGTTGAAGACGTAGACGTCGTTGATGTCCCGATCGCCGTGGGTCGAGACGAGGTCCACGGTCATGCCGGAGCTCGTGTGACCGAGCGCCGGAGCATCGAGGTGGTCGGCGCCCTGGGCCAGGAGCGGAGCTCCGCCGAGGGCGAGGATGATGCCGGCGACGCCGAGCAGCGCGCCGGACCGAAGTGAAGGCCGTTGCATAACCCCCTCCAGGTGGCCCTCGGACCGCGACCCGATCGACGCGTCTTGACCGGGCGAGCGGCCCCCTCGGGCCTTGGCTAGACCGGAGCCCGGGTGGTCGCCCGGGCGTCCTCGGCGGCTGGTACGCGGCCCGGGAAGCGATGGATGAATCGCCGATGCCGCGCGTCGCTGAGAGCCGAATCGCGTCGCTACACTTCGGCCCGTGGGCCTGGGTCCGGCTGCCGCCGCCGATCGTGTGGGGCTGCCCGATGAACCGCCGGGTGGGTTCCGGCGCAGTACCCGATGAACGAGCTCGGCGCTGCCGTGCCGGGAACCCAGGGATCGGCCGGCGCCGACCCCGACCGGGACCTCCTGGCTCGGCTCGCCATGGGTGAGCTCGAGGCGCTTGAAGGACTGTACGAGCGGTATCGGACCATGGCCTACTCGATCGCTCTCCGGATCACCGGCGAGCCCACGGCGGCTGAGGACGTCGTCCAGGAAGCCTTCCTGGGCGCGTGGCGCAACGCCGCCCGCTATGTCGAGTCGCGGGGCTCGGTCAAGACGTGGCTGCTGTCGATCGTCCACCACCGCGCGATCGACCTCATCCGCCGTCGTCGCCCGACCGACGAGCTGCCCGAGACCGACGCCTCCGGATCGGGCGGCGCGATCCCCGAGGCGCTGACGCTCCCCGACGTCTGGGGCTCGGTTGTGGAAGGCCTCGACCGGACGGCCGTCGTGGCCGCGCTGGCCGCGATCTCGACGGTCCAGCGTCAGGCGCTCGAGCTCGCCTACTACGGCGGCCTGACGCAGGTCGAGATCGCCGAGCGCCTGGCGCTGCCGCTCGGAACGGTGAAGAGCCGGATGCGGCTCGGGCTGCTCGGCCTCCGGCGGATCCTGACCGGCACCGGCGGGGCGTTCGCCGACGATGACGGGGCAGGTGCTTCGTGAGCGACCACCTCGTCGCCGGCCTCCACTGCACCGAGGCGACCGACCTCGCCGCCGGGTTCGTCCTCGGTGCCCTCCGGCCATCGGAGATGGCCCAGGTCCGGGCCCACCTCGGCGGCTGCCCCGAGGCGCACCCGGAGTTCGCCGAGCTGGCCGCGGCCACGCCGGCGCTGCTCGCGGCGGTGCCGCAGGTCGAGCCGTCCGTCGCGCTCGGGGATCGGCTGATGGCGGCGGCGCGAGCCGAGGCCGGGGAGGTGCGGCCGGCGCCCCCGGCGGCGGTTGCTCCGACCGTCGTCACTCCTCCGGTAACCGCTCCGCCTCCGGTCGCGCCCAGGAGGGACTGGCTGGGCTTCCTTCGCCCGGCCCGGGTGCCCTGGGCCCTCGCCGCGGCAGCGATCGTCATCGCCGTCGTCCTCGGAGCGCGGACGCTGCAGCTCCAGCAGGAGACCAGCGACCTCGCCGCCTACCAGCGCGGCGTGGCCGCGGTCATCGATGCCGCCGTGCAGCCCGGCGCCCAGCTCGCGATCCTCGCGCCCGGCCAGAGCGCGGGCCCGAACGGCCTCGCGGCGGTCGGTGCCGACGGAACGATCCGGATCGCGATGCGGGACCTCACGCCGACGAGCGGCAACCAGGTCTACGAGGCGTGGGCCATCGCCGGCTCCGCGGCGCCGCTGCCGATCGGCGGCTTCCAGGTCGGATCCAGCGGCTCGGCTGCGTTCGTCACCACGGGCCCGACCGCGTCGGGCGTCGTCATCGCCCTGACGCTCGAGCCCGGGCCCGGCGCGACCACGCCGACGCTCCCGATCGTCGTGAGCGGAGCGGCCCAGGGACACCCGGCCGGCTGAGCGTCCTCGGCCTACTGCCCGCGCAGGCCCGGACGGCCGCCCGGTCGGAGGCCCGGCAGGCTAGGTTCGCGCCGCCTCGGCGAACGTGCCCGGTCCGGCGGCCTGCGCCGCGCGGAGTGCCCGCGTGGCTGCGTCGATCAGCTCTTCGCCCGTCGTGCCGTCGGCCGGGAACCGAGAGATGCCCGCGGAGACGGTGTATTTCGTCCCGCCGATCGCCGGTCGTGCCGCGACCGACTCGACGATCCGCTGGGCGACCGTCGTGCCCTTGGCGCCGGGCGCCACGAGCAGGAACTCGTCGCCGCCCCAGCGCGCGATCGTGTCCACGAACCGGATCGACTCGGCGGCGACCGCCGCGACCTCGCGCAGGATGTCGTCGCCGGCGCCGTGTCCGGCGGCATCGTTGATCTTCGTCAGGCCGTCCACGTCGAAGAGCGCGAGGCACAGCTCGGACCCCTGGCGGGCCGCCCGGGCGATCTCGAGCTCGATGACCCGGGCCAGTGTGCGGGCGTTGGCCAGGCCGGTCAGCGGATCGCTGTGGTTGACCCGCTCGACCCAGTCGCTGCGCTCGGCCCCGTCGCTGGCCAGCCGGACCCGGTCGACCGTGAGCCCGATGAGATCGGCGATCGCGGCGACGTCCTCGAGCGAGCCGCGAGCGGTGACGACCGGTCCCGGATGCAGGACCACGAGCACGCCGAGCGGCTCCTCGACCCCGCCCGCGACGACCTCGATCGGCCACGCCGAGAGGCTCCTGCCCGCGCCGGCCGCGTCGCTTGCCTCGCCGTGGGCCGCGATCCGATCATGGGCCGCGCGGCGGATCGGATCGCCGGGCGTCGTCGCCGCGGCCTCGAGGCGTTCGGCCTCGCCTGGCACGAGCCCACGCGACCCGGCGACCGCGAGCGCGCCCCGGTCGGCGTCCCACAGGAGCGCGGCCGCGCGACCGCCCGCGGTGTCGCCGGCGAGTCGAAGCAGGTCGTCGAGCGCAGCCTCGGGATCGTGGCTCCGGGCAGCGGCGCGAATCGCATCCTGGAGCAGGGCGTCGCTGGTCAAGGCCGGCCGATCGTACACGGCCGCTGGAGGTCGTCAATCGGTGGCGGCGTATCCTCGGCCGGTGAAGCTCGTGGTCGCCATCGCCCACAACGAGGATGCCGGTGCGCTGGTCGAGGCGCTGCTCCGGAAGGACTTCCGGGCGACGAGGCTGCAATCGTCCGGCGGCTTCCTGAAGGAGTCGAATTCGACCGTCATCCTCGGCGTCGAGGACGACCAGGTCGATCCCGTCGTCGCGATCATCCGCGAGCAGTGCACGGCCCGGACGCAGAGCGTCAACCCGATGCCGCCGATCATGGAGCCCGGCGAGTTCTTCATGCCGTACCCGTTCGAGGTCGAGGTCGGCGGGGCGACGGTCTTCGTCATGCCGATCGAGCGCGTCGAGCGCATCTAGCGCTCGTGACCTGGCTCGACGATCTCGAGGCCGGTGCGCCGGATCCCGTTGCGGCGTTCCGGGGCATCGAGGTCCGGGCATTCCTGTCTGTCCGGCGCGAGGTCCGGCGACGCTCGACGGCCGGCTCTGCCGAGACGCTGGTGCCGCAGCTCGCCGCCCTGGCGAACGCCTTGACGGAGATCGTCACGCGACTGCCCGAGGCGGCCTTCCGCGCTCCGGGCGGCGAGGATGACTGGAACGTCGCCCAGGCGATCGGTCATGACGCGGCGGCTCGGGCGGGCCTCGTCCTGGCGGCGTCCCTCGCGGCGTCCGATCGATGGCCGACCGACGCGCCGGTCGTGGTGCCGGGCGTTCCGGGCGAGGCCGATGCCTCCCGCGAGCACCTGCTCCGGAAGGTCGGCCAGAGCCAGCGCGTGATCGAGCGAGCGGCTAGGTCCATCGCGGGCCACGAGCTCGACCCCTGTCCGCTCGTGCATCCGCTCGTCGGGAAGCTCCGGTGCGGCGAGTGGCTGCTGTTCGCCGGCGTCCACGACCTCATGCACCTCGAGCAGCTCCACGGGCTCGAGGCCGGGGAAGCGCCCCGGCCCGATCCGATGGCCGAGCTCGCCACCAGCCCCTCGTGAGCCCGACTCGGCCCGATCTCGTCGCCTGCTGGCTGTTCCGGCTCGACGCCGACGGTCGTCCCGAGGTTCTCCTCATCCGCCGCGCGCCGGGCCGCCTCTACCCGGGCCTGTGGCAGTGCGTCACCGGCAAGCTCGAGGCCGGCGAGCGCGTCACGGACGGCGCGCTGCGCGAGGTGGCGGAGGAGACCGGCCTGGCCCGCGTCGATCTCGAGGCCGTCTTCGAGACCGACATCGTGAACTGGTTCCACGAAGGCTCGGCCGACGCGATCTGGTGCGAGGCCGTCTTCGCTGCCCGGGTCCGGCCCGGGACACGGGTGGCGCTCTCGCCCGAGCACGACGATCTCCGCTGGCTCGACCCGGCCGGCGCGAAGGAGCTCGTCGTCTGGCCGGCGTACGAACGGGCGATCGACCAGGTGGTCTGGCTCGTCGACCATCCCGGGAAGGCCGAGCACTACCGCTTGGTAGACTCCGAATCGTGATCGAGCAGGAGACCGCGGCCGCTCCGGCACCGAGCCTGCCCGCGCTCCGATCGAAGGTCGATCGCCTCCGTCCGACCTACGGCTTCGAGGACGTCTCGCTGGCCCCGGGCCTCGAGACGATCGAGCCGAACGACGTCGAGCTCGGCCAGTCGTTCTGCGGCATCGACCTCGCGATCCCGGTGCTCGCGTCGGCGATGGACGCGGTCGTCGATCCCGCGTTCGCCGGCGCCCTCGCGAAGCTCGGCGGCCTGGCGGTGATCAACCTCGAGGGCGTCCAGGCACGCTACGACGAGCCGGCCGAGATCCTCGAGCGGATCGCCACCGCGCCCGACGACCAGGTCCAGCATGTCCTATCCGACGCCTACGCCGCGCCGATCCGCGACGAGCTCGTGGCGAAGCGGATCGAGGCGATCCACGCCGCCGGGTCCAAGGCCGCGGTCGCCGCCACGCCTGCAGCCGCCCGTCGCTGGGGCCCGTTCTGCGCCGAGCACGGCGCCGACCTCTTCCTCGTCCAGTCGCAGGTGAGCTCGGCTCGCCATCTCGCCACCGGCTACGACCCGCTGTCGCTCGACGACTTCACCCGGTTCATGCCGATCCCCGTCGCCGTCGGCAACACGACCAATGCCGAGGCCGCATATCGCCTGATGGAGCAGGGCGCGGCGGCGGTCTTCGTGGGCGTCGGCCCGGGCGCTGCCTGCACGACCCGCGAGGTCCTCGGGATCGGCATCCCGCAGGTCACGGCGGTTGCCGATGTCGCCGGTGCGCGCGACGCCTATCTCCAGCAAACCGGCCGCTACGTGCCGGTCGTCGCGGACGGCGGGATGCGGCGCGGCGGCGAGCTCGCCAAGGCGATCGCGGCTGGCGCGGACGCCCTGATGCTTGGGTCGCCGCTGGCGCGGGCCGCCGAAGCCCCCGGGCGGGGCGTGAACTGGGGGATGGCCGCGCCCTCGCCCGTGCTGCCGCGCGGCACCCGGATCAAGGTCGGGATCGCCGGGCCGCTCGAGCAGATCCTGTTCGGGCCGGCCCTGGTCAGCGACGGCTCCCAGAACCTGATGGGCGCCCTCCGCCAGTCGATGGCCGCGCTCGGCGCCCGCACGATCACCGAGATGCAGCAGGTCGAGATCGTCTACGCCCCGGCGGTCGCGACCGAGGGCAAGTCCTGGCAGCAGCGGGGTCGTTGACGCCCAAGGTCCCGCGCGCTTCGTCGCGCGACCCGGTCGGCGAGCAGCTCGCGGGCTGGGGGGTCGTCGCCCGCATCGAGACGAGGGGTCGAATCAGCGGCGACCCGGCCATCGCGGCGGTCGGCTTCGTGGAGGAGCCGGACGGGTCACTGCTCGTGGCGGCCGGCGACCCCGACGCAGACTGGGCCCGGAACCTCGAGGCGGAGCCACGAGCCCGAGTCACGATCGAGGACCGTATCTTCGACGCGGTGGCCGAGCCACTCGACCGCCGCGCCGCCGCGGCTGCAGTCGTGTCACTCATCCTGAAGTACGGCACGCCCGCGGAGCGGCTCGGGCGGGGCTCGGCCTACCGCCTTCGACCCCGGTAGACTTCGGCCCACGGCGGTCGGCCGCAGGCGGGAGGGTTCGCAGCGCGAGTGGCGGGCAATGGCAAGACGGTCCACGGCGAGGCGGCCAATGCCGGCCACCGGGTCCTTGCCCCCGATGACGCCGAGGTGGAGGCGTATCTCGAGACCGCGCTCCACGCCCCGGCACCCGATCACCGGGCCTCCGACCACCCCGAAGCCGGCAGTGCCGGGACCGTGGCCGTCCTCGACTTCGGCAGCCAGTTCGCGCAGCTCATCGCGCGCCGCGTCCGCGAGCTGAACGTCTACTCGGAGCTCCTTCCGCACGACACGACCCTGGCCGAGCTGGAGCGCCGCGGTGCGACGGCCGTGATCCTGTCCGGCGGGCCGAACAGCGTCTACGACCGCGATGCCCCGCGTCCGGATCCGGCGATCTGGAGCGGCCGGCTGCCCGTCCTGGGCATCTGCTACGGCGCGCAGCTCATGGCCCACGAGCTCGGCGGCGACGTCCTGCCGACCTCGAAGCGGGAGTACGGCCCGGCCACGGTCTCGATCACCGAGCCCGACGGCCTGTTCCGCGGGATCGATCGCGAGCAGCCGGTCTGGATGAGCCATGGCGACTCGATCACGAAGCTGCCGGAGGGCTTCCGCTCGACCGCCCAGACGGACTCGACGCCCTTTGCCGGGCTCGTCGACGAGCGGCGTCACCTGTACGGGATCCAGTTCCACCCCGAGGTCGCGCACACGCCGCGCGGTCGGGACGTGCTCCGCAACTTCGTCGTCGGGATTGCCGGGCTGCGGCCGACCTGGACGGCGGCGAACTTCATCGAGTCCACCGTCGCCGAGATCCGGTCTCGGGTCGGTGCGCACGCCAAGGCCGTCGGATCGCAGGGCAGCGTCATCTGCGCCCTGTCGGGCGGGGTCGACTCGGCCGTCGCCGCCGCCCTCGTCCATCGGGCGGTCGGGGATCGGCTGACCTGCATCTACGTCGACCACGGGCTCATGCGGAAACGCGAGTCGGACCTGCTGCGGGCGACGTTCGAGCAGCACCTCGGGATGCGCCTCGTGATGGTGGATGCGCGCGAGCGGTTCCTCGCCCGGCTGGCCGGGGTCGAGGACCCCGAGCAGAAGCGCAAGATCATCGGCGACGAGTTCATCCGGGTCTTCGAGGAGCAGGCCGCGGCCATCGAGAGCGAGCACGGTCGGATCGACTTCCTGACCCAGGGCACGCTCTACCCCGACGTCATCGAGAGCGCCACCGCCGAGACGAAGGCCGCCCAGAAGATCAAGACCCACCACAACGTGGGCGGCCTGCCGGCGGACCTGCGGTTCCAGCTCGTCGAGCCGCTCCGCTACCTGTTCAAGGACGAGGTCCGCCAGGTCGGGCTCGAGCTCGGCCTGCCCGACGCGATGGTCCACCGCCAACCGTTCCCCGGCCCGGGCCTCGCCATCCGGATCATCGGCGAGGTCACCGCCGAACGGCTCGACACCCTTCGGGACGCGGACTGGATCGTCATCGACGAGATCAAGGCCGCGGGCCTGTACCGGAGCGTCTGGCAGTCGTTCGCCATCCTCACCCCGGTCCGCAGCGTCGGTGTCATGGGCGACGGCCGGACGTATGCCAACGTCGTCGCGATCCGGGCCGTCACGTCCGAGGACGGGATGACCGCCGACTGGGCGAAGCTGCCCTACGACGTGCTGGCGAAGATCAGCAGCCGGATCGTGAACGAGGTGCCCGGCGTCAACAGAGTCGTCTACGACATCTCGTCGAAGCCGCCCGCCACGATCGAATGGGAGTGACCGGGCCCCTGCAGCGCGGCTCAAATGCATGGCCGGTTGCAAGATCTGCGCGCTAGAGTGAGCCCCCGATGACCGACCCCTGGTCCGAGCCAACGCGACCGGCCGCCGGCCCCCGTTGCCCGTGGTGCTCGGCGGAGCTGCCGGGCGATCCGGCGACGTGCCCGAGCTGCGGCGCGAAGCTCCGCGAGGACGAGGCGGCGGAGATTCCCGGCGTCACGGCCCTCGATCCCGCGTCGACGGTCGTCGGCCGACCCGCGCCACGCAGCCGCGGCCTCCTGGGCTGGCTCTCGGGCGAGTACGAATCCGCCGAGGCCCCGAGCGAGCGAGCCAGCGTGGTTCCTCCGTCGGAGGCGGTCCGGGCCGAGATGGCCCGACTCGAGCTGGCCGCCCTCCAGGCCGAGATCGAAGCGGCCGATGCCCAGGCAGCGGCCGAACGAGGCCAGGTCACCGGCCCGAGCGAGCCCGACGCCCCAGCTGCCTGACCGGACGTCGCCGGCCGACGCGTCACCGGCCGGCGCATCACCGACCGGCAGGCTCCCCGCGCCCGGCCCGTCGTGGCTGCGGTCGCTGGACATGCGTCGCGGTGACGCGTCCCTCGCCGTCGGCATCGCCCGCCCGGCAACGGCCGAGGACTGGTGGACGACGATCCTGTGGGTGGCACGTGACCGCGACCTGGTCGACTTCGTGGACCTGGGCCCGAGCGCCGGACCGCCGCCGGAGCCGCCGGTCACGCGGCTCGGCCCGGCCCTCGCCGGCGCGCTGTCGGGCCTGATCCTCGAGGCGGACGGCCGCCTCCAGCTGCGGATCGGGCCGGTGATCCCGCCGGCCGACCCTGAACGGCCGTGGCGGACGCCGGGTATCGTCCGATTCGCGGTCCGCTGGGAGCCGGCACGAGCGGCCGTCCTGTCCGATGCGGACCTCGGCGGCGAGACGCTCGCTGCGTTCAAACGAGGCCTCGAAGCCCTCTCCCGGCCCTGACCTTAGACTCACGCCAGTGCCGGACATCTTCGACGAGTTCCTGGACGAGCTGAAGCGCCGGCAGGCGGGCTCCACCGCGGGCGGGCCCGAGGACGCCGGACCGGGCAAGGGGCAGGGCGGAGGCCCGGATCGCGGCCCGAGCCATCCGGGTCGCGGCGACGACGACGAGCCGCCGATCCGGCGGCGGGGACCCCGGGTCATCTACCCCGACCGGCGGCGGACGAGCCGCTGGCCGTGGGTCGTCCTCGGCATCGGGGCGCTCGTCCTGCTCTTCCTGTCGATCGGCGTCGGCTTCTGGACGGACCTCCTCTGGTACCGGAGCGTGGGCTACGAATCGGTCCTCTGGACGCGGGTCGGGGCGATCGCTGCCCTGTTCCTCGTTGGCACGGTCGTCGCGCTCGTCGTGCTCCTCGGCAACCTCGCCGTGGCTCGCCGGCTCATCCCGTCGATCGGCCCCGGCGGCCCGTCGGCCGGCGGCGGATTCGGCGACATCCTCGACCGGATGGGTCGCGCCGCCGCGAGCCGCGGGGGCTGGGAGGCCGGGCCCCGCCCGATCGTCATCGACCGCGACGCGCTGCCGGACATGACACCCGTCGCCACGATCGTGATCGTCGTCCTGTCGGTCCTCGTCGCCATCGGCGTCGGCGGCGCACTCGCCGCGGACTGGCAGACGATCCTGCTGTGGATCCATCGGGTCCCGTTCTCGCCGACCGGCCAGCCGGTCACGGACCCCGTCTTCGGCAAGGACATCTCATGGTTCCTGTTCGAGCTGCCGTTCTACCGCGTCATCCAGTCCGTCTTCAACGGGCTCGTCCTGGCGAGCCTGCTCGTCGCCGGCGGTCGGTACCTCGTCGGCCTGCCGCGGACGGGCTTCCAGCTCCCGACCTCGATCCGGGTCCACCTCGCCGTTCTCGGGGGCCTCTACCTGCTCTCGGTGGCGTTCGGCTACCAGCTCGACAAGTACGAGCTCGTGTACTCGAGCCGGATGCCGAACGGGATGATCGGCGTCAGCTACACGGACGCGAACGCCCAGTTCGCCGCGTATGACATCCTCACCGCGCTCTCGGCGTTCGCCGCCGCGTTCCTGGTCGGCGCGGCCTTCACCCGCTGGGTCCGGCCGCTCATCCTGACGGTCATCATCTGGTTCGTCGCGTCGATCGTCGTCGGGAACATCTACCCCGAGATCATCCAGCGCTTCACCGTCGTCCCGAACCAGCTCGCGCAGGAGTCGCCGTACATCGCGAACAACATCGCGATGACCCGCATCGCCTACGGCATCGGCAGCTGGCAGACGACCGACTACACGGGCGACGCGCCGCTGACCCAGGCCGAGATCGACGCCGACGCAACGACGTTCCAGAACGCCCGCCTGTGGGACTACCGGCCGCTCGGCTCGACCCTCGACCAGCTGCAGACCGTCCGGACCTACTACACGTTCAACGACGTCGACACCGACCGCTACATCATCAACGGCCAGATCCGCCAGGTGATGCTCTCGGGTCGCGAGCTCGACCTCGCCCTGAACGACCAGGCCACGGGCTGGGTCAACCAGCGGATCATCTACACCCACGGCATCGGCGCGGTGATGGTGCCGGTGAACGAGGTCGGCTCGGACGGCCAGCCGGACCTGTTCATCAAGAACCTGCCGCCGGTCTCGTCGGGCGGCGCCCCGGCGATCACCCAGCCCCGGATCTACTTCGGCGAGGTCGACAACGGCTACGTCATCGTCGGGGCTCAGCAGGCCGAGTTCGACTACCCGCAGGGCGGCACGAACGGCTCCGGCGACGTCAACGTCACGACGCGCTGGACCGGCACCACCGGGATCTCGCTCGGCTCGACCCTGAACCGGCTGCTCTTCGCGCTCCGGTTCGGCGACCTGAACCTCCTGATCAGCAACCAGGTCACGGCCGACAGCCAGATCCTCGTGCACCGGACCCTGGCCGACCGGCTCCAGATGCTCGCCCCGTTCCTCCAGTACGACGCCGACCCGTATCTCGTGGTCGACGGCCAGGGCAACCTCGTCTACATCCAGGACGCCTATACGACGACCGACCGCTTCCCCAACGCCCAGCCATTCGATCCCACGACGCTGGCGTCGACGAACCTCAGCCCCGAGCCCATCGACTACATCCGGAACAGCGTGAAGATCGTGATGAACGCCTACGACGGGACGATGACGTTCTACGTCGCCGATCAGAACGATCCGCTCATCCGCGACTGGTCGGCGATCTTCCCGGACCTCTTCAAGCCGATGAGCGACCTCCCGGCCGATCTTGCGCCGCACCTCCGCTACCCGGAGGAGCTGTTCAACGTCCAGACGCGGATGTACGGCCAGTACCACGTGACGGATCCGGAGACGTTCTTCAGCGCCAACGACCAGTGGACGGTGCCGACGTCCTCGTCGAACGACCAGGTCCTGCCGTCGCAGGCGTACTACGTCGTCATGCGGATCCCGGGCGAGGCGAACCCGGAGTTCCTGCTGCTCCAGCCGATGGTCCCGTCGAACCGGCCGAACATGATCGCCTGGGTCGCCGCCCGCAACGACGCGCCGAACTATGGCCAGACCCGCGTCTTCCAGTTCCCTGCCGACACGACCGTGCAGGGACCCGCCCAGATCGAGGCTCGCATCGATCAGGATCCGACGATCAGCGCCCAGATCACGCTCTGGAACCAATCCGGCAGCCAGGTCGTGCGGGGCAACCTCATCGTGGTCCCGGTCGGCGACTCGCTGATCTACCTGCAACCGGTGTACCTGCAGTCGACCTCGACGAAGTTCCCGGCCTTCCAGCGGATCGTGGTCGCCACGTCGACGACGGTGGTCTGGGGCAGCACCCTGACCGACGCGCTGAACCTGCTCCTCCAGTCGGGCGGCCAGGGGCCGTTGCCCAGCCCGACGCCCGGGCCCGGCGTGACGCCATCGCCCGGCCCCGGCGCCTCGGCGACGCCCGCGCCATCGGTCGCCCCGGGTCTGCCGAACGATATCCCCGGGCTCATCGCCTACGCGAACGCCCACTTCGAGGCGGCCCAGGCCGCGCTCCGGAACGGTGACTTCGCGACCTACGGCCAGGAGATGGAGCTCGTCAAGGAAGCGCTCGCCAAGCTCGAGACGCTCGCCGGTCCGACCCCGAGCCCATAGGGATGACCCGGCGCGGTGCGCTCCGGGCGGCCCTCGTCGCGACATTCGGTCATCCGGGCTGGTGGGTCCTGTCGCTCGCCGCGTTCCTCATCCGCGGCGGGATCCTCGTGATCCTCCTGCCGATCGTCGTGCCGCCAACCGTCGCCGGGCTGATGTCGTCGCTCGCCCCCACCATCGTCGGGGCCGTCCTGATCGGCGGCCCGAACACGCCCGTCGGGATCGTGGCCTTCGCGCTCGCCCTGGTCGGGCTCGCGTTCGTCGCGATCGCCGGGACGCTCGGTGCCTGGTTCGAAGGGGCGCTCGTGGACTCGACCCTGGCGGATGCCGCGCTCGATGACCCGGACGCCGTCGAGGATCCGGGCCCCTCGCCGCGTGGCCTCGGGACCGCGCGCCTGCTGCCCCACGTCGCCAGTGCCGTCGTGTTCGTGGTCGCGGCCAAGCAGATCTTCGACGTCGCGTACACCGAGGCGACGGATCCCATCGCGCCGTCGACGCCGTTCCTCGTCCGGGTCCTCGACCAGGTTCCCGGGCAGGTGCTCGCCCTCGTCGCCGTCTGGCTCCTCGCCGAGGCGATCGGCGGCCTCGCGTTGCGGGAGCATCTCCTCGAGGACGGCGCGGGCTTCGAGCGACCACTCACGGCGATCGGCCGCGCGATCCGGGACCTGCTCCGGCCCCGGTCGATCCTGACGCTCCTCGTGACGGACCTCGGCCTGCTCGTCATCGCGATTCCCGGGTGGCTCGCCGCCGGGCGTGCGTGGGTCGAGCTCCAGGCGCTGTTCGCGGATGGCTCGAGCTTCGCCGACCTGCTGACCTCGGAGCTCCTGTTCGTCGCCATGCTGCTCGGCTGGCTCGTGCTCCTCGGGATCGGGCTGGCCTGGCGATCGGTGGCCGCAACGCTCCTCGTCGCCGATCGTCGCGACCGTCACGCAGACGTGTCATGAGGCGTCGGTAGCGTCACGCTGGGGTCCGAAACCCCCCTGCTACACTGCCCCGGTTTCGCGAACGGAGGCCTTCTCGGCGGATGGACCAGATCTTCACGGCGATCGGGGACGCGGTCGGCTCGATCTTCGACAACCCCGTCATCCAGCTCGGGCTGAAGCTCTTCGCCATCTACTGGGTCATCCTCTGGATCTCGGCCGCGTACTGGGCGTTCCGGGACATGCAGGGCCGCTCGGACAACCCCATCGCCCCGTACCTCGCCGCCGCCTTCGTCATCGTCTTCACGCCGATCCTCTTCCCCCTCGCCGTGTTCACGTACCGGATCGTCCGACCGCAGGAGCGGATCGGCGACGTCTACGAGCGGAACCTGGCGGAGGAGGCGATGCTCGCCGAGATCGAGGCGATCCCGCACTGCCCCCAGTGCGACCGCCGCGTCGATCCGGCCTGGATCATCTGCCCGACCTGCCGGACCCGGCTGAACCGCGTCTGCCCGAACTGCACCCGGCTCGTCGGCCTCGACTGGACGCTGTGCGCCTGGTGCGGCCGCGAGTTCGAGCGGCATGACGCGATCGCGGCATCCTCGGCCCCGATCGTCAGCCTGCCGACCCGGGAGGTGCTCGGCGCCGGCGACGCTGACGCGGTGACGAGCCGGATCCGGGGCTCGGTCAGGTCCCGCAGCACGGACCAGCTCGCCGAACGTTGAGCGAGCTTCCCGCCGGGGTCGCTCCGCAGGGAGCGCCGGTGGGCCTTTTCCACTTCGCGATCGAGGGCCGGCGTGCGCCGGCCCTCTTCGTGACCGGCTGGGTCGCGGTGCTCGTGGGCGTCGGCGCGACGCTCGTCGGGTTCCTCTCGGCGCAGGGCGGGGGGTCGAGCCTGCTGTTCGGCGCCGGCCTGGCCATCACCTCGATCGGGCTCTTCCTGCTCGGTGGTTCGCAGACCGTGGAGCGGGGCGCGGCCGGGCGGGCGTATGCCGGTCCGTCGCCCGTGCTGGTGTTCGCGGCCACGGTCACGACCGCCCTCGTCGCGATCCTCGTCGTCGGGACGCCCCTCGAGCTCAGCGGGCTGAAGGTGCCTCGCCCGATCGGGGACCTCATCCTCGAGGCCGTCCAGGCCGTCGTGTTCATCGGGGTGGTCCAGCTCCTCGTCGTCGGGCCGGGCGCCATCAGCTGGCGCGAGATGGGGTTCGGCATCCCGATCCGGCGGATCATCCCGGCTCTCGCCTGGGGCGCGATCCTCGCGATCCCGCTCGTGTTCGTCACGGGCGTCGTGGGCGCGGCCCTGATCGCGATCTTCGGGGTCCAGCCGGCCGCTCCGTTGCCGGCGACCGGCACGACGAGCGGCCTGATCCTCAACCTCGTGACCGCGGCGCTGCTCGCCCCGATCGCCGAGGAGATCGTGTTCCGCGGGGTCGCGGTCACGGCCTGGGCCCGGACCAGCCCGGCGTGGAGCGCGATCCTGCGTGGCGCCGTGCTGTTCGCGGTCGCCCACGTGCTGACGACGAGCGGCGACTCGTTCGGGCCGGCCGCCTCCCTCGCCTTCGTCAGCGCCGCCGCCCGGCTGCCCGTGGCGATCGGGCTCGGCTGGGTCTACCTGCGATCCGGGACGATCTGGTCCTCGATCGGCCTGCACGCGGTCTTCAACGGCGTGATCCTGGTGGTCGCGGAGCTCAACTTCGCCCACTCGTAGCGGGTGGTGGTCCCGGGGGCCGAGCCCCGGCGAAGCCGGAGATGAGCGACCGGTGAGCGCCCGTCGCTAGCGTCCACCTCGTCCTCGGGTCCGGATGGCGGGGGGAATCGGCGGGCTCCCGTCGTTCGGGTCCGAGGGCGCCCTCACGGTTCGTCCGAGGCGTCTCCCGCTGCCTGGAGCCCCGATGTCGCCATCGATCCGCGATGCCCCTTCCGGCATCAGGCTGCGCGTGCTGGAGCCGGTCGCGGCAGCGTCTTCGGTCGCCGCCGCGTCTCCGACCTTGGCAGCGCCGCCGATCGCCGCCGCGTCGCCCGTCCCGGAGCGGTCTCCCGGTCGGGGCATCCGGGAGCTGTCGCCAGCCGAGCGACCCCGCGAGCGCCTCGCGCTCCGGGGAGCCGCCGGCCTCACCGCCGCCGAGCTGATCGGACTCCTCTGGGGCTCTGGCGGACGTGGCCGCTCCGCGATCGACCTTGCCGCGGACGCCCTGGCGCGGTTCGACGGGATCACCGGGCTCGCCCGCGCGAGCGGACCTGAGCTGGAGGCGGTTCCCGGCGTCGGCGCGGCCCGGGCGGCGCAGCTCCAGGCCGCGTTCGAGCTCGGACGCCGGCTGCTGGCGGACTGGCCAGCCGGTCGCTGGTCCATCCGCTCGCCGCGCGACCTCGCCGATCGGCTGGTCCTGCAGATGGGCCGACTCGAGCGGGAGGAGCTCCGGATCGTGATCCTCAACACGAAGAACGTCGTGCTGCGGGTCGTGACCGCGTACCAGGGCAGCGTGTCGGCCTCGCTGGTGCGCGTCGGCGAGCTGTTCCGGGATGCGGTTCGGCTGGACGCCGCGGGCGTCATCCTCGTCCACAACCACCCGTCGGGCGATCCCACGCCCAGCCCGGATGACCTCCACCTGACCGCGGAGGCCCTCGCGGCCGGCCGCCTCCTCGACATCGACGTCCTCGACCATCTCGTGGTTGGCCACGATGCCTGGGTCTCGCTGCGGGATCGCGGCGTGAGCTTCGATCGAGGGCCGCGCGGCTCGGCTGCCTGAGCGGATCGGCGGGAGGATCGAGGGGTCGCGGCTATACTGCCCATTCCCGCGCACTGCCCCGCGCGAGGCCGGCCCTCGAACCTCCATCGACCCACGAGGAAGCTCCCCCGGCATGCTCGATCGCATCCTCGGCCTGTTCTCCCGCGACATCGGGATCGACCTCGGCACCGCGAACACGCTCGTGCACGTCCGCGATCGCGGCATCGTGATCAGCGAGCCGTCGGTCGTCGCGATCGAGACGCGCTCGAAGCGGGTCCTGGCGATCGGCGCCGAGGCGAAGCGGATGGTCGGCCGGACACCGGCCAACATCACCGCCGTCCGACCGCTCCGCGACGGGGTCATCAGCGACTTCGATGTGACCGAGCAGATGATCAAGTACTTCGTGGACAAGGTCCACGACCGGATCGGGCTGCTCCCCCGGCCGCGGATGATCATCGGCATCCCGTCGGGCGTGACCGAGGTCGAGAAGCGGGCGGTCCTCGACGCGGCGCTGAACGCCGGCGCCCGATGGGCCAAGCTCATCGAGGAGCCGATGGCCGCCGCGATCGGCGCGGGCCTGCCGGTCGCCGAGCCGTCGGGCAGCCTCGTCGTCGACATCGGCGGCGGCACGACCGAGGTCGCCGTGATCAGCCTCGGCGGGATCGTGGTCAGCCGGAGCATCCGGATCGGCGGCGACGAGATGGACCAGGACATCGTCAACTTCGCCCGCCGCGAGTACAACCTGTTCCTCGGTGAGCGCACCGCCGAGGACATCAAGATCGCGATCGGCTCGGCCTACCCCGGCGAGTGGGACGTCCAGCGGGTCAACCTCCGCGGCCGCGACCTGCTGACTGGCCTGCCGCGGAGCGTCGAGGTCGGCGCGGACCAGATCCGCGAGGCCATCGAGCCGTCGGTCATCCAGATCATCGACACGATCCGGGACACGATCGAGGAGACGCCGCCGGAGCTGGTCGCCGACATCATGGACCAGGGCATCGTCCTGGCCGGCGGTGGCGCGCTCCTGGCGGGCCTCGACCGGCGCGTCGCCGAGGCGACACAGATGCCGGTCCACGTCGCCGACGATCCGCTCACGTGCGTCGTCCGGGGCACCGGCGAGGTTCTCCAGGACCTCGAGGCCATGCAGCGCGTCCTCGTCGCCGAGACCTACTCGAGGCCGCCACGGTAGGAGGCGGGCGACTGACCCGATGAGCGCCCTCTTCGCCACGCGCCAGGCCCGGCGCCGGGCCGTCACCTACGTCGCCCTGCTGGCGACCTCGCTCGTCCTCATGGCGACCTCGGCCAACCCGTTCGTCCAGGATCTCCAGCACGGGATCGCCTTCGGCTTCAAGCCGATCGAGCAGACCATCGGCTCGTTCGCCCAGGACGTCCGCTCGATCGGCGGTGCCTTCAGCGACATCAACTCGATCCGGATCGAGAACGACGCCCTCCGCCAGGAGAACGACCAGCTGAAGGTCGAGAAGCAGGTCGCCGACGAGCTCCGCCAGGAGAACGACCAGCTGACGAGCCTCCTCCAGCTCCGGCGGGGCATGACCTTCAACACGCTGGCGGCCACGGTCATCGCTCGCGACTCGTCGGAGGCCCGCCGGATCATCACCATCGATCGCGGCTCTAACGACGGCCTCCAGCCCGGCTACGTGGTCGTCGCCGCGGGCGGCGCGCTGGCCGGTCGAATCAGCGACGTGGGACCGGACTTCGCCCACGTGGTCCTGATCAGCGACACGTCCTCGATCGTCATCGGCCAGCTGCTCTCGAGCCAGGCGACGGGCCCGGTCCAGGGCCAGCTGAGCCAGCCCTTCGTCATGCAGAACGTCGACACGACCGTCGCGATCCAGTTCGGCGAGGAGGTCTTCACGGCCGGGATCGAGCTGAGCGGCGGGATCCGCTCGCCGTACCCGAAGGGCCTCCTCATCGGCACGGTGATCGACGCCAAGCACGACCCGAACGAGGTCGTCCAGACGGTCTTCATCGACCCCGCTGTCAACCTCGACCAGCTCGAGTACGTGCTGGTCATCACGGACTACCAGGGCGGGCTGACCGGGCCGCTGGGCTCGCTGTCGCCGTGCCTGCCGGGCGCGAGCGGAGCCCTCCCCGGGTCTGACCAGCCCTGCACTGAGGGGCCGTCGCCGACGCCCTGAGCGGCCTATGCTCGCCTCGGCTCGCGTCGTTGCCTGCCCGCACCGATCGGGTGCGGCGGTGCACCGGACGATGGGACCACTCCGGGGCATGACCACCGGGGGTTTGAGGGCACGTTCGCGCGCGGGGACGCTGGCGAGGCACTCATCGCCTCGTTGCTCAGTGGGGTTCTCGTCGTCCGATGCTGCGTCGCGCCGCCCTCGCGGCCCTGACCGCCGCGCTCCTCGCCGCCGCGCCGGCGCTCGTCGCGCCGGCGTCCGCGTCGACGGTCATCCCGACGGCAGCGCCCGTTCCCGGTGTCGACGTTTCGAGCTACCCGAAGGTCGTCATCGTCGTGGGTGCGGTCGGCAGCGTGACGTCCTCGTTCCGGACCGACGCCGACTCGATCTACGCCACCGCGATCAAGTACACCCCGAACGTCATCAAGGTCTACAGCCCGAACGCGACGTGGGACGCGGTGAAGGCCGCGGCGACGGGCGCCTCGATCCTCGTCTACCTGGGTCACGGCTACGGCTACCCGAGCCCGTACAAGCCGGTCCTGACGACGAGCGTGCAGGACGGCATGGGCCTGAACCAGTACGCGAACGACGGTGACTCCGACCTGAAGTATTACGGCGAGTCCGTCGTCTCCAGCCAGCTCCGGCTGGCGAAGAACGCGCTCGTGATCCTCGATCACGCCTGCTACTCCGCCGGCAGCAGCGAGAGCGGCATGGCCGAGCCAACGATCCCGGTCGCGAAGCAGCGCGTCGACAACTTCGCCTCGGGCTTCCTTCGCGCCGGTGCCCGCGCGGTGATGGCCGACGCCGCGGACGGCAACGTCATCGCGATGATCCAGTCGGTCTTCACGACCCATCAGGCGATCGGCGACGCCTGGCACAACCAGTACTTCGCCAACCACCACGACATCGTCTGGCAGCCGCTCCGGAACCCGGCGTACACCGCCGACATGGATCCGGACACCCTGACGACGGGCTTCCACCGGTCCCTCGTCGGCGACTTCGCGATGACGACCGACGAGATCGTCGCCGGTGCCTCGGCCCAGCACACGAACATTGCCCCGTCGGCGCTCGTCGCGCCGGGCGCGGCCTCGGTCGGATCGGTCGCCGTGGACCTGAGCTCCGACTCGGCCCTGTCCGCCCCGACCGGGGCGAGCCTCACCGCCGGGACGACGGTCCGCGTGACGCAGCTCTCGGGGGCCGCGGCCGACGTCGCGACGCTCGACGGCAAGACGACCGGCTGGGTCGATGGCGCGGGCCTCATCCCGCGCGACAGCACTTCGCCGGTGCTGTGGTCGATGGACGGCGCCACGACGATCAGCCCGAACTTCGATGGCGACCACGACAGCCTGAACCTCGTCGGCTGGTTCTCCGAGCCCGTCACCTGGTCGGCGACGATCAGCGACCCGTCGAGCAACGTCCTGAAGACCATCACCGGCACGGGCGACTCGGCGGCGCTGACCTGGGTCGCCGTGTCGAACGGCACGCCGGCGGCGGCCGGTGACTACGGCTGGGCGATCCACGCCACCGACGCCTGGGGTAACCCGGCCCTCGACACGAGTGGGGTCTTCCATGTCGTCACGCTGCCGACGCCCCAGACCGGGGTGCTCTCGTTCGGGCCGACGACGACGCTCACGAAGTCCTCGACCCTGACGTACAACCTGACGTTCGCGGGCCCGGTGACCGGGCTCGTGGCCGCGAACTTCACGGTGACCGGCTCCGCGGCGGCATGCGTCGTCAACGCACCGACTGGATCCGGCGCGACCTGGACCGTCACGATCGGATCGTGCGGCTCTGGTTGGGTGACCCTCCAGCTCGAACCTGGCACCGTGTCCGATGGTTCGACGACCGGGCCAGTCGGTCTCATCGCGGCTCGATCCGTGCTGATCGATCGCGTTGCCCCGACGGCCTCCCAGCCGACGGCCACGGTGATGACTGGTACCACGATGTCCGGTTCAACCCTGCCGGGGATCGCTGTGTGGACCGGGACGGACACCGGTGGCTCCGGGCTCGCCGGCTACGACCTCGCTCGAAGCGTCGATGGTTCGGCGTTCGTCGTGGTCGCCACGGGCTTGACCGGCTCGAGCTGGTCGACCTCGTTCGCCTCCGGGCACCATTACCGATTCGAGGTCCGTGCCCGAGACCGTGCGGGCAATGTCGGCGCGTGGGTCGCGGGCCCAACGGTTTACCCGGCGATCGTCCAGCAGACAACGACTGCCGCGACCTGGTCGGGGACGTGGACGACCATCTCCTCGATCTCGTATTCCGGGGGATCGGCTCGGCAAAGTGGCGAGACCGGAGCCTCGATGAGCTACACGTTCACGGGGCGCTCGATCGGGCTCGTGCTCACGCGATGCGTGTCGTGCGGCCAGGTGTCGGTCTACGTCGATGGAACCTACCTTCGGACGATCGACTCGTACGCCTCGGCAACCGGCTATCGATACGTGCCGTACGGGGTGCGCTTTTCGACCACAGGAACGCACGTCCTCAAGCTCGTCGTCGTGGGAACGGCGGGCCGGCCCACCGTGAGCATCGACGCGTTCGAGGTCATCGGCTAGCTTCGGTAGACTCCGGCGTCCGAGGGCGGCCATGCGGAGCCCGCGGGACGGAGTGCCAGCCTCATGATCGATTGTGCCGCGCAGGCTCCGGGTGCCCGGCACCCAGGTTCCGGCGTCGTCGTGCTCATGGTCGCCGCCCTGCTCGCCTCGTGCTCGTCGCCGGCGGTCGTCCCATCGACGTCAGCGCCGACCCCCAGTGCAAGCACCCCGCCGCCGACAGCGATTGGCTCGATATCAGCGCCGACGAGCTCGCTGTCAATATCGCTTCCGCCGTCGAGCGCTGGCCGCATCGTGTTCGTTCGCTTCCAAGCCAATGCTGACCACTACGATCTGTTCTCCATCAACCCAGACGGCTCCGACCTGCATGCGATCAACCCCGGATACTCGATCGGCTTCGCGGTGCCTCGCTGGTCGTCCGCCGGGACCGTCCTCGCGGCCCAGTCACAGCCGAACGGGTGCGCGTGCGGGGACACGGACCCCCTCGGTTTCGGGTTCGAGACGATCCTCCAGGACGCGAAGGGCACGCACTTCCACCTGCATCTCGCCTCCAGCACGATCAGCGTCAGCTGCGCGGCGTGGACACCGGACGACAAGTCGTTGGCGTGCGAGGGCTGGTCGGCAATGAAGGCCGGTCTCGAGGGCATCTACACCGTCTCGGCCTCGAGCGGCGGCGCCGTCACCCGCCTCACTGACGCCCCCGGCGGCTTCCACGACGTACCGGGCGATTACGACGCCACGGGCCAGATCGCCTTCGTCAGAACGACGTACGCGGTGCTGGGCCTCGGCGAGATCTGGGTAGCGAATGCGAATGGCAGCGACGCTCACAAGCTGACGGACACCCTCTCGACGTATCGGATCAGCTGGTCGGATGACGGTCGGTGGCTGGTGGGCACCCGGGATGGCTACCTCGAAGTCTTCGACCTGACCGACCTGACAGCGGACCCGGAGAAGCTCTCGTTCCCGGGCGGAACCGCCAGCGAGCCGCGGTTCTCACCGGATGGGTCCAGGATCGTGTTCGTGTTTACGAAGGCCGGCTCGAAGACGACCTCGATCGAGACCGTCGCGAGGGATGGCAGCGATTTGATCAGGCTGACATCCGGCTCGCTGGACCGGTCCCCGGACTGGGGAGCGCCCGGGTTCTGAGCCGGCTGGGACGACGATGTCGTCCCGATACACTCCTGCGGATGCCGACCGGAGCCGTACGGGGCGATGGCACCTGGGTCGTCCTGCCGACATATGACGAGGTCGCCAATCTCCCCGGCATCGCGGCCGCCATCCTGGAGGTCCTGCCGGAGGCGACCCTGCTCATCGTCGACGACGGCTCACCGGATGGCACGGGCGAGCTGGCCGAGAGGATGTCGACCGCCGATCCCAGGATTCGGGTCCGCCACCGACCGCGGAAAGCCGGGCTCGGACGGGCCTACCTCGACGGCTTCGGCTTGGCCCTGACGGGCGGCGCCGAGCGGGTCGTCCAGATGGACGCCGACTGGTCGCACGATCCGGCCCGGTTACCCGAGCTCCTGGCTCCGATCGCGGCTGGCTCGGCCGACCTCGTCATTGGCAGCCGCTACGTCCCGGGCGGCCGCGTGGAGGACTGGGGCCTGGGGCGGCGACTCATGTCACGCGGCGGATCGCTCTTCGCGCGGCTTGTCCTTGCGCTGCGAGCTCATGATCTGACAGGCGGCTTCAAGGCCTGGCGAGCCACCACGCTGGGCGCGATCCCATTCTCCGGGATCCATGCCGGAGGCTACGTCTTCCAGATCGAGATGACATTCCGGGCAAGTCGAGCCGGCGCTCGTGTCCTCGAGGTTCCGATTACGTTCAAGGATCGGCGGGTCGGGGCCTCCAAGATGTCCCGCCGGATCATCCTCGAGGCGCTGGTCGTCGTGGTCCGGCTTCGCCTAGCGGAGCTGGCTCGGCGGCTCAGGTCGGGATCTGGGTCCCGCTGAGTGTCCGATCGGGCAGCTGTACCGGTGTGCCATTGCGGATCGAGTAGGGATAGTTCAACGCCAGCACCTCGATGAACGTCTGGCCCGGCTGGAGGGCCGCCGGGTGGCCGGACCCGTCGAAGAACAGCAGCGGCGCCCCGACCGACGTCTTCGTCCAGTAGCCGTGGATGGTCCGGCCCCCCGTCGAGATCCACGCGTCGCCGCGGCCCACGTCCGCGGCTTCGAGGCGATGCTTCGCCGGGTTCGAGTTCAGTAGCGGCCCGAAGTGCATTCGGATCACGACCACGTTCGTCGGCGTCACCAGCTGGCCATCGGCCGCATCGACCTGGGGCTTGGCCGAGCCGTTGATGTAGCGGAGATAGATGTTCCGCGTGGCGTCATACCGGAACGTGATGGCTTCGTTCGGATAGACGACGGTGATCACGTTCCCGGAATAGGTGTCGGCGACTGGCTGGGGCTCGAATGTCCACGTCGTCGGGATGGGGTCGTCCGGGACGTCGATCCGTCGGGCGAGCGCCCGAAGATGAAGTCCGTCCGTATAGACGTTGTGGGGCGACGGCCGCTGGGAGATGCGCCACAGGTACGTTGGTGACCAGCGGAAGCCGTCGGCATTCCATACCAGCTGGCCGCGGCCATCCACCTGCAGGGTGGCGAGCGCCTGCGGCGAGCCCCCGTGATGGACGTACATCGCATTCCAGCCCGCTGCCCACTCGATGAAGTACTGGCGGGCGCTCCGGACCGGACCCACCGAGCCAGGGATCTGGTTCTGGAAGATCATCATGTAGCGCGGGATCCCGCCTTCAGCCGGGGCCTGGATGACCACTGCCGCGGCATTGAACCCGGACTGGGGCCTGGCCCCGGCCTGATCGTCGACCATGACGGCGATCGGGTGGCGCAGCGCTGCCAGCGGGTCGACGAGGATCCCGGTCAGCGGCGCCGGCACATCGACCATGCTCGGAGGAGCGGCGGTCGGTGACGTCGTCGGCGCACTCGTCGGACCCAAGGTGGCTGTCGAGGGTGACGAGGTCGGGCCGTCGGCGATGGAGGAGACGCCCGGCGAGGGCGTTGTCCTGGCGCCGGCGGGCGCAAGCAGGAATCCGCGGCCAAGGAGGGCAATGGCCGCTAGAAGCACCGCGACGAGCGCCACGGCGCCGATGGCGGTGCGCCGTCGAACCGGCCTGGCGGCGGTTTCCGCTTCGCCCATGATGCCTCCCGGCTCCGCAGCCCTCACCGCCGTGCCCGGCGCAGGATAGAGCAGTAGCCTGTAAAGATCCTCGACGCCCCGGAGACCCATCGATGAACGATCTCGATCGCCAGCCGGCGAAGGCCCGCCGACGTCCGACCACCGCGTCGCCCGTCATCGCTGGTGCATCCCTCCAGAAGACCGAGTCCGTGGCCGCCCCCACCGCGGGGTCGACCGAGGGCTCGCCGGCGCCCCTCGTCAGCGTCCAGCGGACCGCAGTCGGCGAGGTTCGGGGGGACACCATCGACGTTCGCCAGGGCGCCGTCGGTGGCGTCCGGGCGAACGAGGTGGCAGTCGAACAGGGCGCCCTCGGCTTGGCGCTCGCCGGCGCGGCGAAGATCAGCCAGAGCTATGTTCGGATGCTGGTCGGGCGCGCCGTGCACGTCGAGCAGTCGTTCATTCGCAGCGTCATCGCAAACGAGGTTCGTGTGGAGCGCGCGAGCGGCGTCGGCGTCCTGATTGCCCGGCGAGTCGTCGGCGACGTGCGCGTGCTCGTGGATTGGCGCGGAGCGGCCGCCTTCGGGGCAGTCGCCGGTCTTGTCGCGGGATTGGTGGGGCGCGGTCGACGTCGACCCGGCGGGCAGAAGGACACCTAGGCCGGCTGCGCCCGGCGTTTTCGTGCCGGTTGGTGGTGGCCTGCATCGGCGGCTACGAACAGCGCCGACGCAACGAGGTGGTCCACCGGCGTCGTGATCTTGAGGTTCGCCTCATCTCCGGGAACGCCGACGATTCGTACCCCTGGGACGTGGCGGAGCACCAAGCCGATGTCGTCGGAGGCGTCAGTCTCGCCCGCCGCCTCCGCGGCGGCATGAGCGCCGAGGATGACGCCGGCGCGAAACGCCTGCGGAGTCTGAAGACGCCGCAACCCCAGCCGCGACGGGACCTCGACGATGCGGGGTCCATCGACAAAGGCGATGGTGTCCGGCAGTGGGAGCATCGGGGCCGCTCCGTCGCTCGCTCCCGACGAGACAGCATCGATGACTCCGCGGACCTGGCGCTCGCCGACGAGCGGCCGGGCAGCGTCGTGGATCAGGATGATGTCGTCTGGATCGGCCTCGATCGACATGAGGCCGCGGCGCGCACTCGCCTGGCGCGTCTCACCGCCATCGACAATGCGGATCTGCCGCCCCCGGACGCCGAGGTCGAGCTGCTCGACGGTGGGTCGGGTCGTCGCGCTCGTCACGACCACGATGGTCGCCGGGCCGGCGACGGCGACGGCGTCGATCGCCCGCTCGAGCACCGTTCGACCACCGAGGTCGGCGAGCTGTTTTGGAGCGGCGCGCCCGTAGCGCCGCCCCGTCCCGGCCGCAAGCACGACGGCGTGGACTCGCATCGGCTTCCGAGGATACGCGGCAGCGTGGTCGGTCGACCTGTCGGAGAATGGTGCTGGACATGTCCACCGACTCACGACCAAGGATCCATGCCAGCGCCGACGTCGAGGGGAACGTCTTGATTGGAGACGGCACGTCGGTCTGGCATCGCGCCCAGATTCGGACCGGCGCCCGGATCGGGAGCGAGTGCGTGATCGGTCGTGATGTCTTCGTCGACGTCGACGTCGTCATCGGCAGTCGCGTCAAGATTCAGAACGGCGCCCTCGTGTACCACGGCGTCACGGTCGAGGACGGTGTCTTCATCGGACCGGGTGCCATCCTGACCAACGACCGGCATCCAAGGGCGGTCACGACGAGCGGAGATCTCGCGACGGCCGACGATTGGACGGTCAGCCCGATCGTCCTGCGCCAGGGCTCCTCGATTGGAGCGGGCGCCGTGATCGTGGCCGGCACCGAGGTGGGCGAGTACTCGCTGGTCGGCGCCGGCGCCGTGGTGACTCGAACGGTCCCCGCTCATGCCCTCGTCGTCGGCAACCCCGCCCGCCGCATCGGCTGGGTCTGCGACTGCGGGGCGCGTCTCGTCGGCGACGATGGCCAGCGGGCAGGGGCCGACCCGCCCCATTACGGTCTGCACCCCGAGCTCACGTGTCCGAGCTGCGGACTGGTCTTCAAATACGTTCCAGACGCGGAACGGATCGTGCCGGCGCCGGCCGCCACCCGATCCGATCGCCAAGCGTGAGGGCGGCAAGCGCGAAGACGGCCAACCGGCGGGTATACTCCCGCCGGTTCGGCGCTCAACGTGCCCTTCGCGGCGCGACTCCGCGCCGCTTCCATCGTTCCCTCCAATCGGCGCGGCGGGCCCGCGCCGAGGGCTCACAGAGGTCGACCCCATGATCCCGATCGCGAAGCCCGACGTCGGGCAGGAAGAGGCCGCCGCCGTTGCCCAGGTGCTTTCCTCGGGAATGATCGCCCAGGGCCAGCGCGTTGCAGAACTCGAATCGCGCTGGGCCGGGCTGTGCGGCGTGCGACATGCCATCGCGACCAGCAACGGCACGACGGCCCTCATGTGCATCTTCGCCGGCCTGGGTCTCGGTCCCGGCGACGAAGTCATCACGGTCAGCCACACGTTCGCTGCCACGGTGAACGCGATCCTGTTCACCGGCGCCACCCCGGTGTTCGTCGATATCGAGCCGAACACCTACCTCATGGACCCGGCTTCGCTCGAGGCGGCGATCACCGCGCGGACGAAAGCCGTCGTCCCCGTGCACCTGTTCGGGCTCGTCTGCGACATGGCCGCGATCCAGGCCGTGGCTGACCGGCACGGCCTCACCGTGGTCGAAGACGCCTGCCAGGCGCATGAGGCGACATTCCACGGGCGGCCTGCGGGAAGCTTCGGGCCAGCGGCCTTCAGCCTGTACGCGACGAAGAACATGACCACGGGCGAGGGTGGGCTCGTCACGACCGACGACGATCGCCTCGCCGACTGGATCCGGGTCTACCGCAACCAGGGCATGCGGGCCCGCTATCAGTTCGAGATGCTGGGCTTCAACTTCCGCATGTCGGACGTGACAGCGGCGATCGGGCTGGTCCAGCTCGACAAGCTCGAGCGAAACACGGCGCGGCGGCGGGCCGTCGCGGCGGCGTACGACGAGGCATTCGCCGATCTGCCCGTGCGCCGACCCGTGGTGCCTGCCGGCAGGACACACGTCTACCACCAGTACACGCTCGAGGTCGGCCCGCATCGCGACGAGATCGTGGCCGCGCTTCGTGCCGCCGGAATCGGCGCCGATATCTACTACCCGGTGCCCGTCCATCGCCAGGCCTACATCGTCGAGCGAGGGCTGACCGCCGAACTCCCGCGGACCGACGCTGCCGCGGCGCACACCCTCGCCCTTCCGATGTTCCCGGGCATGCAGCCGTCGGACGTGCAGGCGGTCATCGCCGGCGTTCGCGCCGCCGTCAAGGCGGCGGCTGGACAGGACGTTCCGGTCGGGGTCGCGCGGTGAATGGCCGATGATGGGGCGCAGCCTCGCGTGACCCGAGGGCGGCTGCCGGCTATGGACCGACCACTTCGATTCGGACTCGCCGGACTCGGGTCGATGGGCCTCAACCACCTGAGGGTGCTTGGCGAGCACCCGGACGCCCGGCTGGTGGCGATCAGTGATCCCGCTCGTCCGGCCCTCGAAGCCGCCACCGCCCGCAGCGGCGCGCAAGGCTTCGAGAACGCGCTGGCGATGATCCGCGAGGCGGAGCTGGATGCGCTCGTCATCGCCGCGCCCACGACGTTCCACGCCGAGCTGGCGCTGGCCGCGATCGACGCCGACGTGGCCGTGCTGGTGGAGAAGCCCGTGGCCGCGACCGTCGACGATGGGCTCCGGATCCTCGCCGCGAGCCGCGCCCGCGGGGTCCCCGTCCAGGTCGGCCACGTCGAACGATTCAACCCGGCCGTCCTCGAGTTGGGGCGGCTCATTGCCGAGGGGTGGCTTTCGACGATCTACTCGATCTCATCCCGTCGAGCCGGGCCGTTTCCCGCGCGGATTCGCGACGTGGGCGTGACCGTCGACCTGGCCACACACGACGTCGACATCCTGTCGTGGATCGCGCGCGAGCGACCGCACCGGGTATATGCCGAGACGGCCCAGCGCATCCATGCGGATCACGAGGATCTCCTTTTCGGTTTGCTCGGCTTCCCCTCCGGAGCGACCGGGTTCGTCGACGTGAACTGGTTGACCCCGACGAAACGTCGACAGTTGGTCGTGGTCGGCGAGGAGGGGATGTTCGAGCTCGACTACCTGACCCAGCGCCTGACGTTCACGAAGCAGCCGAACGTTGGCCAGCCGACCCTGATCGGCGGATATGCCCCGACCTTCGAGGGAGATGTCGCGCTCGTCCCGGTTCTGAGCGGTGAGCCGCTCGTGGCCGAGCTCGAAGCGTTCATGCAGGTCGTGCGGGATGGCTCTCGCCCGATCGTCGACGTCGAGGACGGCGTCTGGGCCGTCGCCATTGCCACGGCGTTCCTCGAGGCGGCGGCGACGGGCCGCCCACACGACCTCTCGGACCTGCAGGTCACTCTCGCGGGCGCGTCCTGACGCATCGGTGAGCATCGTCCGTCGGCCATCCGTGAGCGGACCGAGCATGCTCGGGGGGTCCATCGACCTCTCCGCGGCGACGTGTGTCCACGAACCTGCGCGATCCGCCCGTCCATGGGTCGGCGGTCCGAACACCGCCGGCGTCGTCGCTGTCGTCGGGGCCGGAAAGATGGGCCTGCCTCTCGCCGGCCAGTTCTCGTCTCATGGCTGGTCGGTGATCGCCGTCGACGTCCAGCGCGATGTCGTCGACTCGATCAATGCCGGTCACACCCACGTCGATGAGCCGGGCCTCGCCGAGCTTGTCGCGACGGCCCATGACCAGGGCCGCCTGCGGGCCATGCTGGACGCTGCTGCCGCTGCTCGAGAGGCCGACGTTGTCGTGCTCATCGTCCCGGTCATGCTCGACGACGACGGTCGGCCCGACTACAGGTACATGGACGCCGCCGTTGATTCGGTGATCCCGGGGCTCCATTCGGGCTCGCTCGTTATCTTCGAGACGACCCTTCCGGTCGGAGACACGCGTGAGCGGTTCGGCCCACGGCTGGCGAATGGCACCGGACTCGAGATCGAGCAGAACCTGTTCGTGGCCTTCTCGCCCGAACGCCTCTACAGCGGTGCGGCGCTCCGCAACCTCTCGACCTATCCGAAGCTCGTGGGCGGCGTCGGCCCTCGTTCTGGTGATCTCGCCGCCGCGTTCTACGCCAGCGTGCTGGACACCGAGGTCGTCGAGATGTCGTCGGCGGAGGCAGCGGAGTTCAGCAAGCTGGCCGACACCACCTATCGGGACGTGAACATCGCGCTGGCGAACGAGTTCGCCCGATACGCCGACCGGACGGGGGTCGACATCCTCGAGGTCATCGACGCGGCGAACAGCCAGCCGTACTCGCACATCCACCAGCCAGGGATCGGCGTCGGCGGCCACTGCATCCCGGTGTATCCACGGTTCCTGCTCGCACGCGCCCCGGAGATGGAGCTCGTCGCTGTGTCGCGACGGATCAACGACGGCCAGGTCGAGCTGGCAGTCGACGCGCTCCGGGAGCATCTAGGCCCGCTTGACGGCGTGACGGTCCTCGTGCTCGGGCTGACGTACCGGCATGGGGTCAAGGAGCTTGCCTATTCGCGGGCGGTTCCGCTCGTCCGTCGACTTCGTGACCATGGGGCAAAGGTCGTCGCCTACGACCCGCTGCTCAGCCGCGAAGAGACGGAGCGGCTCGGCGCGAACGCGTGGTTCTGGGGCGACGCGGATGCGGGACATGCTGTCCGTGCGATCGTCACCCAGACCGGCGATCCGCGTTGGGCCGAGCTCGACTGGGCCTGGTTCCCGCAGCTGGAGCTTCTCTACGATGGCCGGAACAGCCTGTCGTCTCGTGCCGTCCCGCCGAGGATCTCCCATGTGGGGGTCGGCGTGCAGCGCGTGACCGACGACCTCGCGGCCGAGATCCCTTGAGGGCTCGTCAGACCGGATGCGCATCGTCTCGGTCGTAGGGACGCGGCCGCAGCTGATCAAGGCCGCGGCCCTGCAGCCCGCCCTGCGCGCTCGGCACCAAGAGGTGTTCGTGGATACCGGGCAGCACTGGGACGACGACATGGCCGGGGCGTTCTTCCGCGAGCTGTCGCTCGCCAAGCCGGACGTCTCGCTCGGCGCGGGTGGAGGGAGCCACGCCGAACAGACAGCCGCGATGTTGCGGGGGCTCGAGCCAATCCTCGCCGGCGAGCGACCTGACGCCGTCCTGGTCTTCGGTGACACGAACACGACCTTGGCGGGAGCCCTTGCGGGATCGAAGCTCGAGATTCCGGTGGCTCACATCGAGGCCGGGCTCCGCAGCTTCGACCGCCGGATGCCCGAGGAGATCAACCGGGTCGTCGCGGACCATCTGTCGACCTGGCTGTTCGCGCCGACGCCCGTGGCGGTCCAGCACCTCGATCGCGAGGGCATCACGGACGGTGTCGAGCTTGTCGGCGATCTCATGCAGGATCTCGCCGCCCGGGTACTTGGTGAGGTCAAGGCGCCCTCTGTGCTCAATGAAATCGCCGCGCGCCTGAGTGCAGCCGGAGCGTCGATCGATCTGCGTCCCGGACGCTATGTGTTCGCGACGATCCACCGTCAGGAGAACCGGTCGCGCGAGGCGGTGGAGGAATGGGCCGGGCTGCTCCGGGACACGGCCTCGCCCGAACGTCGCGTCGTGCTCGCGCTCCACCCCGGCACCCGCGCGGTCCTTGGCGAGACCGCGCTCGGTCCGGATGTCTCGATCGTCGGCCCTCAGGGCTATCGAACCTCGCTCGCGCTTCAGCTCCATGCGGCCGCGGTGATCACCGATTCAGGCGGCATCCAGCGGGAGGCCGCCTGGCTGGGCGTTCCGTGCCTCGTCTTGCGCTCGGTGACGGAGTGGACCGATTTGGCGACCACACCGGCGGGCACGCTCCTCGTCGGACGGGACCGAGAGCGCGCGCGTGCGGCGCTGAATCGGCTCTCGCCGGTCGGGAGATCAGCAGAGCTTGCCGCGACTCGGGCTGCGGCGGTTCGAATCGAGCCAGCGGGCGCAGCCGAGGCCATCGCGACCTCACTCGAACGGGGTCCGTCGCCGGCTGTGTCGGGCTGACGATGCGAGTCGTGATGTACGTACGGAACGACGTCACCCGCGATTCCCGCGTACGCAAGGAGGCCAGGAGCCTTGCGGCGGCGGGGAACCACTTGACCGTCATTGGATCGAACCTGCCGGGCGAGACGAAGCTGTCTCGCGAGGACGTCGATGGCTACACGATCATCCGCGTTCCGATCGTCCAGGGGACCGCCTGGTGGGCGACCTGGCTGCGTGCGCCCTGGAAGCTCGTGGCGCTCGGCCTGCGATCGGCGGGGCGAAACCTCCTGCGCGGTCCCAGAGGCTGGTTGCGCGCCGTCGCGGTGCTCGTGGTGGTCCTGGTCTCGGCCCCCTGGATCGTCCTCCGTGCGGGCTGGTACGGGGTTGTCAACAAGGGGCTGGGTCGGCCCCTGGGGTTCGGCGGGGTGCTCCTGATCCGACGGTGGCGCGCGGAGATCCTTCCGTGGGATCGTGCCGCCGTGGCCGCTGCGCCGACGGCGGACGTCCATCACGCGCATGACATGGAGGCGCTGCCGGCCGCGCATGCCGGTGCTCGGCGCGACGGCGGACGCTATGTCTATGACAGCCATGAGATCTTCATGGAGTGGGGCGCTGTCCTCGATGCGCCATCCTGGGCGCGATGGGCGTTCGCCCAGTTCGAGCGGCGCCTCGTGGCGGGTGCGGAGGCGCTCGTCACCATCAACGCATCGATCGCGGATTACCTGACCCGCCGCCTGCGGCCGCGGCGGGTCGTCGTGGTCCACAACTGCCCGCAACGCTGGACGCCGCCGACGGTGCCCGAGAATCGGATTCGGCGAACCCTGGGCCTCGGCGATGACGTATCGATCGTCCTGTGCCACGGTGGATTCCTGCCGAACCGCGGCCTTGAGCAGACTGCCGAGGCCATGACCCTCCCCGGCCTGGAACGTGCGCACCTGGTCTTCATCGGCTACCGGGTGAAAATTGTGGAACCGATCCTCGACCGGGCCGACCTGCGGGGCCGCGTCCATTATCTCGAGCCGGTTCCGCCCGACGAGGTTCCGGCCTGGGTCGCGGGCGCGGACGTCGACGTGATGACGCTCCTGCCGACCGATCTCAACAATCGCCTGTCGACCCCGAACAAGCTGTTCGAGAGCATCGCCGCCGGGACACCGGTCGTATCTAGCGACTTCGAGGAGCGCCGCAGGATCATCATGGACAATCCCGGCGGGCCGCTCGGGGCGGTGTGCGACCCGACATCCCCCGAGGCCATCGCCGCGGCGATCCGATCGATCCTCGACCTGTCCACGCCTGACCGCGAAGCGCTCCGAGAGCGTTGCCTCGCGGCGGCGCGCGACCGATGGAACTGGGAGGCCGAGGTCAGCGGTCTCCTCGCGCTTTATGCTGGCTTCGAGGCGCCTGCTTCCTGATCGGACGGATCAGCTTGTCCGCAGTCTGATCGTCCGGCTCGGTCGCTCGATGACCGAGGCCGGCCCGGATCGAGTGGCCCCGGAGGCATCCCGCGTGCGAGTCGTCATGTACGTCCACAACGACGTCTCACAGGATGCGCGCGTGCTTCGCGAAGCGTCGTCGCTGGCGCAGGCCGGTCACTCCGTGACGATCGTCGGGCGGGGCGACGAGCCCGGAGAGTCGATCGGGGCGGGTGCCCAACATCGAGTCGCGATCGTCCGCGTCCAGCCCGCCGGCGGGCACTCGATGGCTCGTGCTCCATGGCGCGCGATCCGGATGGTGCTCCGGACGGCTCATGCCAAGCTCGATGTCGGCCCGGCCGAATGGCCGTCAGCGACGCTCGACCTCGTGAGAGCCATCGTGCTCGTCCCGTACGCCGTGGTCCGCGGCGCGTGGGTCCTGCTCGTCAATCGATGGCTGCGCCGGCCGGTCAACCTTCACCTGGTCGACTTCCTGCATCGATGGCGAGTCGACGTGGCGGACTGGGCACATGCCGCGGTCGACGCCGCTCCAACGGCCGAGGTGCACCACGCGCACGACCTCGAGGCATTGCCTGCCGCGCTGCGTGCTGCCGACCGGGACCGCAGCGCCGTCGTATACGACAAGCACGAGATCTTCACCGGCAAGCGCTGGCTGCTCGCCGAGTCGCCCATAACGCGATGGCTCGTCGAGCGATGGGAACGTCGCTCGATGCACCGAGTTGACGGCCTCGTCACGGTCAATCAGGCGATTGCTGACCGGCTCGCTCGACAGTTGCACCCATCGCGGCTTGTCGTCGTCTACAACTGCCCGGCACGATACGACCCGCCTGCGACGCCAGTCGACCACCTCCGGGCGGCGGCCGGGATTGCTCACGGTACGCCCGTAGCGCTGTATCACGGCGGGTTCACGCGCGATCGCGGCCTGGTTGAGCTCGTCGCCGCGATCCGCGAGCCTGGGCTCGAGGCGGTGCACGCCGTGTTCCTGGGCGAAGGCCCCCTGGCGGACGAGTTGAAAGCGCTCGCGACTTCCCCAACCGCCGACGGACGGGTCCACGTCTTGCCGGCGGTGCCTCCAGAGGTTCTCCTCGACTGGATCACGACGGCCGACGTCGCGGTGATGGCCCTGCAGCCATGGTCGCTGAACCACTGGCTCTCGACCCCGAACAAGCTGTTCGAGGCCATCGCCGCCGGGGTCCCGGTCGTCTCGAGTGACTTCCCGGAGCGTCGCCGGATCGTGGCCGATCGGTCCGGGCCCCTCGGCGTGCTCGTCGACCCGACCGACCCGGCGGCCATCGCCGCCGGCATCCGCCAGCTCCTCGAGGCCGCCCCCGCCGAGCGGGCGGCCCTCCGGGCGCGTTGCCTCGCTGCCGCCCACGAGCGCTGGAACTGGGAGATCGAGTCGGCCAAGCTCGTCGAGCTGTACGCGGAGCTGGCTGCGCGACGAGAGTGACCGGTCAGATCAACGCTGGCCTTCGGCGTGACGAGCGTCGGCGAGCCAGCGGATCCCACCGGGTGCAACCACGGCACGTCCGGACTTGACGGCGAACCGCGCGATGTGAATGTCGATCCCACCGACGCAGACGAGGAGGGCCGGCGTGGCCGGCGTAGCTCCGACTCGCTTCAGTGCCGCCTCGAGCGCTGCGTCGAGCAATGGCGGCACGCGACGCCGAGCCTCCCGGAGGCTTCGACTTCGCCGGATCCAGGCGCGCATCGAGCGACCGAGCTCTCCTGGCGTCCGACCGACGACCGTCGCATCGGCCGACGTGCTGAGATAGGCCCCAACGTGACGCGCCGTGTCAGGCGACAAGTGTTCGACCGTCGCAACCGCGACTTGCTCGAAGACCCAGGCGGGGAACGCGGACCGCGCCGCCACGAGCCGCTCGTGATCCATCGATACGACCACGACACGCCCCGCAAACAGGCTCAGCGGCCTGGGCTCGGCCAGCGTGCTCGGCTCCGTGGAGCCGCGCTCGGCGCTGGCGACGGGCTTGCGAACGGGCCTGGACTCCGCGAGAACCGAGCGGTAAAGGTCGGCCAGCCGTCCCGCAATGGACGTCGCGCCGAACCGCGCTTCGACGCTGTTCCGCAACGCGCCGGCGTCAAAGTCACCCCGACGATCGAGCGTCGCCAGGACCGCGTCCGCGAGGCTGCCCGGATCGTCGCTCGGGACAAGTGCGCCGAAGGCCTCCGGGTGAGGGCCGAGGACCTCGGTGACGCCGCCTGAATCAGTCGCGACCACCGGCAGACCAGCGGCCAGGGCCTCGGCCGCGACGATTCCCATCGTCTCGCGAGTACTGGGATGCACGAAGACGGCAGCTCGCTCCATCGCGGCCGCGACTCCGGCCCGGTCGGCGGGGCCGTCGAATTGGACCCCATCGGCGATCCCGAGCTCCACAGCCATCCGATGCCAACGCTCTTCTTCGGCATCGCTGACGGACGCACCGACGAGCCGCAGCCGCAGTGATGGACGCGCCGATCGAGCGAGGGCGAATGCGCGCAGCAGCGTTGGGGTGCCTTTCACCTCCCGCCGATAGCCCACCCACAGGAGCTCGTCCGGGTCTCGGTCGGCAGCGGGCGTGGGTGTGAACGCGTCCACGTCGACGGCGTTCGGGATCACGACCACCCGACCGCGTAGCTCGCTGAACTCGGCCTGGATCTGGTCGGCGAGGACCTGGCTGACCGCGACGATCCGGTCGGCGGCCCGTGCCGTCTCTAGGTATCGGGCCCTGACGACGTCGTCCGACCAGAGCCTGGCGAGGTAGGTGGCGTGCTCCGTCAGGATGAACGGGACTCGGCCTGCGCACGCCATTGCCACCGCCGCGCCATCCGGATAGCCGACGTGGGCGTGGATCAGCGGCCAGCGGCCGCTGTATGCATCAAGCACGGCACGCAGCGAGGTCGCGCGGTGGATCGCTTCGTGGTCGGCTCCCCGGATCTCGCCCGTGGTCCCGACTGGGGCGCCGACCCGGGCGACAGGGATCTGTGGCGGTGTGAACGTTCCGGGAGCCACGAAGAGTCGGCCAGCATGAGTCGAAGCCGTCAGGAGTCGCGGCCACGCAAGAGCAGTGGTCGATCGGATCTCGCGGTTTCCGTGAAGCCAGAAGGGATCGAAGTCCACGACCTCGAGGTCGATCCCGCCGGATCGGACGAGGGCCTCTGCCTGGTCCGCGACGAAGCGCCCGCGGAACGGGTGTTCGGCCACGGGATACCACCCCACGATGAGGACGCGGAGTCGCTCGCTCCCGTCAGGAGGGGTCGCCGACCGACCGATGGATTCCCGCTCGATCGGGTCAGCCTGACGCCGAGGCAGGAGCGAGACCGATGCGAGCAAGCCCCGCATCCACAATCGGGGGCAATGGGTTCGGTGTCTCGCCGTTGCGCCGTTGCTCGGACCGCTCGACGTGGATGTCCACCACGGCCCGTGGATTCCCGGCGGCCACGATATGGCCCTTCTCGAGAAGGATCGCGTGGTTGCAGAAGTCCGTCGCCCAGCTCATGTCATGGGTGACGAGGACGATCGCGCGGGCCGTCTTCATCAGGTCCCGGACCCGTTCCTGACTCTTCGTCCGGAACGTGGCATCGCCGGTCGACAGGACCTCGTCGAGAAGGAGCACATCCGGCTCGACGGCGGTCGCGATGCTGAACCCGAGCCGGGCATTCATCCCGCTGCTGTATGTCTTGATCGGCGCGTCGATGAATTGGCCGATGTCCGCGAATTCGATGATCTCCGGCAGGCGTTGACGCATCAATCGGTAATCGAGGCCCATGAACTCGCCCGCGAGCAGGATGTTGTCGCGTCCGCTCAAGTCGGGATCGAAGCCGGCCCCCAGGGTCAGCAGGCTCGAGATCCGGCCGTTCACCGCGATCCCACCCTCTGTCGGCTCGAGGATGCCCGCCAGAACCTGCAGGAGCGTGCTCTTGCCTGCCCCGTTCGGCCCGATGACCGCCAGGCTCTCTCCGTGATCGACCTGGAATGACACGTCGCGCAGTGCCCAGAAGTGCTGCGGGCCACGGGCCCATGAGGCCATGTTCTTGAAAGATTCCCGAATGGTGTTCTTCCGATTCAGGCGCAGGTTGTAACGGACACCGAGCCGGCCAACGTCGATCGCGGACACCATCTCAGAGCACCTTCGCGAAGGACGATTCCAGACGTCGGAAGACGAGGACCGCGGCGACCAGCAACGCGATCGACTCGGCGAGGACGATCACGAGGAGGTTCCACTCGGGCGCCTGCCCGTAGTAGATGACGTCTCGATACGACTCGAACAGTCCGGCGAACGGGTTGAGCTCGTAAAGCGTGAACAGCTCCTTGTGGTTGGTCGCGAGGGACTCGATCTGCTCCGTACCGTAGAGCGCGGGAGAGAGATAGAACCAAATGCGGAGCGCATGACCGGTCACGTTCCCAAGATCGCGGAAATACACGGTCAGGCCGGATGCGAGGATCGAGACGCCCATCGTGAATACGACCTGGACGGCCGCGATCACCGGGATCAGCAGGAGCCATGGCGAGATGTGGGTGGAGTAGAACAGGATCAGCAGCGCGCTCAGCGGAATCAGGCCGAACAGGAAGCTAATGAGACCTCCGCCGACGGATGCGAGTGGCAGCACGATCTTCGGGAACTTCACCTGCTTGATGATCTTCTCGCGCCCGATGATCGAGGTCACCGCGTCATTCAGGGTGCTAGAGAACCACTTCCAGGGCAGGATGGCCGCGAAGATGAACAGCGGGTAGGCCTCGCGCGTGGATCGCACGATGATGGTCACGAGGATCACATAGACGAGCATCGTGAGCAGCGGATCGAGGATCCACCAGATGTTGCCGAGGACGGTGTTCGCCCCACGCTTCTTGAGGTCGGCGCGCACGAGGTACGCGATGAGCCGCCGGCGCAGAGTGACCTCGCGAACCGTTGTCGCGATCGTGTCGAACGGTCCCGGCGGCCGCGCCCTGAACTCAGCTCGGACGGCGTTGGCGGTCTGAGACATGCCGCGGAAGGGTAGCATCGGAGCCTCACGCGGCCGGGTCACCAAGGGCCGCCGATATACTCGCCGCCGTGTCAGCCGAGCCGCGGGGTTCGTGGGTCGTGCTCGGCAGGACCGAGATGTCGCGCTGGGGAGGCGACCTGCGCCGGCGGCACATCTTCCAGTCGATCGTCGATCGAACAGGGGCCGCGACGTCGGAGCGGACCGACCGGAGTCGTCTGTGGTCTGCGATCCGCGGGACCCGGGGGGCGCTCGTGCCCTGGCGCCGGGTGCGCCTCGCGAGCGCAGACCTCCTGACCCCGAACGCGCTTCCGCTGGCTCGAGTCGCCACCCGTCCGGCCGCGCTCGACGTCCACGATCACCCCGTACTCCAGCTCATCGCCTTCGGACAATCTCCGCCCAGCGCATGGTCTGGTCCGATGAACCGCCGGATCGAGCGCAACCTCACACTCTTCCCAATGCACGTCGTGCCGTCCGCATCCTTCGCCGCACTGGCCGGGCTGGATCCCGGCCGGATCATCGTGGCTCCGAACGGATCTGACACCGCCCATGTCGTCCCCGGGCCGTTCCCATCGAGGCCGACGATCGGCCTGGTCTCCGGTGCGGCCCCGAATCGCGGGATCGAGGCTCTCATCGATGCGGCTGCTCGGCTGCGTCCCGTTTTCGTGGATCTCCAGCTACGGCTCTGGCTGGCGTCGAGTGGCGAGAACGGCCAGGCGTATGTCGAGTCGCTCCGGCAGCGAACCGCCGATGCGCAATGGATCGAAATCGGCAACGCCCCCTACGACCGGCTCGGCGAGATCCTGGCGACGGCCACCGTGCTCGTCGTGCCGCACCCCGCGAACGCGTATATGGACGTCGCGGTGCCGGTGAAGCTCGCCGACTCGATGGCCGCTGGGCGACCGGTGGTCGTGACCCCGCGTGTGGAGACGGCGCGGATCGTTCGCGCGGCCGATTGC